>Ga0116217_10000046_pt1 | contig 151418 bp, 141 predicted proteins | sample Sb_taG_6_FD_89697 | JGI IMG/M metagenome (GOLD analysis project Ga0116217, IMG submission 89697) | Peat soil microbial communities from Weissenstadt, Germany - Sb_50d_4_PS metaG | ecosystem: Environmental > Terrestrial > Soil > Wetlands > Peat | place: Germany: Weissenstadt | collected...
CCCGACGCGATCGCCGCCTGCGCGTGCACCAGGTAGTCGGCCGACGTCGCCGCCTCGGTGAGGGCGACCGTATAGAAGTCGAGAAACGTCGACGAGTCGATCCGGGCCGAGCCGAGACCGGCGAGCTGGTAGTCCAGCCCGGCGAGCGAGGTCAGCGCCATCGACAGGTGGACCGGGGTCCCCTGCCAGGTGCCCGGGTGACCGTCCGGCACGCCTCCAGGCCCGAGGACCTGTTCCGCCATGGCGGTCAACGCGGTCGACGACAGCGGCGAGGCCGTCGAGTGGGTCCGCATCGCGTGGAACGACACGTTGCGCACCCAGGCGTCGGACAACAACGTCACCGGGTCCACCCCGCGCAGGAGCGCGCGGGCCGTGAGGAGGCCGGTGATCGACCCGGCCGAGGCGGCCGCAATCGAGTCCACGACGATCGTCTCCTCACCGAGCGCCTTCAACGCCACGATGAGCGCGGCCAGCGCGCCGCCCTCGTAGGCGCCGAGCGACACCGCGCCCGGGATGGTCAACGAGACACGGAGCCGGGCCATACCACCTCCACCGGACGAGCCCGAGCGGACCTGGCCCGACCCTACAAGCCCACCTTGTCCGGGTCGGACCGGGTCGGATCAGGAAAGGAGGCGCGCGCCGTCGGAGGGGACGACCGACCACCGGCGGTTCGGGAGCGGCAGCTCCACCCCCGGGCGGGAGAGCGCCACGACGCAGCCGCCGAACCCGGCCCCCGTGAGCCGGGCCCCGAGGAACCCGGGGAGGGCGCAGAGCGCGTCGACCAGCCGGTCGAGCGCGGGTGTGGAGACCTCGAAGTCGTCGCGGAGCGACCGGTGGCTGGCGGTCATGAGCGCCCCCGCAGCTTCCAGGTCGTTTCCGGCCAGCGAGTCTGCGAACGCCCGGACCCGGGCGACCTCGGTGGTCACGTGACGGGCCCTCCGGCGGAGCAGGGGATCGGGGAGCGACTCGACGGCCTCCGGGGCGCAGGTGCCGAGCGGCGAGCCGAGGATCGCCGCCGCGGTCTCGCACTCGGTCCGGCGGGCCGCGTACGCCGAGCCTTCGAGCGTCCTCGGGGTGGCCGAGTCGACGATCGTGAAGCACGCGTCCTCCGGGACCCGGACCAGGGTGGTGTGGAGCGAGGCGAAGTCGATGAGGGCCGCCCACCCCCGCCGGCCGGCGACCGAGACGAGGGGGTCCATCAGGCCCACCGGCACCCCGATCGCGGCCTCGGCCCGTTGGCAGAGGCGGGCCAGGGCGAGGGCGTCCAGCTCGGCGCCGAGGGCGAGCGAAAGGGCGACCCCGAACGCGGCGCTGGAGGAGAGCCCCGCGCCGAGCGGCAGATCCGAGGAGACCCGCACCGCCCCGCCCCGGTCCGGGTGCAGCTGATCGACGATGGCCTTGGCCAAGCGCGCCCATGGGGGCAACGAGCCCGCAGGGCCGGCGATCGGGACGACGGCCCCGGCCCCGGCCTCGAGGTCGGTCTCAATCAGGAGGGTGTCGCGCTCGTCCGGCCGGTAGGCGACCTCCACGCCGAGCCCGATCGCCATGGGGAGCGCGAGCCCGAGGTTGTAGTCGGTGTGGTCGCCGATCAGGTTCACCCGGCCGGGGGCGAAGGCGCGGCGGTCCCCGGGTGCGTGCGTGGCCACGGCCGGAGCCTGGCACACGCGTATCGGGTTTGACCTCGCCGCCCCCGACCGCCACCATCGCCCCATGGGCGGACCATTGACAGGGACACGGATCATCGAGCTTGGCGGGATCGGCCCGGTGCCCTACGGCTCCATGTTGCTGGCGGAGGCGGGCGCCGAAGTCCTCCGTATCGCCCGGCCGCAAGCGCCCTTCGGTCTCGGGACCGCGGGCTCGGAGCTGCTGCTGCGGAGCCGCAAGGGGATCGGGGTCGACCTGAAGTCGCAGGGCGGCGTCGCCCTGGCGCTCCAGCTGGTCGAGAAGGCCGACGCGCTGGTCGAGGGCTTCCGCCCCGGGGTCGCCGAGCGGATGGGCCTCGGCCCCGAGGTGTGCCTGGCCCGGAACCCGCGGCTCGTCTACGGGCGCATGACCGGCTGGGGGCAGGACGGCCCCTGGGCGGATGCCGCCGGGCACGACATCAACTACATCGCCATCGCCGGCGCGCTGTGGGCGATCGGACGGGAGGGTGAACGGCCGGTGCCGCCCCTCAACCTGGTGGGCGACTTCGGGGGCGGAGGCATGATGCTCGCCTTCGGCGTCGTGGCGGCGCTCCTCGACGCCTCCCGCTCCGGTCAGGGTCAGGTCATCGACGCGGCGATGCTCGACGGGGCGGCGTCGCTCATGACCATGCTCTACTCGCACCGCGCGCTCGGGGCCTGGCAGGACGAGCGGGGGGTGAACACCCTCGACACGGGTGCCCCCTTCTACAACGTCTACGACACGGCCGACGGGCAGTGGTTCGCGGTCGGGGCGATCGAGTCGCAGTTCTACGCCAACCTGTTGAAGGGTCTGGGGCTCGAGGGGGAGGACCTGCCCCACCAGCTGGACCGGAGCCACTGGCGCGAGATGAAGGAGCGCTTCGCGGCGATCTTCCGGACGAAGACACGGGACGAATGGGCCGCGGTGTTCGACGGGGTCGACGCCTGCGCGACGCCAGTGCTCACCACCACCGAGGCCGAGCACCATCCTCACGTGGCGGCCCGGCGCGTCTTTCAGACCATCGACGGGGCGCTCCAGCCGTCACCGGCCCCGCGGTTCGAGCGCACCCCGGGCGAGACAACGCCCGGTCCATTCGTCACCGGCGCCGACGCCGATGCCGCGCTGGTCGCCTGGGGCGTGGACGCCCCCACCGTGGCGTCGTTGCGCGAGGAGGGTTCGCTCCTCTGAGCGGGTCGCTCAGAGGTTCACGACTGGGCAGGTCACCGTGCGGGTGATGCCCTCGATGCGCTGCACCTGGCTGACGACCAGTCGTCCGACCTCGTCGATCGAGCCGGCCTCGAGCATGGCGATCACGTCGTAGGGCCCGGTCACGTCCTCGGCCGACACCACGCCAGGGATCTCGCGGACCAGGCGGGTGACGTCGGCGGCCTTCCCGACATCGGTCTGAACCAGGACATACGCGTGCACCGCCATGTGGACTCCTCCTCCGGCTCGGGGCGGGGATCACGTTAGTTCCGGTCGGTTCGACGCGTCCCGGGTCGACCCGCGAAATGGCCGGTCAGCGCGGTTTCAGGACCGGCACCGCCGGGGTTCGCAACGACGTGCGCCAGGCAACCGTCGGGCCGGCCTCCCCTACTGTGGGCCGGTGGCCGTCGGCGACCGGGTGGACCAGTTCCGGGCGCTGGCCCGGCAGGCGATCGCGGACCTCTTCGACCAGCGGACACCGTTCGGGCGGCTCGCGCTCGTCCAGGTGCTCATGTTGGCCGGCGACACGCTCGTCACCATCTCGCTGGCCGACTCCCTCTTCTTCTCGATCTCGCCGCACGAGGCGAAGAGCAAGGTGCTCCTTTACCTCCTGCTCACGCTGGCGCCCTTCGCCGTCGTCTCGCCGCTGCTCGGCCCGCTGATCGACCGGAGCAAGGGAGCGCGGCGGGCGACTGCAGTCGCGTCGGCGGTGGGCCGGGCCGTGCTGTGCCCGTTCATGGCCATGGACATCCACAGCCTGCTGTTGTTCCCCGAGGCCTTCCTCATCCTCGTCCTCTCCAAGCTGTACCTGGTCACCCGGGGTGCGCTGGTGCCCGAGATGATGTCGTTGACCCGGGCCGCCGCCGCACCGCCGCCCCCCGCCGATCCCGGCTCTTCCCCGGCCGAAGCGACCCTGACCGGGTTCGACAGGTCGGCGACCACGCCTGGCGGTGACCCTGCGCCGACCCCCGGGTACGCCGCGCTCAACGCCCGGCTCACGCTCCTTGGCACCCTGGCGGGGTTCGCCGCGGCCATCCCGGGCATCCCCATCCTGAGGTTGGCCCACGCGCCGGGTGTGCTCATCTTCGACACGATCGTCTTCGTGGCTGCGGCCGCCGCGGCGGTGCGGTTGCCGGTGAGCCGACCGCACCGGACCCATCCCCGCGGGGAGCCGGAGCCGTCGCGAGTACGCCGCGTTCCTGAAGGGCACGATTTCGATCCCGATCTCGCCAGCCTCCAACCGGTGGCCGAGCCGCAGGTGCTCATGGGTCTGACCGCCAACTCGATCCTGCGGGGGATCGCCGGCTTCTTCGTCTTCATGCTCGCCTTCGGCCTGCGCCGCTACAACCACGGCCACGGGGCGTCGCTCTTCTGGTATGGGTTCGCGCTGGGCGGCAGCGGCGTCGGGTCGATCCTCGGCCTGATGCTCGTCCCCCGGCTGCGCCGCCGTTTCGCCGAGCAGCAGATCCTGCTGGGCGCCCTGTGGGTGGTCGCGGTGGTCGGATCGGTGACCGCGCTCCTGGGGAACCTGCCCGCCCAGGCGCTCCTCGCGCTCGGCATCGGCGTCTCGGGCTCGCTCGGGCAGCCGTCGTTCGACGCCCTCACCCAGCGATTCGTCCCCGAGGACCAGCAGGGCCGGGTCTTCGCGCGCTTCGCCACCCGCCAGCAGCTGGTGTGGGTCGTCGGCGCGCTCGTGCCGGTGGTCATCGCGCTCCCGCTCGCGGCCGGCGACGTGGTGGCGGCGGCCGCCGGGGCGGTCGGCGGGCTCGTGTACCTGACCGGGCGACGCGCGCTGCCGACCCGGGCGGTTCCCCGCCAGTTCCGGCAGCGCGGCTGAACCGGAGAGAGGAGTCCGATGGTCGAGCTGATCCCCCGCGCGGTGCTGTTCGGCAATCCTGATCGGATCGAGCCGAGTCTTTCGCCCGACGGGGGCCAGCTGGCCTGGATCGCGCCGGACGAGGGCGTCCTGAACGTGTGGGTGGCGCCGGTCCGCGCCGAGGGCGTCGCCTGGGACGAGGCGGTCGCCGTGACCGAGGACCGAGACCGCGGCGTCCGGGTCTTCACGTGGGCCCACGACGGTCGGCACCTCCTCTACCTGCAGGACCAGGGCGGGGACGAGAACTGGCGCCTGTTCGACGTCGAGACGGCCACCGGCGCCCGGCGCGACCTGACCCCGTTCGACGAGGTCCAGGTCCAGCTGGTGGCGCTGGACAAGCGGTTCCCGAACGACGTGCTGCTCGGCATCAACCGCGACAACCCCGAGCTCCACGACGTCTACCGGCTCGACCTCGAGTCGGGCTCGCTCACCAAGGTCACGGAGAACCCCGGGATGATCGGCTGGCTCGCCGACTCCTCCTTCGTGGTGAGAGCCGGGCTCGCCCCGCAACCCGACGGCGGCTTCCTCTTGATGCTGCGCGACGGCGAGGAGGAGGAGTGGAGGCCGCTCCTGGAGGTCCCGGCCGAGGACGCCCTCACCACCGGGCCCGTGTCGTTCAGCCTGGCCGGAGACTCGATGCTCGCCCTCAGCTCGGTCGGGGCTGAGACGGCGCGGCTGGTGCGGCTCGACCTCGCCACCGGGGCGGCGAGTGAGCTGGCCGGCGACCCCGTGGCCGATGTGACCGGGGTCCGGCTCGACCCGGACACCTGGGAGCCCCAGATCGCCTCGGTGCTGAGGGAGCGCAGCGAGCTGGTGGTGCTCGACCGCGCGCTCGCCGAGGACGTGGCGGCCGTCTCGGCGCTCGATCCGGCCGAGCCGCACATCGGGGACGGCGACGACGCCGACTCGGTCTGGCTCGTGGCCTTCAACCACGACACGGGCCCCGTCTCCTACTACGCCTACGACCGGGCGAGCCGGCGCGGGAGCTTCCTGTTCGAGCACCAGCCGGCCCTGTCGCGCTACGAGCTCGCGCCGATGGAGTCCTTCGAGTTCGTGGCACGCGACGGCCTCGTGGTCCATGGCTATCTCACCTTCCCGCTCGGGGCGGACCGCTCTGGGCTGCCGACGGTGCTCAACGTGCACGGCGGACCCTGGGGGCGCGACGCCTGGGGCTACCACCCCGAGGCCCAGTGGCTGGCCAACCGCGGCTACCTGTGCGTCCAGGTCAACTTCCGGGGCTCGACCGGCTACGGAAAGTCCTTCGTCAACGCCGGCGACAAGGAGTGGGGCGGAGCCATGCACGACGACCTCGTCGACGCGGTCGCCTTCGTGGTCGGGGAGGGGTGGAGCGACCCCGAGCGGATCGCGATCTACGGGGGCTCCTACGGCGGCTACGCCGCGCTCGTCGGCGCCGCCTTCACCCCGGGACTCTTCCGGTGCGCGGTCGACATCGTCGGGCCGTCCAACCTGAAGACCCTCATCGAGTCGATCCCGCCCTACTGGGCCCCCGAGATCGCGGTCTTCCACCGTCGGGTCGGCAACCCCGAGACCGAGGAGGCGTTCCTCTGGTCCCGCTCACCGCTGTCGAGGGCCGCGGAGATCACCCGGCCGCTCCTCATCGCCCAGGGGGCCAACGACCCCCGGGTGAAGCGGGCCGAATCCGAGCAGATCGTCGCCGCCCTGCGAGCGGCAGGCGTCGAGCACGAGTACCTGGTCTTCGAGGACGAGGGGCACGGTTTCGCGAAGCCTGAGAACCGCCTCCGCTTCTATGCCGCCGCCGAGGCGTTCCTGGCCAGGCACCTTGGCGGTCGGGCCGAGGGCGAGGTCAGCCCTCCTCGACCGTGAGCACGTCGGCGGTGGTCGCGAAGGTGTCCTGGAGGTGCGAGGTGTCGGCCAGGAGCCGACCGCCGGCCTCCGAGGAGAGCGCCGCCCCGAGGTCCTCGGCGCTCTCGAAGACCAGCTCGGCCATCCGGTAGTAGGGGCCGGTCAGGACCTTGGAGATCGCGACCTCCTTCAGCTTCGGCAGCTCGCGCACGATCGGGATGTGGGTCCCGAGGTAGTGGGCCTCAAACCCCTCTCGGTCGTTCGGCGTCTTCCATAGGGCCACGATGGTGGTGGTCACGGCATCCTCCTGGTCGGGTGCGGCGACGCTACCAATCGTGGCGACGGCGGCCGCCGGGCCGGCGACCCCGGAGTCAGCCCTGGTGCGGGGGCGGCTCGCCGGGGCGGAAACGCCCTTGCTCTGCCCCGACCTTCAGGGCGATGTTGGCCACGTGGAGGTGGATCTCCTCCAACAGGTCGGTGTTGCTCTTGACCTGCTCGGTCAGTGTGGTGTTCTCCTTGATCAGGACCTTGATGTCGTCGGTGTTCCCCTCGGTATGGAGCGCGATCTCCGACGAGATGGAGTCCGCCCGCTTGGCCGCGATCAGGAGCGCGGCGGCCTGCACGCCGGCCAGCATCGACAGGAACAGGTTCAGCAGGATGTAGGGGTAGGGGTCGAACGCCTTGTGGTGGATCACCCGCTGCAGGACGAGCGTGTTGATCACCGCCCAGATGATCATCACGGCGAAGAAGCCGAAGACGAACGGCCACGACCCCATGACGTTGCGCATCTTGTCGGCGGCCCGCTCACCCCGGGACAGGTCGCCGCCCGACCGCACGCCGGGGTGGCGGTGCCAGTGGGTCTGCCAGGCCGGGCTCACCGCCTCCGATCGTCGCGCAACCGGACGCGCCAACGAGGGACGGACGTCGCGGTGTTCAGACCGCCGCCGCGACCTCGAGCACCGCGTTGAGGCCGCGCCGCGGCGTCATGATCTCGTCGATCATCCCGTAGGCGAGCGCCTCCTCGGCCGACATGAAGTAGTCGCGGTCGATGTCCCGCTCGACCTTCTCGAGGGGCTGGCCGGTGTGGTGGGCGATGATCTCGGCCATCCGGTGGGTGGTGGCGAGCACCTCGCGCAGCTGGATCTCCATGTCGCTCGGCGCGCCCCGTGTGCCGGCCGACCCCTGATGGATCATGAGGCGCGAGTTGGGAAGGGCAAAGCGCTTCCCGGGGGCGCCCGCACACAGGATCATCGCGGCGGCCGACATGCCCATCCCGACGCACGTCGTCGACACGTCGGGCCGGATGTGCTGGATCACGTCGTAGATCGCCATCCCCGCATAGGCCAAGCCGCCCGGCGAGTTCACGTACAGCGCGATGTCCTTGACCGGGTCCTGGGACTCGAGGTAGAGGAGCTGGGTGATGATCACGTTCGCGATCTGGTCGTCGACCTCCTGGCCCAAAAAGACGATGCGGGCGCGCAGCAGCAGCGAGTAGAGGTCGAACATCCGGTCGCCCCGGATGCCCTCGTCGATCACGGTGGGGATCAGCGTCAGGCGGGGATCAAGCGACCCGCCCTCGCTCTGGTGTCGTGTCATCTCGAGAATGCTATCTCGAATATGAGATAAACTGGACGGGTGAGCGACCGGCGCCACGAGACGGTGTTCCCCGGCTTCGCCGAGATGGCGAGGGCCCGCCGCGCCCTCGGGGACGAGCTGGTGGCCCGTCGCCACGCGCTCGGCCTCTCCCAGACCGAGGTCGCGGCCCGGATGGGCACCTCCCAGTCGGCGGTGGCCCGGATCGAGGCCGGCCAGGCCGACGTCCGGCTCTCCACCCTCGAGCGCTACGCCGCCGCCTTGGGCTCGATGGTCATCCTCGGGGTCCAGGACCCGTGACCCCGAGCTCCGTCAGCTACCCGCCGGAGCCGAGCGACTGGGGCGCGTCGCTGCGGGCGCGCCTGTTCGACCAGCGGGTCGTGTTCGTCACCGGCGCGCTCACCGACGAGTCGGCCGGGCACGTGGCGATGGAGTTGATGACCCTCGACGCGACGGGCGACTCGGCGGTGCAGCTGCACCTCGAGAGTCCGAGCGGCGAGCTCGGCGCGGCGCTGAGCGTGATGGACGTCATCGACACGATGGGCGTGCCGGTGACCGGCGTCGCCCTCGGCCTGGTCGGCGGCCCGGTCGTCGGCGTGTTCGCGGCGTGCGCCCGGCGGGTGGCGATGCCCCACGCCCGCTTCCACCTCTGCGAGCCGCACTCCGCGTTCTCGGGCGACGCCCGGACGATCGAGAGATGGCTCGAGCACCGGGGGAGGCAGTGGGCCCAGTACTGCGAGCGGTTCGCGCGGGCGCTCGGGCGGCCCGAGGCCGAGATCGCCCCCTGGCTCGCCGACGGGCCATACCTCGGCGCCGACGAGGCTCGCGCCGCCGGGCTGGTCCACGAGGTCGCCTCGGCCCAGGGCGAGGTGACCGCGCTCCGGCGTCCGGGCTTCTCTTTCCGGGGCTGAGCCGGGCCTCAGCCGAGCCGGGCCTGCAGCGTGTCGAGGGTGTCGGAGAGTGCCTCGGGCAGGGCGTCGCCGAACTTCGCGTAGTGCTCGCTGATGAGCGGGACCTCGGTCCTCCACTCGGCCACGTCGACCCGGAGCAGCTCCTCCATGTCCTCCTTGGACACCTCGAGACCCTCGATGTTGATCGCGCCGGCGGCCGGGACCCAGCCGATCGGGGTCTCGAGCGCTTCGCCCTTGCCGCCCGCCCGGTCGAACACCCACTCGAGGACCCGGGAGTTCTCGCCGTAGCCGGGCCAGAGGAACCGGCCGTCGGCGTCCTTGCGGAACCAGTTGACGTAGAAGATCTTGGGCAGCTTCTCAGGATCGGTGGCCGCTCCGACCTCGAGCCAGTGCCCGAAGTAGTCGGCCATGTTGTAGCCGCAGAACGGCAGCATGGCGAAGGGGTCGCGGCGCAGGTTGCCGACTGCGCCGGTCGCCGCCGCCGTGGTCTCCGAGGCCATGATCGAGCCGAGGAACACGCCGTGCGTCCAATCGAAGGACTGCACCACGAGCGGCACCACCGAGGCGCGTCGCCCACCGAGGAGGATGGCCGAGATCGGGACGCCCTCGGGGTCCTCCCACTCGGCGGCGATGGCCGGATCCTGGGCGGCCGGGGCGGTGAACCGGGAGTTCGGGTGGGCGGCCGCCTTGCCGGTCGCGGGGGTCCAGTCCTCGCCCCGCCAGTCGGTGCAGTGGGCGGGCGGTTCGCCCATGCCCTCCCACCACACGTCGCCGTCGTCGGTCAACGCGGTGTTGGTGAAGATCGCGTTGGCCGAGAGCGTCAGCATGGCATTGGGGTTGGTGTGGCTGTTGGTGCCGGGTGCGACGCCGAAGAACCCGGCCTCGGGGTTGATCGCCCGAAGGCGTCCCTCATCGTCGAATTTCATCCAGCAGATGTCGTCGCCGATCGTCTCGACCTTCCAGCCCGGCAGGGTCGGGATCAGCATCGCGAGGTTGGTCTTGCCGCAGGCCGAGGGGAACGCTCCGGTCACGTAGCGCACCTCGCCCTCCGGTGAGGTCAGCTTGACGATGAGCATGTGCTCGGCCAGCCATCCGTCGTCCCGTGCGATGACCGAGGCGATCCGCAGCGCGAAGCACTTCTTGCCCAGCAGGGCGTTGCCGCCGTAGCCGGAGCCGTAGGAGACGATCTCCCGGGTCTCGGGGAAGTGGACGATGTACTTGTTCTCGGCGTCACACGGCCAGGGGACGTCGGCCTGTCCGGGCTCGAGCGGAACCCCGACCGAATGCAGGCACGGGACGAACTCGCCTTCCGACCCGAGCACCTCGAGGGCGCCCCTGCCCATCCGGGTCATGATCCGCATCGACACGGCCACATAGGCCGAGTCGGTCAGCTGCACGCCGATGTGGGCCTTGTCCGAGCCGAGCGGGCCCATCGAGAACGGGACCACGTACATGGTCCGCCCGCGCATTGCCCCCTTGAACAGCTTCTTCAGGACCCCGCGCATCTCGCCGGGTTCCCGCCAGTTGTTGGTGGGGCCGGCGTCGGCTTCCTCTTTCGAGCAGATGAAGGTCCGGTCCTCGACCCGCGCCACGTCGCTCGGGTCCGAATGGCACCAGTAGCTGGACGGACGCTTCGCGTCGGCGAGGCGGGTGAAGGTGCCCTGGTCCACCAGTAGCTGGCAGAGCCGGTCGTATTCCTCGGCCGATCCGTCACACCACTCGACGCGCTCGGGGGTGACCAGCGCTGCGATCTCGTCCACCCAATCGATCAGCTTCTTGTTGGCAGTCGGGACGCTGGCGGTCGGAGGCATCCGGTCACACCTTCCTTCGGGAGACTCGTGTGGCTTGGCTGGCGACGGCCCCACTGCGAGACGTGTGGCCGACAATGCTAGGCATGGACGGTGGTCCACCCCAAACCTCCACCGGAGCCCGGCGGCGGTTTCCCAACCGGCGAAGATGCCGTGTTAGAGCGTATCCGAAGTCGCCTCGAACACCGGCTGGGGCCGCCCGGGCCAGGGGAGATCTGGATCGGCGACGACGCCGCGGTGGTGGCCGTTCCGGCCGGACCCGACCACACGGCGCTGCTCCTCAGCACCGACGCAGTGGTAGAGGGGATCCACTTCGATCTCGCGCTCGTCTCGCTGTGTGACGTCGGTTGGAAGGCGCTCACGGTCGCGGTGAGCGACATCGCGGCGATGGGGGGCACGCCGCGCCACGCGCTCGTCGCGCTCGGGGCCCCGCCCGGGCTCGAGCTGGAGGAGGTCGCCGACGGGCTGGCGGAGGCGGCCGCCCACAGCCGGTGTGCGCTCGTCGGCGGGGATCTCACCGAGGCTGGCCAGCTGGTCCTGGCCGTCACGGTGACGGGACAACTGGACGGTCCAGGTCCCGCAGTGCTGCGCAGCGGGGCGAGGCCGGGTGATGCGTTGTTCGTCACCGGCCCGCTCGGTGCCTCGGCGGCCGGGTTCCGTGTGCTGCGCGCGGGCGACCCCGACGCGAACGGTGGGTCGCTCGCCGCCGCCTACCGCCGGCCCACGGCCAGGCTCGAGGAGGGCCAGACCGCCCGTGCCGCGGGGGCCTCGGCGATGATGGACGTGTCCGACGGCCTCGCACTCGATCTGCACCGGCTGGCCGGAGCGTCCCACGTGGGGGTGGCCATTGACCACGTGCCGATCGCCCCCGGGGCGACGCTCGACGAGGCGCTCGGGGGCGGCGAGGACTACGAGCTCCTCATCGCGACAGCCGACGGTCGACGTCTCTGTGGTGCCTTTGACGAGGCGGGGCTTCGCCCGCTGCTGCGGATCGGGGTCTGCCGCTCCGACCCCGACGAGCGCAGCGTCGGGGATGCGACCCTTCCCATCGTGGGACATCAGCACCGGTTTTAGAGACCTCGGCATGCGTCGACGGTCGACGCACGGCTCCCTTTTGGGAGGTCGAACCTCCCGATCGGACGCCATTAGGCAGGCGACTTCCACCGGTATCCGCAAGAAGCTCGGCGAGTCGCTTCGACGGCTTCAACGCGCTTGCGCGGCCGGTCTCTCAAACGATCGATGTGCCGTGATCTCGGCCGTCGATCATGCTTGGCCGATGCCGCCCGCCCTCGAGGCTGACCTGGCATTGGCCCGCACTCTCGGAGCCTTGGCCGCCGACATCGCTCTGCCCTTCTTCGGTGCGGCTGTGCGCTGCGATTGGAAGGCCGACGGTTCTCCGGTCACCGAGGCAGGGCTCGCGGTGGAGCATGGTCTGGTCGAGTTCCTCGTCACCGAACGGCCGGACGACTCGGTCTTGAGTGAGGAGGGAGGTGGCGTCGATCGCGACAAGGCGCGTCGGTGGCTTCTCGATGCCATTGACGGCACCTCCTTCTTCCTGGCCGGCGACACCGCGTGGGGCACCCATGTCGCGCTCGAGGTCGACGGCGAGATCGTGCTTGGCCTCATCACTCGCCCAGCTGAGACACGGTCGTGGTGGGCGGCGAAGGGCATTGGGGCGTGGGCGTCGCCGGGACGACGCCTTCGAGTCTCGACCACGACGGCGCTTCAGGGAGCATGCATCGGTGGCTACGTGAGGCCATCGTCCCAATGGCAGGCGGCGGTCGCAAAGAGCGCGACCTGGGTGGACCACCCTTCTCCCATCCTTGAGTTGATCGAGGGCCGCCTCGATGGGGTGCTTTCGGAGGGCGGCTTCGAATGGGACCATGCTCCCGGCGTCGTGCTCTTGAAGGGGGCGGGTGGCCGATTCACCGACCCGGGTGGTGGCGAGCGGATCGACCTGCGAGGCGGCCTGTACTCCAACGGCCACCTCCACGCTCAACTGCTCGAGTCGGCCGAACCCGAGGGGCGCGACCTACGGAGCCCGAGCACATGATCCGTGCGGCAGCCTCGGCGCCGATTTCTCTGAGCGCCCAACCCGGCGCAGAGGGTCGCCGAGCGGTGCCTATCTGCTCAAAAGCTGAGCAGACTGGTTTGGCTTAGGCGGTCGGGATCTGGCGGCGGGGCGGTTTGACGACCCGCCCGGCCCGGATGCACGACGTGCACACGTGCAGGCGCCCCGGGGTACCGTCGACCATCGCGCGGACCCGCTGCACGTTGGGGTCCCAACGCCTCTTCGTCCGCCGGTGGGAGTGGCTGAGGTTCATTCCGAAGGACGGGCGCTTGCCGCAGAGCTCGCACACCGCTGCCATCAGGAATCCTCTCTCGTTGCCCGAACGGGGCGGACGACGGCGCCCCGGCCGTCGAGAACACCAGGAAGATTAGCATCGCCCGGGTGGGGGCCCCCACCGAGATGACCCCGACCATGGTGCGCGAGGCGATGACCCGTTACCGGGACGCCCTGCGCAGCCACCAGGAGGTCATCAACCGCCTGAACGTCTTCCCCGTCCCCGATGGAGACACCGGGACGAACATGATGCTCACCGTCGAGTCGGTGGTCGACGAGATCGCCCCGCTCGACGGGGCGACGCCGATGGCCGAGGTGTGCGCGGCGGTCGCCCACGGGTCGCTCATGGGGGCGCGGGGCAACTCCGGTGTCATCCTGTCCCAGCTCCTGCGGGGCGTCGCCTCGCAATTCTCGTCGAACGGCGCGGTGCGCGCCCCCGAGGTGGCCGCTGCGCTCGTCGAGGCCTCGGTGCTGGCCCGCAAGGCGGTCGTGCGACCGGTCGAGGGGACGATCCTCACCGTCGCGCACGCCGCCGGCGAGGGAGCCGAGAGCGGCTGCGCCCGGGGGGCCGGCCTCTGCGCCACCGTCGAGGCCGCTCGGGAGGCGGCGGGGCGCGCGTTGGACGCGACTCCGACCATGCTTCCGGCGTTGGCCCAGGCCGGTGTGGTCGACGCCGGCGGGGCGGGGTACGTGCTCCTGCTCGACGCGTTCCTCTCGGTCCTCGACGGCCGGGCGCTGCCCGAGCCGCCGCCGCTGTCCTCCCTGCCCGCCGGTGCCGCCTCGCCGGTGCCGCCCGCGTCGGGCAGCGACGTGGTGGAGGGGGGCCTCCGCTACGAGGTCATGTACTTCCTGCACGCGCCGGACGAGACCATTCCGTTCTTCAAGGAGGTGTGGGCGGGGATCGGCGACTCGATTGTGGTGGTCGGCGGCGACGGCACCTGGAACTGCCACATCCACACCGACGACGTCGGGGCCGCCATCGAGGCCGCGCTCGACTGCGGGCGGCCGCGCTCCATCCGGGTGACCGATCTCGCCGACCAGGTGGAGGAGGAGCGCTGGGTCCGGGAGCACTCGGTCGCGACGGAGTCGTACGCGCGGGCGGGAGAGGTCCCGACCACCGACGTCGTCGCGGTGGTGACCGGCGACGGCGTCGGCAGGATCTTCCGGTCCCTTGGCGTGCACCACCTCGTCCCCGGCGGCCAGTCGATGAACCCCTCGACCGCCGAGATCCTGGCGGTCGTCGACGCCCTCGAGTCCGAGCAGGTGGTGATCCTGCCCAACAACAAGAACATCCGGCCGGTGGCCGAGCAGGTCGACGAGCTGAGCGCGAAGGCGGTCCGGGTGGTGCCGACCGAGTCGATCGTCGAGGGCTTCGCCGCCCTGTTGGCATACGACCCCGCCTCCGAGGCCGAGAGCAACGTCCGGGCCATGACCGCCTCGGCGTCGCGGGTGCTGCCGGGCGAGGTGACCCGGGCGGTGCGCGACACCCTGACCGATGCCGGGCCGGTGCGGAAGGGGGACTGGATCGGCCTGTCCCGTGACGGCGTGGTGTCGATCGCCGACTCGCCGTCGGGGGCGGCGTGCGGTCTGCTCGCCCGCCTGGTCGACGATCGGGAGCTGGTCACCGTGATCGAGGGCGAGGACGCCACGCCCCAGGAGACCCGCCGGATCACCGTGTGGCTCAACGACGAGTGCCCGGAGATGGCGGTCGAGGTCCATCACGGGGGCCAGCCGCTGTACCCGTACCTCTTCGGCGTCGAGTGATCACGACGGAGGCGGGACCGGCGACCGGCCGGCGTCTGGCCCAGCTGGCCGAGATCCCGGTCTCGGAGCTCGAGAAGGTCCGTCCCCGGAAGGCCCAGGCCCTCGCCGAATGGGGTGTCTCGAGCGTCCTCGACCTCCTCACCACCTATCCGCGCCGCTACATCGATCGCACCCGCGCGGCCGACGTTGCCGACCTGGCAGTGGGCGACGAGGCGGTGGTCTTCGCCGAGGTGAAGCGGGTGCGGGCCAGCCGTAATCCACGGGGCCGCGCCCGGGTCGAGGTTCTCGTCGCCGACGAGACCGGCGAGATCATGCTCGTCTTCTTCAACCAGCCCTGGCGGGAGGACCAGCTGACGGCCGGGTCGCAGCTCCTCGTCTGGGGGAAGCTCACCGAGTACCGGGGGCGGCGCCAGATGGCCCACCCCGTCGTCGACCTGGTCGCCCGGGTCGAGAGCGGCGCCGCCGAGAGCCGCATGCTGGCCGTGATCCCGGTGTATCCCGCCTCGGCCAAGGCCGGCCTCACCAGCTGGGAGATCGGCACCTTCGTGAAGGAGGCCCTCGGCCGGGCCGGGACGCTCGCCGATCCGGTCCCGTCGGAGTGGCGACGCCGGCTGCGGCTGCAGGGGCGGACCGAGGCGGTCCGGGCGATCCACCAGCCCGAGCACCCGGCCGAACCCTGGCCGGCGCGGGACCGCCTGGTCTTCGACGAGCTCCTCCGGCTGCAGCTGATCCTGGTGCTCCGCCGACGGGCCCTCGAGCGGTCGGCCCGGGCCATCCGCCACCGGGTGTCGGCGGACGAGCTCGGCGGCGGGGAGTCCACCCTGGTCGAGCGGTTCGTGGCGGCGCTCCCCTTCGCGCTGACCGATGCGCAACGCCGCGCCCTCACCCAGATCTTCGCCGACATGGCCGGTCCGCTCCCCATGCACCGCCTCCTCCAGGGCGATGTTGGGTCGGGCAAGACGGTGGTCGCGGTCGGCACGATGCTCGCCGCGGTCCAAGGTGGTCACCAGGGTGCGCTCATGGCCCCGACCGAGGTGCTGGCGGACCAGCACTCCTTCGGGGTCCGCGCGCTGGTCGAGGGCTTGGAGGTGGTCGACCCCTCACGGCTAAACGGGCGGCGTCCGGTCTCGGTCGGCCTGCTCACCAACCGGGTCCCGGCGAAGGAGCGGGCGCGCATCCTGGCCGAGCTCGCCTCGGGGCAGATGGACATCGTCATCGGCACCCACGCGCTGTTGACCGAGGACGTGCGGTTCGCCTCCCTCGGGGCGGTCGTCGTCGACGAACAGCACCGCTTCGGGGTCGAACAGCGGGCCGGCCTGCGGGCCAAGGGTCGGATCGAGGAGACGGGCTCGAACGCGACGATCGACCCTGACCTGCTCGTGATGACGGCCACCCCCATCCCGCGCACGGCCGCGATGGTGGTGTTCGGCGACCTCGACATGACGGTCGTCGACGAGCTCCCGCCCGGTCGGGCACCCGTCACCACCCACTGGGCGCGCGGGGGACTCGAGGAGGCCGCCGCCTGGGAGCGGGTGCGGACCGAGGTCGCGGCAGGGAACCGGGCCTACGTGATCTGTCCCCTGGTCGAGGAGTCCGACCGGGTGGTGGCCCGCTCCGCCGTCGAGGAGCACGCGCGGCTCTCCGGCGGCGTGCTCGCCGGGCTCGAGGTCGGCCTGCTGCACGGGCAGATGCCGACCGCACAGAAGAAAGAGGTGATGGAACGGTTCCGCGACGGCGGGGTCCAGGTGCTCGTGGCGACGACCGTGATCGAGGTCGGGATCGACGTGCCGGAGGCGACGGTGGTGGTGGTCGAGGACGCCGACCGTTTCGGCATCGCCCAGCTCCACCAGCTGCGCGGCCGGGTGGGCCGCAGCTCCAGGCCGAGCTGGTGCTACCTCTTCGGCGACGGCGGCTCCGAGGGCAGCGAGGTCCGGCTCTCGGCGCTCGAGCGCACCACCGACGGGTTCGAGCTGGCCGAGGTGGATCTCGAGTTGCGGGGGGAGGGGACCATCCTCGGTGAGCGCCAGACCGGCTCGAGCGGACTCCGGCTGGCCAAGCTCCGTCGCGATCGCGAGTGGGTCGAGCGGGCCCGCGAGGTCGCCGAGGCGATCGTGGACGCCGACCCCGAGCTGGCGGCGCACCCGGCGCTGCTCGACGAGGTGCGCTTCACCCTCGACGACGAGGACGCCGCCTTCCTCTTCAAGAGCTGAGCGCGATGGTCGACCACGAGCGCTTCGGCTTCGACCCCGGGTCGGTCTTCGACGGCGTGGCGGCGGGCTACCAGGCCAACCGGCCCAGCTATCCCGACGGGCTCTTCGACGCGCTTGAACGGCTTGTCGGGCCGCTCAGTGGCCGCCGGGTGGTCGACGTCGGGGCGGGGACGGGGATCTCGACCCGGGCGCTGGCGGCTCGCGGCGCCCGGGTGCTGGCGGTCGACCCCAGCCTGTCGATGGCCCGGACGCTGCGCGCCGCCTCGGAGCGGCTGCCGGCCAGCCTCGGTCGGGCCGAGGCGATCCCGGTCGTCGCCGGCGGCGCCGACCTCGTGACCTTCGCCCAGGCATGGCACTGGGTCCGGGTCCCCGAGGCGGCGGCCGAGTGCCGGCGGGTGCTCGGCCGGCGGGGACGCCTCGCGCTCTGGTGGAACATGAGTCAGGACCCCGGCCCGTTCTTCGACGACCTCTGGAACGAGTGCGGCATCACCCGCTACGGCGTGGGCGCCCACCAAGACGACCGCGAGAGCCTCGTCGGGGTGGGTGGGTTCTCCGACCTGCTCCGCGCGTCGGTGCGTTGGGAGTGGACCGTCCCGATCGAACACTGGATGCAGACCATCGAGACGCGCTCGGAGCTGGCCAAGCTCGGCGACGAGGCGTCGTCGCGCCTCCGCGCGATCGAGGGGGTGGCACGCCGCCATTTCCCCGGTGGCGAGGTGACCGAGTGGTTCACCACGCGGCTCACCGTCGCGGTGCCCTGACCCCGTTTCACCGTCACCTGATCGCGCGAGGCCAGACGCTACGGTGTCGACCGTGCGGGTCATCGGTGGCCGCAGCCGCGGGAGGCGTCTCTCGGCCCGCCTCCCGGCCGGCGTGCGGCCGACCTCGGACCGGGTCCGCGAGGCGATCTTCGACGTCCTCGGCTCGATGGGCGGGGTGGCCGACCTCGGGGTGATCGACCTGTTCTGCGGGAGCGGCGCCATGGGGGTCGAGGCCCTCTCCCGGGGGGCCGCCTCGGCCACCTTCGTCGACCACGACCCGGCTGCCCTCGACGCGGTGCGGACCAACCTGGCGGCGGTGGGCCTCGAGGGCGAGTCGGCGACCGTGCTGCGCGCCGAGCTCCCGGACTGGCTGGAGCGCTCGGGCCCCTTCGACCTCGCGTTCTGCGACCCGCCCTACAGCTTCGAGCGCTGGGACGCCCTGCTCGGCTGGCTGCAGGCCGACGTCGCGGTGCTCGAATCGGCCGAGGAGATCGCGGTGCCGAGCGGCTGGGAGGTGAAGAGGTCGAGACGCTACGGCGGTACGCTCGTGACCGTGGTCCGCCAGGCGCCCTCACCGAGCGTGATCGGGTCGTGACCCTCGCCCTGTATCCGGGCTCCTTCGACCCCTTCCACAACGGCCACCTCGAAGTCGTCGAGCGGGCGGCCCGGATCTTCGATGTGGTCGTGATCGCGGCCCTGCGCAACCCCCAGAAGTCCAAGGGCCTCTTCGACCTCGAGAGCCGTCAGGCGATGGTCGAGGAGTCGATCACCCATCTGGAGCATGTCCGCTTCGTGTCGATGTCGAAGCTCGTCGTCGAGGTGGCCCGCGACCTCCACGCGGATGTGATCGTGCGCGGGCTGCGGGTCGTCTCGGACTTCGAGAACGAGTTGCAGATGGCCCAGATGAACCGGGAGCTCTCGGGGATCGAGACGGTCTTCATCCCGACCAGCTCGTCGCACTCCTTCATCGCTTCGCGCCTCTTGCGCGAGGTGGCCACTTACGGCGGCGACGTGTCGCCGTTCGTGCCCAAACCCGTCGCCCGCATCATGGAAGAACAGCTCGGACAGGCCGGAGGGACCAAGGAGGGCGGATGATCGACGCCCCCGACGACTATCCCCCCCACGAACAGACCATCGAAGAGCTCGACGCCGAATCGCTGATCGGGCGCTCGCTCGATGTCGTGAACTCGGCGAAGACCATGCCGCTGTCCGCCTCGGTCCTGGTGTCGCGCGACGAGCTGGTCCAGCTGCTCACGCTCGCCCTCTCGAAGATGCCCGAGGAGCTGCGCGAGGCGCGCTGGCTCCTGCGCGAGCGCGATGAGTTCATGGCCGAGCGCGAGCGCGAGGCCGAGGCCCTCATGGACGAGGTGCGGGCCCAGGCCGAGCGGATGGTCGCCCGCACCGACATCGTCCGGCAGGCCAACCGGGTGGCCCAGCGCATCCTCGACGACGCCAACGAGGAGGCCCGGCGGATGCGGCACGAGACCGAGGACTACTGCGACCAACGGCTCGCGGGCATGGAGATCGTGCTCGACCGGACCATGAAGACGGTCCGGTCCGGGCGCCAGAAGCTCCAGGCCATCTCGTCGCCGGCCGACCGACCCCGACCGGCTGCCGCGCCCGACGAGGACGAGTCGGATGCCGAGAGCTTCTTCGACCAAGACCGAACCTAGGAGGCCCGCCGTGGTTGTCGGCCCGTTGGTGGTCCATGTCGCCCGGCTCCGTCGTTCCCCGGGGTCGATGGAGCGCGTGCGGACGAGCGTGCCGCTCGACGAGGAGGCCCTGGCGCCCGCCACCGCGGCGGACAGCCGGGTGCCCGAACACGCCGAGGCCGAGGTCGACCTCGTCCTCGAGCCCTTCTCGGGCGGGGTCATGGCGACCGGCACGGTCCGGGCGCCATGGGTCGGGGTGTGCCGGCGCTGCACCGCCCCGGTCGAGGGAGTGCTCGAGATCCACGTGAAGGAGCGCTTCGTTGACCCGGTGCCCCGGGGCGAGCCCGAGGACGAGGAGGCGTACCCGATCGCAGACGAGGCGGTCGACCTCGGGCCGCTCGTGCACGAGGCGATCCTGGCCGAGCTGCCCCTGGCCCCGCTGTGCTCGAAGGATTGCCTCGGGCTCTGCCCCTGGTGCGGGACCGATCGCAACGAGGAGCCGTGCGTGTGCGTGGAGCCGAGGGACCCGCGTTGGGCTAGCCTCGACGTGCTCCGGTCGACCTCCTGAGGCCCCGCCCCGCGCGTTCGGGGCTCGGTTTCGAGGTCAGAGCACCGGCGGCCGGCTAACCGCCCGCCCCACCACCGAGCCTGGAGACTGACGATGGCCGTCCCCAAGAAGAAGAGTTCGAAAGCCAAGGGCCGCAGCCGTCAAGCGGCCAACTGGCGGCTCGGTCCGCCGGCCCGCAGCATCTGCCCGCACTGCTCGACGGTGAAGCTGCCCCACGTCGTGTGCCCGAACTGCGGCTGGTACAAGGGCCGGACGGCGGTCGAGGTCGACTGACTTGGCGCGCGACCGCGAGCGCCCGAGCACCGAGGCGCTCGCCGCGCTGCCCGTCGCGCTCGACGCGATGGGGGGCGACAAGGCACCGGACGAGATCGTGGCCGGGGCCCGCCGGGCGGCCGACGAGGGCATCCCGGTCGTGCTGGTCGGGCCGCCCGAGCAGGTGGGGGACACCCTCGGGCTGGAGCTGATCGCCTGCACCGAGGTCATCGAGATGGGCGAGGACCCCGCCGCCGGGGTGCGCCGGAAGAAGGACTCGTCGCTCGTGCGGGCGGCCGAGCTGGTCCGGGACGGCCGAGCCTGCGCCATGGTCTCGGCCGGCAACACCGGGGCCACCATGGCCTCGGCCCTGCTCCGGATGGGGAGGCTCCGCAAAGTCGCCCGGCCGTGCATCGCGACCCCCATGCCACGGCCCGGCCGGCCACCGGCGGTGCTGGTCGACTCGGGAGCCAACGTCGAGTGCACCCCGGCGATGCTGGTCCAGTTCGCCCAGATGGCGTCGGTCTTCGCGGCCGGCCGCTACGGCAGCGCCGATCCCTCGACCGCGCTCTTGTCGATCGGCGAGGAGGCGACCAAGGGCACCCCCCTCGTGAAGGAGACCCACGAGCTCCTGGCCGCGGGGGTCCCGGGCGTCCGGTTCGTGGGCAACATCGAGGGCCGCGACCTCCTCGACTGCGCCGCCGACGTGATCGTGACCGACGGATTCACCGGGAACGTGGCCCTCAAGACCGCCGAGGGCACGCTCCGCTTCGCGATGCGGCTCGTGCTCGGGGTCCTCAACCACGACGAGTCGACGAAGGCGGCGGGCGAGGTCATCCTGCCCCACCTCCTCGAGGCAGCGGCCGAGCTCGACCCGGAGCACACTGGCGGGGCGATGCTCCTCGGGGTGGACGGGGTCTGCGTGATCAGCCACGGTTCGTCCTCGGCGGTGGCGGTGACCAACGCGCTGCGCATGGCCCACGACCTCGCGGTGTCGGACCTCTCCGGCCGGCTGGCCGACCTGATCTCGGCCTGACCCCGGCCGGGCCGGGGTGGCGACGCGCCTCCTGCCCAGGCTGGGGGCGCGGTCGCTCATGCTCCTCGGCCTCGGGCTGACCGCCGCCGGGCTGCTCCTCTTTCAGCCGGCTCGGGGTGGACAGCTCGTTCCTCGCCGGGATTCTCCCCGCCGAGATGATCGCCGGGGTGGGCGGGCGGGACGCCGGGGTGGCGAGCGCCCTCAACAACGCGACCCAGCAGGTGGGCGGGTCCCTCGGGATCGCCCTGCTCAACACCGTGGCCTCCTCGGCCGCGGCCTCCCCTACCTGGCCGCCCACGCCCGGGGCCTGGCTGGGGCGGCCGTCCTCAGGCTGGTCCCGGCCGCCTCGGTGCACGGCTACGTGTCAGGTTTCGAGGTCTCGGCGGCCATGGTGGCGGCGGCCTTCGTGCTCACGGCGGTGCTGCTCGGCCCGGCCACGGAGGCCGACCGCGCCCCGGTGGTCGGGCTCGAGCTCGAGGGTGCGGCCGAGGCCGCCTGAGCCCTCCGGGGGCCGCAATTGGCGTGCTGAACAGGGAATTCGGCTGGCGAGGCCCGGAGGGACCACGCCGACGCCGGTGTCGGGCCGGTAGACTGGGCCCGACATATCCCCAGCGTGCAGGAGCTCTTGTGCCCGCAGAGACCCACATCGACCGGCCGCCCCTCGACCGCCAGGGGGTATTCGATCTCATCCGCGACCAGCTGGCCGACATCTTGGAGATCGACCCGTCGACCATCACCGAGACGGCGTCGTTCGCCGAGGACCTGAACGCCGACTCGCTGGCCCTGATCGAGCTGGTCGAGGCCCTGGAGGAGGAGCTCGGCGAGCGCACGGTCGGCTTCCGGATCGAGGACGAGGACCTCGAGGACCTGCGCACGGTGCGCGACGCGGTGGACTACGTGGTCGCCAAGCTCGGGACCGGTTGAGCAGGGTCGCCCACGCCGTCGCGGCGGGCGCGCCCGAGGCGCTCGACCCCGAGGACCCCGGCGTCGCCGCCGGGGAGGAGGCGCTGGCCGATCGCCTGGGGCACCGCTTCGCCGACCCGTCCCTCCTGCGCCAGGCCCTGTCGCATCGCAGCTGGTGCGCGGAGCGGGAGGGCGCGCCCTCCAACGAGCGCCTCGAGTTCCTGGGCGACGCGATCCTCGGCCTGGTCGTGGCCGAGCACTGCTACTCGGCCTACCCGGCATTCCCGGAGGGCACCCTCGCCAAGCTCCGTGCCGCGGTGGTGAACGCCCGGGTGCTGGCGGCGGCGGCCGGGGAGCTCGGCGTGGGCGACGTGCTGCTCGTCGGCAAGGGGGAGGAGGCCCAGGGCGGCCGCACCAAGGTCTCGCTGCTCTCCGACGCGCTCGAGGCGCTGATCGGAGCCGTCTACCTCGACGCCGGGTGGGCGGCGGCGCGCGACCTCGTGCTTCGCCTCCTGGCCGCCCGCATCGAGCGCGCCGCCGTCGAGCCCGACGACTTCGACCACAAGAGCCGGCTGCAGCTGGCCACGGTGGCCCGCGGGGAGGGCCTCCCTGTCTACGAGATCGAGGGCTCGGGGCCCGACCACGGGCGGCACTACCGGGCCGAGGTCTTCGTGGGCGGCGACCGGCGCGGGTCGGGGGAGGGCCCGTCCAAGAAGGACGCCGAGCAGGCGGCGGCGGCGGACGCGCTCGGGCGGCTCGGCGATGCCTGAGCTCCCCGAGGTCGAGACCCTCCGCCAGGACCTCTCGAAGGAGGTCGTCGGGCGCAAGATCAAGCAGGTGGCCGTGGGCAACGGCCGCTCAGTCCGTCGGCATGCGAGCGCCAAGCACTTCCGGGCCCTGCTCGAGGGCCGGAGCATCAAGGGCATCGGCCGGCTCGGCAAGTACCTGCTGCTCACCCTCGACAACGGGGCCACCCTGGTCGTGCACCTCGGCATGAGCGGGCAGCTCCTGCGGGTGAAGAGCCTGAAGGAGCCCAAGCCCAAGCACACCCACGTGGTGATCACCTTCACCCAGGGGGGCGAGCTCCGCTATGTCGATCCGCGCACCTTCGGCGAGATGTTCGTCTCGGGGGTGCCGGCCGAAGGGGACAAGCCGGCCTCGGTCACCTCGGTGAACGGCGCCTCGCCGGCCGCCACCATGCCCATCCGCCAGGCCGTCCCCGAGCTCGGCCACCTCGGCTTCGACCCGGTCGAGGACGTCATGAGCTGGGAGCGCTTCGCGCTCATGCTGCGGGCCCGGCACGGCGGCATCAAGGCCCTCCTCATGGACCAGCAGTTCGCGGCCGGCATCGGCAACCTCTACTCCGACGAGATCCTGTTCGCCTCGGGGCTGCGCTACGACCGGCTGAGCGACAGCCTCTCGGCGACTGAGGCCCGCCGGCTCTACCGGGCGATGGTCGAGACCCTGGCCGAGGCGATCAAGCACCGGGGCTCCTCGCTCGCCGACGAGCAGTACCGGGACCTCTTCGGGGAGGTGGGCGACTACCAGGGCCAGCACCAGGTCTACGACCGCGAGGGCCAGCCCTGCCGGCGCTGCCGCAACCCCATCGTGCGCGCGAAGACCGGCGGGCGCTCGACCTTCTACTGCGAGCATTGCCAGGTCTGACACACCCGAACGGCGGCCCGGTCCGATTCCGCAGAGCCGCGTCGGGCGGTTGGTAGGGTCGCTCCGATGTTCCTGCGGTCCCTCGGCATGAAGGGTTTCAAGTCCTTCGCCGACCCCACCGTCTTGGAGTTCGAGCCCGGCGTGACCGTCGTGGTGGGGCCGAACGGGAGCGGCAAGTCCAACGTCGTCGACGCGGTGACCTGGGTGCTCGGGGCCCAGGGCCCGCGTTCGTTGCGCTCCGCGACGATGGCCGACGTCATCTACGCGGGCAGCTCGTCGCGCCCGGCGCTCGGCCGGGCCGAGGTGACCCTCACCATCGACAACAGCTCGGGCCGGCTGCCGCTCGACATGGCCGAGGTGACGATCACCCGGACGCTCTTCAGATCCGGGGAGAGCGAGTACGCCATCAACGGGGCGCCCTGCCGGCTCCTCGACATCCAGGAGCTGCTGAGCGACACCGGGGTCGGCCGCCAGCAGCACATGATCATCGGACAGGGCCAGCTGGACACGGTCCTGAACGCCCGCCCCGAGGACCGGCGGGCGATCGTCGAGGACGCCGCCGGTGTCCGCAAGCACCGGCAGCGCCGCGAGCGGGCCGAGCGCCGGCTGGCCGCCACCCAGGAGAACCTGGAGCGACTGGGGGACCTGGTGCGCGAGGTCCGTCGGCAGATTCGCCCGCTCGAGCGGCAGGCCACCGCGGCCCGGAGCCACGCCGGCCTGGCCGCCGAGCTCAGCGTGCTGCGCCAGCACCTGGCCGGGGTGGAGCTGGCCGAGCTGGCCGACCGGGGACGCACCACCGGGGCCGCCCTCGACGCGCTGAGGGACGAGGAGCGCGAGCTCGGGCTGACGCTGGCCGAGCTCGACCGCGCCGCGTCGGCCGCCGCCGCCGAGCTGGCGTCGCGGCGGGAGGAGGACCTCGCGGCGGGGTTGGGCCGGGTGCGGGCACTGCTCGAGCGCACCCGCGGCACCGCCCAGGTGCTGCAGGAGCGGCGGCGCTCGCTGGGGGTGTCGCTCGATGCCGCCGCCGACATCGACGTCGTCTCCACCCTGGAGGCGGAGGCGGCCAGGCTGGCCGGCGAGATGGCGGCGGCCGAGTCCGAGTCGGGCGCGGCCGGACCCGAGCTCGACGGGCTGGCCCGCGCCGAGGCCGAGCTGGCCGCCGACGAGCAGACGCACCTGGCCGAGTGGGGGGACCACCGCGACGTCGCGGGCGCCGAGGAGGCCCTGGAGGTGACCCGGGCCCGGGTGGAGGTACTGCGGCGGACCGGCGAGCAGGCCCGGGCCGGTCTGCGGTCGCTCGAGCGGCGCATCGACGCGCTCACCGGCCGCGACGTCGAGCTCGCCGACGCCGAGGCGTCGCTCGACGCCGGCCGCTCGGCCCTCGAGGCGCGGGGAACCGAGCTGGAGGCAGCCGCCCGCGACGCCGAGGCGATCGTCGCTGGCGTCGCCCGCGACGCCGAGGCGGCGGAGCACGCGCTCGCGGCCGCCGAGCAGGAGCGGCACCGCTCCGCCGCCCGGGCCGAGGCGCTCGGGCGGGCCCTCTCCGAGCTGCAGGGCTCGGGCGGGCGCGAGGTGCTCCGGGGCGACGAGGGCGTGGTCGGGGCGCTCGTGGAGCTGGTCGAGATCGACCCCGGCTACGAGGCGGCCTTCGAGGCGGCGGTCGGCGCGTCGATGGCGGCGGTGGTGGTCGAGGGGCGCAGCGCGGCCAAGAACGCCCTCGGCCGGCTCCGCAGCCACGGCACGACCGGCGCGGTGCTCCCGGCCCCCGAGGGGGCCGGCGGCTGGGAAGGCCCGACGGCGCTGCCCGGCGACACCGAGCCGCTGCGGCCCCACGTGCGGACTCGCCGGGGGTCGTCGGGTGCGCTCGAGACGGTGCTCGACGCGGTGCTGGCCCAGGCGGTCGTGGCGCCGGCGTGGGAGCGCGCCATCGACCTGGCCCTCGACCGGCCCGAGCTCGTGGTGGTCACGGCCGAGGGCGACCGGTTCGCCCGGAGCGGCTGGCGGGCCCGGTCCTCGAGCCGGCTGGTCACCGTGGACGCGGTCGAGGACGCCGACGCGCGCGCGGTGCTCGCGGCGGCGGCGGCCGAGGAGTCCTCGGCCCGGCTGGAGCAGGCCCGGTCCGCCCTCGACGCCGCCAGGGCGGCATCGCTCGCGGCGACCCGGCAGCTGGACCGGCACCTGGCCGAGGCGTCGGCCGCCGACGCCGAGCGGAGCCGGGCCGCCGCCGACCGGGCCCGGCTGGCCGCCGAGCTCGACGACGTCCGCCGGACCCAGCTCGAGGTGGCCGAGTCGGCGGCCGCCGAGGAACGGGGACTGGCCGACCACGAGGCGTCGGTGCCGGTGCTCGAGGCCGCGCTGGCCGACGCGCGCGAACGGAGCGTCAGGGCCGAGGCCGGCCGCCGGGCCCTCGAGGGCCGCCGCCTGGAGCTCGCCGACGCGCGCCAGCGGGTCGGGCTGGCCGCGGCGGGACTGGCCGAGCGGGGCCGGGTCCTGGCCGCGCGGCTGGCCGAGGTCGAGCGCCGACTCGCCGGCCACGGCGAGGAGCGGGAGGCGGCTGCGCAGCGCCGGCTGCGGCTGGAGGCCGACGTCTCGGTGATCGACCGGCTGGCCGGGGTGGTGGCCCAAGAGCGCGGCCGGCTCGAGGAGATCCGCGACGGTCTCGACGCCGACTACCGCCACCAGATGGCGGCGGTGCGCGCCGGCGGCGAGCGCCTCGAGACGCTCCACCGGGACCGCGCCACCGCCGAGGCGCGGCACGCCGAGGTGCGCGACCGCTCGCGGGCGCTCGACCACGAGTCGGCCGAGGTCGCCGTCCGGACCGAGTCGCTCACCGAGATGGTCCGTCAGCAGTTCGGCGCGACGGCCGCCGAGGTGATCGGGGTGGCGTGCCCCGAGTTGCCGGCCGGCGTCTCGGCCGCCGCGCACGCCGAGGCGCTGTCGGACCGGCTGGCCCGGCTCGGCCCGATCAACCCGTTGGCACTGGAGGAGCTGAGCGCCCTCGAGGAGCGTCACCGCGAGCTCGAGTCCCAGACCGACGACGTGCGGTCGGCCCGCCGCGAGCTCCAGGAGGTCGTCCGCACCCTCGACCGCGAGATCGCCGAGACGTTCGCGGCCGCGGTCGCCGACGTGAACGAGCACTTCTCGACGCTCGTCGCCACGCTGTTCCCCGGGGGCACCGGCCGGCTCGTCCTCACCGAGCCCGAGGATCTGCTCAACACCGGGGTCGACCTCGAGATCCGGCCGGCCGGCCGCAACGTGCGGCGGGTCTCGCTGCTCTCGGGCGGCGAGCGCTCCCTCTCTGCGCTCGCGTTCCTCTTCGCGGTGTTCCGGAGCCGGCCGTCGCCCTTCTACCTGATGGACGAGGTGGAGGCCGCCCTCGACGACGTGAACCTGCACCGGTTCTTGGACATGGTGCACGAGTTCCGGGACGAGGCCCAGCTGATCATCGTCTCCCACCAGAAGCGGACGATGGAGGCGGCCGACGCCCTCTACGGCGTGACCATGGCCCCGGGCGGGTCGTCCCAGGTGGTCAGCCAGCGGGTCGAGGAGCGCCGGGGCGCGACCGAGCTCGCCGCGTCCTGAGGCGTCCCGCCCGCGACGGCGGGGGGCCGAGCAACGTGGTGGGTAGGCTCAGCCACTCGTGATCGCCCTGTGGGTTGTCCTCGGCGTCCTCGTGGTCCTGGCCATGACGGTGAGCGTCGTCCGCGTGCGGCGTCGCGCCGCGCCCCGGCCTTCGGTCACCCGTCCGGGCGCGCCCGAGGGAACGAAAGACGCTCCCCCGGCGACCCCCCGGGATGCAGCGGCCGGGGCCGCCGCCACCGCGGTGGCCGAGCCGGTGGATCTGGCGCCCGAGCCCACCGCTGCGCCGGCGCTGCGCGAGCGCCTCGGCCGGACCCGCGGGCTGTTCGCGCCCCTGCGGGCGCTCGGCGGGCGGTCCGACACCGCTGCCGCGTTCGACGCGGCCGAAGAGGCGCTGCTGCGGGCCGACGTCGGCGTCGAGACGACGAACGCGCTGTTGGCCGAGGTCCGAGGCGGGCCGCGGACCGACGCCGACTCGGTGCTCGACGGTCTCGCCGACCGGCTGCGGGACGTCTTCGCCGCGCACCCGGACCGCTCGTTGCGCGTCGACGACGAGGACGGCGTCGTGAACGTCTGGCTCTTCGTCGGCGTGAACGGGGTCGGCAAGACCACCACGATCGGCAAGGTCGCACTGGCCCGGCGGACCGACGGGCACTCGGTCCTGCTCGCGGCCGGCGACACCTTCCGGGCCGCCGCCGCCGACCAGCTCGGCCTGTGGGCCGAGCGGGCCGGCACCGAGATGGTGCGCGGCGCCGAGGGGGGCGATCCCTCCGCGGTGGTCTTCGACGCCGTGCAGCGGGCGGCCGCGCGCGGCCACGACCTCGTGCTCGCCGACACCGCCGGGCGGCTGCACACGAAGGTCAACCTGGTCGAGGAGCTTCGCAAGATCCGTCGAGTCGCCGACCGGACCCCCGGCCGGGTGACCGAGGTGCTCCTCGTCCTCGATGCGACCACCGGCCAGAACGCGCTGGCCCAGGCCCGCGAGTTCACCGAGGCGGTCGGCGTGACCGGGGTCGTCCTCACCAAGCTGGACGGCACCGCCAAGGGCGGCGTGGTGATCCCGATCGAGCGCCAGCTCGGCCTCCCGGTGAAGCTGGTCGGCGTCGGCGAGGGGGTGGCCGACCTGATCGCGTTCGACCCGGACGCGTTCGTCGACGCGTTGGTCGGCCAGTAGGCCGGTAGCCTGAGCGGTCCATGTTCGACGCCCTCTCGGACCGGCTGGAGCGCGTCGCTTCCCGGTTGCGGAACCGGGGCCGCATCACTCCGGCCGACCTCGACGAGGCGCTCGCCGAGATCCGCACCGCGCTCTTGGACGCCGACGTCGAGTTCGGGGTGGCGAGGCACTTCATCGAGGCGGTGCGGGAGCGCTGCAGCGCCGAGGTCCTGTCGAGGAGCCTGACCCCCGGCCAGCAGGTGGTGAAGGCGGTCCACGAGCAGCTCGTCGAGGCGCTCGGCGGCCAGGCGCTGCGGCTCACCTACGCCGCCCGGCCGCCCACGGTCGTGCTGCTCGCCGGCCTGCAGGGCGCGGGCAAGACGACGGCGGCGGCCAAGCTCGCCCAGTGGTGGAAGGGCCAGGGACGCAACCCGCTGCTCGTCGGCGCCGACCTCCAGCGGCCGGCCGCCGTCGAGCAGCTCCGGGTGCTCGGGGCCTCGGCCCAGGTGACCGTGTTCAGCCAACCCGGCGACCCGGTGGCCACCGCTGTCGCGGGTGTCGACGAGGCCCGCCGGCTCGGCCGCGACCTCTGCATCATCGACACCGCCGGCCGCCTCACCATCGACGACACACTGATGGACGAGGTGCGGCGGATCTCGGCGCGGACCGAGCCGCACTACACGTTCCTCGTCATCGACGCGATGACCGGCCAGGACGCGGTGGCGACCGCCCGGGCCTTCCACGACACCCTCGCGCTCGACGGCGTGATCCTCTCCAAACTGGACAGCGACGCGCGCGGCGGTGCCGCCCTGAGTGTGAAGGAGGTCGTCGGGCGACCGATCGTCTTCGCGTCGACGGGCGAGCGACTGGCCGATCTCGACCTGTTCCATCCCGACCGCATGGCCGACCGGATCCTCGGCATGGGCGACGTGCTCACGCTCATCGAGCAGGCCGAGCGCTCGATGGACGAAGAGGTGGTGGCGCGCTCGGCCGACCGCCTCATGTCGGGGCGCTTCGGTCTCGACGACTTCTTGGAGCAGCTCCAACAGGTCCAGAAGATGGGCTCGCTCGGCGGCATCCTGCGCCTCATGCCCGGCATGAACAAGGAGCTGCGCCAGGCCGCCGACCAGCTCGACGACGCGCAGGTCACCAGGGTGGAGGCGATCATCCGCTCGATGACTCCGTCCGAACGCTCCGACCCGGTCATCGTCGACGGCTCGCGCCGCGTCCGCATCGCCCGGGGCAGCGGCACCTCCACCCAGGAGGTCAATCAGCTGCTGAAGCAGTTCAAGGAGATGCAGAAGATGATGCGGGGGATGGGCCCCGCCGCCCTGGCCGGCATGGGGGGCGGCCGGACGGGACGGCTGGCGGCGGCCCGTCAGCAGCTCAAGGCGGGCGGGGCCGAGGAGTCCCTCGCCGAGATGCTCGGGAGCCGCTCTGCCCCGACCCCGCCGCGCCCGGCTCCGGGGGCCAAGGGACGGGGCGGCCGGGCCAAGAAGAAGGGCGGTCGGGTTACCCCGCCGAAGGGGCGCTGAGCCGGCGGACCGGGCCGAGGGGGCGGCGGACCGCCCGCGTCTGCGAGAATGGCCGGAGCCGTCCCGGGCAATTCGGGACCGGCGGGCGGTCGGCCCCTCTCAGCGAGATGTCCGAGACGCGGCGCTCCGATCCCCCCGCCACGACAGACCACGACGCGACACACGGAGGAACGAACCGGTGGCAGTGAAGCTCCGCCTGGTGCGGATGGGCAAGAAGAAGCAGCCGACCTACCGGGTGGTGGCGGCGGACAGCCGTTCGCCCCGGGACGGCCGGTTCCTCGAGATCCTCGGGACCTACGCGCCCCGGGGGAAGTCGACCGCCGAGCCCGAGGCGGTGATCCAGATCGACAACGCGAAGGCGCTCAAGTGGCTGGGTCAGGGGGCCCAGCCGACCGAGCGGGTCGAGCGGTTGCTCAAGACCTCGGGAGCCTGGGACGAGTTCCAGGCGGCCAAGTCCAAGTGACCGGCGACTACGAGGAGGGCGACGTCAACACGTTCGCGGGTGGCGCCCCCGACGAGGACGACGACGACGGCGACGAGCTCGACTACGAGGAGGGCGACGTCAACGCCCAGGGCGGCCGCGTCGGCGCGGCGGCCGAGGAGGACTTCGGCAACCGGTCGGAGAGCTCGACCCCGGTGGCGGTCCTGACCTACATCGCCCGGTCGCTCGCCGACGAGCCCGACGCGGTCGTGGTGGAGACCGAGCGCCGCCGGGGCTCGGTGGTGTTGCGCGTGCACGTGGCCCCCGAGGACATGGGCCGGGTCATCGGCCGGCGCGGCCGCACGGCCCAGGCCATCCGGACCCTGGTCGGTGCGGCCGGGGCCCGGGACGGCACCCAGGTGAGCGTCGACATCGTCGACGACTGAGATGGGTCGAGAGGTGGGTGCGCCCTCGGGCACGGCACCCGCCGAGCTCGAGGTGGGCCGGATCGGCAAACCCCACGGCCTCGCAGGCGAGGTCCGGGTCGAGCTGTGGAGCGACCCGTCGAGGCTCGCCCCCGGCTCGGTGCTCTCGACCGACTGCGGGCCGCTCACCGTGGCCGACTCCCGGCCCCACCAGGACCGCCACCTGGTCCGATTCGTCGGGGTGGAGGACCGGGCCGGCGCCGAGCGCCTGCGCGGGCTCCTGTTGCGGGCCGCGCCGCTCGAGCGCCCCGGGACGCTGTGGGTCCACGAGCTCCTCGGCGCGGCCGTGGTCGCGGCCGACGGTCGCCCGCTCGGGGTGGTCTCGGCGGTCGAGGCCAACCCGGCCAGTGACCTCCTCGTCCTGGAGGGCGGCGGCCTGATCCCGCTCCGCTTCGTCACCGCGCACGAGCCGGGGGTGCGAGTGGTGGTCGACGTGCCCGAGGGTCTGCTCGACTGAGATGCGGGTCGACGTCTTTACGATCTTCCCCGACCTCGTCGAGCCCTGGTGCGCCGCCAGCCTGCTCGGCCGGGGGCAGGGGAGAGGCGTCGTCGAGGTCCGGGTGCACGACCTGCGCGCCGCCGCCGGCGACCCGCGCCGCTCGGTGGACGACGCCCCCTTCGGCGGGGGCCCCGGCATGGTGCTCATGTGCGAGCCGCTGTTCGGAGCGGTGGAGCGGGCCGACGCCGAGGACGGGCCGATCGGCCGCCCGCTCCTCCTGCTCGGCCCGTCGGGGCGCCGCTTCGACCAGGCGGTCGCCCGGGAGCTGGCCGGCTCGGAGGGGTTCTCGCTGTTGTGCGGCCGCTATGAGGGGGTCGATCAGCGGGTGGCCGACCACCTGGTCGACGGCGAGCTGTCGGTCGGCGACGTGGTGCTCGCGGGCGGCGAGGCCGCCGCCCTCGTCGTGATCGAGGCGGTGCTCCGGCTGGTGCCCGGGGTGCTCGGGAACGCCGCGTCTCCGGTCGAGGAGAGCTTCGCCGGCGGCCTGCTCGAGTACCCCCAGTACACGCGGCCGGCCGAGTTCCGGGGGATCGGGGTGCCCGAGGTGCTCCTCTCCGGCGACCACGGGGCGGTGGCCCGGTGGCGCCGGGTCGAGTCGCTCCGCCGCACGCTCGAGCGGCGGCCCGATCTGGTCAAAGCCCGGGGCGGGCTCAGCGATGAGGAGGTGGCGCTGCTCGAGGCGGCCGGCGAGGGGCGGCTCCTCGCGGAGCACGGATACACTGGGTGACCCGCTCGACGGCCCCCTTCCGCCACGCACCCCGCCGACAAGGACTCCCATGGACCCCACCGAGATCATCGACCGCGACAGCCTGCGCGACGACATCCCGGACTTCCGGCCCGGGGACACCCTGAAGGTCCACGTCCGGGTGGTGGAGGGCTCGCGGGAGCGGGTCCAGGTGTTCCAGGGGGCGGTGATCCGGCGCCAGGGGTCGGGGGTCCGGGAGACCTTCACCGTGCGCAAGGTCAGTTTCGGGGTGGGCGTCGAGCGCACCTTCCCGGTGCACTCGCCGTCCATCGCCAAGCTCGAGGTGGCCACGCTCGGGGACGTGCGGCGGGCCAAGCTCTACTACCTGCGCGACCGCGCCGGGAAGGCCGCCAAGATCAAAGAGCGGCGGACCTCCCGGACGTGAGGCGCCACCGACGGCCTCGCAACACGAGGGCGGGGGTGCGGGCATGAGCGAGGAGGAACTCGAGCAGTACGAGGCCGAGATCGAGTTCGCCCTCGTCCAGGAGTACCGGGCGGTGCTCCCGATGTTCTCCTACGTCGTCGAGACCGAGCGCCGCTTCTACCTCGCCAACGATGTCTCGATGCAGGTCCGCTCCGAGTCCTCGCCCGCGTGCATCGAGCTCGAGCTGACCGACGCGTGGGTGTGGGACATGTACCGCCCGGCCCGCTTCGTCCCCTCAGTCCGGGTCGTCTCCTTCAAGGACGTGAACGTCGAGCGGCTGCCCGAGAAGGAGCTGTAGCCGGGGCCACGGTCGGGGGCGGCGCTCGGCGGGTCCTCCCCGGGCTCAGTCGATCGTCCGGGCCAGCGACTTCGGGGCCACCAGCCGGTAGGCGTCGAAGAGGAAGTCGGCGATCTCGTCCCAGTCGATGTCGGCCACGTCGAGGTAGATCCCGACGTAGCCGTAGCGGGCGACATAGCGAGGGAGGAAGTAGCGCTCCGGCTCGGACGTCGCAAGCAGCTCGTTCTCCCCGGCCTGGGCCCGGACGGTCAGTGCGGTCCGGCCGTCACCGTGCTCGTTGACGGTGTGCCACGCCATCGTCTTGCCGCGGACGCGTACGGTGTGGTGCTGGTCGCCCTCGACGAGGCACTCGGGCAGGTCCCGACAGATCCGCATGACCCGGTCCAATGAGTCCACCGGCCCCCTCCCTCGCGAGCATATGGCGCTCGCGAAGATCGCATCTTCCGGCTCCGCCGCCGCCGCTTCGCTCAGGAGTGCAGCCGGGCGTGGTGTCGGCGGTGCCGCCCGGACCGCCAGGCCACGAAGGCGACGATCCCGATGAGCACCCAGGGGATGTGGGGGAACCACGGCCACCCGACCGTCTGCCAGGGCACGGCGAACGCCGCCAGCACGACCGCGCAGGCCACCCAGAAGGCGGCCCGCCGGCGCCGCGTGGGGGGCGGCGGCGCCGGCGGTGCCAGTGGGGGGAGGTCGGTGAGCAGCCCGGACAGGTCGCCGCGGGTCTTGGCCCCGATCGCCCGATCCAGGCGCTCCTTCAGCTCGTTGGCGTCGAGTCGGCCGTCGGAGTAGTGCTGGGAGAGGGCATCGGCCACCTGGTTGCGCTCGGCGTCGCCGACCCGCATCTCGGGGTTCGGGGACGATCGGCTCGAGCGGGTTGGGTACCAGGGTCCGTAGTAGGCCATTGCTCCTTCTTCTGTCGGTCGTGCGTCCCGTCCGTGGACGGCTAGCTGGTGGGCTGGGCGCCGGAGTGGTGATGCGACCCGATGTGGGTGAGGAGCTCGTCGGCGACGGTCTCCCCGGTGCCCTCCTCGGGAACGAACAGCCAGGCCGCCACGTACAGCGGGATGCCGACGCCCATGCACGCGAGGACGACGAGCCCGACCCGGACGAGCGGGACGTCGAAGTCGAAGTATTCGGCGAGGCCGCCGGCCACGCCGGCGATCATCCTGTGCTCGGCAGATCGGCGGAGCGGGCGGGCCGGCTCCTGGGTCACGGGGGTGATGGGTTCCATGTCGTGATGATGCGCCCCAACCGCCGGCCCGCCAATCGGGAATGGCCCCGATCGCGGCCCCGGGGACCCCGAACCGCCTCCGGGAAACCCCTGATGGTCACCCCGCCCGGGGGGTGCGATCATCGAGGGATCCCCGATCCCGTCAACTCCCTCACGCCCCCCTCCTCCGAGGCCGAGCCCAGGTCCGACCGGTGGCCCGGCGACGCGCCGGCCGGGTCGACCCGGGACGGCGCCCGGCCGGGCAGCGGCTGGGATGTGCAGATCGGGACGTGGGGCGGCTGGCACGCCCATCGCCGGCACGGGGGCCGGGGGCCGTTCCGCCGGTTCGGCCGGGGGCCGCTCCGGCGCAGCAGCGACCAGCGGATCTTCGGTGGCGTGGCCAGTGGGCTCGCCGATCGCTGCGGGTTCGACGTCACCCTGGTCAGGATCGCCTTCGTGCTGCTCGCCCTCTGCGGCGGGTTCGGCGCGGCCGCCTACCTCGCGTTGTGGCTGATCCTCCCGATCGAGGGCCAGGCTCAGGGCATCGTCGCTCGGGTCTCCTCGGACCGCCGGGGGATCCTGCTCTCGCTCGCCTTCCTGCCCGCGTTCGTGGCGACGCTCGTCGTGTTCTCGGCGCTGCACGTCGGCTTCGTGACCTCGTTCGCGTGGCCGTTCTTCATCTGCGCGGCCGCCCTCCTCTTGATCTGGCGCAACTGCGATCCCGAGGAGCGGGCCTGGATCCGCCAGGTCGCCGAGCCGGTCATCCAGCTGGGGGAGCGCTCCGAGCAGCACCGCCGAGTCCTGGTGCTGCGGCTCGCCCTCGGCGCGCTCCTCCTCGGCGGGGGTCTGACCCTGCTCGTGTTCGGGCCGAAGCACCTGACCGCGTCGGTGCTCCGTCCGATCGGCGGCGCCCTGCTGGTGGTGGCGGCGATCGTGGTCCTCTTCGGACCGTGGTGGTTCCGGCTCGCCCGCGACCTGGTCGAGGAGCGCCAGGCGCGTGCCCGGGCCGAGGACCGCGCCGACATGGCGGCCCGGGTCCACGACTCGGTCCTCCAGACGCTCGCCCTCATCCAGCGCTCGGCCGACCAGCCCCAGCGCGTGGTCCAGCTGGCCCGGGCCCAGGAGCGGGAGCTGCGGGCCTGGCTCTTCGAGGGCGACCTGCCGGGGTCGGTCGGCGACGGCGTCACCACGTTCGCGGCGGGGATGCAGGGCATCGCCACCGAGGTCGAGGCCGACCACGGGGTCTCCGTCGACGTGGTGACGGTCGGCGACTGCCCGCTCGACGACCGGCTCCGGGCGCTGCTGGCGGCCGCCCGGGAGGCCACCGTGAACGCCGCCAAGTGGTCGGGGGCTTCGACCGTCTGGTTGTTCGCCGAGGTCGAGTCGGCCAAGGTGTCGGTCTTCGTGCGCGACCGGGGGCGGGGTTTCGACCCCGACCAGGTGGCCGAGGACCGCCGCGGGATCGCCGAGTCGATCCAGGCCCGGATCCTGCGCCAAGGCGGGCGGGCCCACCTGCGCACCGCGCCCGGCGAGGGCACCGAGGTGGAGCTGAGCCTCCCGAGGCAGCGGGACCGGTGAGCACCGATTCGCCGACCCCGACCCGCCCCCGGGTGTTCCTGGTCGACGACCACCATCTGTTCCGAGCGGGGGTCCGGGCCGAGCTCGGTGACACCGTCGAGGTGGTCGGGGAGGCCGACGAGGTTGCCGCAGCGGTCGAGTTGATCGCCGAGCGCGAGCCCGACGTCGTGCTCCTCGACGTGCACATGCCCGACGGCGGGGGCCAGGCGGTGATCGAGGCGGTGAAGGTGTCGCGGCCCGGAGTCCGCTTCCTCGCGCTGTCGGTGTCCGACGCGCCCGAGGACGTCATCGCGGTCATCCGGGCCGGCGCGCGGGGGTATGTGACCAAGGCCATCTCGGGCGTCGACCTGATCGATGCCGTGCACCGGGTGGCCGGCGGGGACGCGGTGTTCTCACCCCGCCTGGCCGGATTCGTCCTCGACGCGTACGCGGGCATGCCCGCCGACGCCGCCCCGACCTCGGTCGACCCCGAGCTCGACCAGCTCACGTCGCGCGAGCGCGAGGTCCTGCGGCTCATCGCGCGGGGCTACACCTACAAGGAGGTGGCGGGCGAGCTCTCGATCTCGACCAAGACCGTCGAGAGCCACGTCTCGGCGGTCCTGCGCAAGCTGCAGCTCTCCACCCGCCACCAGCTCACCTACTGGGCGACGGAGCGCCGCCTGGTCTGACCGACCGGCGCCCTCAACCCGGGTGGCCGAAGACCTCGGAGAGCTCGATCGGTGCGACCACCTCCAGCTGGTCGAACGTGCAGCTCGACGGGTCGCGGTCGGGGCGCCAGCGCCGGAAGGCGGTGGCGTGCCGGAACCGGTCGCCCTGGCGGTGGTCGTAGGCGACCTCGCAGACGAGTCGGAGCTCGAGCGCGTGCATCTCGAGGTCGGCGTCGGACTTCCAGCGGCTCCCGGTCGGCCCCGAGGTGCGGTCCTGTCGCCAGGGGTGGCTCGCGCCGTCGTCCAAGAGGAGCGGCGCCAGCTCGTCGACCAGCTCGGCCCGTCGCTTCGTGCTGAAACCCGAGCACACCCCGACATGGCGGAGGCCGCCATCCTCTGCGTACAGGCCGAGGACGAGCGAGCCCACGCCGCCCTGCTTGTGGTCGCGGTACCCGGCCACCACGCAGTCGGCGGTGCGCTCGTGCTTGATCTTCCACATCACCCGCTGGCCGGGCCGGTAGGGGAGGCCCGGCGACTTGGCCACCACCCCGTCGAGCCCCGCCCCCTCGAACCGCTCCAGCCAGTCGGCCGCCAGCGCCACGTCGGTGGTCTGGGGGGTCAGGTGGACCGGGTCGCCCGGCCCGGCTTTGGCGAGCAGCTTCTCGAGCCGGGCCCGCCGCGACGAGAAGGGCTGCGAAGAGAGGTCCTTCGCCCCCTCGGCGAGGAGGTCGAAGGCGACGAACGACGACGGCGTCTCGGCGGCGAGCCGTTTGATCCGCGACTCGGCGGGATGGATCCGCTGGAGGAGCGCTTCGAAGTCGAGCCCGTGCGGGCCGGCGATGACGATCTCCCCGTCGACGACGCAGCGCTTCGGCAACGCCGCCTTGAGCGAGGCGACCAGCTCGGGGAAGTAGCGGGTGAGCGGCCGGCTGTTGCGGCTCGACAGTTCGATCTCGTCCCCCGAGCGGAAGACGATGCTGCGGAACCCGTCCCACTTCGGCTCGTAGCGGAGGTCGTCGGCCTCGGGCAGGACGCTCGTGAGCTTGGCCAGCATCGGCTCGATCGGCGGCGAGAGCGGCAGGTCCATCACGCCCCCGAGAGCAGCGGGGCGAAGAGGTCCCCGTCCCGCTCGACCCGCCGCAGGACCTCGTCGGGGAGGAAGCGCAGGCGCTCGGCCTTGCCGTCGGAGGCCAACTGCTCGACCTCCTTCCAGCTGACCGGCGTCGACACGGTCGGCTCGGCCCGGGCCCGGAGGGAGTACGGGGCGATCGTCGTCTTCGCGACGTGGTTCTGGCTCCAGTCGATCAGCACCCGGCCCGTGCGGAGCTCCTTCTTCATGTTGGCGACCACGAGATCCGGACGGGCGCGGGCCAGCTCCTGGGCGACGATCCGGGCCAGCTCGCGCGAGCCCCCGTCCTCCCACTCGCGCTGGCGGTCGGCCTCGGGGAGGGGCACGTAGAGCTGCAGCCCTTTCGATCCGCTGGTCTTCGGGTAGCAGTCCCACCCGTGCTCGTCGGCCACCTGCGTCGCGAGCAGAAGGGCCACCTCGGCGCACTCGACGATCGTGGCCGGCTCGCCGGGGTCGAGGTCGAAGACGAGGAGGTCGGGGACCTCGGGGCGACCGCCCTTGTCGATCCGCCATTGCGGCACGTGGAGCTCGAGCGAGGCCAGGTTGGCCACCCAGACCATGGTGGCGAGATCGTCGAGAACCACGAAGTCGACGCCGTTCTGGTCCTTCGCCTTCGGGCTGGCCAGCACCCGCTCGCTGCGGACCCAGTCCGGGGCGCTCTTCGGCCGGTGCTTCTCGTAGAAGGAGTTCGGGTCGTCGACGCCACCGGGGAACCGACGCATCGTGAGCGGTCGGTCGATCGTGTGCGGGAGCAGGACAGGCGCGATGCGCACGTAGTAGTCGATGACCTGGCCCTTGGTGAACCCGGTTGCGGGGTACAGGACCTTGTCCAGGTTGGAGAGCGCGAGCCGGTGGCCCTCGACCTCCACCACCGGCCTGTGCTGATCGGTGTCGTCGACCTCAAGGACGTCCTCGAGGTCGTGCGGCGCGCGCGACGACGATGCCCTGGCCACGGCTCGACCCTATCCCGCCGTCCTGCACTGGCCTCCTCTCCACTCCCGGAGGGTCCGCCGTCCACGGTCGCCGGCGCCCGCGGTCCCCTGGAGGGTTCGCCCCTGTACCTTCGGGGCATGCGCCGCGGTGCCGTGCTCGCGTTCGCGCTCTTCACGCTCGTCGGCCTCGTCGCCGGCGGCGCGTTCACCCCGGCCCCGGCGGCGCCCCCCGGCGCGGCGGCGGCCGGAGCCCCGTCCGCCTCGGCGACCCAGTGCGTCGTCACCCAGAGCCACTGTGGGCCCAGCGCGCCGGTGGGGGCACTGCCCCCGCTCCCGTCCCGGTCCGTCGCCGCGATCGTCGCGTCGGTCCTCGTCTCGGCGTGCCTGGTGCTGCGCTTCAGGCGCCGCGGCCGCCGGGACGCACTCCCCTCCGGCGTCCGCGCCGTCCTCCTCCGTCCTCCCCGCTGACCGGTCGCTGAACTCGGCGCGACCGGCGAACGGTCGGTTGCGCCGGTGACGACCGATCGATCGATCGACCGGCGCGCCGCGCCGGTCCCGGAGAGGAGTGAGACCCATGACCAACGCACGGCAGGCCCGCGCGCGCCGCGCCGCCATCGAGACCCGACGACCCGCCCATCACCCCGGTCCCAGCCGTCCCCCCGGTCGGCCCGCGGGAGCCAGAAGGCCCCCCGTTCGACCGCCGTCCCGGCGATGGTGGTCGCGTCGTCGGCTCGCCGCCGCGGTCGCGGTGATCGCGGTGCTCGGTGTGACCGTCGGCGGCCTCGTCGGCGGCCTCGGGGGCGCGCCGAGCATGTCTGCGGTGTCCATCACCGGCCCTCCAGGTCCCGAGGGCATCCCGCTCGAGACCGGCCGCGTGCTCGCGCCGGCGGCCGGGGCGGCGATGGGGGAGGCGGTCGACGGGATCGGGTGCGACGCCGGGGAGCAGCTCGTGTACCACGTCCACACCCATCTGGCGGTCTACCTCGACGGCCACCTGCGGCCGTTGCCGGCCGGGATCGGGATCGTCACCCCGGTGGTCGAGCAGACGCCCGAGGGCGGCTTCGACGAGGCGACCACCTGCTACTACTGGCTGCACGTGCACGCCCAGGACGGCGTCATCCACATCGAGTCACCGACGGTGCGCGGCTACACGCTCGGCCAGTTCTTCGACATCTGGCGCCAACCGCTCGGGCCGGACCGGATCGCCGGCGTGCGCGGGCGCCTCACGGTGTTCGTGAACGGCCGCCTCTTCGGCTCAGACCCGAGGTCGATCCTGCTCGGCTCGCGCGAGGACGTGCAGATCGACGTGGGCCGGCCGGTCGTGCCACCGGGCCGGGTCGACTGGACGGGCACCGGGCTGTGACCCGTTAGCGTCACCTTCCGCCGTGGAGACGCTCCGTCTGGGTCTGGTCCTCCCGCCGCTGCGCGAGCAGGCCGGGAACCGACCGGACGGCGCGCTCTCGGTGGCGGAGGCGGCGCTGGCCGCCGAGGCGGCGGGGATCGGGGCGGTGTGGCTTCCCGAGGGCCCGCCGGGCTGCTTCGACCCGGTGCCGCTCCTCGGCTCGCTCGCCATGACGACATCGACGCTCGGGCTCGGCCTCCTCGCCCGGCCCAGCCATGGCCGCCATCCCTCCATCCTCGTGCGCGACGTGACCGCGCTCGACCTGCTGAGCGGGGGGAGGGCGATCCTCGGGCTCCTCGAAGAGGGAACGGGTCCGCTCGATGTCGAGCGCCTCGCCGAGGCCGCCTGGCTCACCCGCCGGCTCCTGTCCGAGGAGGAGGTGACCGAGTCCGGGCGCTTCTACGAAGTGGCCGAGCTCACCACCCGGCCGCGTCCGGCCCGAGCCGGCGGCCCGAAGGTGGCGGCGGGTTTTGCCGCCCGGCTGCCTCCCGGGGCGCCGTCGGGGGAGGAGGCGGTGACCGCGGCCGGGGTCGACGCGTATCTCGTGGTCGGCTCGCCCGAGGAGGTGGCCACCTCCCGGGGGCGGCTCGACGGGCTCGCTCCCGCCGGCGCGCCGCCGGCCCTCCTCTGGCACGGTGGCTGCCCAGTGGGCGCCGCGACCCTCGACGAGGTGCTCGACGCCGGCGCCGACGGAGTGCTGCTGCACCTCGACGCACCCGAGGCCGCCGGGTGGCCGGCCCGCGCGTCGCTCGACGCCGCGCTGGCCGATCTGGCCCGACTGGTCCGACGCCTCGCCTGAGACGGCGCGTCGGGTTCCCCGCGGACCCGGCGTCGCCCCACCCCGCTTGCCGCCAGCGCGGCGAGCGGGTTCCTCAGGTGTTCGGGGCCGTGCGGAGCGACTCCGATCGCCCCTTGGCCCAGATGTCCGGGGTCTCGAGCGTGCCCCGGTCCACGGCGATGCGGGCGCGCCCGTCGAGCTTCGCCCGGTACATGGCGGTATCGGCGTCGTGGAAGAGACGTTGGACGGTCGGCTCCGACCGATCCAGGGTGGACACCCCGATCGAGAGCGCCACCTCCGGCGGCCCGAAGCTGTCGACGATCCTCCTCGCCACCGCGACCGCTCCCTCGGGGGCGCTGTCCCCGTCGGGGCCCTCGAGGGGAGTGGCCGGCAAGATCACCCCGAACTCGTCCCCACCGATGCGCGCGACCAGATCGGTGCTCCGGACCGCCCGCTCCAGCTGCACACCGACCTGGACCAAGGCGTCGTTGCCGGCTGCGTGGCCGTAGCTGTCGTTGTAGGTCTTGAACAGGTCGATGTCGACGATGATGAGGCTCAGCGGTGAGTGGTACCGCATCGAGCGGTCGATCTCGGCGGCGAGCCGGTTGTGGAAAACCCGGTGGTTGTAACAGCCGGTCAACGGGTCGCGTTCGGCGAGCGCCTCGAGCCGGGCCACCAGCAGCTCGTCGTGCGCCTCGAGGCGGGACCGCGAGCGTGCCGCCACGGTCGTGAACACGATCGTGCCGAGGAGGAAGGCCGCGAGGATGAGCACCTCGTGGCCGGACCCGAGACCCCGAGGATCGGTGGCTGCGACCACCCCCACCTCGGCTGCTGCCGCGAACCCGCAGAGGGCCACCGCCCCGGTGGACAGGGCCACCGCCGAGCTGACGACCGGCAGGGACGCCAGGTAGAGGAGCGGACTGTTGATGCCGGTGTCGAGGTGGGCACAGATCGCGAGCAGCAGCCCCGAGCTCAGCGTCATCACGAGAGAGAACCGGGTCCGCCACTCGTACCGGGCGATCAGCCGTCCTATTGCCACCCCCCCGGCCGCCACCGCCGCGCTCACGAGGGCGATCGTGACCAGCGCCCCGCGATGCGCACCCCGGGGGGTGATCAGGAAGTACGCCGCAGCGGCCAGCGACTCGCCGGCCAGCACCCCGAACCCGAGTGAGAGGTACGAGGTCCAGAAGGCCCGGCGCGAGTCGGAGACTGCACGGTGCGGGGCTGGGGGCTGGGCGTTGGTCACGTCGGCTCCTCGGCTCTCTTGGCGAACCGGGCGCGCCTCGGGACGGAGACGACTCGTGACGAGAAGCAGCTCCGACACCGTTGCGGCGGTAATTCTGCCTGCGGGGCTGCGCGTATCGGGGGATCGTCTCGACGACGGGCATCGAGCTCTCCGACGGGCGGCGGCGGGACGGGATCGGGGCTCGGGGACGGGTCGACGGCCCGGACCCGCCTCGTGGGATGCCTTGCGCCCGGGGTTCGGGTGGCCAAAGCTGAGCTCCTGGGGCCAGCCGGGGGGCCGAGGAGGAGCCGTGACGACCACCCGCATCGAGACCGACAGCATGGGCGAGATGGCGGTCCCGTCCGACCGGTACTGGGGAGCCCAGACCGCCCGCTCGCTGCACCACTTCGACATCGGGGCCGACACCATGCCCCGCCCGATCATCCGGGCCTTCGGGGTCCTGAAGGGGGCGTCGGCCCGGGTCAACGCGGATCTCGGCAAGCTCGATGGCCACCTGGCCGAGCTCATCGGCCGGGCCGCCGACGAGGTGGCCGAGGGGCGCCTGGACGACCACTTCCCGCTGCGCATCTACCAGACGGGGAGCGGGACCCAGACCAACATGAACGCGAACGAGGTGATCTCCAACCGGGCCATCGAGCTCGACGGCGGCGAGATGGGGTCGAAGAAGCCCGTCCACCCGAACGACCACGTGAACATGTCCCAGTCGTCCAACGACACGTTCCCGACGGCCATGCACATTGCGGCGGCCGAGGAGCTCACTCACCGCCTGCTCCCGTCAGTCCGTCACCTCCGCGACGCCCTCGCCGCCAAGTCGTCCGCCTACGAGGGGATCATCAAGATCGGCCGTACCCACCTCATGGATGCGGTGCCGCTCACCCTCGGCCAAGAGCTCTCCGGCTACGTCGCCCAGCTCGACGCCGACCTGGCCCGGATCGAGTGGGCCGAGCAACGGTTGTTCGAGTTGGCGCTCGGGGGGTCGGCCGTCGGGACCGGCGCCAACACCCACCCCGAGTTCGCCGGGCGGGTAGCGGCCCGGATCGCCGGGGCGACGGGGCTCCCCTTCGTCACCGCCCCGAACAAGTTCGCGGTCCTGGCCGCGCACGACGACCTGGTGGCCGCGAGCGGCGCGCTGCGGACCCTGGCCGTCTCGCTCACGAAGATCGCGGACGACTTCCGCTGGCTGGGTTCGGGGCCGCGCAGCGGGCTCGGCGAGCTGCGGCTGCCCGAGAACGAGCCCGGCTCCTCGATCATGCCGGGCAAGGTCAACCCGACCCAGTGCGAAGCGATGATCATGGTGTGCATCCAGGTGATGGGGAACGACGCCGCCATCGCCATCGCCGGGTCGCGGGGCAACCTCGAGCTCAATGTGTGCAAGCCCGTGATCGCGCACGACTTCTTGGAGTCGGTGACCCTGCTCACCGACGCCTGCCGGACGTTCCGTGAATTCCTGGTCGAGGGGTTCGAGCCGGACGTCGAGCAGATCGAGCACCATCTGGCCAACTCGCTCATGCTGGTCACCGCGCTCAGCCCGGTGATCGGCTACGACAAGGCCGCCGAGGTGGCGAAGAAGGCCCACCACGAGAAGACGACGCTGCGGGAGGCGGCCCTCGCGCTCGGATACGTGAGCCCCGAGGAGTTCGACAAGGTGGTCGACCCGGCCCTCATGATCCGGCCCTCATGACCCGGTCCTCATGAAGGGGCCCTGAGGTGCCCGAGGTGCTCGGTCCCGACGCGGTGGACGAGGCGCTGTCGGTGCGCCGCCTGGCCTGGGCGCGCGAGGGCGACGAGCTCGTGAAGCAGGTGAAGAAGGACGGCTTCGTCGGCGCGCTGGCCTTCGTCAACGCGGTGGGCGAGCTCGCCGAGGCGGCCGACCATCACCCCGACATCGACATCCGGTGGAACACCGTGACACTGCGGCTCTCCACCCACTCGGCCGGGGGCCTGACCGAGAAGGACCTCGCGCTGGCGGGAGAGATCGACCGGCTGGGCTGAGCGCTAGTCGAGGAGCGAGCCCCGCAGCGACTCGACCGCCTCGGGTGACACGCCCGCGCCGAGCACGTAGTCCTCGACGCTGCCGTGGAGCTCGCGAAGGGCGGCGAGCAGGGTGGTGATGTTCGACGGCTTCGCCGCGAAGACCTCGTCTGTCACCCCCTGCGGCCGCGCCGGCCGGTCGGGCAGCCCCTCGTAGCGGGCCCGCAGCCGAGCCATGGCCAGGTTGCTGAGCGAGTAGTCCTCCGCCACGGTGTCGTCGTCCACGCCGAGCAGCGAAAGGACGAGGGCCACCACCACCCCGGTGCGGTCCTTGCCGGCCAGGCAGTGGACCACGATCGGATGGTTGGCCGGGTCGGCCACGAGCGAGATCGCCCGGGCGATCTCCGCCGAGCCGAGCCGGGCGTAGTCCTGGTAGCGGGCGGCCATCATGCCCTCGGGCACCGAGTAGCGGGCCGGGTCGAGGATCTCCTCGACGATCGGGAGGTGGTGGAAGCCGACCGGGATCGCATGCACCGGGAACCGCCCGGACTCCCACTCCGCGGTGCTGCGAAGGTCGACCACCGTACGGATGCCGAGTCCCCGCAGGACCACCAGGTCGGCGTCGCTTAGCTCCGAGAGGCCGCCGGCCCGGAAGAGCCGGCGCCACCGCACCGTCCGCCCCTCGGCGGTGACGTAGCCGCCGGCATCGCGGAAGTTGAGCGCGTTCTCGAGCTCGATGTGCCGATCGGGCGCGACGTCGAGTCCGGCGGGCTCGGGCATCGCCCGGAGTGTAACTGGGGCCCTCGCGACGGGACGGTAAACGTTGGGTGAGTTCAGTGCACCGGTGAGTCCCACAGCGGGAACCACCGCGACAGGTCGCGCTCGAAGGGCAGGTCGGCGCCGACGATGGCCTGGATGCGCAGCTCGAGCTCGTTGTCCCGCTTCTCGCCGGGCTGGGGCGCGAAGGGGTAGAAGGTGCCCCGCTTGTAGAGGTAGACGAGGAAGAAGGGCTTGGCGTCCGGGGTCGCGCCGGACTGGGGGCGGAACCCGAACACCGAGCAGAGCAGCTGCGGCCCCCACCCGCCGTCGGTCAACGTGCTGTTGGCCAGGTGGACCCGGGTGACGAGGTCCTCGATATCGGGGTCCTCGAGCAGGAGCCAGCGGTAGCCGTAGGAGTCCTCGGACTGGGTGAAGGTCCCGACCCCGGTCGGGGCGCCCGAGCCGACGGCGGGGGCAGTCGACGGCGCGGCGGTCGCGCCGTCGGGCAGGTCGAGGAGCTCGCCGATCTCCTTCTCCAGGTCCTCGGCCGGCTGTCCGGCCGGGGGCTTCCAGCACACGCCGGCGGCGCCAGAGGAGACCAGCCCGGCGGCAGTCTGGAGGGTGACCGCCGCCGAGGGGAGCGCGAACAGCGCGTCGAGGTTGGCCCGGACCGGCTTGGTGCGGCCGAGGAGGGCGTCGAAGAGGCCCACCCGGAGTGAGAGTCGACGACCTAGCTCGCCTGGCCGAGCTGGTGCTCGAGCTCGGAGAGCTGGGCCAGGCGGCGCTCGAGCGTCGGGTGCGTCGAGAACAGCGCCGAGATCGAGATCCCGCCGCGGCCCTGGGTGAGGGCCGGGGTGAAGAAGAAGGCGTTGAACGCCTCGGCCCGGCGAAGGTCCCGGGTGGGGATCCGTGACATCTCGCCGGTCACCTTGACCAGCGCCGCCGCGAGCACCGAGGGCCGGCCGATCAGCAGCGCTCCCGAGCGGTCGGCCGCCAGCTCCCGGTAGCGCGACAGCGCCCGGGTGAGCAGGAAACTGATCGCGTAGACCACGATCGAGACCAGCATCACGAGCATCTCGATGAGCACCAGCTGCTGGCCGCCCTGGTTGCCGCCCTGATTGCCGCCCCGGCCGCCGAACCCTCCGAAGAGGCCGGCGTAGAGCATCATGCGGGTGGTCAGGCCGGCGATCACCCCGAGGGTGCTGGCGATGGTCATCACCGCGACGTCACGGTGGGCGACGTGGGAGATCTCGTGGGCGAGCACCGCCTCGACCTCGGGCTCGTCCAGGCGGCGCAGCAGGCCGGTGGTCGCGCACACCACGGCGGCCTTCGGGCTGCGACCGGTGGCGAAGGCGTTGGGCATGTCGACATCGGCGATGGCGACGCGGGGCTTGGGCATGTCGGCCAGTGCGCACAGGCGGTCGATGATCCCGTGCAGCTCCGGTTGCTGCTCCGGGGTGACCACGTGGCCATGCATCGACCACATGGCGATGCGGTCGGAGAACCAGTACTGCACGAAGAGGAAGGCGAAGGCGATGAAGATGATGAGCCCGAACGACAGGCCGATCCGCCAGAGGATCGCGATGAAGCCGCCGTAGAGGACGACCAGCAGGAGGCCGGTCATGAACATCCGGATCGTGAGGCCGCGGTCGGCGGCGATGTTGCGGGCGATGGGCATTCAGCTTTCCTTCACTGGGGTGGGCACAGTGTTGCCCGAGACCGCCCCCTTTGTGCCCTCGCCCTCCGACGCCCCCCCGACGATCTCGGCGTCCGCCGTCGGCTCGTCGCTGCCGTCCCCGAGGGCAGCCGCCGGCGCGCTCGACGCCAGCTCGGCCTTCAGGGCCGCCAGCTCGCTGTCGACCTGGGTCCCCGACGACACCTTGTCCAGCTCTTTCTGGATGTCGTCGACCGGGTGGTCGAGGTCGTTCAGGGCCCCCGAGGCGAGGAGCTCGTCGATGGCCCCGGCCCGGGCCTGCATGCTCGCGATCTTGTCCTGGGCCCGCTGCATCGCCCCGCCGGCGTCGCCCATCGACTTGGAGATCCCCGAGATCGCCTCGCCCACCTGGGTCTGGGCCTGGGCGGCCGTGTAGCTGGCCTTGAGGGTCTCCTTGCGGGTGCGGAACTGCTCGACCTGGCTCTGGAGCCGCTGGGAGGTCTCGACCAGCTTCTCCTGCTGATCGGTGACCTGGGCGTGCTGGGTCTCGAGGTCGCTCAGCTGCTCGCCGATGGCGGCCCGGCGCGAGAGGGCCTCGCGGGCGAGGGGCTCGTTGCCCTGGGCGAGGGCCGCCTTGGCCTGCTCCTGGAGCTTGTCGGCCTGCTTCTGGAGCTGGCTGGCCTGGAGCTCGATGCGCTTGCGGGCCGTGGCGACGTCGGCCACGCTCCGGCGCACCTTGGTCAGGCTCTCGAGCTGCTTCTCGTAGGACAGGTCGAGGGTGTCGCGCGGATCCTCGACCCGGTTCAGGACCTTGTTCCCCTTGGCCTGAAAGATGGCCGCAAGTCGACTGAAAAACCCCACTGCTCTGCCCTCCTCGACGGCGCGCCGTCGGGCCTGTGATGCCGTCGAGCATAAGGCCCGCCGGTGACCTGAGGGGCACGGATGCTCCGGTAGGTTCGGCGGCATGGCCGAACGACGATGCCTGCTCGCGGTCCATGCCCACCCCGACGACGAGTCCTCGAAGGGGCCGGCCACGGTCGCCCGGTACCACGACCAGGGGGTCCACACGGTCCTCGTGTGCTGCACGGGGGGCGAGGAAGGCGACATTCTGAACCCGGCCATGGACCGGCCCGAGGTCAGGGAGAACATCGAGGAGTACCGCCGCAAGGAGCTGGAGGCCGCCACCACGATCATCGGGTACGACGAGGTGATCATGCTCGGGTACCGCGACTCGGGCATGCCCGAGTCCGAGGCGAACCGCCGTCCCGACTCCTTCGCCATGGCGCCGCTCGAAGAAGCGGTCGGCCGGCTGGTCGAGATCATCCGTCGGGTCCGGCCCCAGGTGATCGTGACCTACCCCGACGAGCAGTCCCGTTACCCACACCCCGACCACCTGCGGGTGCACGAGATCTCGGTGCTGGCCTTCGACGCGGCGGCCGACCCGGCTGCGTACCCGGAGCTGGGCGAGCCCTACGCGCCGGCGAAGATGTACTACACGGTCTGGTCGGTGGCCCGGATGCGGGCGATCCACGAGAAGTTCGTGGAGCTCGGCATGGAGTCGCCGTTCAGCGACGAACGCATCCAGCGGATGCTGCAGGCTCCCGAGCCGCTGTTCACCACCGCCATCGACGTCACCGGCTACGACGACGTGCGGACCGAGGCGCTACGGGCCCACGCCACCCAGGTCGACCCCACCTCGCGCATGTGGTTCGGGCTGCCGCCCGAGGTCCAAAAGGCGCTGCCGACCACCGAGGACTATCAGCTGGCCCGGAGCCGGGTCGGGCCGCTCGAGGTGACCGAGGACGACCTCTTCGCCGGGGTCCCCGAAGCCGGCTGACCCCGCCGCTCAGCCCGACCGGGCGAGGTCGCGCAGCGCCCGGAACCCGATGACCTCGACGCCGGCCTTCTCGGCAAGCTGCCGGACCCCGGGGGCGCCGCACAACAGCTGGTGGTCGCCGACGCGCTCGGACCAGTCGTCGACGAGCGCCCGCAGCTCGGGCGAGTCCACCGCCGGCCGGAGGTGCAGCTCGGTCACGCCCGGCGCGAGCGCGGCGAGGGTCGACTCGAGCCGCTCGAGGGTGGCACCGCCGGGCATCGCCACGAGCCGGTCGCTGAAGATCGCGCCCTCGGCGCGGGCGAGCTCGGCGGCGGGGAACCCGAGCAGCGGGGCGAGATGGTCGTCGAGCATGCGGAGCGGCAGCTGGAACTCGAGGGCCAGCTCCAGGTACACGTCGAAGAACTCCGGGCGCAACTGGAGCGTCGTCAGGTGCGCGTCGAGGTGGCTCACGTCGAAGCCCCACAGGATGGCCCGCTCGATCTGGGCCCGGCACTCCCGCCGGGCCTCGTCGAGGTCGGCGTGGTCCCAGACGTCCTCGACGGTGGCCGGGAACCCGCCGTCGCCACCGAGCAGCGACGGGGCGTGGGTGATGGGGCCCCAGCGGTACAGCTCCTGCTCGGCGTTGAGCGTCAGGTGGACACCGATGTCCTCGCCCCGGTACCGCGCCGCCGCCTCCCGGCCCCACGGGCACGGGACCATGAGCGACGCGCTGGTGGCGCCGCCGGCGCGGAGGGCCTCGTAGACACCCACGTTGGCGGCGTGGCAGAAGCCGAGCTCATCGGCGTTGACGATCAGCAGCCGCGCGTCGGCGCCATAGCCGAGCCGTTCGGTGAGCGCCGTCATCGTCAGCCCACTCGGTCAGCGGGGGAGCCCGGCGTCCTGGCGACGGGCCTCGTCGCCGAGGTCGGAACGGAACGAGTCCATCGCGGCGGCGAGCGCCGGGTCGTGGGTGGCCAGGATCCGGACGGCGAGCAAGCCGGCGTTGCGCGCGCCGTTGACGGCCACCGTCGCGACCGGGACCCCCTTGGGCATCTGGACGATCGAGAGAAGCGAGTCGAGCCCCCGCAGGCTCCCGACCTCGACCGGGACGCCGATCACCGGGAGCGAGGTCACCGAGGCCAACATGCCGGGGAGATGGGCGGCGCCGCCGGCCCCGGCGATCAGCACTCTGAGGCCGCGCCCGGCGGCGGCCTTGCCGTAGGCGAGCATGTCCTCGGCGGTCCGGTGGGCGGAGAGGACCCGGACCTCGTGTGCGACCCCGAACTCGTCGAGGGCCTGGGCGGCGGCGGCCATCACCTCGTGGTCCGACGAGCTGCCCATGACCACGGCGACGAGCGGTCCGGGGGCGCTCACTGGGCGCCCGCCGACCGCAACAGTGGCGAGGCGGCCGGGGTCCCGAGCTCCCGTGCCGCGTGCCACGCCCGGCTCTTCACGTCACCGGGGTCGTCGCCGCACACCGTCACGTGGCCGAGCTTGCGGCCCGGACGAGCCTCCTTGCCGTACAGGTGGACGTGGGCGCCCTCGACCGCGAGGGCGGCCTGCAACCGTTCGGACGGGTCCGAGCTGTCGGGCGCCCCGAACACGTTCACGGTGGCGACATGCGCGGCGCAGGGGTGGGTGGAGCCGAGGGGGAGGTCGAGCACCGCGCGGACGTGGTTCTCGAACTGCGAGGTCACCGCGCCCTCGATGGTCCAGTGCCCGCTGTTGTGCGGCCGCAGGGCGAGCTCGTTCACCACCAGCGCATCGCCCGAGACGAACATCTCCACCGCCATCACGCCGACCAGATCGATGGTGTCGGCGATGCGGGTGGCGATGCCCTGGGCCCGGGCCGCAAGGGACGGGGTGACCCGTCCGGGCATGAGGACCTCCCGGCACACGCCGTCGACCTGGGTCGTCTCGACCACCGGCCAGGCTGCGGTCTCACCGGCGCGGCGCACCACGAGCGCCGAGAGCTCGAAGTCGATCGGGAAAAACTCCTCGGCGAGGAGGGCGATGCCCGCCTCCTCGGCGCCCCGGCACACCTCGGCCGCCGCCGTCGCGTCGCCGACCGGCCAGATCCCCTTGCCGTCGTAGCCGTCCCGACTGGCCTTGAGGACGACCGGCCAGCCGTGGAGACTGGCGAACCGGTCGATCTGGGCGGCGATCGGGACCTCGGGGCGGCGATCGAGCACGGCGTAGGGGACGACCGGTATCCCGACCCCCGTCAGCGCGGCCCTCATGGCCGACTTGTCGACCCCGAGGCGCATGGCCGCGACGCCGGGGCGGACGGCCACGCCGGCCTGCTCGAAGGTCGTGAGCATCTCGAGGTCGACGTGCTCGTGGTCGAACGTCACGACGTCGCATCGGGCGGCCAGGGCCCACAGCTGCCCAGCGTCGGTGGCCGCCCCGAGCAGCACCCGCGAGGTGATCTCGGTGGCCGCAGCGGTGGGGTCCTCGGCCAGGAGGACGACGGGTATCGCGAGCGTGGAGGCCGCCTCGATGGTCATCCTGGCGAGCTGACCTGCGCCGACGATGCCGAGCACCCGGCGATGAGGCTCGGCCGGTCGGCTGCCCTCGGCGCGCTCGGTCATCGACGGAAGGTTACCGGTGAGGCACGCCTGGACCGGGAAGCCGGATCGGGTGCTCGCACCGGCGTCAGCGGAACAGCACCGAGATGCTCTCGCGGCGCGCGATCCGGCGGATCGCCTCGCCGAACAGCGGGGCCACCGAGACCACCTCGACCATGTCGGGGAGCGCGACCGGCTGGGTCTCGACGCTGTCGGTCATGAAGAGGGTCCCGATGGGGCTGGCCTCGAGTCTCTCGATGGCCTGGCCGGCCAGGAGGCCGTGGCTCACCGCTGCGTGGACCCCGAGCGCGCCCCGTTCGGTCAGGATCCGGGCCGCGTCGACGAGCGTGCCGGCCGAGATGGCGAAGTCGTCCACGATCAGCGCGGTGCATCCCTCGACCGAACCGATCAGCTCGACCACCTCGGCCGTCTCGGTGTGGTCGATCCGGCGCTTGTCGGCGATGGCGAGCGGGGCCCGGAGCCGCTCCGACCACTGGCGGGCCTTCTTGGCGAACCCCGCGTCGGGGGCCACCACCACCAGGTCGGGAAGCCCCTTGGCCTCGATCGCGTCGCAAAGCGGGGGCATCGCGTAGAGGTCGTCGACAGGGACCTTGAAGAACCCCTGGACCTGTGGCGCGTGGAGGTCCAGGGTGACCACCCGGTCGGCGCCGGCAGCCTCGATGGCATCCGCGCACACCCGCGCTCGGATGGAGACGCGGGGCTCGTCCTTCTTGTCGCCCTTTGCGTAACTGAGGTACGGGATCACCGCGGTGACCGAGGCCGCGCTGGCGCGTTTGATGGCGTCGATCCAGAACAGGAGCTCCATGAAGTTGTCGTTGGCGGGGAAGGCGGTTCCCTGGACGAGGAACACGTCCCGGCCCCGGACGTTCTCAAGGACCCGCACGAAGAGGTTGCCCTCCGAGAATCGGAGGGTCTCGGACGCTCCGAGTTCGCAGTCCAGATAGCCGGCGATCGCCGAGCCGAGCTTGCGGCTGGCTGAGCCGGCCAGCAGGACGAATTCGTCCGCCATGGGGCCGAACGCTACTTGGCGGCCCCGGCCCAGCCGTGAGCCCTCCTCGTCAGAACTTGACGCTGGTGTGTTTGAACTCGTTGAGGTCCGGGCCCTCGGCGACCAGCTCCACCACGTGCTCGATCGTCGCCCGGGCGCGGGCCGCATCGCCCATGGGTCTCGACATCAACCGGACGAAGACGGCCTGGTCGCCCACGATGAATGTCGGCACCCCGAACATCTTGTGGGTGTCCACCTCCCATTCGTGGGTCTTGCGCACCTCGGCATCGGGCCAGGAGTCCCGCAGCTCGGCGAAGACCGCGTCGGCGTCGACGCCGGCCGAGGTGAGCGCGTCCCGGACCACCGCCTCGTCGCGCAGGTCGCCGCTCTTGTCGTGGCGGGCCGCGAAGAGCGCCCAGTGGGCGTCGAGGAACTGGTCGGGGAACCGGTCCCGCACCACCACGCCGGCGTTCAGTGCCAGCAGGTCGGGTGCCTTCTCGGGAGTGTCCCAGACGGACGGCTCGCCTTCGGCCACGTGCACCTGGCTGAGCGAGAACGGCGTGAAGGTGACGTCCCAGTCGGCGCCGTCGCGCAGCCCGGCCACGAGGTGCTCGTGGGCGTTCCGGGCGAACGGGCATCGGTAGTCCCAGCTGACGGTGAAGGGAGGAAGGCTCATAGCTGGCCCAACGTCCTCACCGTGCCCCCGATTCCCAGTTCGCCGATGTCCGACCTCAGGAGGCGGCCTGGACCGGGGTGTAGGCGGGGCAGAGCTCCTGGAAGTTGCAGAACCGGCACAGGCCGGAGGGCCGGGGGCGGAAGTCCTCCTTCTCGCAGGCCCGCTCGATCGCCGACCAGACCGCGGTGGTCCGCATGCGGTGACCCCGGACCGACTGCTCGGTGGGGGTCGCGACGATCGCCACCGGATCGCGCAGATACAGCAGTTTCACCTGGGCCGGGTACCGGCCGAGCACCTGTTGGCAGAGCAAGGCGTAGGTGTGGACCCCCTGGAGGCGGCCCTGCTCGAACTGGGTCGACGGGGCCCGACCGGTCTTGTAGTCGACCACGACGAGCTCGCCGTCCTCGGTCAGGTCCAGCCGGTCGATGATGCCCCGCAGGACCATGTCGCCGATCCCGGCCTCGAGCCCGAGCTCCACCCCGACCGTGTGGACGGCGTCGGGGTCCTCGATCCGGAAGTAGTTGTGCAGGAGCACCTCGGCGTCGGCCCGGAACTCCGCGGCCTCGTCGATGTCGAGGCCGAGTTCGACGAACTCCGGGTCGTCCTGGAGGCCGTCCCAGGCTTGGTCCAATGCGTCGAGTGCCGCCTCGACGGTCCGGCGGCCGGCCGGCTGGCCCCAGAAGAGCCGCTCGAGCGCTGCGTGGACGAGGGTCCCCTTGACCGCGTGCGGCGAGGGGGGCTCCGGAAGGTGGTCGATGATCGAGTACCGGAAGGCGAGCGGGCAGTCGGTGAAGGCGGATGCCTTGGAGGGGGAAAGTGTCCGGGGCAGCTCGAAGGCCATGGCGCGTAGGTTACGGCCCGCCTGTGACGGCGGCCCGGACCCTCCGCACCTGGGCGGCGGCCCGCGACCCCGGTTAGAAATGCCCGATGGAACATTTCCTTCAGTCCTCGGGCTACGCCGCGGTCTTCGTACTGGCGCTGGTGGAGGCCATCTGCGTCCCGTTCCCCTCGGAGATCACCTTCGGGTTCGGCGGCGCACTGGCGGCTGAGGGGCACTTCAGTCTCGCCGCGGTCATCGGGATCGGCATCGCCGGCGAGTTCCTGGGCTCGCTGATCGGCTACACGGTCGGGCGCACCGGGGGCCGGGCTCTGGTCGACCGCTACGGCAAGTACGTCCTCGTCTCGCACGCCGACCTCGACCGCGCCCATGGGTTCCTCACCAAGCGGGGCGACTGGTCGGTGGCGCTCGGCCGGGTCCTGCCGTTCGTCCGGACGTTCGTCTCGATCGTGGCCGGGATCGGGGAGATGGCGGCGGTGCCGTTCGCGATCTTCTCTCTGATCGGTACGGCCGTGTACTCCGCCGCGGTGGCGGGCGCCGGCTACGCCCTCGGCTCGAGCTGGCACCGGCTGGTGAAGGGCTTCACCGACGCGGGGTTCGTGGTGCTCGGCCTCGTCGTCCTGGCGGTGGCGTTCTTCGTGTGGCACCGACTGCGCGTGATGCGGGACCGGGGCTGAGCCGTTGGTGGGGGAGCCGGTCCGCATCGTCGCGTTCGCGATCGGCCTAGCCCTCGTCCTCGCCACCGCGGCGAGCGTCTTCACCACGCTCGTCATCCCGAGGGCCACTTCGTCTCGGCTCTTGCGGTCGGTGTCCCGCATCCTGGCCGGCGCCGTCAGGCCGTTTCTCCGCCGGCTCGACACCTACGAGGCCAAGGACCGCGTCGTCGCCCTCGTCGGACCCTTCGGTCTCGTCGCGCTCTTCGGCGCATGGCTGTTGCTCTTGGTGATCGGGTTCGGCCTGATGATCTGGTGGGTCAGCGGGGAGAACCTCACCGGATCGCTCGGGGTGTCCGGCTCGTCGATCTTCACGCTCGGCATCCTGAGCGGCACGAGGGGCGCCAACAAGGCCCTCGACATCATCGAGGCCGGGGCGGGGTTCGGGGTGATCGCGCTCGAGATCGCCTATCTGCCGACGCTGTACGCAGCGTTCTCGGCCCGCGAAGCGGAGGTGACGATGCTCGCGGCCCGCGGCGGCGTCCCCGCCTGGGGCCCCGAGATCCTGGCCCGCAACGTCCGCTTCGAGACCGTCGACGAGCTCCCGGGGTTCTACGCCACCTGGGAGCGATGGGCCGCGGCGGTGTCCGAGAGCCACACCGGTTACCCCTCCCTCATATGGTTCCGCTCGCCCGATGCGACGCGCTCGTGGTTGCTGGCACTGTCGGCGGTGCTCGACGCCGCGGCCCTGCACGTGGCGCTTGCCCCCGCGGCGGCCCCCCGCCAGGCCCGCCTGGCGCTGCGGATGGGAACCAATTGCCTGCGCTCGCTGGCCGACGCTCTGCACATCTCCTACGACCCCGACCCGCGCCCGACCGACCCGATCCGGCTCCGCCGGTCGGAGTTCGACCGGGGCTTCGACCTCCTCGAGGCGGTGCACTTCCCGATCGAGACCACCCGGGAGGAGGGCTGGCGCCACTTCGCCGGCTGGCGGGTGAACTACGAGTCGATCGTCGACGACCTCACCCGGCTGGTGATGCCACCCCCGGCCCCGTGGCTGCTGGAGCGGCCCGGGATCGGCGACGCCCGCTTCCCGGCCATCCTCAACCGGACCCCTGACGACCCGGAGGGTGCGAACACCCCGCGCAAGAAGTGAGTCTCAGCGCAGGGCGGCCCGCATCGCCTTGCGCAGCACCTCCTCGTAGGCCTCGACCGGGTTGTGGCCCCGGGAGGCCGCCGCCAACAGATAGAAGGAGGAGGTGGTCTTCCCGACACCGCCCTTTACGCGTTGCCGACCACGATGCGCACCGGCGACCTCCCGCTCGGGCCGGGCCGACACGCCCGGAGCAGCGGAATCGACTGCCGGGCGTCCCGGGGCGGTCAGCTGGAACGGTCGGCGGCCGGCCAGTCGGGGTCGAGCTGGCGGAGGAAGACGGCGCAGCGTTCCTCCTCGTCCGCCTCGCCTATCTCGCCGGCCGCCGACCGGAGCGCGTCGAGGCAAGCGAGGAACCCGCGGTTCGAGGGATGGGCCCAACGTACGTACCCCGAGCCCCGCCAGCCCGCCGCCCGCAGGGAGTCGAGGCCCCGGTGGTAGCCCACCCGGGCGAAGGCATAGCGGGTGACCGGGTCCTCGGCGCACCCGGCCAGCCCGGCCCAGGCCTGGAGGCACCGCGGCGAGGCGGCGGCCACCGCTGCGTAGGCGGCCCGCTGCTCGGACGGCGGACGGGCACCGGCGGCATCGAGGGCGGCCGTGAGCTCGGGGGAGGGGGGCGGGAGGACGGTCTCGGGGGTCCCCGCCGTGAAGCTGACCGATGTGCTCACCCGGCCACCGCCCGGCGGGCCTCGGCCCGCGTGCGGTCCCGCTCGTCGGCGAGCGCGACCGTCTCGGCCGAGACGGGGGCAGCCAGCACCGCGGTCACGAGGTCGACGAGGTGGCCGACGAACAGGCGGTCGTCGGTGTGGGGCCCCGACGCGGCCCGGCGGCCGAGTTCGCCGGTGGCCAGCCGGATGGCCGTGAATCTTCGGTGGAGACGCACCGCCTCTGGGTCCATCAGCGGCGCGACGTGCGCCCGCCACCGCTCGACGCTGTTGGACGGCCCGCCGAAGGCGAGCGTCTCCTCTCCCTTCGGGCGGTTGACCAGTTCGGCGTAGATCTGCAGGAACTCGGGCCCGCCGTCTGGGTCGCCGAGCTTGGCGGCCCACGGCATGATCAGCGCGGCGGACACCGCCCGCAGCCCGGCGCCGTCGACTTCGCACCGGTCCAGCAGGGCATGCCGCCGGGCGTCGACGTCGGCGAGGTGCTTGGCGAGGATCGCCCGCACGACCCCGGCGCGGTCCTTGAAGTGGTACTGGAGGCCGACCGTGTTGCGGGTCCCCGACGCCCGCGTGATCTCCCGGAGGCTCGCCCCCTCGACCCCTCGCGACGCGAGGAGCTGCTCGGCCGCGCCGAGCAGGCGCTCCCGGGTCGGCTCGGTCCGCGCGACAGTGGCCATCGGCGCGAGGCTAGCCGCGGCCCCGGGCGCATAAAGCGGTTGCCTGGTATTGTCAGGCAGCCGCCTTACCCTCGGTGGCTGACCCGACGCGAACCGACAAGGAGCGCTGCTATGGCGTGGGACTTCTCCACCGAGCCCGAGTTCCAAGAGAAGCTCGACTGGGTCGAGCGCTTCTGCAAGGAGGAGATCGAGCCCCTCGACCTCGTCTTCCCCGGCGCGGTGCGCTCGCGCAACCCGAAGGTGAAGGCCCTCGTCGATCCGCTCAAGCAGCAGGTGAAGGACCAGGGCCTGTGGGCGCTCTTTCTCGACCCCGAGCTCGGCGGCCCCGGTTTCGGACAGCTGAAGCTGGCGCTCATCAACGAGATCCTCGGCCGGTACGGCTCGGCGCCCGCCATCTTCGGCACCGCCGCCCCCGACACGGGGAACATGGAGCTCCTTGCCGCCTACGGCACCGACGAGCAGAAGGACCGCTGGCTCTTCCCGCTCTTGCGTCAGGAGATCTTCTCGGCCTACTCGATGACCGAGCCCCACGGGGGCTCGGACCCCAACCTCTTCAAGACGGTGGCGGTCCGCGACGGCGAGGAGTGGGTCATCAACGGGGAGAAGTGGTTCACCTCGGCCGGCCGCGCCGCCGACATCCTCCTCGTCATGTGCGTCAACGGGATGTTCGTCGTGCCCCGCGACACCCCCGGGGTCGACATCCAGCCGTACCCGTCGACCCACAACCACATCATCTACCGGGACGTCCGGGTGCCCCTCGACCACCTGCTCGGGCCCGAGGACGGTGCCAAGGTCCTGGCCCAGCGCCGGCTCGGCGGCGGGCGCATCCACCACGCGATGCGCACCATCGCCCAGTGCAAGCGGGCGTTCGACATGATGTGCGAGCGCGCGCTCAGCCGTGAGTCACACGGGAAGGTCATCGCCGAGCACCAGATGGTGCAGGAGGCGATCGCCAACTCCTACGCCGAGATCAACATGCTGCGCCTGCTCGTCCTCTGGACGGCCTGGACGATCGACAACTCGAGCACCCAGGCGGCCCGGACCCAGATCGCAGCGTGCAAGTACACCTGCGCGAAGGTGCTGCGCGACGTCTCCTACCGGGCCCTGCACATCTACGGGTCGCTCGGGACCACCAACCTCACCCCGTTGCAGGCGATGTACGCGAGCGCTCCGACCATGGGCATCGCCGACGGCGTCGACGAGGTGCACAAGGTCACCGTGGCCCGCAACGTGCTGAAGGACTACAAGCCCCAAGAGGGTTTGTGGCCGACCGAGTACCTCCCGGCCAAGCGCGAGCAGGCGCGCAAGAAGTTCGCCGAGGTGATCGCGAACGAGCCGGACCTGGCCTCCTATGCCGACGCGGTCGAGAGGCGCGCCTACAGCTAGCGACTCAACGCTCCATGGTCGCCTGGATCCCGCGTCCGTGGAAACGCTGCACGATCACCGTGGCCTCTTCCTTGGGGCGGACCGCCACCACCGCCTTGCCGGTGTTGTGGATGCGGTCGGTCAGCTGCTCGGCACGGGCGAGCGAGTGGTTCAGGATCTCGACCAGGGCCTTGATGACGTGGGCGAACGTGTTGACGTCGTCGTTCCAGACGAGGACCGCCCAGAGGTCTTCGTCGTCGACCAGCTTGTCGACGTCTTCGTCGGTGATGACCACTTCGAGCGTCTGGGTCATGCTGACCTCCCGCGCCCTGATCGGAACCGGTGTTTCACCCTAGTGGGTCTCCTCGCTCGGACCCCGGGACCCGCTCGGTCCACGGTCGGCGCGGGCGAGCGTCGGTAACCTCTGCGCGTGCTCGACGACCCCGGTCAGCGGGCCGCCGACGCGCTGGGCGACCGGGGGCTGCACACGGTCGAGCGCGGGAGCGGCCCGCGGGTCGTCCTCGTCCACGGGGTCGCCGGGTCCCACATGGTGTGGGACGAGATCGCCCCGTTCCTGGAGGACCGGTTCACGCTCACGAGCGTGGACCTCCTCGGGTACGGGCACTCGCCCAAGCCGCGGACCGAGTACACCCCGGGGCTCCACGTCGAGGCGCTGCGCCAGTCCCTCGCGCGGGGTCGGATCGAACCTCCCCACACGCTGGTCGGGCTCTCGATGGGAGCGAACCTGATCCTCGAGTACGCCCGCCGATGGCCCGACGAGGTCGGCGGCCTCGTCGCGATCGGCTTTCCGTATTACTCCTCGGAGCCCGAGGCACGCTTGGCGCTGCAGCACAACGGCTGGATTCGCCTCACGCTTCGGCATCCGGCCGTCGCGGCCGTGGTCACCCCGGTCGTCTGGAGGATCGGCCGGCACACCGCGGTGCTCTTCCGGAGCGGGTCGACCCTGTATTCGCCCCCCGTCGCCGCCGACGCGCTGCGGGCCCGATACTCGGCCTTCAAGTCGAGCCTCTTCCACTGCATGGTCCACTACCGCCAGGACGAGGCTCTGGAGGCGAGCGGGGACCGCCCACGTCTGTTCATCCACGGCGACGACGACCAGTGGGCGGGCCCGGAGGCCATCGAGAACCCGCTCTCGCGGTATCCGGCCACCAGGGTCGAGGTCATCGAGGGCCCCCACAACCTGGTCGTCGCACAGCCGCGCCGGACGGCCGAGCTCATCGCCTGGCACCTCGGGCGGGCCTGAGGCCCGTTGCTCGCCCCGACGGGGAGGCCCATGGCCGAAGGCTCCCCGGTCCGACGGGGGTCGCGCCGTACCATTGGCGTGACATTCAGCCAGGTCGGTGGTCATGAGGTCACAGAGCGGTCCGGCGCCTTGGCGCCAGTGGGCGAACCCCATTCCGGTCGCGAGCTCCGCGACGAGCGCGCCGCTGGGCTCGCACGCCCCGGTGCAGAACCGGCTCTTCCCGAAGACCAGGTCCTGGTTCGCGCTGGACGCCCCGCTCGCGCTCCTGAGCCCGTTGTCGGTGCTGCGGATGATGTTCGCCCTGGCCGCCGTGACCTGGACGTTGGCCGCCGTGCTCTGGTCCTCGTCGGACAACCGGACCTGGGTGGTCGTCGGCCTCAGCGGCTCGGCCCTCGCCGTGTGGGTGGCGCTCTTGGAGGTGCGCCGGATCACCGTTGCATGGTGCTCGGCGTTGGTGGCTCTCTGGATCGCCCAGGTGTCGGTCCTCGTCTGGAACGGCGCGGGGAGCGGCCCAGCCGCCGCCGCGGCCTTCTACGTGCCGGTCGCGGTCTTCGTGGCGCTGTTCTTCCGGTTCCGATGGGTCGTGGTCTGCCAGGTGGCCATCGCGTTGTCGCTCCTGAGCGTGCGGTTCAGCGCACTCGGCGCGGCCCGCTCCCTCTTCGCCGCCGTCGTGGGGTCGGTGTGCCTCTCCACTGCGCCACTGACCGTGCTGCTCTTCAACAAGTCGATCCGGCGGCTCGGCACGGTCGACCCCGAGACCGGGTTGCCCAACGGGCTCGGGATGGCCCGGCGGCTCGAGGGCCGTGATCCCGCGTCGGCCGCCGTTGTGGTGGCCGTCCTCGTGCGGGGGATCGACAGCGCCCGCGAGGCGCTCGGCTACCAGGCGGGGACAGAGCTCCTTCGAAGGGCCATCGAGGATGCCGGCCAGGTGCTCCCCCCGAACGCGACGATCGGTCGGACCGACGCCGACGAGCTGGTCGTCGTCGAGGAGCTCGACGGAGAGCCGGTCGGACCGCCGTCGTCCGAGGCTCCGCCGTCGGTGACGGCGACCGCCGCACGCATCGTCTCGGCCATCGAGCGAGCGGTCGGCGCCGGTCGCTACGCCGTCGACGGGGTGGAGGTCACGCTTCGCACCCACGCCGGGATCTCCGTCGCCCCATGGGACGGCGTGGACGCGAGCGAGCTGCTGCGCCGGGCGTCGCTGAGTGCCCGCCAGGCCCTTGCCGAAGGTGCGAACGCGGTGACGTGGCGGGGGGACGGACGCACGCTGACCGCCGAGAACCTCGCGATGCTGGCCGACCTGGGCGCGGCGGCGGAACGGGGTGAGCTGGCCGTCGTCTTCCAACCTCAGATCCGCGCGCGAAGCGGCGCCGTCGTCGGGGCCGAGGCACTGCTCCGGTGGCACAGCCCCACCCGGGGCGACGTCTCGCCGGGGGTCTTCATCCCGTTGGCCGAACGGATCGGCCTCATCAACCGCCTCACCGAATGGATCCTCCCCGAGGCGCTCGATGTCCAGGCGGACTGGCGTCGACGGGGGCTCGACATCACGACCTCGGTCAACCTGTCGCCGATCACACTCGGGCGCGCCGACCTCGCCGAGTGGGTGCTGCACGAGCTCGAGGTGCGCGGGCTTCCCCCGTCGTGCCTCACCCTTGAGATCACCGAGACCGCCGTGGCCGACCTCTCCCACGCGGTCGGTCGGCTCGGCCCGCTGCGCGACCGAGGAGTGCGGATCGCCATCGACGACTTCGGCAGCGGGTATACGTCGTTGTCAGCGCTGCCCGAGCTGCCCCTGGACGAGCTCAAGGTGGACCAGCAGTTCGTCCGGCGCTCGGAGACCTCCGCCCACGACCTCGTCATCGTGCGGACGGTCTCGGAGCTGGCGAGCCGCCTCGGGCTTGCGGCGGTCGCCGAGGGGGTGGAGACCTCCGAGTTGGCCGACCATATGGCCGAGCTGGGCTACGACGTGCTCCAGGGCTACTTCCTCGCCCGACCGATGGCGGCCGAGGAGGTCGTCGAGGCGGTCGAGCGGGGAGCGCGGGTCGCCCACCTGGCCGGGTCCTGAGCCGAGGGACGCGAGCGCTCGGCACGGGCGCCGTTTCGCGGGCCCGTTGCGAAAGCCCAGCCCCGAGCATGAAGATCGCGTGACGCGGGTAACCACCAGGTGGCGACAGTTACGGTTGGGAGAACCCCGCTGTGGGGGGCGGGCAGGAGAGGTCCGGGCGGGTGCAGACGGGCCGCGACGTCAAGGAGTGGCGGATGGGACGGTTGAGCAGGTTTCGAAGGATCGCCGCGGTCGTCTTCGCGACGGGGGCGATCGGAGCGGTCCTGAGCGCGGCGGCATCGAGCCCGAGCAGCGGAGCGACCAAGATCCAGGGCGGCACGGTCACCTTCGCCGAACCGCCGGGGGCCGCACCCAACTACATCTTCCCGTTCGACCCGACGACCAGCGCCTCGGTCGACAACGCCTCGCAGTTCCAGCAGCTCATGTGGCGGCCGCTCAACTGGTTCGGCACCGGCGAGACCGCCATGAAGATCGACAACAGCCTGACGCTCTACTCGTCGGTGACCTACTCCAACAACGCCCAGACGGTCACCGTGAAGCTGAAGCCGTACAAGTGGTCCGATGGTCAGCCCGTGACCAGCCGGGACGTCGAGTTCGCCTTCAACCTCTACAAGTACAACAAGGCGCAGTGGAGCCAGTACTCGCCGGGCGAGTTCCCCGACAACGTCTCGACGATCGCCACGCCTGACGCGAGCACGGTCGTGTTCACCCTGACCCATGCGGTCAATCAGACCTGGTTTACCGACAACCAGCTCGGGCTCATCACGCCCATGCCCCAGCACGCCTGGGACGAGACCGCCGCGGCAGGGCCGATTGGTGACTTCGACACGTCGGCGGCCGGCGCGGTGGCGGTGTTCAACTTCCTGAACGCCCAGGCCCAGGACCTCAGCAGCTACGCGACGAACCCGCTGTGGCAGGTGGTGGACGGGCCGTGGAAGCTCTCCGCCTTCACCTCGCAGGGTGACGCCACGTTCGTCCCGAACCCCCTGTACTCGGGTCCGGTGAAGCCAACGATCTCCAAGTTCGAGGAGCTCCCCTTCACCGACAATGCCGCCGAGGTCAACGTCCTTCGCTCCGGTAACAGCATCGACATCGGGTACCTCCCGCTATCGGACCTCGGGCAGAAGAAGGCGCTGGCCGCCGAGGGCTACTCGCTCGTCCCCTGGAACAACCTCGGGGTCGACTACGCCATCTACAACCTGACCAGCCCGAAGGTGGGCAAGATCCTGTCCCAGCTCTACGTCCGCCAGGCGATCCAGCACACCGAGAACCAGCCCGAGATCGTCCAGGACATCTACAAGGGCTACGGGCACGAGACCTACGGCCCGGTCCCGCTCGTCCCGACCAACAACCTGGTCTCGTCGTTCGAGCGGACCAACCCCTACCCGTTCAGCATCTCGGCCGCCACCTCGCTGCTCTCCAGCCACGGCTGGAAGATCAACGCGGGCGGCGCGGACGTCTGCGAGAAGGGGGGCGCGGGAGCGGGGCACTGCGGGGCTGGCATCGCCAAGGGCACCCCGCTGAACATCCAGCTGCTCTACGCCTCGGGGAGCGAGGACCTCACCCGTGAGGTCGAGACCATCCAGTCGTCGGCCAGCCAGGCCGGGATCAAGCTGACCCTCAAGTCCCAGCCGTTCAACGACGTGGTCTCCACGGTCGACCCCTGTCCTTCGTCGTGCAACTGGCAGATGGGTCTGTATGGCGGGATCAGCTACAGCACGCTGCCGACCGGCGACGGCCTGTTCCTCCCGGGGGCGGCGCTCAACGCCGGCAGCTACAGCGACCCGACCAACACGAAGAACATCGAGGCGACCCTCAACAACAACAGCCCCAGCGTGTTCTTCACCTACGAGAACTACCTGGCCAAGCAGCTCCCGTGGCTGTGGATGCCGACGCCGCCCTACCAGCTGACCATGATCAAGACGAACTTGAAGGGCGTGGCCCCGCAGAACGGGTATCTGGGTCTCACCCCGGAGAACTACTACTTCACGAAGTAGGCCGGGCGACACCGAGCGTTCGTGCCGGCCTCGTCTCGGTCGGACCGGGAGTCGGCCGTCGCCCCTGACGCCGCGGCGTCGGGGGCGACGGCGTACCCTGCGCCGGGAGGCGTGGGGTGATCGGCTTTCTCGTACGTCGGGTCCTGCAGTCGATCGTGGTCGTCTTCGGCGTCCTCGTGGTCACCTTCGTCCTCGTCCACCTCCTGCCCGGGAACCCGGCCAAGGCGGAGCTGGGGCCGAAGGCCACCCCCGTCGCCATCGCGGCGTTCGACCGTTTGAACGGGCTGAACCATCCGATGATCGAGCAGTTCTGGCTGTACGTCAGTCGCGTCGCCCGGGGGAACCTCGGTTTCTCCTACGTCCAGAACCAGAGCGTCGGGTCGCTCGTCGGACAGAACGTGCCGAAGGACGCGATCCTGATCGTCGCCTCGACGCTCATCGCCCTCGTGATCGCGCTGCCGCTCGGGATCCTCCAGGCGGTCCGGCGCAACTCGGTCACCGACTACGTCCTGACCGGGCTCTCGTTCATCTTCTATTCGACCCCGACCTTCCTCCTCGGCATCCTCGCCATCGCCCTCTTGTCGATCCAGTTCCACGTCTTCCCGGCCGAGGCGCCGCAGACATCGAGCGCACTCGCGATCCTCGAGCAGCCCCGGGCGCTCTTCCTGCCGGTGATGACGCTGGCGCTGCTGACGATCGCCCAGTTCAGCCGGTACATGCGGTCGTCCTCGATCGAGAACCTGGCCCAGGATTACATCCGCACGGCCCGGGCCAAGGGGCTCTCGGAACGCCTGGTGGTCTGGCGCCACCTTCTCCGCAACTGCCTGATCCCCATCGTCACGCTCCTCGGCCTGTCGCTGCCCGGGATCGTGGCCGGCGCCCTGCTCACCGAGACGGTCTTCAACTTCCCCGGCATGGGCCTCGTGTTCTACAAGGCCGCCGTCGACCAGGACTACGCGATCCTGCTCGGCTTCACCATCTTCATCGGGGTGGCGACGGTGATCGGGAACCTGCTCGCCGACGTCACCTACGGGTTGCTCGACCCGCGGATTCGGGTGGGGCCGAGCTGATGGTGTCCATCCGTCGCTCGCCGTCCCCGTTCCTGTCTCCGGGCGCCGCCGACGAGCTCGGCGCCCGTACCGGCGCCCCGATCGGACCGGAGGGCGGCGACGTCACGGTGGCCCCCCGGGGATTGTGGCGTCCCATCGTGGACGTCTTCGTGCAGAACAAGCTCGCGACCGTCGGACTCGGGATCGTCGTCGTGATCACCTTGTTCTGCTTCTTGGGGCCGGTCTTCTACCACACCAACCAGGTGACCACGAACCTCGTGGTCTCGGACCAGGCTCCGGGCGCACAGCACCTCCTCGGAACCGACGACGTCGGATACGACATGGTGGGCCGTCTCATGCTGGGCGGGCAGAGCTCGCTCGAGGTGGGCCTCGGGGTGGCGCTCATCGGCACCGTCATCGGCACGCTGTGGGGCGCCATCGCCGGGGACATCGGCGGGGTCGTCGACGCGGTGATGATGCGGATCGTCGACGCGCTGCTGTCGCTGCCCGGCCTCGTCGTCCTCATCATCCTGGGCGCGATCTTCCAGCCGACCGAGTGGCTGCTCATCCTCATCCTCTCGCTGCTCAGCTGGCTCGTCCCCGCCCGCCTGGTCAGGGGCGAGACCCTGGCGCTGCGGGCCCGCGAGTTCGTGCAGGCGTCGAAGGCGATGGGCGCGAAGCGGAGTCACACGATGATCCGGCACCTCATGCCGAACTCGATCAGCGTGATCGTGGTGAACGCCACGTTCCAGATCGCCGACGCGATCCTCATCCTCTCGGCGCTGAGCTTCCTTGGCCTCGGCCTGCCACCGCCCGCCGCCACCTGGGGCGGGATCCTGAGCAACGGCCTCAACTACCTCTACGACGGCTACTGGTGGCAGGTGTACCCGGTGGCCATCCTCATCATCATCACCGTCGTCGCGTTCAACTTCATCGGCGACGCGCTCCGCGACTCCTTCGACGTCCGGCTGCAGCGATTCTGAGCCGGCGCGGTGATCAGAGGGCCGGGGCCGAGTCCCGCCGCGACACCGCCACCCGGACCGGCGTCTCGAGGGGGAAGTGGCAGGCGGCGACGTGGCCGTCGGAGAACTGCGACAGGCCCGGCTCCTCCTCAGCACAGCGCGGTTCGGCCCTCGGACAGCGGGTCCGGAACCGGCATCCCGACGGCGGGTTGACGGCCGAGGGGAGGTCGCCGCGCACGGCCACCGGGCGCCGGGCCCCCACCTCGGCGACGGGCACCGCATCGAGGAGGCCGCGGGTGTAGGGGTGGGCCGGGTGGGAGTACACGGCGCGCGCCGGCCCCAGCTCGACGAGCTTGCCGAGGTACATGACCCCGATCGTGTCGGCCATGTACCGGATCACCGACAGGTCGTGGGAGATCATGAGGTAGGTCATGCCGTGCCGGGCCTGCAGGTCCTTCATCAGGTTGAGGATCTGGGCCTGGATCGAGACGTCGAGGGCCGAGACCGGCTCGTCGGCCACCACCAGCTTCGGCTCGAGGGCGATCGCCCGGGCGAGGCCGATCCGCTGGCGCTGGCCGCCGGAGAACTCGTGCGGGTAGCGCTCGGCGGAGCTCTGGGCCAGGCCGACCTCGTCGAGGAGCTGGAGGACCCGCCGGCGCTGGTAGTCGGGGCTGCCGATGCCCTGGACCTTGAGCGGCTCCCGGATGATCGGCCCCACCCGCATGCGCGGGTCGAGGGAGGCGTAGGGGTCCTGGAACATCATCTGGTAGTCCCGCCGGCTGCTCCGGGCCTGGGCGCCCCGAAGGGTGTGGATGTCGGCCTCCTCGAAGAAGACATGGCCCGCCGTCGGCCGCTCGAGGCCCACCATCAGCCGACCGACCGTGGTCTTGCCGCAGCCCGACTCGCCGACCAGGCCGAAGGTCTCGCCCTTCTTGATCGTGAGCGTCACGTCGGAGACCGCGTGGATCTGGCCGATGGTGCGGCGGAAGACCGCGCCGGCGAGCACCGGGAACTCCTTCACCATGTCCTCGACGCGGACGAGCTCGAGGGCGCGCTCGAGGCCCCGGGCACGCTCGGCGGCGACCTCGGGCTGCGCGGCCGCCCGGATCGCCTCGAGGGGTCGCTCGACCGGATGGAAGCACGCGAAGCGATGCGGGGAACCCTCGCTGGCGGCCTCGGTCAGCCCCGGCTCCTCGGACCGGCAGAGGTCGGTGGCGTATCGGCATCGCGGGGCGAATCGGCAGCTCGTGATCGGCTGCGAGAGATCGGGCGGGAGCCCCGGGATGTGGACGAGGCGGACGGAGGGGTCCTGCTCGAGATTGGGCACCGAGGCGAGCAGGGCTTCGGAGTACGGGTGGCGCATCGCGCTGAACAGTTCGCCGGTCTCGGCCTCCTCGGCCGCCTTGCCCGCGTACATGACCACGACCCGGTCGGTCCGACCGGCGATCACGCCCATGTCGTGGGTGATGAGCAGGACCGCCATGTTGAGTTCGCGACGGAGCCCGTCGATGAGGTCGAGGATCTGGGCCTGAATGGTGACGTCGAGAGCGGTCGTCGGTTCGTCGGCGATCAGCAGCCTCGGCTCGCAGGCGAGCGCCATCGCGATCATGACCCGCTGGCGGAGGCCGCCCGAGAGCTCGTGGGGATACTGGCCGAGGCGCTCCTCGGGGCGCGGCATCTCGACGAGCCGCAGCACCTCGAGGGCCCGCGCCCGGGCCTCGTGCCGGCCGACCTTGCGGTGGAGGCGCACGCCCTCGGCGATCTGGCGCCCGATCGTCATCGTCGGATTGAGCGAGGTCATCGGCTCCTGGGGGATGAGCGCCACCTCGTTGCCGCGCACCCGCTGCATCTGGCGTTCGGTCAGTGGGGCGAGATCGCGTCCGAGCAGTCGAACCGAGCCCGACGCGATACGGCCGTTGCCCGGGAGGAGCCGCATGATGGAGAACCCGACGGTGCTCTTCCCACAGCCCGATTCGCCGACCATGCCGACGCACTCGCCGTCGCCGATGGCGAACGAGATCCCGTCGACGGCCCGGACCCTGGCGTCGCGGAGGCGGAACTCGGTGTGCAGGTCGTCGATCTCGAGAACGGTGTCGATCCAGGTCACACTACCGGGAGCCCCTGGTGGCGACCCCCGGGGCCGGCCCGTCCGCTCGGTACGATGAGCCCTCCGGCGCCGCCCGCTCCGGTGCCCTCCGACCGATGTCGCCACCGACCGCCGCCGACGACGCCCTCCTCCAAAGGGTGCTCGAGCCGGTGCGGCGGACCGGGCGCGAGCTGGCCGACGAGGTGGTGCCGGTGGGGTCGGGTTGGCTCCTTCGCACGCCGTCGCTCCCTTGGGTGTGGTCGCTGAACCAGCTCCACCTCACCGGGCCCACCACCCTGGCCGAGGCCGCCGCGTTGGCCGACGAGCACCAGCGGGCGATGCCGTTTCGCCACCTCACGATCGAGGATGACCCGAGCGACGGCGAGCTCGAGCGCGCGTTCCGCGCCGCCGGCTGGAACGCCGACCGGGAGGTGTACATGGTGCTCGGGGTCGCCCCCGCCCCGCGCGACGCGGGGAAGATCGTGGATCTCGACGAGGAGCAGGCGACGGCCCTCCTGCGGACGTGGATCGTCGAGGAGCACCCCGACATCGGTGCACGGGGCGAACAGCTCGTCGAGGCGGCGCGCCGGGAGGCGGAGCTCTGGGGCGAGCGGTGCTTCGGGATCCTCGCCGACGACGGCACCCCCGAGTCGATCACCAAGCTGCGTCGGGACGGGTCGATCGCCTGGGTGGAGGACGTGTACACCGCCCCGGAGGCCCGGGGCCGGGGGAACGCCCGCGCGCTCGTGACCCACGTCTGCGCACTGGCGGCCCGCGACCAGCCCGACCTGACCTTCCTCATCGCCGACGACAACGACTGGCCGAAGGAGCTCTACGCGAGCGTGGGCTTCCGCCCGGTCGGCCGCACCCACACCTTTCACCTGGATCTGGGCGTCTGAGAGAGGGGCGGGACCGCACCCCGACCGGGCTTTCGGCCGCTCCGCCAGTACCGTCGGCCCCGGTGATCGGGCTCGTCGGCATCGGATTCCTTGCCGGCTTCGTCGCCGGGATCTCGCCCTGCATTGTGCCGGTGCTGCCCGTGATCCTCGCGACCGGGGCGACGGCCGACACCGAAACCACGGGCTGGTGGCGGTCCCGGGCCCGCCCCCTGGCCGTGGTGGCCGGGCTCGTGCTGAGCTTCAGCCTGCTCATCCTGGTCGGCTCCGAGGCGATCTCGGCCCTTCACCTGCCCCAGGACTTCCTGCGCGACGCCGGCATTGCGCTCCTCGTGGCGGTGGGGCTCGGGTATCTCGTCCCGCCGCTCGCCGCGCTCCTCGAGCGCCCCTTCCGGCGCCTCGGGGGCGGCCAGCCGAGCAGCCGGGCCGGGGGGTTCGTCATCGGCCTCGGCCTCGGTCTCGTGTTCGTCCCGTGCGCCGGCCCGATCCTGGCGGCCATCACGGTCGTCGGGGCCACCCACAAGGTCGGCCTGACGGCGGTCTTCCTCACGGTCGCCTTCGGCATCGGGGTGGCGGTGCCGCTCCTCGTGGTGGCGCTCGCCGGGACCGAGCTCATGCGGCGGGTGAGGGTGCTCCGCGAGCACGGCCCACGGCTCCGACAGGTGAGCGGGGTGGTGCTGGTCGGGATGGCGCTCGCCATCGGGCTCAACGCCTTCACCGCCTTGCAGCGGGACCTCCCCGGGTACACGACCGCCCTCCAGAACCGTTTCGAGGGATCGGCGGCGACCCGCCAACAGCTGGGCCAGCTGACCGGCAACGGCGCCTCCTCGCTCGCCCACTGCACCCCCAACACGAAGGGGTTGGTCAGCTGCGGCTCGGCACCCGCCTTCCGGGGGATCACCGCGTGGCTCAACACCACCGACGGCCGGGCGGTGTCGCTCGCCTCGCTGCGCGGCAAGGTGGTCCTCGTCGACTTCTGGACCTATTCGTGCATCAACTGCCAGCGCGCCCTTCCTCACGTCGAGGACTGGTACGCGCGCTACCACGGCGAAGGGTTCGTGGTGGTCGGAGTCCACACACCCGAGTTCGCCTTCGAGCACGTCGTGTCCAACGTCCGGGCCGAGGCCGCGCAGCTCGGGGTTCGATACCCGGTCGCGGTCGACGACGACTACGCGACGTGGAACGCGTACGACAACGAGGACTGGCCCGCCGACTACCTCATTGACGCCAAGGGCGACGTCCGGCACATCGGCCTCGGGGAAGGCGACTACGGCGGGACCGAAGCGCTGATCCGCCAGCTGCTCACCAACGCCCATCCTGGAATCGCGCTGCCCCGCCCGACGTCGGTTCCCGACCGGACCCCGACCGAGGCGGTCAACCCCGAGACCTATGTGGGCTACCAGCGGCTGCAGTACCTCGTGCCCAACGACAACGTGGCCCGCGACACGCCCGCCCTCTACCAGTTCCCGTCGTCGCTGCCGCTCGGCGGGCTCGGGCTGTCGGGGATCTGGACCGACCACGCCGAGGAGGCGACCGCCGGGAGCGCCGCCGAGATGGAGCTCGGCTACCAGGCGAGCGACATCTACCTGGTCATCGGAGGGCGCGGCACGATCCAGGTGGTCGTCAACGGCGTGGTGACGAAGACGGTGACCGTCGCCGGGATCCCAAAGCTCTACACATTGCTCTCCGGTTCGAAGCTGACGACCGGGGTCCTCTTGCTCAAGTTCTCGCCGGGGGTGCAGGCCTACGATTTCACGTTCGGCTGAAGGCGTGCCGGACCGGCCGGGGCGATGGAGACAATGCTCGAGATGAAGGAACAGTGCGAACGGTGCAACGTGGGTCTCCGGGCGGACGGCCCGGCCGAGATCTGCAGTTTCGAATGCACCTTCTGCACCGCCTGTGCGATCGCGATGGATCACCGGTGCCCGAACTGCGCCGGCGTGCTCGTGGTCCGTCCGCCACGGGTCTCCTAGCCGCGCCGATCCCTGCGGTTCCCAGAGGGCCCGGGCGCTCAGGGGTCTCGGGTCGATTCAGGCCACTCGGCCCCAACATCGTGGTGATGAGAGAGGGACCACCGCGTCGCGAGGCGCCACGGGGGGATACGGGGACGGGGCCATACCGCGAGGCCGACGCGCAGACGAGGGTTGGGGACACCGCTGGCCAGCCACGAGCCGCGGGCGGGCAGCGCGAACTCGCACGGACGCTAGGGCCTTTGTCCCCTGTTGGAGTTGCCCTGGTCGTGCGAGTCTCGTCCGAAGAAGGGGGTGTCCAGACGTGCACCTCATCCGGAGTGAACGGCGACCGGCACGCGGACCTGACGTTGTCGAAATGGCCGATGAGCCGTCGGCCATGGGTGACGAGTGTGAACGATCCGACTGTGTCGTCGACGTCCAGCACCTCCATAAGGCGTATGGCTCGACCGTGGCTGTCGATGACGTGTCGTTCACAGTCAACAAGGCCGAGATCTTCGGGGTCATTGGCCCCAACGGCGCTGGCAAGACGACGGCGGTCGAGTGCCTCTCGGGGTTGAGGAGGCCCGACACCGGCAGTGTCCGAGTATTTGGACTCGACCCACAGCGTCAGCGAGTTGCGTTGCGCCAAGTCGTCGGTGTCCAGCTGCAGGAAGGGTCTCTGCCGATTCGGTTGAAGGTTAGCGAGCTCGTTGACCTATTCGCCTCCTTCTATCCACATCCGGCGAACACTGACGACCTGCTGGAGCTCCTGGGCCTTACCTCCAAGTGTCGTGCCTACTACGGAAAGCTCTCTGGGGGGCAAAAGCAGCGAGTTGCCATCGCTCTCGCACTGATCGGCAACCCGAAGGTCGCGATCCTCGATGAGTTGACCACCGGTCTCGACCCGCAAGCGCGTCGAGACACCTGGGAACTGATTGCCGGTATCCGTGAACGTGGGGTCACAATCGTCTTGGTCACGCACTTCATGGATGAGGCAGAGCGGCTCTGTGACCGAGTGATGATGGTCGACCGCGGCCAGGTGGTGGCGCTCGATACACCAACAGCGTTCGCCGAGCACTACGGCGGGGGCAGCCACCTGAGCTTCCGTCCCACCCATCCCTTCAATGACGCGCTCCTGATCACGCTGCCAGAGGTAAGCGGCATCGAGCATGTCGGCGATCGGGTGACGGTGGCCGGCTCTGGTGACCTGCTTGGCTCGGTCGTGCACGCCCTCGAGAGCGCGGGAGTGGAACCGGTCAACGCTCAGCTCACGACGGCCAATCTCGAGGATGCCTTCTTGCGATTGACCTCTCGAGCCACGGTTGCGCCCTCAGAGGAGGCATCGCGATGACCTCCAGCGCTGCCATCAGTTTGCCGCGGCCATCCGGTCACTCTCTGCGGCACCTCATCGTCGCGGAGACCAAGCTCGCGTACCGCGTGCCGGTCGGACTGGTCCTCGGTGTCTTCATTCCGGTCCTCCTGTTGGTGATTTTCGGTGTCAGCCCTGGATTCAAGAGACCGATCAATCCTCATACCACCATCACCTTCATGACGGCCTATGTGCCGGTGCTGATGGCGCTGACCCTGGCGCTCATCGGGCTGGTCAGCCTGCCGATCCCGCTGGTGATGCACCGCGAACGCAAGTACCTGCGACGTCTCTCGGCGACGCCGGTGGCGCCCAGGTGGCTGCTCGCGGCTCAGGTCGCGGTGAACCTGGTCCTGGCGGTCGTTGCCATGGGTCTGATCGTCGGTGGGGCAGTGCTCTTCTTCGGTGTCCAGGCCCCGGCCGATGTGGGCGGGTTCCTCCTCGCGGCAGTCCTCGCGACAGCGTCGCTGTTCTCCCTCGGCTTATTCGTCGCCGCCATATCGCCGAGCCCACCGGTCGCAGGCGTGCTCGGTACGGCGCTCCTCTATCCGCTGCTCTACTTCGCTGGTCTGTGGGTGCCACGTCAGAACATGTCTGCCGGTTTGCGTCACGTCGGCGACTTCACCCCACTCGGTTCAGCGGTGCAATCGCTCTTGAATTCGCTCCAAGGGTCGTTCCCACCCACGCACGCTCTCGTCGTTATGGCGGTCTGGGCCATCGTGATGACGCTGGCTGCGGTTCGATTCTTCCGCTGGGAGTAGGCCGTGACCCACACGCTCATCGGAATCGCCGTCGCGGCCGGCCTCGTGGGAATCGCCTTCCTGAGGGGATCCCGACCGTATGAGGAGACCTTCGAGGTCCGAGGTTCGCCGGAAGAGTGGCTGCAGCGCTGCTACGACGCGCTCGAAGGGGAGCCCCACTTTTCCGAGGTCAAGGTCTCCGATGAGCCACTGCAGGTTCTGGCGCGCTATCGGCGGAGGCCGGGCGTCTGGGGTCGGCTCGTGGTGACGTTGGAAAACGAGGGGGCCTCGACCCGGATCGAGGCGCGGGCGAGCGTTGTTCCGACACCCATCACCGCGGTCAGACGTCCGGAGCCGCAGATCGTCGGACGACTCACCACGCAGTTGGCGCCGTACCTCTCCACTACTCGGGTCCGCAAGGGTGGTTCGTAGATGACGAACATGCAGGAAGCCGTCACTGTTCAAGTGGAGGACCCGGTGCAGTCCGAAGCCCAGTCTGTTTCGCCGAAGGACGCTCTGGGTTCCTGCATGCGCCGTCGAAGTGCTCGCTCGGACGTGATCTGAAGGAAGTTCCTAGTCCCGTTCGACCTTTCGGATTCCTTGTTCAGGCGTCCAAGACTCAACGACGAGTTTGGTGGCAGCTTCATTGAGTCTCGTGATGACTACCTCGGTGATGTCTGCGACGAACATCTCGCCGTCAGGTTGCTCGCCCGCCTCGTCGCCGATCACCGGTCCGGCGACGATGGCTCGCCCAGCAATTTTCGCCTCGCCCGGCCATTCGCTCTCCTTGCCCTCCTCCGGGTGGAAGGTTGGACCGTGTAGGGCAAAGCTTGGGTTCCGCTTGAGATCCGCTCCCTTACGCGCGCCGGACATCGAACCGAAACGGAGATCATCGTCTGTGAACTCGCACTCGATGCCCGAGATGCGTGGCGAGCCGTCGGCGCGCAGCGTGGCGATGGTCTTGTGGCGACCGGCCTCGAACAGTCGCCGCACCCGCCGAGCGAACTCCGGTTCCGCCCTCTCGATCGCCTTCCACGACGGCACGGCCGCGCAGCGTACTCAGATCTCCGGTCGGTGTGGAAGGCGAGCACGGGAGCGCCCTCAAATGCCCGTCGGAGTCAGACCAATCGGCATGCTCCCGAACTGAGCCGGAGGCGGTGGCCGGTCACCAGGACAAATGGGGAGCGGGTGACGGGAATCGAACCCGCGTGACCAGCTTGGAAGGCTGGGACTCTGCCACTGAGCTACACCCGCGCGGCACGACGACATGTCGGCTCGATTCGTCAGTGTACGGGGGGTATGCGGGTCTGTGAATGACGGACGACCGGTGGTCCCGCGTCTACCGTCGATGAGGTGAGCACGCTCCACGAGCGGGTCGGGGGCCAGGAGTTCTTCGACCGGCTCGTCGAGCGCTTCTACCAGGCGGTCGAGGCCGACCCCGTGCTCAGGCCGATGTATCCGGAGGACCTGAACGAGCCGGCGGCCCATCTGGCGCTTTTCCTCGGGCAGTACTGGGGTGGTCCCGCGACCTACAGCGAACAGCGCGGCCACCCCCGGCTCCGGATGCGCCATGTCCAGTTCACGATCGGGCTGGCTGAGCGCAATGCCTGGTTGACCCACATGGTGGACGCCGTCCGGGCCGAAGAGCTCGATCCGGCCACCGAGTCCGAGCTGGTCGATTACTTCGAAATGGCCTCCCGGACGCTCATCAACTCGGTCTGACACGAAGACGGCACGCCCGCTGCACGATCGTCACACGGGCTCGGTTCCCGACATCTACGGTCGCTCGCTCGCCCCGAGCGGCCGTAACACCCCTCGTCTACCGTGGCCGCGGCCGGAGGTATCAGGTCCTCCGGCGAACGAGAGGAGTCGGCATGCCCGAGCTGGACACTTACGACCACGGTGTGTTCTCGTGGGTCGACGTCTCGTCGACGGACTTCGAGGGGACGCTCAAGTTCTACTCCGACATGTTCGGCTGGGAGATCCAGCGCGGCGGGGAGGAGTTCGGCGGCTACTCGATGGCGTCGCTCAAGGGGCGCCTGGTGGCGGGGCTCACCCCCACGATGTCCCCGGAGGCGCCGTCGGTCTGGTCGACCTACGTTGACGTCGCGAGCGTGGACGACACCGTGGCCAAGGTGACGAAGGCGGGTGGAACCGTCATCGCCGGGCCCATGGACGTCGGGGAGTCCGGCCGGATGGCGGTGTTCTCCGACCCGGACGGCGCGGTCATCGGCCTCTGGCAGGCCCGAGAGCACAAGGGCGCAGGCCTCGTGAACGAGGCCAACACCTGGGCCTGGAGCGAGCTCCTGTGCGACAACCCCGACGCCGAGAAGCGGTTCTACGCCGACGTCTTCGGTTGGGGTGAGGTGACCCACGGGGAGGGCGACGGCGCCTACACCGAGTGGCAGGTCAACGGCCGGTCGATCGGCGGGATGATGAAGAAGCCGGCCGCCATGCCCCCCGGGTCGCCCTCCTTCTGGGCCGTCTACCTCCAGGTCGAGGACGTGGAGCAGGCGACGAAGAACGTCGAGAAACTCGGCGGGGCGGTCTTCCAGGCGCCGATGAAGATCGAGCCGGGCACCTTCTCGGTGGTCGCCGACCCGGTGGGCGCGGTCTTCAACCTGTTCACCCCCGCCTCGTAGGGGCGGCAGGGCCGGACCTCAGGAGCCGGCGAACGCGTACACCCGGTCGAAGCCCGGGGCGAGCAGCCGGCCGTCGCCGACCGACGGGGTCGGGAAGTGGTTGGCGACCGAGCCGATCGACAGGTGCTGGCGCATCGCGCCCGAGAGCCGGTTGAACGCGTCGAGGTCGCCGTTCTGGCTCATCGTCCACACGAAACCGCCGGCGACGATCGGGGGCCCGCCCGCGTCGGAGGCTCGCCAGAGCACCCGGAGCGACGGGGGAGAGGTCGACACCACCACCGCCTCGACCCCGGCCTCGCATGGCTCGTACGCGATGTCGCCGACGACCGCGGCACCGCCGTCCACGTCCATGCCGCAGAACGAGCCGAGCGTGGCGAGCTGGCCGCCGACTCCGCCGAGCTTGGACTGTGAGAGCAGGTAGGCGGTGTCGGACTTGCCGGCCTGCACCGCCAGCCCGTCGCCGAGGAGCGTCGGGGCGCTCGAGCCGAGGTCCCGGTCGTGCGCGTTGTCCGAGGCCCAGTCCGACGGGGCGAAGTACTGCACGAGTCTGAGCGCCGGGGTCAGCTCGACGACCGAGTCGCTGCCGTCATAGGGGCGCCCGGCAGTGTCGACCGATCCGTTGCCGGCGGCGAACCAGATGTCGCCCCCCGCGCCGACCTCGGGAGCCGCGCCCCCCATCCACACCGCCCCCTGATCGTCTCCGGCCGCCGGATCGATCTCATAGGTGGCGATCGGCCCGCCGGCCTCGGGGACCGACACCACCCACCCGTGGTACGTGGAGCAGTCCCCGTAGTTGCCGCCGAAGCCGAAGACGACCCGGCCCGAGTCGAGCGTCAGCGCCACCCGCTGCAGGGTGGCCGAGGTGTCGATGCCCGACGGGTCGACCCCCTGGCGCAACTCGACGGCCCCCGAGGACAGCCGGAGCCCGACCAGTTCGTGCGCCGGGCCGTGCCGGCCAGCCACGTCGGCGACCACGAAGACCTCGCCTCGTGCCGTGTCGATGGCCGGGGTGGAGGTGATCCCGACGGTCGGGGCGACGTCCCCGCACGGGAGGGCCGACGCGGCGACCGGGGTCCCCACATGGGTCGACCAGCGGACCTTCCCGTTGGCCGCGTTCAGCGCATAGACGGTGTCGTCCTCGGTCGCGACGATGACGGTGGTGCCGGCCACCAGGGGTTCCCCGTAGAGCTGCCCGTCGAGGGCACGCGAAACCCAGACCCGGTGCGCCCCGGCCAAGCGGATCGGTCCGGCGACGCCGTGACCTTCGGGATCGTGGTGGTACAGCGTCCAGTCGGCCGATGTCGCGGTCCCGGCCGCCGCCCCGGCCACCCCGGCGAAGCTGAGCGCGACCAGGGCAACCCCCACCAGGGGCAGGCATCGGGACCCCCGTGGGACACACCGCTGCGGCATCCCGCCATCTTTCCCGGGCGACCCGGTTCTCCGGCATCACCCGGGAGGCTTGCGGCCGGTCCCCCTCACCTCTACCGTTGACGTGAACGGAAGTCCCCGACGAGGTGGGCGTGACGCCGCAGTGAGCATCTTCAGTCCCAACGGATCGGCCGACGGGGCCGGGGCGCGTCTCGACCGTCGGTACCAGCCGGTCACGGACCAGGACCGCTACAAGTGGGTGGCGCTGTCCAACACGACGCTCGGCATCTTCCTGGCCACGGTCGACTCGTCGATCATGCTCATCGCCATGCCCGACATCTTCAAGGGCATCAAGCTCGACCCGCTCCTTCCGGGGAACAGCTTCTACCTGTTGTGGATGATCCTGAGCTTCCTCGTCGTGACGAGCGTGTTGGTGGTGAGCCTCGGCCGGCTCGGTGACCTCTACGGCCGCGTCCGGATGTACAACCTCGGCTTCGCCGTCTACACGTTCTTCTCGCTGCTGTTGACGATCACCTGGATGTCGGGGACGACGGCCGCGCTGTACCTCGTGGTGATGCGCATCTTCCAGGGGGTCGGGGCGGCCTTCCTCGCCGCCAACTCGGGAGCGATCCTGACCGACGCCTTCCCGGAGCACCAGCGGGGGATGGCGCTCGGGATCAACCAGGTGGCCGGGATCAGCGGCACCTTCATCGGGCTCGTGCTCGGCGGCGTGCTGGCGCCCATCCAGTGGCGGCTGATCTTCCTCGTGTCGGTGCCGACCGGGCTGTTCGGCACGGTCTGGGCCTATCTCAAGCTGCGCGAGGTGCCCCGGCGCACCGAGGGCAGGATCGACTGGCTCGGCAACTTCACCTTCGCCGCCGGCCTCGTCCTCCTCATGATCGGCATCACCTACGGGATCCAGCCGCACGGGGGCCAGTCGATGGGCTGGAGCAGCCCCTTCGTCCTCTTGATGCTGGCGAGCGGTCTGGCGCTGGTGGGGCTGTTCGTGTTGATCGAGAAGCGGGTGCCCGAGCCGATGTTCCGGCTGTCGCTGTTCCGGATCCGGGCGTTCACCGCCGGCAGCGTGTCGACCCTCCTCTCCGGGATCAGCCGGGGCGGGCTGATGTTCATGCTGATCATCTGGCTCCAGGGGATCTGGCTCCCCCTGCACGGGTACGACGCGGTCCGGACCCCGTTGTGGGCCGGCATCTACATGCTGCCGCTGACCGGCGGGTTCCTCCTCGCCGGACCGATCTCGGGCATCCTCTCGGACCGGTACGGCTCCCGGCCCTTCGCGACCGGCGGGATGCTCATGGCCGCGCTCTCCTTCGGCTTGCTCGAGCTGCTCCCGGTGAACTTCCCCTACCTCGTCTTCGCGCTTCTCATCTTCTTCAATGGGATGTCGATGGGGGCCTTCGCGGCGCCGAACCGGGCGGGAGTCATGAACAGCCTTCCGGCCGCCCACCGGGGGGTGGGCTCGGGGATGAACTCGACCTTCCAGAACTCGTCCCAGGTGCTCTCGATCGGGATCTTCTTCACGCTCATGATCCTCGGGCTGTCGAGCACGCTCTCCACCACCCTCTTCCATGGGCTCGTCTCCCAGGGGGTCCCGGTGGCCGACGCCACCCGGGTCGCCCACCTGCCGCCGGTCTCCACGCTGTTCGCGGCGTTCCTGGGTTACAGCCCGATGCAGCACCTCCTCGGGCCCCAGGTGTTGGCGAAGCTGCCGCACGCGGCGGCGGCCCACCTCCTCGCCCGTAGCTACTTCCCGCACCTCATCTCCGGTGCCTTCGCCCGCGGGCTGCACGCGGCGTTCGACTTCTCGATCATCGCCTCGCTGGTGGCCGCCTGGACCTCGTGGCTGCGGGGCGGCAAGTACGTCTACAGCGAGCCCGACAGGGTCACCGCCACGTCGGGCCCGGCCGAGCCGTTCACCGTGCTCGAGCCGGCGGAGGCGGCCCGGTGACGGTGCTGCGGCCGGAGCGGCCGGGAGAGGAGGCGGCCGCCGGCGCCTCGCTCCGGATCGGGGACCTGGCCAAAGAGACCGGCGTGACCACGCGCACGCTTCGCTACTGGGAGGAGATCGGGCTGCTCCAGCCGTCGGGACACCGGGGAAGCGAGCGCCTCTACTCGACGGCCGAGCGCGAGCGGGTCACCCACATCCGGGAGCTCCAGAATCTGCTCGGGCTCACCCTGGCCGAGATCCACGACGTGTTGGCGTCGGAGGACACCTTGGAGCGGGCCCGCCGCGCCGCCCGGGCCGACGCACCGACCGAGAAGCGGCTCGGGCTCCTGGCCGACGCCATCGCAGCCAACCTTCGCCTCGTCGAGCGGATCAACGAGCGGCTGGCGCGGATCACCGAGTTCCGCGACGAGTGCGTCGAGCGGGGCGGGCGCATGTCGGCCCGCCGGGCCGAACTCGAGGCCGAAGCGCGGCCAGCCGGCCGAGGGGGCCCCGCCGCCTGACCCTCGGCACTCGGGACCGGTCGCTCAGACGCTGATCCCGAACAGCCTCGCCGCGTTCGACCGCACGATCGCGTCGACCTCGACATCGGGAACTCCCGCGAACTGCTTGTCATTCCACTCGCGCGAGAACGGGAACGAGCCCTCGTTGTGGGGATAGTCGTTGCCCCAGAGCAGGCAGTCGAGCCCGGTGACGTCGCGGGCCCGGATGGCCAGGGGGTCCCACATGAACGTCGCGTGCGTCTGGCGCTTCAGGTAGAAGCTCGGCGGGGCCTCCAGCTTGGATCCCCCGGCATGCAGCCCGGCGAGCTTCCCGAACCGGCTGTCCAGCCAGTGGTGGTCGAAGAACTGGATGGCGAAGGAGAGCCAGGCCGCGTACCCCTCGGTCATCACGACGTGCAGGTCCGGGTGCCGCTCGAACACCCCGGAGAACGTGAGCCAGCCGAGCGTCTCGCCCATGCCGACGCACTGGTTGTACCAACCGACGAAGCCGCGCCCCGCATAGGGCGTGAGGTCCATCCCCGGCGGGTTGCGCAGCCCCCCGACGTGCATGGTGATGGGCACCTTCAAGGCGGCGGCGGCCTCCCAGAGCGGCTCCCACTCGGGCAGGTAGTAGGGGCGCTCGAAGATCCCGTCGGGCAGCAGCGCCGGCCGGAGCCCGAGGGCGGCGGCCCGCTCGAGCTCCGCCACCGAGGCCGCCACGTCCTTGAACGGCAGGTAGATGCCGGGCGCGACGCGGTCGAGGTAGGGCGCCCAGATGTCGGCCAGCCAGTCGTTGACGAGCCGGCAGTAGGCGGTGTCCGCCTCCGGCGGCACCCCGTTGTCGAACACCGAGATCCGGCCGATGAGCACGGCCCCGTACACGCCGTCGCGCTCGAGCTCGGCCAGCATCTCGGCCGGTTCGAAGCTCGGAGAGGCCTCGGCGCACACGTTGCCGACCGCCGACCGGGCCAGCGCGGCGGGCGAGTCCTCGACCTTCACCCCCGACGAGCGCTCGACCATCATGGCGACCTCCATCGCCGGGTGCCGCGGCTGCACCACGTAGGTCTCGCCGTGGCGGCGCTCGAGGCGCGGGAAGTACTCGCGGTAGGACTCGGGGAGCTCGTCGGTCAGCGAGTAGGGCGGGGCGATGTGGCAGTCGGTGGTGATGAGCCGGTGTTCCATGGTGTGCCTCCTCGCGGCGCCGGCCGCCGCGAGGCCTGCGCACCAGCCGAGCGGACCGCGCCGTCACCGTAATCCGCCCGACCCGTCCCGGCCGGGGGAACTCGATCGTGTCGCCAGAGCGCGATGACGGCCCCGCTCCGGGTGCGCAGATCGCCGGCCCAGGGGCCTTCACCCGGGCCGCCAAGCGACGTCCGTCGATCGCCCCGGCGAACGCCACAAGGGCTGGCCGGCCGAGTCTGCCCGGCTCCGGACCACCCCTGCCGTGGCGGGAGGGTCGAGAGTGCCGGCCACTCGACCGCTCCACCCCGAGCCGGGCGACGGCCCGTCTAGCCTTGGCCGCGTGGCCTTGCGCGTCGTCCTGGCCGAGGACAACTACCTCGTGCGTGAGGGCGTCGAGAAGCTGATCAACGGCGAGGACGACCTCGAGGTGGTGGCGGCCTGCGCGGACTACGACTCCCTCCTCCGCGCGGTCGAGACCGAGCGGCCCGACGTGGTCGTCACCGACATCCGGATGCCCCCCACCGGCACCGACGAGGGCATCCGGGCGGCCAACGAGCTCCGCGTCGCCCACCCGGAGCTGGGCGTCGTCGTCCTGTCCCAGTACTCCGAGCCGTCCTATGCGCTCGACTTCCTGGAGAGCGGATCGCGGGGCCGGGCCTACCTCCTGAAGGAGCGGGTGTCGGACATCGGCCAGCTCGCGCAGGCCATCCGGGACGTCGCCCGGGGAGGTTCGGTGATCGACCCCGAGGTCGTCGACGCCCTCGTCGCGGCCCGATCCCGGGCCGCCGACTCGCCGCTCCGGGTGCTCACCCCCCGCGAGACCGAGATCCTGGCCGAGATGGCCCAGGGGAAGAACAACGCGGCGGTGGCGGCCTCCCTCGTGCTCTCCGAGCGGGCGGTCGAGAAGCACATCAACTCCATCTTCTCCAAGCTCGCCCTGTCCCAGGAGCCCGATGTCCACCGCCGCGTGAAGGCGGTCCTCCTCTTCCTCTCCGCCCACAACTGAGCCGGCCCGCCGGCGGCGGGGTGTGCTGCCACCACCGGATGTCAACGTGCTGTCCTGCCGGACCCGCCGTCACCTCCCTGTCAGGATGGTTGTGTGTCCGACCAGGTGGTGAGGGTGCTGGTCGTCGACGACCAGGCCCCGTTTCGGATCGCGGCCCGGGCAGTGGTGCGCGCCACCGCCGGTTTCGAGGTGGTCGGCGAGGCCAAGTCCGGGGAAGAGGCCGTCGACCAGGTCGACTCGCTCGCACCCGACCTCGTGCTCATGGATATCAACATGGAGGGGATCGGGGGGATCGAGGCGACCCGCCGGATCACCGAAGCCCACCCCGAAGTGAAGGTGGTGCTCCTCTCCACCTACGACGCCGAGGACCTTCCCGAGGACGCCCGCCGCTGCGGGGCGGCCGCGTACGTGCACAAGGAGGAGTTTGGTCCCGACGTCCTCGAGAAGGTCTGGACCGAGGGAAAGACGTTAGGCGTCTGAGCCGACCCGCACCTTGGGTGCGGCCGGGACGGTGATCGGCACCCGGCCGGCGATGGTGGTGCCCCGGCCCGGCGCTGAATCCACACTGAAGTTCCCGCCGACCGCGCCCACCCGGTCGCTCATGTTGACGAACCCCGCCCCCTTGCCGGCGGCGCTCGCCATGTCGAACCCGGCCCCGGTGTCGGCCACCTCGAAGCAGAGGCGATCGCCCTCCTCCCACACCCGGACCGTCGCCGAAGCGCCCTCGCCGGCGTGCTTGCCTGCGTTCTGCAGCGCCTCCATGCAGCAGAAGTAGGCGGCGGCCTCGGTCTCCGGCGAGTAGCGGCCCAGGTGGTCGGCCACCACCTCGGTCGGGAGCGCAGCTCGTCCGGCCGCCGCGCGCAGGGCCTCCTCGAGACCGCGGTCGATGAGCAGCGGCGGATAGATGCCGTGGGCCAGCGAGCGCAGCTCCTGGACGGCATCCTGGAGGTCGAGGCCGAGCTGATCGAGGAGCTCGAGGGAGCCCTCCGGATCGCTCTCGGCCAGCTTGCGGGCCAGCCGGACGTTCACGGCCAGGGCCACCAGGTGCTGCTGGGCCCCGTCGTGGAGGTTCCGCTCGATCTGGCGACGGGCCGCGTCGGAGGCGGCCACGATGCGGGCCCGGGAGGCCTGCAGCTCGTCGGCCTGCCGCCGCACCTCCTCCAGGGACTCCTGCAGGGCGGAGTCGAGCTCGACGTTGTGCAGCGCCAGCCCGACCTGCCGGGCCAGCTCGGTGAGCATGGTGTCGTCGTCGGTCGTGAACTGGTCACCGCCCGGCGGCCGGACCGCCACGATCATCCCGAGCACCTGGCCCGAGTGGGTGGTCGGGGCGACCCTGAGGACCGAGTCCTGGCGTCCGTCGAGCATGGCGGGCAGCCAGACCTCGAGCCAGGCGGTGCCGGTCACGCCGGCCCGGGCCACGACCAGCTGCTCGTCGGCGTTGAGCGTGAGCCGTCGTACCGGGACGTCGGGCACCGAGACGGCCCGCTCGAGCCGGCCGCCCGAGCCGGTCCAGACCTCGGCCGCGCTCAAGGCGAGGGTCTTGCGGAGCGACTCGGCCACCTGCAACAGGAGCTCGTCCATCGGGACGGCGCGCGAGAGCCGGCTGCCGAAGGTGCGCAGCACAGTGTCGGGTGCCTCGCGCTCGCCGTAGACGAGGCGGTTGGCCATCTGGGACAGACGCTGGCGGGCCGGGCCGTAGAAGAGGGTGGCGATGGCGGCGGCCGCCATCGAGTAGCCGAGCAACTCGCGCTCGGACCGGGTGTTCGGCGAGTGGTCGAGGCCCAGTACGACCACGAGGTAGACGACCACCACGATGCCGGTGAGCCCGGCCAGAGAGACGGTGTGGGCGAGGATGCGGTCGATCCGGGCGGCCAGGCGCCGGGTGCTCCCCATCGCGATCGCGGCGGCCACCGGGAGGAGCGACACCGCGACGACGAGGGGCGGGTGGTGCGGCCAGCCCCAGAGCAGCCGGAGGCCCAGGGCCACCAGGAGTGTCTCGACCGTGAGGGCCGTCGCCCACCCGAACCACTGCATCCGCTGGCGCTCGAGACCGGCCGAGCGGAGGTAGCGCCGCTGGGAGCCGATGAACCCGGCCCCGACGGCCACGATCAGCTCGATCAGGATCGGCCACAAGGGGAGCGAGGGACGGCGGGTCCAGAGCGCGATGCCGACGGCAGTGCCCACCGGGTACCCGATCCCGATGACGGCTCGGCTCAGCCGGCAGCTTCCGTCGGGCAGGCCGAGCAGGAAGTGCATGATCGCGACCGGGAACAGCGCGAGGGCCACCGGCTCGGCGATGTGCGCGAAGGAGAGGAGCACCGAGGACACCGCGGTCCCGTGCGCGTGCGCCTCGAGGAGGGCGCTGAGCGACGTCGCGGCGCCGGCCAACGCGGTCGCGAGCAGCGCCAGGATCGGTTGGCGCTCCGACGGCCGACGCGACAGTGCGAACGCACCGGCCAACGCGAACGTGCCGACGACGATGGCCCGGACGACCTGGGTGGCCGTGTCCCCGTGCTGGTCGACGAGCGGCGCCGAGACCGCCCCGGCCATGGCCACCGCCGCCAGCAGGATCCCGAGCAGGGCGGGGGCAGGCCGCGCCACCTCGCGCGGTTGCTCCTTCTCGCGCGTCCGCCCGAGCTGGTTGACGATGATGGGGACGACGGGCGTGCTCACTGCGACGGCGCGCTGCTCTGTCCGGCCGCCACCGCCTCGGCGCGGCCGTCGTCCTCCACCCGGCCGTCGCGCATCTTGATGATGCGGCTGGCCGGGGCCGCCACCTCCTCGTCGTGGGTGACGAGGAGGATCGCCTGGCCGCCGGCGTGCAGCCGGCGGAATAGCTCGAGCACCTCGAGGCCGCCCTCGGAGTCGAGGGCGCCGGTCGGCTCGTCGGCGAGGAGGAGCGTGGGCGCGTTGGCGAGGGCCCGCGCGATGGCGAGCCGCTGGCGCTGGCCGCCCGAGAGGACGCCCGGCGCGCTGCGCGCCTTGTCGCCCAGGCCGAGCAGATCGAGCAGGTCGCGGGCCCGGCTCTCGGCCTGCCGGCGCTTGGTGCCGGCGATCACCGCGGGCAACGTCACGTTCTCGAGCACGCTCATCCCCTCGAGCAGGTTGAAGAACTGGAAGACGATGCCGATGTGGCGGCGCCGCATGCGGGCCAACTCGTTTTCGTCCTTGTCGACGAGGGACTCGCCGGCCACGATGATCTCGCCTTCGGTCGGCGCGTCCAGCCCGGCGATGAGGTTGAGGAGCGTCGACTTCCCGCAGCCCGACGGGCCCATGACCGCGACGAACTCACCCTCGTCCATGGTCATGTCGAGGCCCCGCAGGGCCCGGACCGGCGTGCCCTCCGATTCGTAGGTCTTGCGGACCCCTCGAGCTTCGATGACGTTCATCCGTACTCCTCGTTCAGCCCGAGCCCGTGGGCGCCGGGGCGGGTCGGTTCGCTGCGGCGATGCGCCAGGCCGCGACCGGGGTGTCGCGTCCTTTGACCAGGGCCGGCGGCAGCTCCTCGGCCCCGGGCGGATCGGTGAGCGCCTGGTAGGTGGCCTCGGACAGGACGGTGTCCCCGGGCTCGGCCCACTGCTGGAGCCGCTGGGCCAGGTTGACGGTGTCGCCGACGAGCGTGTACTCGAGCCGCTCCTTGGAACCGAGGAGGGCGGCCGCCACCGTGCCGGTCGTCACGCCGATGCCGAGCCCGAACTCGGGCAGGCCCTGCTCCCTCCAGCGGCGGTTCACCTCGTCCTGCGCCTCGTGCATCCTGAGCGCCGCCTGCACCGCGCACGACGCGTGGTCCTCGAGGGGCACCGGCGCGCCGAAGACCGCCATCACCGCGTCCCCGACGAACTGCATGACGGTGCCGTCGACCGAGAGGATCGCCTTGTTCATCTCGGCCCTGTGCACGTTCAACTGGCCGGCCAGCGCGCTCGGGTCGGCGTGCTCGGCGATCGTCGAGTACCCGCGGATGTCGGACATGAGCACGGTGACGACGAGCTCCTTCGTCTCGCCGGCCTCGCTGCCCTGGCTCCGCAACATGTCGGCCACCCCGCCGGGGAGCAGCCGGCTGAGCGTCTCGCCCTGCTCCTCTCGGTTGACGATGGCCTCGTGCAGCATCCGCAGCCGGCGTAGCGAGCTCTGGCCCCCGCCACTCGCGGCCTGGGCGAGGCGGAGGAAGAGCTTCTCGACCGCCTCGGCCGCCGCCGCCGGCGTGGTGCCCTGGGCCGCCGCGATGGCCTTGATCGGCCGGCCCTCGGCCACGAGGCGGAGGAGCTCCTCCTCCTGGCCTCCGAGGTCGCCCGCGTTGGTGACGGGGTGGACCATGGCCTCGACGATCTGGGGGTCGAGCACGGACCCGCCGGTCGCCACGGTCCGGACCGCCCGGGCGAGCTGGTCGCCCTCGGCCACCCGGTCCTTCAGCAGGTAGGCGTAGCCCGCCGCCCCCTCTTCGAGGAGCGAGATCGCGTACTCGGGGTCGTCGAACTGGCTGAGCACGACCACGCCGGTGCCGGGGTGGCGCTTGCGGATCTCGTGCGCCGCGTCGATGCCCTCGCGCTGGAATGACGGCGGCATCCGGATGTCGGTCACCACGACCTGGGGAGCGGCTTCGCCCGCCCCGGTCACGAGCTCGTCGTAGTCGGCCGCCGTGCCGACGATGCTGAGGTCGGACTCCAAGGAGAGGAGCGCCTGGACCCCGGCGCGCACGATCAGGTTGTCGTCGGCCAGGAAGACGGTGATGGTCCCCTCGCTCGTCGTCCCGGCCCCCGACACCTCAGTCCTGCTCCTCCCGGCGGTGCCCGGAGCTGAGCTCGGTGAGGGCGTCGCGGTCGATCTCCTCGGCGGTGGCGACCGCCAGCTTGCAGCCGGTGACGGCCCTGATCGTGGAGGTGCGGAGGCCACCCTCGAGGATGGCCCGCTCGCCGTGCAGCGAACCCGGGCCGTACTCGGCCAGCGCCTTGCCGTCGACCTCGATCCGGACCACGCCGTCGAGCACCAAGAACAGCTCGTGGCCGGCCTCGCCCTGGGTGGTGATCGCCGTGCCCTTCTTGACGTCGCGGATGGTGGGCTTGGCCGAACCCTGCATCAGCTCGATGGAGAGCTGGCGCTCGAGCGCCGACTCCACCTCGGTGGTGAGGGCGGGGGAGTCCCGGTCGCCCCAGGGGCTGTGCTTCCCGAACGCGCGCCGGTACCAGCCCGAGAAGTCGATCACCCCGCTCTTCGACAAGAGCTTGCCGGCGGTGTCGTAGACCCAGTGCCGGGGGAACGGACTCGCTCCGGTCATCTGGTGGGTCACCGTGCCGTCGGCCCGGATGGTGAGCGAGAGCGTGGTCCAGGCGAGCGGCGCCGAGATCTGCACGAACGGCGGCCGGAAGACCCGGCGGGGGGCCGGCACCCCGGTGCGGCCACCGGCCGTCTGGACGAACGTGACCTCGGTCGCGCTCACGGTCGGCTCGGGGCGGAGGTCGGGGAGCGGGACGGCCTGGAAGGTGGCCTGCCGCGAGCCGAGCCGCAGCGTGGTGGCGCCGATCATGCCGCCGCCCGAGGACCCCTGGGCGACGATCCGGCCGTCCTCCACCTCCACCCATCCCCTCAGCTGGTTGGCGAAGCGGAACCGGTCGGCGTCGCGGAGGGCGACGAGGTCGGTCACCTCGTCGGGGGGTGCCTGGTCGTAGTGGGCGATGCCCATCTCGAAGGGCAGCTTCGTGCTCAGGCTCGAGATCGCCTCGGAGGGGATCCACGAGATGGAGGTGACGGCCGCCTCGATCCGGGTCGGCCGCTTCTTGATCATGTCTGGCTGGGTCATCTCGGGCTCCCCCCGATGGCGCGACGGATGTGGTTCGCGCTCCTACGGTACGGGGCGGTCGCCCAACGGCCAAGGGTGAGGACCGGTGTGCGGGCGGGGGGCAGGCACCCCTTGTCCCGGGCAGGTCACGGCCCGGTTTCCCCTACGGCCGGGCCTTCAGGTCGACGAGCGCGGTCCGGGCCGCCCCGAGCCCGCACATCCCGTGGACGCCCCCGCCCGGTGGCGTGGACGCCGAGCAGAGATAGACCCCCTTCAGGTCCGTGCGGTACGGGTTCCAGCGCGCCGTGGGCCGCAGCACGGTCTGGCGGAGGTTGGCCATGCCCCCGTTGATGTCCCCGCCCACGTAGTTGGGGTTGTACGCCTCGAGCTCGGCGGCGGTCATCGTCGAGCGGGCGAGGATGAGATCCCTAAACCCGGGTGCGAACCGCTCGATCTGGGCCTCGATGCGCTCGGTCACGTCGATGGTCGACCCCGAGGGCACGTGGCAGTAGCCCCACAGGGTGGACTGCCCGGCCGGCGCGCGGCTCGGGTCGACCACGCCCGCCTGGGCGACGAGGACGAACGGCCGGTCGGCGTGGCGGCCCGCGTTCACGGCCGCTTCGCTCTCGGCGACCTCCTCGAAGGGCCCGCAGACGTGCACGGTCCCTGCCTCCCGGCACACCTCGGCCGCCCAGGGGACCGGCCCCGACAGCGCCCAGTCGACCTTGCAGACCCCCGGTCCATAGTGGAACCGCTCGAGCGGCCGCCGCTGGGCCGGCTCGAGCCGGTCGCCGGCGAGCGCCAGGAACTGGCGGGGCGTGATGTCGAGCAGGACCGCCTTGGACTCCGGCAGGTCGCCAAGGTCCCGTACCCAGGTCCCGGTGTGGATCCGGGCGCCCAGCGACTCGAGCTCGGCGCAGAGCGCCCTGACGATGTGCTGGCTCCCGCCGGCGACGACCGGCCATCCCAGTGCGTGGGCGACCGCGACGAAGAGGAGTCCGAAGGCACTGGAGAGTGGTGAGGACAAGGACAGCATCGAGTGCGCCGAGGCGCCGGCCACGATCCCGCGCGCCTCTTCGGTCTTGAAACGCGCCGCGATCCGGGTCGCCGGGAGGAGGCCGGTCAGCCCGAACCGGGCCATGGCGAGCGGGTGGGTGGGCACGGAGCGGAGGGGGACGAGGACGCTCGGGAGGATCTTGTCGAGGTTGCGGACGAGGGGCTGGAACAGCCGGCGGTAGGTGCGGGCGTCGCGGCCGAGGGTCTGCGCGGTCGCCTCGACCGAGGAGCGCACCGCCCCGGCCCGCCCCCCGTCGAGCGGGTGGGCGAAGGCCACCTTCGGCATGCAGAGCCGCACGTGGCGCGCGTCGAGGTCGATGTCCCGGAAGAACGGGGACGCGATCAGGAGGGGGTGGACCGCCGAGCAGACATCGTGGTGGAACCCGGGCAGCGTCAGCTCGGCCGTCCGCGAGCCGCCGCCGGGGGTCTCGGCGCCCTCGAAGACCTCCACCGACAGGCCGGCGCGGGCGAGGACGACGGCAGCGGCCAGGCCGTTCGGGCCGGAACCGACGATGGTGGCGTCGGGCACGGGCGAGGATCGTAGTGGGGTGCCGGAGGGTCACCGGCGAGCCTCACGCGACAAGAGGGTGACGAGGAGCGCACAAGCGGCCGGCGCGCGAACGCAGCGGCGCGATGTGCCTACGCTCCCGAGGTGACCACGCTCGCTCCCGCGTCCCCGGCTCAGCGCGAGCGCGCGCTGGCAATCCTGCTCGGTGACGAGCTCGAACCCATCGTGGACATGGTGGGATGGTCGCCGGCGAAGGACGTATACGAGGTGGCATCCGCCGAAGGCTCGGTCCGCTTCTCGCGCGACGCCGCGTCGGAAGGAGGGTTCTGCGTCGAGGGAGTCTCGGGCCACAACCCGCTCGCCGTGCAGGACCCGACGCGTTTCGTCGGGCTCGCCTCGGAGCGGGCGACTCCCCACCCACACCGTCGCGACAACAGCTACCCGCACGGCTACGCGCAGTTCGCCCAGCTCTTCGACCACCCCTCGGCCCCGGATCTCTGCGTCATCCACTCCGCCTCCCACAACTGGGCGGACCACGGTGGACACCTCGGCGAGCACGGGTCGCTGGACGTGATCCAGGCCCGCGCGCCGTTCGTGATCGCGGGCGCCGGAGTGAACCGGCTCGGACTGGCCGACCTCGGCTGCCGCCTGGTCGACGTGGCCCCCACCGTGCTGGCGCTACTCGGTGCGCCCGCCTCCGACCGGCTGTCACACCAGGACGGCGAGGTCTTCGCCCCGGTGGTGGCTGAGCCCGGCGCGGCGCGGCACGTCATCGGGTTCCTGTGGGACGGCACGAACCCCAACGTCCTCTACGACCTGGTGGCCCGCGGGGTGGCGCCCAACGTGGCCCGCCTCCTCGAGTCGGGGACCGCGTGCCGCTACGGCGCGTTGGCCTCGCTGCCGACGGTGACGCTCGCCAACCACACCTCGATCCTCACCGGAAGTCACCCCGGGCATCACGGGATCCTGCACAACGCCTGGGTCGACCGGGACACCGGCGCGCAGGTGATCACCAACTCGCCGGCGACGTGGGCGACCTCGATGCAGTGGCTCCACCCTGGGGTGGAGACGCTCCATCACGCGCTGAAGCGGTCGTTCCCGGGCTCGTTCACCGCGTCGATCAACGAGCCGTGCGACGCCGGGGCGGACTACTCGACGTTCGACCTCGTGCGCAACGGTCGGCGCCCGGCGCCGCCGCCGGGCCCGGACGACCTGCCGGACGCGACGCACCGGTTCGTCCGGCCGAGCAAGGACTACCGGTGGGCGTCGCGCTCGGACCACACCGCCGTCGATCAGTTCCGCACGGTCTGGCGCGACCCCGACGGGCACCCGCCCGCCTTCACCTGGGTCAACTTCACCCTGACCGACTCGGCATTCCACGAGGGCGGCCCGTACTCGGAGATGGCGGAGTCGGCGGTGGCCGACAGCGACGCCCGACTCGGCCGCATGCTCGACGAGGTGGAGCGGGCGGGGGTGTGGGACGACTGCGCCTTCTTCCTCGTCGCCGACCACGGCATGGAGGAGACCGACCCGGGGGTGCGAGGCGACTGGGACGAGGCGCTGGCCGAGGCGGGGGTCGCCGCGCACGACGAGGGCTACGGCTTCTTGTACCTGACCGGGCCCTGACCGGCGGGGTGTCCTACCACCCCTGCGGGTGAGGTGCCCGCAGGGTGGAAGGCGCGCCGGCCGAGCGCGAAAACGGTGGAGGTGAGCTCCTCGCGTCGCGCCCAGGCGACCGCCGCGATCGCCGGGTATCGGTTCCGGGCGACCTTCGGGGCCCGGCTCGGTGGCTACCTGGCGGTGGTCGCGCTGCTCGGACTCCTGGGTGGGGTGGCACTGGCGGCGCTCGCCTCGGCGAGGCGAACCGACTCCTCCTACCCGCGGTTCCTCGCGACCACCAACCCGTCGGACTTCTTCGTCCAGCCGACGACCCAGGGGCGGGCGAACTGCGGGACGGTGTTCTTTCGCGATCTCGAGCGGCTTCCGCACGTGCGCAAGGTCGAGTGCGCGACGGCGCTTCAGGCCGAGACGCTTCGCGCCAACGACACCGTCGGGACCGTGCTTCTCACCAAGATCGAGCTGATCGCGAGCAACGACGGCATGTTCGGCGACATCGACCGCGCCACCCTCACCGGGGGCAGACTCCCGGAGCCGACGAGCCTCGACCAAGTCGTGGCCTCGCCCGAGGCGGCATCGCTCTTGCACCTTCGGCTCGGGTCGACGGTCCGGGTCGGCATCGACCTCGCCAACCAGAGCTCGGTGCTCCCGCCCTATCGGACGGTCGAGCTGCGCGTGGTCGGTCTGGCGGTCTTCAACCACCAGGTGGTGCAGGACGACATCGACAAGGACCACACCGGCATCCTCCTCGGGTCGCCCGCGCTCGCCCGTGCCTTCGCGGGCTGCTGCTCGGGCGTCCCCTACGACGGGATCCAGGTGGCCGGAGGAACCCGCGACGTGGCACTCGTCGACCGCGAGTACGGAGCGCTCGTCCGGAGGGTCAATCCGGCCAACCCGCAGCTGCTCGTCTACGAGTCCTCGGTCAACGAGGCCGCGACCCAGCGGGCCATCCGACCCCAGGCGATCGCCCTCGCCGTCTTCGGGGGCATCGCCGCCCTCGCCGCACTGGTGATCGCCGGCATGGCGGTCGCCAGAGAGCTCCGGGCCCGTCGGGACGAGGCAGAGGTGCTCCGGGCGCTCGGAGCCAGCCCGGGCGCGGTGCTGGCCGACGGCCTCCTCGGATCGGCCATCGCCGTGGTGCTCGGGGCCGCGACGGCCGCGCTCGTCGCCTTCCTCCTCTCGCCGATCACAGACTTCGGCCCGGTCGGCGCGGTGGACCCGGCGCGCGGCTGGAACGCCGACTGGACCGTCCTTGGTTTCGGTGTCCTCGGGCTGGCCGCCGTCGTCGGTGCCGTCGGGCTCGTCACCGCTCTGCGCCACGCGCCCGGGCGCGACCGCGCCGGGCATGAAGAGCGCGGGTCGGCGTTCGTCTCCTGGGCGGCCCGTCTCGGGTTCCCGCCGACCGGGGTGGCCGGCCTCCGGTTCGCGGTCGAGCCGGGTCGGGGGCGGACGGCGGTGCCGGTTCGCTCGACGATGGTCGGAGCGGTCCTGGCGGTGGTCGTGCTGGTGGCGACGCTCACCTTCGGCGCCAGCCTGAGCAACCTGATCTCTCACCCCGCCCTCTATGGGTGGAACTTCGACGAAGCGCTGTTCTCGACCGACGGGTTTGGGCCGCTCCCAACGGCCGCCTTCACCCCGATCCTCCATCGCGACCCCGACATCGCCGCGACCACGCCGGTGTGGTTCTCGAACCTGCAGATCGACGGCGCGACGGTGCCGGCTCTCGCCGAGCCACTGCACGCGGCCGTGCAGCCCGTTGCCCTCATGGGCACGCCTCTGGAGTCGAGCCGCGATCTCGTTCTCGGCACCTCGACGCTGCAGCGACTCGGGCTCGCGATCGGCGACACCGTCGTCGTCTCGGGGAACGGGCTCCCTTCGGAACGGCTCACGATCGTCGGGACCGCCGGGTTCCCCGCGATCGGGCCGACCTTCACCACGCATGCCTCCATGTCGACCGGAGCGCTGCTTCCGACCGAGGCCATCCCGACGCCCGCGCTCGACGAAGGGATCCCGCCGGCGTTTGCCGGGCCCAACGCCCTCTTCGTCCGGAACAAGCCCGGTGTGAGCGCGCCGGCCGGCCATCGGGCGCTCCAGCGCGTCGTGGACGCGTTCCTCCGCCTGTCGCGCTCGCCTCGGATTGTTGCCCTCACCGGCGGCCTGTCCTCGCTCCTCACCATCGACAACCTGGCCGTGCAACGGCCGGCCGAGATCGTCAACTACAAGTCGATGGGCGCGACACCCGGGGTGCTCGCCGGTGCGCTGGCCCTCGGCACGGAGGTCGCCCTGGCCCTTACGCTCGTCGCGTCGGCGCGCCGACGTCGTCGCGACTTCGCGGTGCTAAAGACGCTCGGGTTCACGGGGCGGCAGCTGTCGGGCACGGTCGCGTGGCAGGCGACCACGGTGGTCGTGGTCGGCCTGGTGGCCGGCATTCCGCTCGGCATCGTCGCCGGGCGCTGGTTGTGGGAGCTGTTCGCGCGCGAGATCGCCGTGGTGGTCGCGCCGGCAGTCCCGGCCCTCCTCGTCACGGTGGTCGCGCTGGCGGCGCTGGTGCTCGGCAACCTGGTCGCGGCGCTCCCCGGGCGGATGGCGGCGCGCACCTCGCCCGCGTTCGTGCTCCGGTCCGAGTAGACCGAGTCGCCGAGGCTCAGACCCGGGCGGCCAGGGAACCGACGAGGAGGTCACACAGCTCGGCGGTGTCCGGCCCCGCCCCGTGAAGGAAGCTCGAGCGCCGCCGGCGCAGGAACGAGACGCCAATGACGTCGAGCCGGGGGCCGACCGGTCACCACGCCGGCCCTCGTGGCCGGGCCCTCGGCCCACCTGGCCGGACAGGATTGGCGGAGCCACCGAAGCGTTCGGGGTCCCCGCGAGACCGACTCGATCTGCCCGTCGGTCTGCAGCTCCCCGAAGTAGACCCCTGCCCACCTGGTCACCGACTGATCTCCGTACACCGGGAAACGAACGCCTCGTCGAACCGCCTGATCTGGGCGCGGATGAGCCTTGGAGCCGGTGCTCCGCAGAACGACCTAGTGCTGGCACGCCCCGACGCCACAGGGTGACCACCTCGATCACTCGCTCGGGGTCAGCCACGCTGTCGTGGGGACGAGGAGACGAGTGGGTCGTCAGGGCGTCGGTGACGAGGCATTGAGTGCTCCGCGGCGGAGCAACGTGAACCGACGCGTCCCCGGGGTCGCCTGGTACCGCTTCCGGGTGACCTTCAGTCGCCGCCTGCGTGGCTATCTGAGCGTGGTGGTGTTGATCGGGTTAATCGGTGGGATCGCGATGGCCTCGATCAGCGCCGGCCGGCGCACCCAATCGTCCTATCCGACCTTCTTGGCCAGCACCAACCCATCGGACATGACGGTCTCGGTCTACATCCCGAGTGGCGGCGGTGCGGCGACCCCACTAGCGGCCAGACTCGCCCACCTACCCGACGTAAAGCGGGTCACGGACCTTGTCGGGCCGAACTTCATACCGCTCGCCAAGAACGGCGCACCCAGACTGAACACGTCGAATGACGTGTCGATCAGCGGCAGCGTCGACGGCATGCTCCTCCGTCAGGACCGTCTGACGGCCATTGAGGGCCAGTTGGCCGATCCGAACCGGGCTGACGAAATGGTCATGACCGCACCAGCGGCCCGCATCCTCGACGTACACGTCGGCCAGGTCGTGCCGCTCGGTTTCTACACCAACGCGCAGATCAACTTGGCGGGATTTGGCACTCCGAGCGTGGCTCCCCGCCTGCGAATTCGGGCCCGGGTTACGGGGATCGTGGTCTTCAACAACGGGGTGATCCAAGACGACATCGACAGGGCGTATGGGTTCGTGGTGTTGACCCCGGCACTCATCAAAGAGGCGATCGCGGTGTCGCCAGGGGCGGCAGCACCGTCGCTCTACGGACTCCAGCTCGATCACGGCGCAAATGACGTCCGAACGGTGGAGCAGGAGATCGTCCACCTGGTGCCGCCTGGTTCGACCTATCAGTTCCACGTCACCTCGCGTGTCGTGGCCGAGGTGGAGCTCGCCATGAAGCCCGAGTCGGTCGCCCTGGGCGGGTTTGGGGTGATCGCCGCACTGGTCTGTCTGGTCCTCGGGATTCAGGCCATCTCCCGGCAGCTCCGCTCCGGAGACGAGGACCGCCGGGTGATGCGCAGTCTCGGGGCCGGTCCTCTTACCACCGCCGGCGACGGGCTCATCGGCCTCGTCGGCGTCGTGTTCCTCGGTTCGCTCGTGGCGGTCGGCGTCGCGGTAGGACTGTCTCCGCTGTCACCCTTGGGCCCGGTACGTCCCGTCTACCCCAACGGCGGGATCGACTTCGACTGGACGGTGCTGGGTGCAGGACTGGCCGTGCTCGTGATCGTCCTCGGGGTCGCCGCGGCCGTGTTGTCCTATCGAGGAGCGCCTCATCGGGTGGCGCGGATCGGGCAGACGGGAACCGGCAGTTCGCGTCTCGTCCGCCGGGTGGAGTCGGCTGGGATGCCGGTGGCCGGAGTGGCGGGAGTGCGTTTCGCGCTCGAACCCGGTCAGGGACGCACCGCGGTCCCGGTGCGTTCGGCAATGCTCGGCGCAGTCCTCGCCGTCGCCACGGTGGTGGCCACCCTCACCTTTGCAAGCGGCCTGCGAACCCTGGTGGCGAATCCACCGCTCTATGGCTGGAACTGGAGCTACGCGCTCAACCCGACCAACGACGTCCCGCCCCAGGCCCTGAACCTCCTCGGACACGACCCCGACGTTGCCGCGTGGACGGGGGTCGACTACAACAATTTCGGAATCGACGGCCAAGCCGCACCCTTCCTTTTCTCACGCCCGGGTGCCGAGCTTTCTCCGCCGATCCTGTCGGGACACGGCCTTGACGCCAACAACCAGATCGTGCTGGGCGCAGCTACGTTGGCCGTGCTGCATAAGCAGATCGGTGAATCGGTGTCTGTCAGCTATGGGATTCCGGCTGACGCCCCCCTCTACGTGCCGCCAACCCGCTTGGTGATCGTCGGGACGGCGACGTTTCCCGCGGTGGGCTACACCAGCTTTGTCGCCGACCACACTTCGATGGGTACCGGCGCCCTCGTCTCGGAAGGGGTCTTGCCCCCGGCTTTCCAACGAGCCATTCAGCGCCCCGACCCGAATCTGAACGGTCCCGAACTGGTCTTCGTGCGGCTACGAAGCGGGGTCAGCCCGGCTACTGGCCGGGCGAACCTGCAACGCATCGCCAATATTGCGACAAAAGTCTTCGCCTCTGACCCCAACGCGGTCGGCGATAGCGTCACCGTGCTCGGTGTGCAACGTCCCGCCCAGATCGTGAACTACCGCAGCATCGGTTCCACACCAGTGAACCTCGCGGTCGGCCTTGCCGCTGGGGCGATTGTCGCCCTCGGCCTCACCCTTGCAGCATCGGTACGCCGGCGCCGACGGGACCTGGCGCTGCTGAAGGCGCTCGGTTTTACCCCGCGGCAACTGAGAGCCACGGTGGCTTGGCAAGCGACGGTGGCCGCAGTGATCGGCGTCATCGTGGGGCTGCCCGTCGGCATCGTTGCAGGCCGAGTGCTGTGGACACAGTTTGCTCGGAACCTCAATGCAGTACCCGACCCCACCGTTCCCGTCTTGTCGATGATCCTGGTCGCGCTCGGCGCGCTCGTTTTCGCCAACCTGGTCGCGGCGTTCCCTGGACGCGATGCGGCACGCACGTCGACGACGCTGCTCCTGCGGACGGAGTGACCAGGCACTCCACACGTCATTCCGACCGCTCCAGCGTCGGGTCATCGCCAGAGTTCGACGAAGGCGAGAGGGTGGCACCAGCTTGGACAGGCGGACCGGCCGTGAGGCGCCGCCTTCGGGTCTCACTCCTTTATCCTCACCCACTCGGGTGAGTTCGGGGTGGTCCGCCCCTTTGGAAAGCGAACATGTGTTCGCTACACTCCGCCCGTGAGCGGAAGGCTCCTCTCCTCGCCGGCGGGTGGCTCGACCCCGGTCTTGGCCACCGAGCGGGTCCTCCCGGTCCCCGAGCTGCTGGCGGCCGCGCTCCCCGGCGCCGGGCTCCGCCGCGGCGGCCTGGTCGGGATCTCCGGCGCGGGCGGCATGACCTTGCTTCTCTCGCTCCTGGCCCAACCGATCGCCCAGGGGTCTTGGGCCGCGGTGGTCGGGGTGCCCGACCTCGGGCTGGAGGCTGCCGCCGCTCTCGGGGTTGACCTAACCCGGGTGGCTCTCGTCCCCGACCCGGATTCCTCGTGGCCGACGGCGGTGGCGGTGCTCCTCGACGCCCTCGACGTGGTGGCGGTCCGCCCTCCCCGCCCCGCTCGGTCGGGGGAGGCCCACCGGCTGGCCGCCCGGGCCCGTGAACGCGGGTCGGTGCTCCTGGTCGCCGGGGGCGGCTGGCCGGAGCGCCCGGACCTCGAGCTGACCGCGGAGGTCGAGGGGTGGGAGGGGCTCGGCGCCGGGGTGGGCACCCTGCGCCGCCGGGCCGGCCGGATCACCGTGTCGGGGCGGCGCGGGGCGGGTCGCCCCCTGACCGTCTCCTGCTGGCTGCCGGGGGCCCAGGGGCGGCTGGCCCCCCGGCCGGCCGCGGAGCCGGAGGGTCGCTCTCTCCTCCGCGAGGTGGGCGAGGCGACGCCGGTGGCATGGGCCGGCTGACCCGCACCCTGGTGGCGTGGTGCCCCGACTGGCCGGTGGTGGCGGCCGGCCTCGGGGCCGGCGAACCGGCCGCGGTGGTGGCGTCGGGGCGGGTGGTGGCCTGCTCGGCAGCCGCCCGCGACAAGGGCGTGGTGCTCGGCATGCGCAAGCGGGTGGCCGAGGCCCGTTGTGCGGGGCTCGTCGTGGTCCGCCATGACGAGGCCCGAGGGGCGCGGGTGTTCGAGCCGGTGGTGGCCGCAGTGGCGGGGTTCCTCCCCGAGGTGGAGGTGACGCGGCCGGGGCTCCTCTCGCTCGCCACCCGCGGCCCCTCCCGCTACCACGGCGGCGACGGCCCCCTTTGCTCGGTGGTGGCCCGCGCCGCTGCCGATGCGGTGTCGGAGGGATGTGGGGTTGCGGACCCAGAGGTGCGGGTCGGCGTGGCCGACGGGCCGTTCGCGGCCGCGCTGGCGGCCCGCCGCGGCGTCGTGGTCCCCTCCAAGAGGACCGCCGAGTTCCTGGCCGGGTTCCCGGTCGGGGCCCTCGGGCGGCCCGAGCTGGCCGACCTCCTGGTCCGGCTGGGCATCGGCACCCTGGGCGCGTTCGCCGCCCTCGACCCGGCGGCGGTCGCGGCGCGGTTCGGGCCCGACGGCGCCCTCGCCCACCGTCTGGCCCGCGGCCTCGACGACCGGGCGCTGCGCTCGGTCCGCCCGCCGGCCGAGCTGGTGGCGGTGGCCGAGCTCGACCCCCCGGCCGAGCGGGTGGACGCCGCCGCCTTCGCGGGGCGCACCCTCGGCGAGGAGCTGGTGGCCAAGCTCGACGCGCGGGGGTTGTCGTGCATCCTGCTCCGCATCGAGGCCGAGACCGAGCACGGGGAGGAGCTGGCCCGGCAGTGGCGGGCCGAGATCCACCACGACGCGGCGGCGATGGGGGAGCGACTGCGTTGGCAGCTCGAGGGGTGGCTGTCGGGGACGGCGGCCGAGGCGCCGACCGCCGGGATCATCCGCATCGCGTTCCGGGCGACCGAGGTGGCCCCGGCCGGCGGGCAGCAGATCGGGTTCTGGGGTGGGGTCTCGGAGGCCGACCGCCGGGCCGTCCGGGCCCTCGACCGGCTGGCCGGGATGCTCGGCGCCGACGCGGTCTTCACCGGCGCGCTCACGGGCGGCCGGGGGCCGGGGGACCGGGCCGCCCTCGTGGCCTGGGGGGACACCCGGCCCGAGCAGAAGGAGGCGGGACCCTGGCCGGGCCGCCACCCCGACCCCGCTCCGGCGCTGGTGCACCGGGCCCCCCGTCAGGCCGCGGTGACCGACCGGGCCGAGCGGCCGGTCGCGGTGAGCGCCCGGGGGCACCTGACCGCCATCCCCGACCGGGTCTCGGTCGAGGGCGGCCCGTCGGCGGCGGTCGTCGCCTGGGCCGGGCCGTGGCTCTTCGACGAGCGGTGGTGGGATCCGAAGGCGGCCCGACGCCGGGCCCGGTTCCAGCTGCTCGGCGAGGACCGGACCGCCTACCTGTGCTTCGTGGAGCACAACCGATGGTTCGTCGAAGCCACCTATGACTGAAGGGGCGCGCTACGCGGAGCTGCACGTGCACTCCAACTTCAGCTTCCTCGACGGGGCCTCCCACCCAGAGGAGCTGGTCCGAGAGGCGGCCCGGCTCGGGCTCGGGGCCCTCGCCCTCACCGACCACGACGGTCTCTACGGCGTGGTGCGGTTCGCCGAGGCGGCCCGGGCCCTCGGCCTGCCGACCGTGTTCGGGGCCGAGCTGACCCTCGGCCTCGAGCGCCGGCAGAACGGCATCGCCGATCCCGAGGGGGCCCACCTCGTCGTGCTGGTCCGGGGCCCCGACGGCTACGCGCGCCTGAGTCGGGCCATCGCCGAGGCGCAGCTGGCCGGCGGGGAGAAGGGGAACCCCAACTTCGATCTCGGGTCCCTCTTCGGCGCGCACGGTGGCCAGTGGCTCGTCCTCACCGGGTGCCGCAAGGGGACCGTCCCCGCGGCGCTGTCGGCCGGCGGTCCGGCGGAGGCCGGCCGGGCCCTCGACCGGCTGATCGAGGGGTTCGGGCGCGAGCACGTGGCCGTCGAGCTGTTCGACCACGGCCAGCCGCTCGACTCCGCCCGCAACGACGCGCTGGCCCGGCTGGCCGTCTCCCGCGGCCTCGACCCGGTCGCCACCTCCAACGCCCACTACGCGACGCCCTCGGGCCACCGGCTGGCCGGCGCGCTGGCGGCGGTGCGGGCGCGCCGGTCCCTCGACGAGATGGACGGCTGGCTGCCGGGCGGCCCGAGCGCGCACCTCCGCTCGGGAGCCGAGCAGGCCCGCCGCTTCGCCCGCTACCCCGGCGCGGTCGCCCGCGCCGGCGAGCTCGGCGCAGAGCTCGCCTTCGATCTCGGTCTGCTCGCCCCGGGGCTCCCGCCCTTCCCTGTCCCCGGAGGCCTCGACGAGATGCGCTACCTCGTCGCGCTGGTGGAGGAGGGGGCGTCGCAGCGCTACGGATCCCGGGCGGCCGAACGGGTGGCCGGGGCCTGGGCCCAGCTCGACCACGAGCTCGAGGTGATCGCGGCGCTCGGGTTCCCGGGCTACTTCCTCGTCGTGTGGGACATCGTGCAGTTCTGCCGGCGCCACGACATCTACTGCCAGGGCCGCGGTTCGGCCGCCAACTCGGCGGTCTGCTTCGCGCTCGGGATCACCAACGCCGACGCGGTGCGGCTGGGCCTCTTGTTCGAGCGGTTCCTGTCGCCCGAGCGCGACGGACCCCCCGACATCGACATCGACATCGAGAGCGCGCGGCGCGAGGAGGTCATCCAGTACGTCTACGAGCGCCACGGCCGGCTGCACGCCGCCCAGGTGGCCAACGTCATCACCTACCGGCCGCGCTCGGCCCTGCGCGATGCCGGCAAGGCGCTCGGGCACGCCGAGGGGACGATCGACGCGTGGTCGCGCACGGTGGAAGCGCGCCACTCCCTTGCGGAGACCGCGCGGGTGTCGCCGGGGGAGATCCCGGCCCCGGTCCTCGAGCTGGCCAGCTGCCTCGACGGGTTCCCCCGGCACCTCGGCGTCCACTCGGGCGGGATGGTCATCTGCGACCGCCCGGTGGTGGAGGTCTGCCCGGTCGAGTGGGCGACCGCGCCCGGCCGGACGGTGCTCCAGTGGGACAAGGACGACTGCGCGGCCATCGGGCTCGTGAAGTTCGACCTGCTCGGCCTCGGGATGCTGGAGGCCCTGCACCGCGCGGTCGACCTGCTGGCCGCGTCGGGCGGCCCGGCCCTCGACCTCGCCGAGCTCCCCCAGGAGCCCGAGGTCTACGACATGCTGTGCGAGGCCGACACGGTCGGGGTGTTCCAGGTGGAGAGCCGGGCCCAGATGGGCACGCTCCCGCGTCTGCGGCCCCGCTGCTTCTACGACCTCGTCATCGAGGTCGCCCTCATCCGGCCGGGGCCCATCCAGGGCGGCTCGGTCCACCCCTACCTCCGGCGTCGCAACGACGAGGAGGAGGTCACCTTCCTCCACCCGCTGCTCGAGACCTGCCTGAGCAAGACGCTCGGGGTCCCGGTCTTCCAGGAGCAGCTGATGCAGATGGCCATCGATGTGGCCGGGTTCACCCCGGCCGAGTCGGACCGGTTGCGCCAGGCCATGGGGTCCAAGCGCTCGGCCGAGCGCATGGAGCAGCTGCGCGAGCGCTTCTACTCGGGCATGGCCGAGCGCGGGATCACCGGCGAGGTGGCCGACGCGATCTTCGCCAAGATGGCCGCCTTCTCCTCCTTCGGGTTCCCCGAGTCCCACGCGGTGTCCTTCGCCTACCTCGTGTACTCCTCGGCCTGGCTGAAGCTCCACCACCCCGCCGCGTTCACCGCCGCGTTGCTGAACTCCCAGCCGATGGGGTTCTGGTCGCCGCGCACCCTGGTGGCCGACGCCCGACGCCACGGCGTGGAGGTGCGCCGGCCCGAGGTGAATGCGAGCGGGGAGGAGGCGGGGTTGGAGCCGACCGGCGAGCCGGACCACCCGGCCATCCGGCTCGGCATCCGCACGGTTCGCACCCTGGGGGAGACGGCCGCGGCCCGGGTGGCGGCCGGCCGCCCCTACCGGGACCTGGAGGACCTGGCCCGCCGGGCCGAGCTGACCGTGCCCCAGCTGGAGGCCCTGGCCACCGCCGGGGCCACCGCCAGCCTGGACGGCGGGGACCGCCGCGCCGCGCTGTGGGCGGCCGGCCCGCTCGGCCAGCTCGGTTCCGGGCTCCGCGGGATCGTGGTCGGGGCCGACGCCCCGCCGCTCCCGGCCATGGACCGGACCGAAGAGACCGTGGCCGACATGTGGGCCACCGGGCTGTCCGTCGACTCCTCCCTGACCGAACTGGTCCGCGGCGAGCTGGAGCAAATGGGGGTGGTGACCGCGGCCGAGCTGCGGAGGATCGAGCACGGCACCCGGGTCACGGTGGCGGGCGTGGTGACCCACCGCCAGCGGCCCGAGACGGCCCGCGGGATCACCTTCATCAACCTGGAGGACGAGACCGGCCTCGTGAACGTCGTCTGCTCGATCGGGGTCTGGGCCCGGCACCGCCGGGTGGCTGGGAGCGCCCCCGCCCTCGTGGTGCGGGGGACCGTGGAATCGGTGACCGGCGTGGTCAACGTGGTGGCCGAGCGGGTCGAGCCCCTCCCGCTCGCAGCGCCGACCGGATCACGGGACTTCTGCTGATCCAGGCCGACCGCCCGTGCCCGCCCCGCCCGAGATCACGGGCATGACTTCGCCCCCCCGTGGGTACAGAGAGGGTCGTGGATGCTCGAGCGGTCCCGGCGCGGGCGATCTTCGGCGCGGTCGTCCTCGTGACCGGGCTCGCGGGGTTTCTGCTCACCCCCGCGGCCGGCGCGAACCCCACCTACCCGGTTCCCTACACCTTCACCGCCGACATCCTGGCCTCGCCCTCGGGCCCCTATACCCCGCCCCCGGGCGCCAACGACTGGTCCTGCCGGCCGTCGCACGCCCACCCCGACCCCGTCATCCTCATGCACGGCCTGTTCGCGAACGAGACCGACAACTGGCAGACCTACGGTCCGCTGCTCGCCGACAACGGGTACTGCGTCTTCACCTTCACCTACGGCAACGACCTCTCCACTCAGCCTCCGCTCGACAACATCGGCGGTCTCATCCCCATGGAGCAGAGCGCCGAGGTTCTCGCCGGCTTCGTCCACCAGGTTCTGGCGGCGACCGGCGCGCCGAAGGTCGACATCGTGGGCCACTCCGAAGGGGCGACAGTGCCGTACTGGTACATCAAGTTCGACGGCGGTGCCACGGAGGTCGCCCACATGGTCGGGCTGGCGCCGGTGGTGCATGGCACCGACGTCGCACTCGGTCCTGCGTTGATCGCCGAGCTGCTCGGCGCCTTCGGCACACCGCCCTCCGCCGTCGATGCGGTGGCCCTCGGCTGCCAGTCGTGTGCCGAGTTCGCACCCACCTCGTCGTTCATCGAGCAGCTCGACGCGGGCGGCATCGCGGTCCGCGGGGTCGACTACACCCAGATCATGACCCGCTACGACGAGCTCGTCGTGCCCTATAGCAACGGCACCGTGGACGCGCCCAACTCCACGAACATCGTCGTGCAGGACCAGTGTGCACTCGACCTCGCCGACCACATCGCCTTGGCGGCCGACCCGGTCGCCGCCCAGGACGTGCTCAACGCGCTCGACCCCGCGCACGCCCAGCCGACGCCGTGCGTCCCGGTGGCACCGGTGGTCGCCGCGGCGTAGCCCGGGTCGGGAGCGCGACCGGTCGGCCGGGACGGGACCATGCACCGCTCCTGGTTCTCCGCACCGCTCACCAGAGCGTCACCGACCGCGGATGGCGGTGACCGCGTAGTCCCCGGTCCTTTGTGATCAGCCTCCACCCGTGTTCGACCGCGGTCGCATAGATGAGACGGTCGGCCGGGTCACCGGGAAAGGCGGTCGGGAGCCCGACCGCCGCGTCCGCGATGGCAGGGCTCACGCCGGCGGTGCGGACCTCCCGGGCGATCGCGGTGAGCCAGACCCGAATGGGCAAGGTGAGGATGATCCGCTCGTGTCGGGCCAACCAGGCGAGCTCGTACCAGGTGATCGCCGAGACGGCCAACTCGTCCGCCGCTTCGATGGCGGCGGTTGCGTTTCGGCTCAACCGATCCGGTTCAGCTGACCACCAGTGCACGACGTGGGTGTCCAACAAGACGGTGGTCAGCGGGCCTCCCAGTCTTCGTCCGTCGAGAAGAGGTCCTCCTCATCGCAGGCCGTATGGGCTGAACCGGACATGCGGCCCCGTAACGCTCTCGGCGTTCCGACCGGGACGAGACGGGCCACTGTGTGCCCGTGCTTGGTGATCTCGATCTCGTCGCCCGATGCGAGCTCGTCGAGCAGCGCGAGCAGCTTCGCCTTCGCCTCACTGGCGGTCACTTGACGGACCATATGACCACTATATAGGTCAGATTTCCTCCACGAGGAGCGGCGGTTCACTGACCCAGAAGGGTCGTCTGTCTTAGCTCGCTTTGGTTGGCCCGCCGGCTCCGGTCCCGGCCAGCGTCGAGAATGCGTCCATGAACTTCGTCGCCCACAGTGTGGTGGCGGTGCGGAGCGGGATGGACGAGGCCGGCCAGATCCTCGGCGCGGTGCTCGGTGACCTCTCCGCCATGGCTCGCATCCGGTTCGACGTCGGACGCCTCCCGCCGGCGGTGGCCGACGGGGTTCGACTGCATTGGGCTGCCGACCGGGCGTTCCACGCCGACCGTGTCTTTCTTGCCGGCGCCGATGCTCTCCGAACCTCGGCCTCGTCGGTCGGCGTCGCGCGCGGGGCGTCGCGGGCGATCGGGCACGCCGGCTGGGAGCTGCTCCTCGACGGACGGCTTGCCGCTGATTCCGATGCGGCTCTGGTGGCGGCGCTTGAGATCGCCCCCTCTCTGTCCGCTGCGTGCGCGACCGACCGGGACGCAGGCTCGTGGGGTCGGCTCGCGGCCCGCATGACCGCGGATCGATGGTGGCACCGTTACGCGGACCCGGTGTTCGTCGCCGAGCGGTTGTTCGACATGCTCAGCCGGCGACCCCGGCTGGCCTTCGAGCGCTCCCAGATGCCGGCGGTCGCCGAGGTGCTTGCCAACGGCCAGCCATCGGTGGCCACCGAGGCCGCAGCGGTGCTCGCCCGAGTGGTTGCCCGAGTGCGCGCGGAAGGCCACTGACCGGCCAGTACGCACGCAGCTCCGCACTGCGGCGTACGTGCACGAACTCGTGGGCCGTTGGCGGCGAGATCCTGCCATCAACGACCTTCGGTATCGCCCCACCCTTTTGCACACTTCCCCATAGGGATGAAGCGAGTGGACGGCCGGGACCGGCTCGTGCGGTACGGACACGCCAGCAACCTCGTCGAGGTTGTTCAGTGCGACGCCGTGGGTGCCGGACCGACCGGATCGAGGAGGCCGGGCTCGTCGCGCTTCGGGTCGTTCACCAGATCGGCCACCTCCACCAGTGCGAGGCGCCCCTCGCCGGCCGGGCGGAGCAGGCGGCCGGCCTCGGCCGGCTCAAGCGCCTCGGGCGCGAGCCAGAGCCCCCAGTCGACGGGTTCCACGATGACCGGGCAACGGTCGTGGACCAAGGAGAGATCGGGACCGGCGATGGTCGTGACGATGGCGACCGTCCGTAGGACCTGCTCATCGGGTCCGTGCCAGACCTCCCAGACGCCGCCGAGCGCGAGGAGGTCGCCGTCGGCGCCCCGGGCGAAGTACGGGCGCCCGCGGCGTCGCTTCTGGTCGGGGTCGTGGTACCACTCGTAGAAGCCGTTGGCCGGGACGAGGCACCGCCGGCGTTCGAACGCCCGCCGGAACGACGGCGCGCTGGCGACCGTCTCGGCCCGCGCGTTGATCATGCGGTAGCCGACCGAGGGCTCCTTGGCCCAGCTCGGCACGAGTCCCCACTTGAGCGTGCCGAGCCGGCGCGTCGTGCCGTCGCGCGAGCAGACCACCGAGAAGATCTGCTGTGACGGCGCCACGTTGTACCGCGCCTCGGGCTCGCCCGGCGCGACATCGTCGACTCCGAATCGGGTGACCAGGCGCTCGGAGGGCTCGTAGAGGGAGAACCGGCCGCACACTGCGGCAACCTCAGCGCAGCTCGGCGAAGGCCTTTGCGAGCGGCTCGAGATGCGCGGCCCGGTGGGGCACCGGGAGGGGCACGATGGCCAGCTCGAGGCCGTGCTCGGCCATCGCGGCCGCCGCTTCGACGGCTGGGCCTGGCTCGCCGTCGGGGCCCGGCCGACAGTGGGCCGAGATCATGATCTCCTTCGGATCGCGGCCGACGTCGGCGCAGTGCTGATGGAGGACCTCGACCTTGCGCGAGAAGTCCTCGACGGTCCCGACCACGAAGTTCCAGTGTTGGGCGAAGCGGGCGGCGGTGCGCAGCGTGCGCTTCTCCCCGCTACCGCCGATGCAGATCGGCACGTGGGGCTTCTGGGGGCCCTTCGGCTCGCAGCGCGCGTCGGTGAGGGTGAAGTACTTCCCCGAGAAGCTCGTCGTCTCATTGCTGAGGAGCCCGACCAGGACCTCGCACGCCTCCTCGAACCGGTCGCTTCGCTCCTTGGGCGTTCCGAGCGGGATTCCGTAGGCGCCCGACTCCTGGACATTCCACCCGGCCCCGATCCCGAGGTCGAGCCGCCCGGCCGAGACGATGTCGAGCGTCGCGGCCATGTTCGCGAGGACGGCCGGGTGGCGGTAGTGGATGCCGGTCGCGAGGGTGCCGAGGCGGACCCGGGAGGTCGCCTGGGCGAGGGCCGTGAGCGTGACCCAACCCTCGAGGCAGGGCCCGTTCGTGTCGCCCACGATCGGGTAGAAGTGGTCGAAGGTCCAGCCGGACTCGAATGCGTCGATCTCATCCCCGGCTCGGAACACCTCGAGCATGTCGGTCCAGGTGGTGTGCTGCGGGGCGGTCTTGAAGGCGAGGCGCATGGCTGAACTCTACGACCGCTCGGGGGCGGACGGCCCGGCTGGGACGCCCCGCCGGCGCGACACCGCGGCCAACGCTCGGCGAATCAGAGGCAGAGCGTCGGGGTCTCTCCCGACACGCTGGCGCTCGTGGCCGTCCCCCCGGGCGCGTTGGCCTGGATCTCGTAGGTGTAGGTGGCCCCGAGTCCGTTCGCCGAGGTGTCGGCGTAGTTCGTGGTGCCCGACGAGACCCGTGCGATCGACGCGAAAGTGCCGCCGGGGCCCGAGCCGCTCTTGCGGAGCACCGTGTAGGAGGTCACCGACGGGCTCGGGCTGGCGCTCCAAGTCAGCACGAACTCCGGGCCGATCACCAGCACCTGGCATTGCCCGGTCACCGTGAGGCCGGTCGGCGGTGCCGGTGGCGGCGGGGTGGTGGTCGTGGTCGTCGTCGGGGCGAGGGTCGTCGTGGTGTTCCCACCGCCTCCGCCCTTCCCGGTGGTCGTCGTGGTCGTCGTGTTGTGCACCGTGGTGGTCGTCGTCGTGGTCGAGCTCTTGGTTCCGGCCTTCCCGGTGTCGGTCGTGGTCGTTGTGGCCTTCGTGCCTCCGCCCGCGCTCCCGGTGCCGCCGTCCGCCGAGGTACCCGAGGGTCCCGCCGATCCGGTGTTCCCTGAGGATCCCGTGGAGCCCGAGGAACCTGGGGCGGTGCTCTGGCCCTGGGCCGGGGTGGCGCCCGCCGCGCTCGGGGCTGCCGCCGGCACGGCCGGGGTGAGGGGAGACGCCGCGGTGAGCCCGATGACCCCGAGGCCGGCGGCGACGCCGGCGGCGACGGAGTGCCCGGTCACCGAGCTGACCCGGGCGACCACCGCGACAGCTTTGGCTGAGGACGCCGATGCAAGCCAGGAGAACGGTGCGGCGAGGCGGAGGCGCCAGACGGACACGGCCAGGAAGGCGCGGACCACGTCGGGGTCGAACTGGGTCCCCGCGCACTCGGTCAGTTCTTGGCGCGCCTTCTCCGGCCCGATCGGCTTCTTGTAGGAGCGGGCCGAGGTCATGACGTCGTAGGAGTCGGCGACCGCCACGATCCGTCCGCCGAGCGAGATGTGCCTGCCGGAGACGCCGAACGGGTATCCCCCGCCGTCGAACCGCTCGTGGTGCTCGACGATCGTGTTGGCCCACGGGCCAAGCCACGGCGCGATCGGCGCGGTGAGTCGTGCGCCCTCGAGCGGGTGGCGCCGGATCACCTCCCACTCCTCGTCGGTGAGCTTGCCCGTCTTGTTGAGTACGTCGGGGTGGACGGCGAGCTTGCCGATGTCGTGCAGCAGCGACGACCACCTCAGCCGGTCGCGGTGGACCTGGGGGAGATGGAGCTCCTCCGCGATCATGTCGGTCAAGGCCCTGACCCGCTCGGCATGGCCTCGGGTGGTCCGGTCGTGCGCGCTCAGCGTCGCCGCCAACGTGACGATCTTCTCGGCCGCCACCGTCGGCTCGTCGGCGAGGCCCCGCGTCCTCGCCTCCTCGACGCGGCGGTGCAGGTCCCGGACGCTCCCCGCGCGGCGGGCCACCGCGAGCCGCTGCGGGGCCCGGCCGGGGAAGGCCATCCCCATCTTCAGGAGGACGGCGAGCGGAAGCATCCGGCGGGCCAGGCGTTCGGTGGCGAAGAACACGAGCGTGCAGAACGCCAGGATCCCGAGCCACCACAGCGCGAACGGGGCCAGGGTGTCGGGTGCTGCGAACACCCGCTGGACGAGGAGTGCGCCCCCGACCGAGCAGGCGACGGGGAAACAGGCAATCGAGATGCCGAGCGCGGCCGAGAGGACCCGGCGGTCCTTCCAGCGCTCGCTGTCGCCTGGTTGGGGCATCGGTTCCTCCGTCCGACCCGGAGTCCTCGCGCCGCTCCACGAGCTCGGGCCGGGTCGGGCGGCGTCCGGCCCCGGAAAAAATAAGGGGTGGCTGGTCCGACCTGGTGGACAGTCTTCATCACTAGACAGGCATATAGCTATAGAGCTATATTTGGTGGGTGACCGCGGCCCGGGCGATCGAGGTGCTGGCGGAGCCGAACCGGCGGCGCATCCTGGACCTGCTCCGGGAAGCCGACCGCCCCGTCGGAGAGCTGGTCGGGTTGCTCCCGCTCACCCAGCCGGCCGTGTCGAAACACCTCCGCGTCCTGCGCGAGGCCGGCCTCGTCGAGGCCCGCCCGGAGGCGCAGCGACGCGTCTACCGGCTCCGCCCCGAGCCCCTGGCCGAGCTCGACGCCTGGCTCGAGCCCTACCGGGCGATGTGGGAGGCCCGGCTCGACGACCTCGCCGGCCACCTCAGCACAAAGGAGCGGTGATGGAAGACGCCACCTTGGAGACCACCGGGACCCGGCCGGCCGTCCGGCTCGAGCGGACGCTGCGTCAGCCGCCGGCGGTGGTCTGGCGCGCCCTCATCGACTGCGAGGAGCTCGCCGCCTGGTTCCCGTGCGACATCCTCACCGAGGAGTGGAAGGTCGGCGCCGCGCTCCGGTTCGTCTTCCGGGGCGGCGAGTGGCACGACCTCGAGGGCACCGTCCTCGAGTACGACGAGCCCCGGGTCCTCGCCTACACCTGGGGCGACGACGTGCTCCGCTTCGAGCTCGAGGCGGCCGGGGAGGGCACTCGCCTCGTCCTGATCAACGAGGTGGACTCGCCCGCGGCGGCGCGCAACGCGGCGGGCTGGGAGAGCTGCCTCGACCGCCTCGAGGGGCGCACCCCGCCGCCCGACGGGTGGCAGGAGCGATTCGAGCGCTACGTCGCGGCGTTCGAGCCGGCCATCGGCCACCAGGACGGCCCGCCCCAGCGGCCCTGAGCGCGCCGGCCCGGCGCGGCCCTATTCTCCGAACGTGGACGGCGCGGAGGTCCTGGCCGACGCCTTCGGGCGGATCGGCGAGATGGTGCACGGCGCGGTGGAGGGTCTGAGCGAGAAGCAGCTCGCCTTCCGCGTGGACGAGCAGTCGAACCCGATCGTCTGGCTGGTCTGGCACCTGGCTCGGGTCCAGGACGACCACGTCGCGCACGTGGCCGGGAGCGAACAGGTGTGGACCGCGGCCGGCTGGGCCGATCGCTTTGGGCTCGACCTGCCGGCGGCCGACCACGGCTACGGACACACGCCACAAGAGGTGGGCCTGGTGCACGGGGATGCGGAGGCACTCCTCGGCTACTACGACGCCGTGCACGAGGCCACGCTCTCGTACCTGCGCGGCCTCTCCGACGCCGCCCTCGACCGGGTGGTCGACGACCGCTGGGACCCACCGGTGACGCTCGGGGCGCGCCTCGTGAGCGTGCTCAACGACGACACCGCGCACGCCGGTCAGGCGGCCTACGTGCGGGGCGTCATCGATCGCCGGTAGGGGTTTCGCAGAGCCGGCACTCGAGCGTCGTGCCGAGGCGGCCGCGCCGGCCCGCCTCCTCCAAGACCCACGGGCGCGGCCGGAACGGTGGCTGGTGCCGGACGTGCTGGTGGTGGCCGCAGGCCAGCTCGGCGACCCAGTCGCCGGACTCGTCTCGATGGAACCCGACGATGGCCGACTCCACCGGTTCACCGTATCCACCTGTGGTTAGTGTCCGGCCGTGAGGGTCGCGGTGCTCGACGACTACCTGGACACCGTGGCCACCCTCGACGCGTTCGCCAAGCTCGACGGGCACGAGGTCCGCGTGTTCACCGACCACACCGACGACGTGGACGTCCTCGCCGAACGGCTCGCCGGCACCGAGGCGCTGGTCCTGATCCGGGAGCGGACCCGGATCGGCGCGCCCCTGATCGAGCGGCTCCCCGAGCTCGTCCTCATCAGCCAGCGCAGCGCCTACCCGCACATCGACATCGAGGCGTGCACCCGCCACGGGGTGCTCGTGTGCTCGAACCTGCACGCCGGATCGCCCTCGTACGCGACTGCCGAGCTCACCTGGGGCCTGGTGCTCGCCTCGATGCGCCGGATCCCCCAGGAGGCGGCCGCGATGAAGGCGGGCCGGTGGCAGACCGGCCTCGGCACGACGCTGCGGGGCAAGACCCTCGGGATCTACAGCTACGGGCGGATCGGCAGCGTGGTCGCCAACTACGGCGCCGCTTTCTCCATGGACGTGATGGCGTGGGGGCGCGAGGGCTCGATGGCCCGGGCGGTGGCCGACGGCCACCGGGCCGCGCCGAGCCGGGAGGCGTTCTTCGAGACGGGCGACGTGGTGAGCCTCCACCTCCGCCTGCTCGACGCCACCCGGGGGGTCGTCACCGCGGCCGACCTCGCCCGCATGCAGCCGAGCGCGCTGCTCGTGAACACGAGCCGCGCCGGGGTGATCGAGCCGGGTGCCCTGGAGGCGGCGCTCGCCGCCGGCCGCCCGGGGCTGGCGGCCGTCGACGTCTACGACGTGGAGCCGGTGGTCGGCGGGGCCCACCCGCTGCTCGCCCTCGACAACGTCGTGTGTACCCCGCACCTCGGCTACGTGACGAGGGAGGAGTGGGAGCTGCAGTTCTCGGACATCTTCGATCAGGTGAACGCGTTCGCAGCGGGCGCGCCGATCCACATGGTCAATCCCGAGGTGCACGACCGAGTGCGCTGAGCGCGGCTCAAGCGGACCGGTGCAGCAGCGCGAAGGCGCTCGAGACCACGTCGAGCAGGCGGATGCTGGCGGTCTCCTCGTCGATGGCCGTCGTCGGGTTCTCGAGCATCGCCACCACGACGAAGGTCCGGCCGGCCGTGTCCCGGGCGAGGTAGCCGAGGGTCAGCACGCCCGCCTCCGAGCCGCCCTTGAACCACACCCGTGACCAGGTCGACCGGGGCAGCGCGACACCGCCGTCGTTCACCGACAGCACGGTGCCGATCGGGCCGAGGCCAGGGGTCGCTTGGAGCGCGTCCAGGCCAGCGAAGGCGCGGCACATGTCCTGCGGCGAGGCGAACCACTCGATGCTCTGCCCACGTCGCGCGGGACCGTCGCGGCGGTCTCCTCGGCCGCCGTCACCGAGTCGATCGTCGAGGCCAGGTAGGCGGCCCGTCCGACCCGGTCGAGGGAGAGGTAGTGGTCGGCGAGCGCGGGGAAGTCGTCGTACTTCAGCGCGAAGAGCTCGCTCACGGTGAGAAACGGGACGTCGAGGTCGGGGTGCGCCGCCCACCGGGCCACCTGGCGCTCGACTGCGGCCCGGCCGACGAGCCCGAGGAGGAGGTCGGCGGCGGTGTTGTCGCTGACCGAGATCATCGCGGTGGCGACCTGGCGCACCGTGAGCACCGTGCCGTCGGGGACGGTCACGAGGGTGCCGCTGCCTCCGACCTTGCTGGACGCGGTCACCGTCAGCTTCTGGTCCCAGCTGATCCGGTGGGCCGAGATGTCCTCGGCCAGCGCGCCGAGCACGAACAGCTTGAACATCGATCCGAGCGGCCGCGCGGCGGCCGGCGCGATGGCGTGCACGGCCCGGCAGGTGCCGCCCGACCCCAGCTTCGCCGCCAGCAGGCTCACCCGTGGCGCAAGCGCCCTGATCGCGCCGTCGACCGCCGACCAGCTGGTCAGGTTGGCCGACACCGTCGGCGCGAGCAGCAGCCCCTCGATCAGCCCGGCCGCGTCGACGCGCAGCCGGACCGTGAAGTCGTTGCCGTCGACCGCCACGGTCGCGACGAGTGAGTCGGGCGTGACGTCGGCCAGCCCGAGCAGCCGCATCAGCCCAGGGGTCTGCTGTTCCAGCACGGCGTTCAGGGTGGCCGGGCTCACCTTGGTGAGGAAGGTGGCGTCGAAGTGGGCGGTGACGATCGGGTCGGAGAGCGGGAGGTACGCCGTCGCCCCGAGCAGCCAGGCGAGCTCCGACCCGACCGGGCTCTTCGGCGGGACCGGCGCCGCGCCGGCGGCGGCTCCGGACGGGAGGGCCGCGACCGCCAGCGCCGCTGCGGCGACCAGCGCCGCGCACGACCGGCCGCCCCGCCGCGTCACGGCCCGTCGGGTCAACGGCCGGTGCGTCCGTCCAGGAGCTCGCGGGTGATGTCCATATGGCCGACGTGCCGGGCCGTCTCCTCGAGGAGGTGACACACGACCCAGCGGAGCGTCGTCGGCCGGAACCCGCCCGCCGAGGGCTCGTCGTAGGAGGGGGCGGCGTCGAGCACCCGGTCGGCGGCGGCCGTCTCGGCCCGGTAGAACGCGACGATGTCATCGCGGTCCCAGCCGTCGGGGAGCTCGAACATGTGCTGGCGCCACCCCATGTCCATCGGTTCGCCGGCGAAGATCGCTCGCACCCACAGACGCTCGGCGTAGCCGAGGTGGACCACGATGATCCCGAGGGAGTTCGCGTGGACCGTGGGGCGCCAGCGGAGCTGGGCGGGGTCGAGATCCTCGAGCTTGTAGATCGCGCTCTCCCGCAGATGGGTAAGCCAGGCCCTCCCCATCGTCATCTCATCGGCAGGGGCGGACTCGTCGGGACGGGGGACCACCAACGTGGGCCGAGCGTTGACGTCCGGCGACGGCGGTCCGGGCTCGCTCACTGTCCCAGGCTGTCAGTGGCCGCGGAGGCGGTCCACCCGGGCGGCCAGCCGCGACGGCTTGCCGCGCCGCGCCTCGCTTCGATCGGCCACTCGTGTCGCCCATAGCGCCGCGTTGACGCCGAGGAAGCGGAGGGGCTCGGGCTCCCAGCGCCGCGACCGGTGCCCGACCCACGGCAGGTGGACGAGCTCGGTGTCGCGGCGCAGGATCAGGTCGGCGAGCGTCCTCCCGGCCAGGTTCGAGGTCGAGACTCCGTCGCCCACGTAACCGCCGGCCCACCCGATCCCGCCGGCCCGGTCGAGCCCGACCGAGGAGTACCAGTCCCGGGGGACTCCGAGCGGACCGCCCCAGGCGTGGGTCACCTGGACGTCGACCAGCTCGGGGAAGAGCTCGACCAGGCTGACCCGCAGCGCCCGGTGCACCCGGGCCGACCGGTCGTAGCGGGGGCGGATGGACGACCCGAAGTGGTAGGGGGCGCCGCGGCCGCCGAAAGCGAGCCGGCCGTCGGCGGTCCGCTGCCCGTAGATGATCAGGTTGCGGTGGTCGGCGAAGGTCTCGCGCTCGGACAGCCGCCCGCCCGCCCAGAACGACGGGGGGAGCGGTTCGGTGGCGATCATGAGCGAGTAGATCGGCGCGAGCGCGCGCCGGGAATCGGCCATCGCGGCCGTCCAGCCCTCGGTCGCCCGCACGATGACGTCCGCCCGTACGGTCCCGAGCGCGGTCCGGGCCAGCGGTCGGCTCCGTCCCTGGGCCGGCTCGAGCGAGCGCACCGGGGTGCGCTCGTAGAGGGTGCCGCCGCGCCGCTCGACCGCGTCGGCCAGGCCGCGAACCAGCCGGGCCGGATCGAGCGCCGCGCAGTGCGGGGTGTAGGTGGCCCCGAGGATGCCGTCGGCGCCGAGCCGAGCCTCCGCCTCGGGCCGCTCCAGCCACCGGAGGTCGGCGTCGCCGATCCCGAGGCGCCGCGCCGCCGCGATCTCGGCCCTGGCCCGCTCGACCTGGGCGACGTTGCGGGCGGCGACGACCGTCCCGCCCTTCGCCAGCCGGCAGTCGATGGCCTCGGCCGCCGTGGTCACCGCGACCTCGTCCACCGTCCGCTGCATGGCCCTCCGCATCGCCCGCGCCGGGCCGATGCCGTGCTCGCGGGCGATCCGGCCGTCGGAGGCCGCGAACAGCGCCGAACACCAGCCGCCGTTGCGGCCCGACGCGCCGAACCCGGCGACCTCGGCTTCGAGCAGCGCCACCCGGATGCGGGGCTCGGCGCGGAGCAAGGAGTGGGCGGTCCACAGGCCGGTGAAGCCGGCGCCCACGATGGCCACGTCGACATCGAGGTCGGTACGCAGCATGGGCCGCGGGGCGACCGGCCCCTCGAGGCCGTCCCACCACAAGGACAGCCCGCGCCATGGCCCGTGGTCGGGCGCGGTCTCGTTGCGACTCGTCGGCACGGTCCGGTGGGCCGTGGGGCTCAGATTCGGCGCCAGGCCTCGGAGAGGACGGTGCGCAACGTCTCGACCATGAAGTCGATCTCGGTCTGCCCGATGATGAGCGGCGGAGATAGTTGGACAACCGGGTCGCCCCGGTCGTCGGCTCGGCAGATGAGCCCGGCGTCGAAGAGCGCCGCCGAGAGGAACCCGCGCAACAGCCGCTCGCTCTCGTCGTCCTCGAAGGACTGCCGCGTCGCCTTGTCCTTCACGAGCTCGATCCCGTAGAAGAACCCGTCGCCGCGGACCTCGCCCACGATTGGCAGATCGAGCAGGGTATCGAGGCCGGCCCGGAAGGCGCCCTCGGTGGCCCGCACGTGTCCGAGGATGTCGTCGTGCTCGAAGACGTCGAGGTTGGCCATCGACACCGCGCACGACACCGGGTGCCCGGCGAATGTGAACCCGTGGGTGAAGCTCTTGTCCCCGTGCAGGAAGGGCTCGGCGAGCCGGTCGGTGGCGATCATCGCTCCGAGCGGGGCGTAGCCACTGGTGAGCCCCTTGGCCACCGTGATGATGTCGGGCATGTAGTCGTAGCGCTGGGAACCGAACCACTCGCCCAGCCGGCCGAACGCGCAGATCACCTCGTCTGAGACGAGCAGGACGCCGTGGCGGTCGCAGATCTCGCGGACCCGCGCGAAGTACCCCGGGGGCGGCGGGAAGCAGCCGCCGGCGTTCTGCACCGGCTCGAGGTAGACCGCGGCCACCGTGTCGGGGCCCTCGCGCTCGATCGCCCGGCTGATTTCGTCGGCCGCCCACCGCCCGAACGCCTCGAGGTCGTCGCCGTGTTCGGGCGCCCGGTAGAAGTTCGTGTTGGGCACCTTCACGGTGCCCGGGACGAGCGGCTCGAACGGGGTCTTGAGCGCCGGGATCCCGGTGATCGACAGCGCCCCGAAGGACGTGCCGTGGTAGGCGATGTCGCGGCTGATCACCTTCGTCCGATATGGCTGGCCGGTGATGCGGAAGTACTGGCGGGCCAACTTCCACGCGGACTCGACCGCCTCCGAGCCCCCCGAGGTGAAGAACACCCGGTTGAGGTCGCCGGGGGTGAGCGAGGCGACGCGCTCGGCCAGCTCGACGGCGCGGGGGTGGGCGTAGGTCCACAGCGGGAAGTAGGCGAGCTCGGAGGACTGTTTGGCGGCTGCCTCGCCGAGCTCGGTTCGGCCGTGGCCGATCTGGCTGGTGAACAGGCCGGCCAGCCCGTCGAGGTAGCGCTTGCCGTGCTGGTCCCACACGTACGCGCCCTCGCCCCGCACCATGATCGGCACCTCGTGCTCCTCGTTGTAGTTGCCCAACCGCGTGAAGTGCATCCAGAGGTTTCGCTGGGCGCGGGCGCTGAGCGTGCTGTCGCCGGCGTTGGTCATGGGTCCCACCTCGCTCACCTGGTCCCCCAGGTGTAGGTCTGCTTGGCCAGTTTCAGGTACATGAAGATCTCGGTCGACCGGACACCCGGGATCGAGCGGATCGAGTCGTTGAGGATGTGCAGGAGGCGCTCGTCGTCCTCGCACACGACTTCGACGAGGAGGTCGAAGGATCCCGCCGACATGACCACATAGTCCACCTCAGCGACGGGGACGATCTTGGCCGCCACCGCCCGCACGTCGCCCTCCACGGTGATCCCGATCAGTGCCTGACGGTGGAAGCCGAGCTGCAGGGGGTCGGTCACGGCCACGATCTGGATGACGCCGTTCGCCCGCAGGTGCTGGACCCGCCGGCGGACGGCGGCCTCGGAGAGCCCGATCTCGTCGGCGATCTGAGAGTAGGCACGCCGGCCGTCGCGCTGGAGGGCCTCGATGATCGCCCGATTGGCGGCGTCGAGGCCCGCCTCGCCGGGGCCTGCCGAGCCGGGGTCGCCGTTCGCCCGGTCGGGGGGCCCGAGCCCGATCGCTTCGGCGTCGAGGTCGGTTGGGGTCTGCACCATCGCTCCGCTCGTCCGCCACCTCGTGACGGATTCATTCACCTTACCGCCAGTTCATGACTGAGATCGTTGGAGACCTGGTGTCTGCCTCCGAATTCCCTTTGTCACTGGCGCTGCGATCTGCGATATTGGCTGTCGGGGCCGCCCGCGTGGCGGCCGGGAACGGGGGGCTGGGCTGCAGGAGCTGCGCAACTTCGTGGGCGGTGAGCACGTGGAGGCGGTGAGCGGAGCCTCCGCCGCCATCGTCGACCCGAGCACCGGCGATGCGTTCGCCCACGCGCCGGTTTCGGGGCCCGAAGACGTCGCGCGCGCCCTCGATTCGGCCCGCAACGCGTTCACCGGGTGGCGGCGTTCGACGCCGTCGGAACGGTCGCTCGCCCTCCTCAAGACCGCGGACGCGATCGAGGCGCGCGCGGAGGATCTCGTGCGCGCCGAATGCGAGAACACCGGGAAACCCTTCGGGCTCACGATGTCCGAGGAGATCCCCCCGATGGTCGACCAGATCCGATTCTTCGCCGGCGCCGCCCGCCTCCTCGAGGGCCGGGCCGCCGCCGAGTACATGGCCGGCCACACCTCCTACGTCCGGCGCGAGCCGGTCGGGGTATGCGCGGCGGTGACCCCGTGGAACTACCCGATGATGATGGCCGTCTGGAAGTGGGCACCGGCGCTCGCGGCGGGGAACACGATGGTGCTCAAGCCGTCCGACACCACCCCGGTGAGCACCCTGCTCCTCGCCGAGATCCTGGCGGAACACTTCCCGCCCGGGGTGTTCAACGTCGTGTGTGGCGACCGGGACACCGGCCGGACGCTGGTCTCGCACCCCGTCCCGGCGATGGTCTCGATCACCGGGAGCGTCCGGGCGGGGATGGAGGTGGCCACCGCGGCCGCCTCCGACCTGAAGCGGGTCCATCTCGAGCTCGGCGGCAAGGCTCCGGTCATCGTCTTCGACGACGCCCCGGTCGAGCCGACCGCCGAGGGTATCGCCGGGGCGGCCTACTTCAACGCCGGTCAGGACTGCACCGCCGCGACGCGGGTGCTGGCGGGGCCAGCGGTCTACGGCGACCTGGTCGACGCCCTGGTCGCCCAGGCTTCCGGCACGACGGTCGGCCCCTACGGACAGGACGACGCCGACTACGGCCCCCTCAACAACGCGACCCAGCTGGACCGGGTGCGCGGGTTCCTCGAGCGGACCCCGGCGCATGCGTCCATCGCGGTCGGCGGCGAGCCGGTCGGCGAACGCGGGTACTGCTTCGCGCCGACGGTCGTGGCGGGGCTCCATCAGGACGACGAGATGATCCAGCAGGAGATCTTCGGCCCGGTGATCACGGTGCAGCGTTTCGACGCCGAGGCCCAGGCGCTCGAGTGGGCGAACGGTGTCCAGTACGGGCTGGCCTCGAGCGTCTGGACGAGCGACCACGGCCGGGCCATGCGGATGGCGCGGGATCTCGACTTCGGGTGCGTGTGGATCAACACCCATATCCCGCTCGTCGCCGAGATGCCGCACGGGGGCTTCAAGCACTCGGGCTACGGCAAGGACCTCTCGGTCTACGGGCTTGAGGACTACACGCGGATCAAACACGTCATGAGCAACATCGAGGCCTGAGGTCGGCACCGGCGTGGGCCACCGGGACAGACAGGGGAGGAGCACGTGAGCGCGATCACGGGGGCGATCACGACCGAGGCGCAACTGGCCCGGCGTGCAGACAAGGGTCTGAAGGGCGAGGCACTCGGGCTGATCTCGAGCACGGTCGTAGGGGTCGCGTCCACCGCGCCGGCCTACAGCCTGGCGGCGACCCTCGGGTTCGTCGTGGTGCTCATCGGGGTGAAGGCGCCGATCGTCACCCTCGCCGCCTTCGTTCCCATGCTCCTCATCTCCTTCGCCTACAAGGAGCTCAACCGGGACGACCCCGACTGCGGCACCATCTTCACCTGGGCCACCCGAGCCTTCCGCCCGAAGGCGGGGTGGATGGGTGGGTGGGGGATCGTTGCCGCCGACATCCTGGTGATGGCGAGCCTGGCCCAGATCGCCGGCCAGTACATCTTCTTGCTGTTCAACACCGGCTCAATCGGGAGCCACGCGGCCAGCGGGTGGGTGCTGCTCGTGGGGATCGCCTGGATCGTGGCGATGACGGCGATCTGCTACGTCGGGATCGAGATCTCGGCCAACTTCCAAAAGGCGCTGCTCGGCATCGAGATCGTGATGCTCGTCGTCCTCTCGGTCGTGGCGCTCGTGAAGGTGGGCAACGGGTCGGCGCCCCTCGGGCACCTGACGCCCAGTTGGTCCTGGTTCAACCCCGCCGGCACGTCCTTCAAGGACTTCGTCGACGGCCTGACCCTCATGCTGTTCATCTACTGGGGGTGGGACACCGCGGTGTCGGTCAACGAGGAGACCAAGGACAAGGAGACCACCCCCGGCCGGGCGGCCGTGATCTCCACGATGATCCTCCTGGCGGTGTACCTCCTGGTGATCCTCTCGTCGCAGTCCTACGCAGGGCTCGGCACGAAGGGCGTCGGGCTCGGCAACCCGGCCCACGTCGGCGATGTGCTGTCGGTGCTCGGCTCGTCGGTCTTCGGCACCTCGGGATTCGGCAGCTTCCTCTCCCATCTGCTCCTGCTCATGGTGCTCTCGTCGGCGGCCGCCTCGACCCAGACCACGATCCTGCCAACCGCCCGGACCACCCTGTCGATGGCCGTGTACAAGGCCGTCCCGTCCGCGTTCGGCCGGATCCACCGCCGGTTCCTCACCCCGACCGTGTCGACGCTCACCATGGGTCTCGTGTCGATCGGCTTCTACGTGGCCATGAACTACGCGTCGCATGGCTCGGTGATCACCGACTCGGTGACGGCCCTCGGGGTGATGATCGCCTTCTACTACGGGCTCACCGGGCTCTCCTGCGCCTGGTACTACCGCAAGACCCTGACCAAACGGCCCAGGGACCTGGTGATGCAGGGGGTCCTGCCGCTCCTCGGCTGGGCGATCATGTGGGCGATCGGGGGCTACAGCCTCGACCAGGACTGGGGCACCGGGAGCAGCTACACCTCCTGGACCGTCCCGGGCATCCACTGGCACATCGGCGGGGCCTTCCTCCTCGCCGCCGGCTCCCTCCTCCTCGGGGTGGTGCTCATGTACGTCTACCGGGCCGTCGCTCCGCCCTTTTTCAAAGGTGAGATCCTGAACCGAGACACCATGACGCTTGTCCCCGACGACGTCGGCACCCCGGTCGGCCTGTTCGGCATCGAGCCAGGCGACGCGTCCCCGCCCGCTCGGCAGTGATCATCGGGGTCCCGAAGGAGCGCCTCGTCGACGAGGGCCGCGTCGCGATCACCCCTGCGGGCGTGCGCGAGCTCACCGGGTCGGGCCACCAGGTGGTGGTGGAGCAAGGGGCGGGGATCGGGTGCTCCATCCCCGACGAGGACTTCGTCCGGACCGGGGCGAAGATCCTGCCCGAGCCCGACGAGGTGTGGGCCTCGGCCGACCTCGTGCTCAAGGTGAAGCAGCCCATCGCCGAGGAGTATCCGCGTCTCTCGTTGCGCAAGGACCAGGTGCTCTTCACCTACCTGCACCTCGCGGCCGACCGGCCCTGCACCGAGGCCCTTATGGCGGCGGGCAACACCGCCATCGCGTATGAGACCGTGCAGCTGCCCGACGGTTCCTTGCCGCTGCTCATCCCCATGAGCGAGGTCGCCGGGCGGATGGCTCCGATCGTGGGCGCGAACCACCTGATGCGGCCGGCCGGCGGGAGCGGCGTGCTCGTCTGCGGGGTGCCGGGCGTCCGCTCGGCCAAGGTGGTCATCCTCGGGGCCGGGATCGCCGGCATGGCGGCGGCGACGCTGGCCGTCGGCCTGCACTGCGATGTCTACGTGCTCGACCGCGACCTTTCGAAGCTGCGGGCCGTGGACCACCACTTCCGTGGCGCGCTGGAGACCATCGCGTCGAGCGCGCACGCGGTGGAGGAGACCTGCGTCGACGCCGACATCGTCATCGGAGCGGTGCTGGTCGTCGGGGCGAAGGCCCCGAAGCTGGTCTCAGACGAGCTGGTGGCCAGGATGAACCCCGGCTCGGTGCTGGTGGACATCTCGGTCGACCAGGGCGGATGCTTCGAGTCGTCCCACCCGACCACCCACTCGCACCCCACCTTCCCGGTGCACGGCACGCTCTTCTACTGCGTCGCCAACATGCCCGGCGCCGTGCCCCACAGCTCGACCTACGCGCTCACCAACGCCACGCTGCCCTTCACCATGGAGGTGGCGGCGCACGGGTGGAAGGAGGCCGCCCGACGCGACCCCGCGCTGGCCAAGGGGGTCAACGTCGTCGGCGGCGAGGTGACCTACGCCCCGGTGGCCGAGGCGCACGGGATGGCCCGGAAGGACCTCGGCACGCTGCTCTGACCAGGCCGCCCACGGGCGGGCGAGCGTCAGGGATTGTTGGTCGTGATGAAGGCGACCATCGCCTCGATGTACTCGGGTGGGATGAACCCGCGCATGATGGCCGAGAGGTGCCCCTTGCCCGGGAGGACCACGTTCGTGAACTGCCGGGCCTCGCGCCAGAACCGGTGGGTCTTGGCGAGCGGCCGGTCGAACTCCCCGTTGATCGCGAGGATCGGGAATGCGAGGGCGGCGACGTCGATCGACGCGGAGAGGGCCCGCTGGCGGGCGACGAACTCGGTGCGGTCACCGAGCGGCGGGGTACGCGGAGCGCGCGCGGCGTTCCCGACCTCCTCGCCGGGCACCTCGGGGCGGTTGCGGAACTGCGCGGTCGCGGCCGCCTCGTCGGGGGCCGGCCCGTCCTTGTCCGGGGGGACCCGGTCGGCCCACTCCTCGGTCTCGGTGATCCCCGAGCCGCCGAAGCTGGCCGAGAGAAACCGTTCGGGGTGGGTGGCCAGGATGCCGGCGGTCACGAAGCCCCCCATGGAGTACCCGCCGATGTGCGCCTTGGCGATCCCCTGCTGGTCCATGAACTCGACGACGTCGGCCGACATCTTCTGACGGGCCCCGTCGGGGCCGGCTTCGCTCAGGCCATGGCCCCGCATGTCGATCCCGATGACCCGGTTCGTCGGGGCGAGGGCCGGCGCGATCCCGTTCACGAACCAGTTGCCGACCGCGCTCCCCCCGGCCCCGTGGATGAGGATGACCGGCGTCCCGCTGCCCATCTCCACCCAGTGCAGCTTCGTGCCGTCCTCGACCTCGAAGTAGTGCTCGGTCCACACCGCCGACCCAGGCATCTCCGCCCCCGTTCCCGGCCGCCCGGGCGGCCGACCAGGGCGACTGTAGGCGGGTCGTGAAATCGTTGCCACCGCGCCTGCGTCCGGTCGGTCGCAGGTTGACCTCGACGATAGTTCGTGTACACTTACCGTAAGTGGTAGCTAACTATCCTGAAGTCCTGGTCGCCCTGGCCGACCCGACGAGGCGCACGATCTTCGAGCGCGTCGCCGAGCGGCCCTCGGCGGTGGGGGAGCTGGCCCTGACCCTCCCGGTCTCACGGCCGGCCGTCTCACAGCACCTGCGGGTGCTGAAGGACGCGGGACTGGTCGTCGACGAGCGGGACGGGAACCGACGGATCTACCACCTCGACACCGGGGGGGTCGAGGCGTTGCGCGCCTACCTCGACCGGTTCTGGAACCTGGCGCTCCACCGCTTCAAGGAGGCGGCCGAGCGCCCCATGAACGGAGGCTGAGATGGAGTCCCCAACGTCGGTCGGCACGTCGGTGGTGGTGGAGGCCCCCATCGATCACGCCTTCAAGGTGTTCACCGAGGAGATCGGCGAGTGGTGGCCGCCCGAGCACCACATCTTGGAGGCCGAGCTCGACGAGATGGTGTTCGAGCCCCGGGTGGGCGGATCGATCTGCGACCGGGGCACCGACGGCAGCGAGTGCCGATGGGCCCGGGTGCTCGTCTACGAACCGCCGAACCGGGTGGTGTTCTCCTGGGACATCTCGACCGCCTGGAAGCTCGAGCCGGACCCGGCCAGGGCGAGCGAGGTCGAGGTGCGGTTCGTCTCCGAGGCCCCGGGTCGGACGAGGGTCGAGCTCGAGCACCGGCACATCGATCGCCACGGCGAGGGATGGGAGGCGATGCGCGACGGCGTCGGCCACGAGGACGGCTGGGGCCTGATCCTGCGCGGCTTCGCGACGTTCGCCGCGACCGCCTGAGTCGTCCCGTTCCCAGCGCGGCCGAGGGGCGGTAGACAGGGGGGCGTGCTCGTTCGCCGCGGGTTGAGGGCCGGCGGATGACGCCGTCGTCGCCGGTCGGCCGGCGCGCCACGGTCGCGCTGCTCCTCACGCTGACCGGGGTCACCGGCCTGGTCGACGCGGTCAGCTACCTGCGGCTCGGCCGGGTGTTCGTGGCCAACATGACGGGGAACGTCGTCTTCCTCGGCTTCAGCGTGGCGCCCCACTCCGGCCTCTCGCCGGCCGCGTCGGCCGTCGCGCTCGGCGGGTTCGTCGTCGGCGCCGTGCTCGGGGGCCGGCTCGCCACGGTCCTTTCGACCGTCGGTCGGCGGTGGCTGGTGGTCGCATTCGTGCTCGAGGCGACCATGGTCGGGGTCATGGCCGTGCTCACCGGGCTCGGGATCGCGGCCTACCACGGCGACGCTCGGTTCTCGACGATCGCCGTGCTCTCGGGCGCGCTCGGCATCCAGAACAGCACCGTGCGGCGGCTGAGCGCCCCGGACCTCACGACGACCGTGCTCACGCTGACTCTCACCGGCCTCGCCGCCGACAGCTTCCTGGCCGGCGGACCCGGGGCGAAGCCGCACCGTCGCGTGGGCTCGGTCGTCATCATGTTCGCCGGCGCCGCCGCCGGCGCCGGTCTTCTCCAGATCTCGGTGACCCCGGTCGTGGCGATCGCGGCCGCCGCGATCGGGTTCGTGGCGATCGGCTTCGCACTGGGGCCGTCCGGGGGCCGAACCGAGGGGGGCGCCTGAGGTGGCCCCGGTCGTCTGGCTGGTGCGGCACGGGCAGAGCGTCTGGAACGCCGAGGGCCGGGTGCAGGGCCAGAGCGACGCGCCGGGACTGACCGCCCAAGGGGAGGCCGAGGCCCGCCTCGTCGCGCGGCGCCTCGCCGCGACCCGAGCGGGGGCGGTGGTGTCGAGCGACGCGCTCCGGGCCGTGGAGACGGCCGGGCCGATCGCGCTGGCACTCGGCGTGCCGCTTCGGACCGACGGCCGGCTGCGGGAGCGCTGTCTGGGGGTGCTCGAGGAGGGCCCGATCTCGGCCCTCGTGCCGTCGTTCACCGGTTTCGACGCCGGCCAGGTCGTCGACGCCGACGCGCACCCCGAGGGTGGGGAGTCGCTGCGCGAGCTCTACGAGCGCGTCGGCGGGTGTCTCGCGAGCCTCGGCGCGGACCCGCCGGCGCCGGTCTTCGTGGCGGTCACCCACGGGGGGTTCCTGCGGGTCGCGTGGGCGTGGCTGGCCGGACAAGGACTGGGCTCGATCCGATCACCACGCACCCCCAACACGGTGGTGTGGCGGGCCGACCTCGGGACGAGAGAGATCGACGGGGAACCCGAGCTCCCGGTGTGACGGCCGGTCAGCCGGCCGGGGCGGCCCCCCGCTCGACGAGGCCCTTCAGTCGGCCGAGGTCGGCCGCCAGGTCCTTCGACCGGTCGAGGTGTTGGGGCATGAACAGCCCGATGCCGATCTCCATCGCCTTGGGCAGCCTCACCACGTGGAACGACTCGGTGACGGTCGTCTTCCCGTCCTCCTCGGTCAGGCGCAGGGTCCACTCGACCGAGTCGGGGTAGACGCCGGCCGGCATCGTCCGCCAGACGAGCTCATTCGGCGGGTCGGACCGGAAGATCTGGTTGAGTCGGCTCCAGCGGGCCACCCCTCGGCGGTTCCGGCCCCGGAACTGGGCGCCGACCACGGCGGCGTTGGCGCCACCGACCCAGTCGCACCCGCGGCACTCCCCACTCCACTCGCCGACCCGCGTCACGTCCGACACCACCGCCCAGACGGCCCGGGCCGGTGCCTCGATGGTGACGGTCGCCTCACAGTCATGCCGCACGGTGCCCTCAAACAGGGCGGCACTCCGAGCCGCCCGAGCCACCATGATCTTCGATGCAAGCAGCTCGGACCACTCACCTCGATCGCCCGACGAGAGGTCCGCCACTCGAGCGGGCCGGCCGTATCCTTTGCCCATGAGCAAGCCGGTCTCCGTCCGCAGCGGAGGCGAGGTGACGTTCTCCTCGGTGGACGACGTGCTCGCGCTGGTGCGGGCGAGGGGTGGACGGGCCACCTCGTCGCGCCGGATCCTCCTCGAGGTGCTCTTCGAGGCCGGCGACCACCTGAGCGCCGAGGAGCTGGCCACCGCGGTGCAGGTACGGGCGCCCGACGTCCACCTGTCCACCATCTATCGCAACGTGGAGGACCTCCAGCGCCTCGGCGTCGTCGTGCACTCGCACCTCGGGCACGGCCCGGCCACGTACCAGCTGGCCTCGCTCGCCCACGGCCACTTCATCTGCGAGGACTGCGGCCGCATGATCGAGGCCTCCGACGATCTGTTCTCGGGGCTCGCCCGGGCGGCCAAGAGAAAGCTCGGGTTCTCGATCGACCCCCACCACTTCGCCATCCTCGGCCGCTGCGCCGACTGTGAGGCGGCGCGGGCTCCGGTCGACGCGACCCCGTAGTCGGAACCGTGCGACGGTCGAGGATCGAGCGGGCGGTCGCCCTGGCCGGACTCGAGTTCCCCGACGCCGTCGACTTCGAAGTGGTCGGGGAGGAACCGGTGCTGCGCTCTCCGCACCACCTGGCCACCGGGGCCGCCACCGCGCGGGTGCTCACCGGCGTCGCCGCCGACGCGCTGTGGCGCACCCGGGGCGGCGCGCCCCAGTCCCTCGTGGTCGACGCGCGTCATGCCGCCGCCGCGCTGAGCTCCTACAGCCACCTCCGGCTCCTCGACCGCGCCGCGGTCCCGCCCGAGCCGGTGCCGAGGCGCGTGCTCGTCGGCATCGTGGCCGCCCGGGACGGCCGGTACGTCCAGCTGCACTCGTCCTTCAACGATGGGCCGACCATCGCCGACGAGCTGGGCCTCGGCCCGGAGCCTTCCCGCGAAGAGGTCGAGGCCGCGGTCGCGGGCCGGGACGCGTTCGAGCTCGAGGCGTCGTTCATCCGCCGACGGGTCTGCGGCGGCGTGGTCATGTCGAAGGAGGAGTGGGCCGGCCACCCGCAGGGCCGGGCGCTCGAGGGGTGGCCGGCCGTGCGGGTGACCCGGATCGGCGACGCGCCGCCCGAGCCTCTGCCCGAAGGCGACCGCCCGACGTCGGGGGTCCGGGTGGTGGACCTGACGCGGGTGCTGGCCGGACCCACCTGTGCGAAGACCCTGGCCGAGCACGGCGCCGACGTGCTGCACGTCACCGCGCCCCACCTCGACCGCCGCGGGCCGTTCGACATCGAGACCGGCATCGGCAAGCGACAGACGAGCATCGACCTGAACGATCCGGCCGGGGCCGAGACGATGCACGCGCTGCTCGCCGAGGCCGATGTGTTCTCCCAGGGGTACCGGCTCGGCACCCTGGCGCGGCGCGGGCTCGGTCCCGAGGCGGTGGCCGAGCTGCGGCCCGGCATCGTGTACGTCTCGGAGAACTGCTACGGCCACGTGGGGCCGTGGCGCGAGCGCCCGGGGTGGGAGCAGCTGGGCCAGGCCGCCACCGGGATGTCGATGCGGGAGGGGATGTCGTCCCCCTCGGGTGTGCCGCGCCTCGCCCCGGCCGCGGTCAACGACTACACGACCGGGTTCCTCGCCGCCTACGGCGCGATGGTGGCGCTCGCCCGCCGGGCCGCCGAGGGCGGGTCGTGGCACGTCCAGGCGTCGCTGTCCCAGACCTGCATGTGGTACCAGCGGCTCGGGGACGACAACGACCCCGAACGGGCGGATCCCGGCGACACCGGTGCGTTCGTCGCCGAGATGGACACCCCGGCATTCGGCCGGATCGCCTATCTCACCCCGGCGCTCTCGATGTCGCAGACACCGCCGCGCTGGGACCTCCCCCCGGCCCCGAGCGGGGCGCACGAGCCCGTCTGGTTGCCGCGGTAATAAGGCGCGACGCGCCGGGCGCCGCGCTTGACAGGTCCATGTCATTTCCGCGCTTCGGCTTGCGGGTCACGGCTGGACCTGGGACGGTGGTCGCCGATCCTCGTTTGCAGGGTCCTAGCGTCGGGTACCAGGCACGGGAGGAGGAGAGGCCCGCACGGCCAGGACGGGCCGGCGCCCCGGCCCGGCGCGGCCCGTTTGCCACCATGGACTCCGTTCACACGCCGCCGAGGGTCGCCATCCCCATCCCCCAGACCGGCCGACTCCGGCCGGTCATCACCGCGATCCGGCCCTGGGTCGACGGGGTCCGGCCGGCGAAGGCGGCCGTCGGCGACCGGGTCCCGGTCGAGGCGGATGTGCTCATCAACGGCCACGACCTCGTCGCCTGCGACGTGGCCTACACCCACGAGGACGACCAGGGTTGGGCATCGGTCCCGATGCACGATCTCGGGAACGACCGCTTCGGGGCCGAGATCCCGATCACCAAGATCGGGCTGTACCGCTTCGTGGTGCGCGGCCGGCCGGACACCTTCGAGACGTGGCGCCGCGACCTGCGGGCCCGGCTCTCGGCGGGCCAGGACGTCTCGACCGACCTCTTGATCGGGGCCACGCTCCTGTGGGACGCCGCCGCCCGCGCGACGGGCGCCGACCGGCGGGCCCTCGCGTCGACCGCCGAGCTCGTGCGCGACGGCACCGACCGTCTCGACCGGCCCCTCGACACCGTGCCGTCGATCCGGCCGCGCAACGGGCCGAAGCCTCCGGCGCGGGACCGGCCGGCCACGTTGCGCTCGCTCGTCTTCTCCGACGAGCTCGGACACCTGGTCGGCCGCCACCCGGACCCGACGACGGCGGTCGTCTCGGAGATCCAGCGGTTGTTCGCCGACCCCGCCCGGGCTCGGTTCAGCGCCTGGTACGAGCTGTTCCCCCGGTCGGCCTCACCCGACCCCCGGCGGCCGGGGACCCTGGCCGACGTCGAGCGGTTGCTCCCCTACGTCGCCCGCCTCGGCTTCGACGTCTTGTACCTGCCGCCGATCCACCCGATCGGGAAGGTCAACCGGAAGGGCCACGACGGCCGGCCGCTCGCCGAGCCCGGCGACCCGGGCAGCCCCTGGGCGATCGGCTCGGACGAGGGCGGCCACACCGCCGTCCACCCCGAGCTCGGGACCGTGGACGACCTGCGCTCGCTCGTGGCCGCCGCCGCCGAGCGAGGCATCGACGTCGCGATGGACCTCGCGTTCCAGGCGGCCCCCGACCACCCCTGGGTGAGCGAGCACCCGGAGTGGTTCCGCCGCGACCCCAACGGCGAGATCCGCCACGCCGAGAACCCGCCGAAGCGCTACGAGGACATCTACCCGCTCGACTTCGACTCGGCGAACTGGCCCGGCCTGTGGGAGGAGCTCCTCGGCGTGGCCCGGTTCTGGATCGATCAGGGCATCTCGGTGTTCCGGGTCGACAACCCCCATACCAAGCCGTTCCGGTTCTGGGGATGGTTCATCGACACCCTGAAGGCGGAGCACCCCGAGCTCATCTTCCTGTCCGAGGCGTTCACCCGGCCGAAGGTGATGTACGAGCTGGCGCGGCTCGGCTTCACGCAGTCCTACACCTACTTCGCCTGGCGCAACGAGAAGTGGGATATCGAGAGCTACTTCAACGAGCTGACGAGGACCGAGGTGGCCGACTACTTCCGGCCCAACCTGTGGCCGAACACGCCCGACATCCTCACCGAGACCCTCCAGTCCGGGCGCCCGTCGACCTTCGTCACCCGGCTGGTGCTGGCGGCCACGCTCGGTGCCAGCTACGGGATCTACGGGCCGGCCTTCGAGCTGCAGGAGCACGTCGCGCGCGCGCCCGGCTCCGAGGAGTACGGGCGATCGGAAAAGTACGAGGTTCGACATTGGGACCTCGCCCGCCCCGACAGCCTCGCCGACCTGATCGGTCGGGTGAACGAGATCCGCCGGGCCCACAGCGCGCTGCAGCACGACCGGACGCTGCGTTTCCACCGGGTCGACAACGAGCGGATCGTCGTCTACTCGAAGCGGTCGATCGAGCCGGGCGACGCCGACGCGATCGTGGTGGTGGTCAACCTCGACCCGGTGCACACCCAGTCGGGCTGGGTGGAGCTCGACCTGAAGGAGCTCGGGATCGAGCGGCCCGAGGGCCTCGTGATGCACGACCTCCTCACCGACGCCCGCTACCGGTGGGAGCCGACCCGCAACTTCGTCATGCTCGACCCGACCGGCCTGCCGGTGCACCTCTTCGGCGTGGAGGCCGACGCGGCCCGCGCGGCTTCCCGGTGAGCGAGCTCGGGGGCCAGCCCGGGCCGGTCGTGGTCGGCTCCCCGACCGGGGGGTCGTCCTGGTACAAGGACGGCGTCTTCTACGAGCTGCACGTCCGGGCCTTCCGGGACGGCAACGGCGACGGCGTCGGGGACTTCAAGGGGCTGCTCGGGAAGCTCGACTACCTCCAGGAGCTCGGCATCACCGCGCTCTGGCTGCTGCCGTTCTACCCCTCGCCGCTGCGCGACGACGGCTACGACATCTCGGACTACCGCCGGGTCCACCCCTCCTACGGCACCCTCCAGGACTTCCGCCGGGTGCTGAAGGAGGCCCACCGCCGGGGAATCAAGGTGATCACCGAGCTCGTGCTCGCTCACACCTCCGACGAGCACCCCTGGTTCCGTCGGGCCCGGGTCGCCCCCGCCGGGTCGGTGCACCGGGACTTCTACCTGTGGAGCGACACCGCCGATCGCTTCAGCGAGGCGCGGGTGATCTTCACCGACTACGAGACCTCGAACTGGACCTTCGACCCGGTCGCGCACGCCTACTACTGGCACCGCTTCTACTCGCACCAGCCGAGCCTCAACTACGACAACCCGGCGGTCCGCCAGGCCATGTTCGACGTCGTCGACTACTGGCTCGAGATGGGCGTCGACGGCCTCCGACTCGACGCGGTGCCCTACCTCTACGCGCGGGAGGGCACGAGCTGCGAGAACCTGCCTGAGACCTTTGGGTTCCTCCGCGAGCTGCGCGCCCATGTCGACGCTCGGTTCGGGGACAAGATGCTGCTCGCCGAGGCCAACCAGTGGCCCGAGGACGCCGTCGCCTACATGGACGACGGCGCGCTGTGCCATATGGCCTTCCACTTCCCGCTCATGCCGCGCATGTTCATGGCGGCCCGCCAGGAGGACCGGTTCCCGATCGTCGACATCCTGGCCGAGACGCCGACGCCGCCGGCGGAGTGCCAGTGGGCGCTGTTCCTCCGGAACCACGACGAGCTCACCTTGGAGATGGTCACCGACGAGGAGCGGGACTACATGTACCGCGTCTACGCCCAGGACCCCCAGGCCCGCGTGAACGTCGGGATCCGCCGGCGGCTGGCGCCGCTGCTCGGCAACGACCGCAAGCTCATCGAGATGATGAACGGGCTGCTCTTCTCGATGCCGGGGACGCCGATCATCTACTACGGCGACGAGATCGGGATGGGCGACAACATCTACCTCGGCGACCGCAATGCGGTGCGCACCCCGATGCAATGGGACAGCGACCGCAACGCCGGCTTCTCGCACGCCAACCCCCAGCGGCTCTACCTGCCGGTGATCATCGACCCCGAGTACCACTCCCAGGCGGTCAACGTGGCGGCCCAGCAGGAGAACCCGAACTCGCTGCTCTGGTGGATGAAGCGGCTGATCGGGCTGCGCCAGCGCTACAAGGTGTTCGGCCGCGGGTCGCTCGAGGTGCTTCGCTCCGACAACCGCAAGGTGTTCGCCTTCACCCGCAGCTACGAGGACGAGCGCGTCCTCGTCGTGGTGAACCTGTCCCGGTTCACCCAGTGCGTCGAGCTCGACCTGTCCAAGTTCCGCGGCGCGGTCCCCGTCGAACTGTTCGGGAACCTCGCCTTCCCGGCCGTGGGCGAGCTCCCGTACTTCATCACGCTCGGCCCCCACGGCTTCTACTGGTTCTCGCTCGAGCACGAGACCACCGGCAGCGAGGCGCCGCTGCCGGACTTCGAGGTCGGCGGCGGCTGGGACTCCCTGTTCGACGGGGCCGCCCGCCGGCAGTTCGAGGCGTTCCTGCCCCGCTACGTCGCGCAACGGCGCTGGTTCGCCCAGAAGGCTCGCACGGTGACCTCGGCCTCGCTGCTCGACGTGGTGCCGGTCCCGGGCGAGGGCGGGCGGGGAACCCCGCCGATGGCGGCGTTCGTGATCGCCCGGGTCGAGCTCGACTTCGGCGAGTCGGAGCACTATGTCCTCCCGCTCGCCTGGGCTACCGGCGAGCGGGCCGACGAGCTGTGCCGGTGGCGGCCCGACGCGGTACTGGCGAAGCTGCGGGCCGGCGGCACCGACGGCGTGCTCTACGACGCGGTCCACGACCCGGGCTTCACGCGCACGATGCTCGGGGTGCTCACCAACCGCCGGGCCCTGGCGGGGGCCGGGCGCCTGGCCGGGGTGCCGTCGCCGTTCCGCCGGCTGCTCGGCCCGATCGGCCCGGGGGTCCACATCACGCCGGTCTCGGCCGAGCAGTCCAACAGCTCGGTCGTCGTCGGCGACCGAGCCATCCTCAAGTTCATCCGGCGGTTCGAGCCCGGGATCAACCCGGGGGTCGAGCTCGGCCGGTTCCTGGGCGAGCGGGCCTTCGCCCGGGCCCCGAGGGTCCTCGGCCATCTCGAGTACCAGAGCGCGACGCCGGGCGCCCCGTCGGCCACCGTGGCCCTGCTTGAGGAGTACGTCGCCAACGAGGGGGACGGCTGGAGCTACGTCGTCGACGCCCTCGACCACGCCCTGGAGGACTTCCTCGCCACCTCGCACGGCGAGGCGCTCGGACTCGACGCGCCGCCGCGCCTTCTCGAGGTGCCGAGCCGGCAGCTCGCTCCCGGCCACCCCTTGATCGGGGCCCACCTCGAGTGGGCCTCGCTGCTCGGCCGGCGCACCGCCGAGCTCCACCACACCTTGGCCTCGGACCCCGCCGATCCCGACCTCGCCCCCGAGGCGCTCACCGCGATGGACCGCCAGGCCCTGTTCCACGGCGCCCGGGTCCTCACGCGCCGGGTGCTCCGGCAGGCGGGGACGCTGAGGGAGCGATCGCCGTTCCTGGAGGAGGTGATCGGGCGGGAGACCGAGATCCTGGCCCGCCTGCGTCGGATCATGTCGACCCCGATCGAGGCCGAGCGCATGCGCTGCCACGGCGACTACCACCTCGGCCAGGTCCTCTGGACCGGCAAGGACTTCGTGATCATCGACTTCGAGGGCGAGCCGGCCCGCTCGCTCGGCCAGCGCCGCCTCAAGCGGCCGGCCGCGGCGGACCTCGCCGGGATGATCCGCTCGTTCCACTACGCCTCGCGGGTCGCGGCCCTGCAGGTGACCCGGGACCTGCGGGGGTCGGTGGCCTCGGTCGAGCCGGCCCGCCTCGAGTCGTGGCTCACCCTCTGGTACCGCTGGGTGGCCGGCACCTTCCTGTCCTCCTACCTCGAGGTGTCGGTCAAGGACACCTACCTGCCGACCGACCGGGGGCAGCTGGCCACCCTGCTCGACTTCTTCCTGCTCGAGAAGGCCGTCTACGAGCTGAGCTACGAGGCCAACAGCCGGCCCGAATGGGTCGACGTCCCGGCCCAGGGCATCCTCGACCTCCTGGCCGCGGCCCCGTGACCGCCCGGGCGGACCTGTCGCCGGGCCTGGAGGACCTCGCCCGGCTCGCCGGCGTGCAAACCGGGTACCGCGCGTACGACGGGACCGAGCATCGGGTCGACGAGGCGGTGCTCGTCGGCGTGCTCCGCGCCCTCGGGGTCGGCCTCGACGACGCGGCGGGCGCCCCGGCGGCCCTGGCGGCGCTGCGGCGGGAGCGGGCGACCGACCGCCTCGCCCCGGTCGTCGCCCACCGCATCGGCCTCGGGGACGAGACGCCGGTCGCGATCCCGGCCGCCGCTGCCCCGGGGGGCTCCTGGCTCACCCTCGAGCTCGAGGACGGCACGCGCCGGCGCGAGCGCCTGGCCGAGCTGCTCGACCCCGGCTCGGCCCGGCCGACGGTGCGGCTCTCCGCGCTCGCCGGGGGAGCCCTCCCGCCCGGCTACCACGAGCTCGTCCTCGAAGGCCCGGGCGCCGAGCAGCGGGCGCTCGTGATCGCGGCCCCCCGCTGTCCGGCCGCCACCCGCGGCTGGGGCCTCTTCCACCCCCTCTACTCGCTCTCGACCGAAGGCGACTGGGGCGTCGGCAACTACGGGAGCCTGGCCGAGCTCGGCCGCTTCACCCGGGCGTCCGGGGGGTCGATCCTCGGCACCCTGCCCCTGTACCCGGCGTTCCTCGAGCCGCCGGCCGACCCGAGCCCGTACCTGCCGGTCACCCGGCTCGGGTACCAGGAGCTCTACATCGACCTGGCCGCGGTCCCCGAGCTGGCCGCGGTCGATGAGGCACGCCGGGCGCTCGAGTCGCCGGCGGTGGCCGAGGGCGTGGCAGCGGCCCGGCGGTCGCCCACCGTCGCCTACGAGGCGCTCGAGGGCCTGCACCGGTCGGTGCTCCAGCCCCTCGCCGACGCGCTGGCGGTCGGCCGGGCCGGGCAGCCGCTGCGGGACTTCGCCGACGCCCATCCGGAGTTGGAGGCCTACGCGCGCTTCCGGGCGGCCGGCGAGCGGCATGGGCGCGACTGGCGGCGGTGGCCCGCGGCGGTGAAGGGCGAAGGCCGCGCGGCGCTCGAGGACCCCGCCGCCCGCCGGCATCTCTGCGCGCAGTGGCTGGCCTGGCGGCAGCTCGAGGCGGCCGCCGAGGCCGCCCCGCTCTACGGGGACCTGCCCGTCGGCGTGCACCCCAACGGCTTCGACCCGTACTCGACCCCGGAAGCCTTCGCTCCGCTGGCGCACGGCGGCGCCCCGCCCGACCCGTTCTTCGCGCTCGGCCAGGACTGGGCGTTCGCACCGCTGCACCCGGTCGCGTTGCGCGAGACGCGCTACCGCTACCTGATCGACGTGCTGCGGGTGGCGTTCGCGGCGGTCGTGGCGCTCCGGGTCGACCACGTCATGGGCCTGCACCGCCTGTACTGGATCCCCGAGGGCTTCGACGCCCGCCACGGGGCGTACGTCACCTACCCGGCCGACGAGCTCCGCGCGCTGGTCGCCCTCGAGGCCCACCGGGCCGGCGCGGTCGTGGTCGGCGAGGACCTCGGGACGGTGGACCCGTTGGTGCGGACCGCGATGGACCGCGACGGGATGCTTCGCTCCTTCGTCCTCGAGTTCGCCACGTCGGCCGCCACGCCGCTCCCGTCCCCTCCGGCCGGCTGCATCGCCTCGTGGGGGAGCCACGACCTGCCCCGCTTCGCCGCCTTCTACCGCGGCGCCGCCCCCGGAGCGGCGACCGACGGCGGCCGCGACCGGCGGTCCGACGCCGAGCGGGCCGCCTGGCGGGCCGAGCTCGCGACGCGGGTGGCGTCGGACCCCGAGCTCCGGGCGTTCGCGGAGCGGCCCGGGTCGTCGGGGCAGCCGCCCGAGGAGCGGGCCGCCCTCGCGGCCTGCCTCGCCCATCTGGCCGGCGGGCCGGCCGACCTCGTGCTGGTCGACGTCGGCGACCTGCTGGGCGACGACGCGCAGGAGAACCGGCCGGGGACCGGGGTGGAGGCGGACAACTGGCGGCACCGGACCGCCACCACCCTGGAGGCGATCCGCACCGATCCGGAGGTCGCGGCGCTGCTGGCCCTCGTCGACTCCGGCCGGAAGACGGCCGTCACACCCGAGGCGGCCTGCGTCCCGTGACCCCCCCGCTCCGCGCCCCGCTCGGCCAGGCCGGGCCGATCACCGACGACGACGTCTACTGGTTCAACGAGGGGACCCACCGGGGGCTCGCCGCCAAGCTGGGCGGTCACCCGCTGGAGGGTCCCGATGCCGGGGCGGTCTTCGCGGTGTGGGCGCCGGCCGCCCGGGCGGTGAGCGTGATCGGCGACTTCAACGGGTGGAACGGGAACGGGCAGCGGCTCGAGCCCCACGGGAGCTCGGGCATCTGGGAGGGCCGGGTCCCGGGGGCCCGGCGCGGGCAGGTCTACAAGTACGCGATCACCGGGCGCGACGGGGAGCGGATCGAGAAGGCCGACCCGGTCGCGATGTTCTGCGAGGTGCCGCCCCGGACCGGTTCGGTGCTCGTCGACCTCGACTACGAGTGGGGCGACGACGCGTGGATGCGGGGCCGCGGGGACCGGATCTCGCTCGCCGCCCCGGTCAGCATCTATGAGGTCCACCTCGGCAGCTGGTGGCGCGACCACGGGGACCCGGGCCGGCTCCCCCGTTACTCCGAGCTGGCGCCCCGGCTGATCGAGCACGTGGTGTCGCACGGGTTCACCCACGTAGTTCCTGCCGCTCATGGAACACCCCTTCTACGGCTCGTGGGGCTACCAGGTCACCGGCTTCTTCGCCCCGACCGCCCGCTACGGCACCCCCCAGGAGCTGATGGCGCTCGTCGACCAGCTGCACCAGGCCGGCATCGGGGTGGTGCTCGACTGGGTCCCGTCGCACTTCGCCACCGACGCGTTCGCCCTCGGGCGCTTCGACGGCACCCACCTCTACGAGCACGCCGACCCCCGCCGCAGCATCCACCCGGACTGGAAGAGCTATGTCTTCAACTACGGCCGCCATGAGGTGCGCAGCTTCCTCGCCTCCTCGGCCGAGCACTGGATCCGCGCCTACCACGCCGACGCGCTGCGGGTCGACGGCGTGGCCTCCATGCTGTACCTCGACTACTCGCGCAAGGCGGGGGAGTGGACGCCGAACGAGCGGGGCGGGCGCGAGGACCTCGACGCCGTCGGGTTCCTGCAGCAGCTCAACGCCGGCATCTACGCCGACCACCCCGACGTGCAGGTCATCGCCGAGGAGTCGACCGCGTGGCCGGGCGTCTCGCGGCCGGTGCACGCGGGCGGCCTCGGCTTCGGGCTCAAGTGGGACATGGGGTGGATGCACGACACGCTCGGCTACCTCGCCAGGGACCCGGTGCACCGCCGCTACCACCACGGCGAGCTGACCTTCCGGGCGCTGTACGCGTTCGACGAGCACTTCGTGCTGCCGCTCTCCCACGACGAGGTGGTGCACGGGAAGGGCTCGCTGCTCACCAAGATGCCGGGCGACGCCTGGCAGCGCCTCGCCACCCTGCGGCTCCTCTACGGCTACCAGTTCGGGCAGCCGGGCAAGAAGCTCCTCTTCATGGGGGCCGAGCTCGCCACCTGGCGGGAGTGGGACCACGAGGCCGGGCTCGACTGGGGGCTCCTCCAGGATCCCGCCCACGCCGGGATGGCCCGCTGGGTCACCGACCTCAACGGTCTGTACCGGGGGCGCCGGGCGCTGCACGAGCGGGACGCCGAGCCCTCCGGGTTCGGCTGGGTGGCCGACGAGCCCGACACGAGCGTGGTGGCGTTCCTGCGCCGGGGTTCCTCGGACTCGGTGCTCGTCGTGTGCAACTTCACGCCGGTGCCGCGGCACAACCTCCAGATCGGCGTGGAGGAGGGCGGCCGGTGGGTCGAGCTCCTGAACAGCGACGCCCGGGAGTACGGCGGGAGCGGCCAGGGGAACCTCGGCGGGGTGGAGGCCCAGCCCGTCCCCTGGCACGGCCGGCCCCGGCTCCTCATCCTGACCGCCCCGCCCCTCGGCTGTCTGTTCCTGGCGCCGGGGTGAGGGTCCCGGTCTGCTAAGTGTCAGGCCCTCCATGGTGATCCCCCCCGCCCCCCTCGACGCGCGCCTGGCCACCGGGAGCTCCGGCCTCGGGGCGACCCCGCTGCCGGGCGGGCGGACCCGCTTCGTCGTGTGGGCCCCCCGGGCCGGCCGGGTCCGGGTGAAGCTCGAGCCACTCGGGGGGGCCGGACCGAGGGAGGTCGACCTCGCGCCGATCGAGCTCGGCTACCACGAGGCGGTGGTCGAGGGGTGCCCGCCCGGCACCCGGTACCGCTACCGGCTCGACGACGGCGAGCCAATGGCCGACCCCGCGTCGCGCTCCCAGCCCGAGGGGGTCCTCGGTCCCTCCGAGGTGGTCGACCTGGGCGCCCATCGGTGGGCCGACGCCGCCTACCGGCCCCGGCCGCTCTTCGCGCAGGTGATCTCGGAGTGGCACATCGGCACGGTCACCGAAAGCGGCACCTTCGACGCCGCGACCGGGGTGCTCGACGACCTCGTCGAGGTCGGGATCACGGCCGTCGAGGTGATGCCGGTGGCCGAGTTCCCCGGCGCCCGCAACTGGGGCTACGACGGGGTCTTCCCCTTCTCGGTGCAGCACACCTACGGGGGGCCGGCCGGGCTGCAGCGCTTCGTCGACGCCTGCCATCAGCGCGGCCTCGCGGTGGTGCTCGACGTGGTCCACAACCACCTCGGCCCGCTCGGCAACGTCCTGGGTGCCTTCGGCCCGTACTTCACCGAGCGCTACCGGACCCTCTGGGGACCGGCCCTCAACTTCGACGGCCCGGGGTCGGACCACGTCCGCGCCTACTTCTTCGAGAGCGTCGCGCAGTGGTTCGTCGACTACCACGTCGACGCGCTGCGCCTCGACGCGATCCACTCGATCCTCGACACCACGGCCACGCCGTTCGTGGCCGAGCTCTCCGAGCTGGCCGCCCGCCTGAGCGAGCAGCTCGGGCGCCCGTGCGCGCTGATCGCCGAGAGCTCGGACAACGACCCGGCCGTGGTCACCGCGCGCAGCGCCGGCGGCATCGGCATGGACGCCCAATGGAACGACGACTTCCACCATTCGTTGTTCGTGGCCCTCACCTTCGAGCAGCGCGCCTACTACGCCGATTACGGGCGGGTGGAGGACCTGGCCCGGGCGATCAACGACGGGTTCGTGCTCCAGGGTGAGTTCTCCGAGTACCGCCGCCGCCGCCACGGCGCGCCCTCCTCTCATCTCGAGCCCGAGCGCTTCGTGACCTTCGCCCAGAACCATGACCAGATCGGCAACCGCCCCCGGGGCGAGCGGCTGGCCGGCCTCGTCCCCCTCGACCGCCAGCGCCTGGCCGCCGGGCTGCTGCTCCTCAGCCCCGGCGTCCCGCTCCTGTTCATGGGGGAGGAGTACGGCGATCCCGCCCCCTTTCCCTTCTTTGTCGACCACGGCGACCCCGAGCTCCTCGAGGCGGTCCGGCGGGGACGGCGGGCCACGCTCCGGCACATGGGCTTCGACGAGGAGCCGCTCGACGCGGCGGCCGAGGCCACCTTCGACTCGGCGGTGCCCGACCGGTCGCTGCGGACGAAGGACGACCACCGCGGGCTGCTCGCCCTGCACCGCGCCCTGATCGCGTTGCGGCGGGCCGATCCGGCGCTCGCCCGGTCGCGCCGGGTCGACGTCTCGGCGTCGGTCCACGGATCGGTGCTGACGGTGACCCGGCGGGACCCGGCCGGGGCGGCCGTCTCGATCTTCAACGTCGGGCCGATGCCGGCGGCCGCGCTCGCCCCGTCGCTCGTGGCCGGGGCGGGGCCGGCCGGCCAGACCCGCTGGCACCTCCTGTTCGACCCGGGCGACCCCGCCCTCGGCGGCCCCGGCTCGGTCCGGCCGGTCGAGGTGCTCCCGGGCGACTCGATCCTGCTCGAGCCGTGGGCCTTCTGCGTCTACGGCTCCGAGCCGGCCCGGCCGGCCGGCGAGCCCGAGCCGTGAGGATCTGGCCGGGCAACCCGCACCCGCTCGGGGCGACCTGGGACGGCGGCGGGGTCAACTTCGCGCTCTACTCGGAGCACGCCACCGCGGTCGAGCTGTGCCTGTTCGAGGAGCCGAGCTCGGGGGTGCCGACCGCGACGGTGTCGATGCCCGAGTCGACCGACCGGATCTGGCACGTCTACCTCCCCGACGTGCGCCCGGGGGCGCTCTACGGCTACCGGGTGGACGGCCCCTACGAGCCCGAGCTCGGCCACCGGTTCAACAAGAACAAGCTCCTGCTCGACCCCTATGCCAAGGCGGTCACGGGGCCGATCCAGTGGTCCGACGAACTGTTCGGCTACACCATCGGGGACCCGGCGGAGGACCTGTCGCTCGACCACCGGGACTCGGCCGGCGGGATGCCGAAGGGCCAGGTGATCGACCCGTCGTTCACCTGGGGCGACGACCGGGCGCCCCGGACGCCGTGGAACCGGACCGTGATCTACGAGGCCCACGTGCGGGGCATGACCGTCCGCCACCCCGGGGTCCCCGAGGAGCTCCGGGGCACCTACCTCGGTCTCGCCTCCGACGCGGTCCTCGACCACCTGCTCGGCCTGGGGGTGACCGCCGTCGAGCTCATGCCGGTGCACCAGTTCGTCGACGACCGCCACCTGGTCGACCAGGGCCTCACCAACTACTGGGGCTACAACTCGATCGGGTTCCTCGCCCCCCACGTCGGGTACGCCACCGGCGGGCGCGGCCAGCAGGTGAGCGAGTTCAAGTCGATGGTCCGGGTGCTGCACCGGGCCGGCCTCGAGGTCATCTTGGACGTGGTGTTCAACCACACCGGGGAGGGCAACCACCTCGGGCCGACCCTGTCGCTGCGGGGCATCGACAACGCCGTCTACTACCGCCTGGTCGCCGACGACCCGCGCTACTACCTCGACTTCACCGGGACCGGCAACAGCCTCAACATCCTGCACCCCCGCACGATGGGGCTGATCACCGACAGCCTGCGGTACTGGGTCACCGACATGCACGTGGACGGGTTCCGCTTCGACCTCGCCCCGGTCCTCGTGCGCGGGTACGAGGCCGGCCAGCCGAGTGCCTTCTTCGAGATCATCCAGCAGGACCCGGTGCTCGCCACGGTGAAGCTGATCGCCGAGCCGTGGGACGCCGGACCCGACGGCTATCAGCTCGGGAGGTTCCCGGCCGGCTGGTCCGAGTGGAACGGGGCCTTCCGGGACTGCGTGCGGAGGTTCTGGCGGGGCGACGCCGGCCAGGTCCCCGAGCTCGCCTCCCGGCTGACCGGGTCGCGGGAGATCTTCGCCCCGAGCGGTCGGCGTACCTACGCCAGCATCAACTTCGTCACCTGCCACGACGGCTTCACCCTGACCGATCTCGTGAGCTACGACCACAAGCACAACGAGGCCAACGGTGACGACAACCGCGACGGGACCGAAGAGAACTTCAGCCGCAACTGGGGGGTCGAGGGGCCGACCGACTCGGTGCGGACCCAACGGGTGCGCGACCGCATGAAGCGCAACCTGCTCTCGACCCTCTTCCTCTCCCAGGGCGTGCCGATGCTGCTCGGGGGCGACGAGATCGGGACCACCCACTTCGGCAACAACAACGCCTACTGCCAGGACAACGAGACCAGCTGGCTCGACTGGGACGTGGGCTCGACCGGGCACGACTTCACCCACTTCGTGCGCGACCTCATCACCACGCTGCACTCCAACCCGATCCTGCGGCGGCGCAACTTCTTCACCGGCGAGCCGATCGGCGGCGGCACCACCAAGGACGTGACCTGGATCCGCCCCGACGGCAAGGAGATGACCGACGCCGAGTGGTCGGACCCCGAGAACCGCTCGATCGGGATGCTGCTGCTCGGCCGGGCGGCCGACGAGCTCGACGCGCTCGGCCGCTCCGAGCGGGGCGACACCCTGCTCGTGCTCCTGAACGCGGGGCACAGCTCGCGCTCCTACACGCTGCCGACCATCGACTGGCCGGGCCGGTGGGAGGAGCTGCTCAGCACGCTGCGGCCCACCGGCACCTTCCCCCGCCCGGTCCGCGCCGGTGCACTCAACCTCGGGGCCCAGTCGAGCCTGGTCCTGCGCCACACCGAGCGCCCCGAGCATTGAGCGCCCGCCCCGCCCGCCCGCTGGGCTCGACCTACCGCCTGCAGCTCCACGGGGTGGGGTTCGACGGTGCCCGCCGGCTCGTCGCCTACCTCGACGCGCTCGGGATCGAGACCCTGTACCTGTCGCCGGTCACCGCGGCCGCCCCCGGCAGCCCCCATGGCTACGACGTCGTCGACCCCAACCGGCTCGACCCGGTCCAGGGGACCGAGGCCGACTTCGAGGCGCTGCTCGCGGAGCTCGACGCCCACGGCATGCGGCTCCTCCTCGACGTGGTGCCCAACCACATGGCGACGGACCCGGCCAACGAGTGGTGGTGGGACGTGCTGCGGCTCGGCCCCAACTCGCCGCACGCCCCGGTCTTCGACATCGACTGGGCCGCCGGCGACTGGCGGGTGGTGCTCTCCACGCTCCCGGCCCCGCTCGCGGCGGTGCTCCGCACCGGGGAGGTGGCCGTCCACTCCGGCCGGCTCCTGCTCAGCGTCGAGGGCCAGGACTTCCCGCTCGACCCGGCGTCGTCGCTCGGTGCCGGCGACGACGCGGCGGCGGTCCTCGCCGCCCAGCACTACCGCCTCGCCTATTGGCGGCTCGGCCGATTCGAGGGGAACTACCGCCGGTTCTTCGATATCGACGGGCTGGTGGGGGTGCGCCTCGAGGACGAGGCCGTCTACGAGGCCACCCACCGGCTCGCCCTCGCCCTCGCCCGGGACCCCCGCGTCGCCGGGCTGCGGATCGACCACATCGACGGGCTGGCCGATCCGACCGCCTATCTCCGCAGGCTGGTGGACGACGTCGAGTCGGGCCGGGGTGAGCGGCCGTGCGTGGTGGTCGAGAAGATCCTCGGGCCCGGCGAGACGCTGCCGCCGTCGTGGCCGATCGACGGGACGACCGGGTACGAGTTCGCCGACCTCACCACGCGGCTGTTCGTCGACCCCGCCGGCGCGGCCGCGCTCGACCGCCTCGGCGCGGAGTCGACCGGGGACGACCGGAGCTTCGACGAGCTGGTCGCGGCGGCCCGGAGGGGGGTCGTCGACGCGCTCTTCCCCGGGCAGTTCGACCGGCTGGTGGGGCTGGCCGCGGCGGCGCTCACCGAGCGGGTGCCCGGCCACGACCTCGCCCGCCCCGACGTCGCGGCGGCGCTCCGGGCCCTGCTTGCCCACCTGCACGTCTACCGCACCTACGTCGGCCGGGGCCCGGCCGACCGGGCCGACCGGGCCCGGCTGGCCGCCGCCGCCACCGCGGCGCGCCCCGAGCTCGGCCCCGAGGCGGCCCGGGCCCTCGACTCGCTGGTGGCCGTGGTCCACGGCGCCGGCTCGTCGCCGGTGAGCGGCCCCCGGGCCGACGCCCGGTCACCCTTCATCTCGCGCCTGCAGCAGTTGAGCGGCGCGGTGGCGGCCAAGGGCGTCGAGGACACCGCCTGCTACGGATTCCACGGCCTGCTGGCGTCGGCCGAGGTCGGCGGCGACCCGGGCCGGCCCTCGCTCGGCGTGCCCGACCTGCATGCGGCACTCGCCGCCCGGGCGCGGCTCGGGTCCTGCGGCCTCAACGCGCTCTCGACCCACGACACGAAGCGCAGCGCCGATGTCCGCGCCCGGCTGGCCGTCCTCTCGGAGGCGGCGCCGGAGTGGGAGGCCCTGGTCCGGCGCTGGCACCGCCGCCACGTCGTCTCGCTCGGCGGCGGGACCGGCCCGGACCCCCACGACGAGCTGTTCTTCTACCAGAGCCTCTTCGGAGTCTGGCCGGCCGACGGCGGGGCCGGCCCCGAGCTCACCCGCCGCCTGCGCGACACGATGCGCAAGGCGGCCCGGGAGTCCAAGCGGAGGACGAGTTGGATCGATCCCGACCTCCGCTATGAGCGGGTGCTCCGGCGTTTCGTCGAGGCGGTCCTCGGCGATCCGCGCACGCGCGCCGAGCTCGACCGGCTGGTACGCCGGCTCGGCCCGGCGGCGGCCACGAACTCGCTTGCCATGACGGTGCTCGCCGCCACCGCCCCGGGGGTGCCCGACCTCTACCAGGGCGGCGAGCTGTGGGACCTCTCGCTCGTCGACCCCGACAGCCGCCGACCGGTCGACTTCGGCGCTCGGCAGGCGGCGCTCGCGGAACTGGCCGAAGAGGGCGGGGGGCCGACCGGAGCCGAGGTGGCCGCGCTCCTGGCCGCGTGGCCCGACGGCCGGGTCAAGCTGCACGTCACCTCGGCGCTCCTGCGGCTCCGGCGGTGCCGACCCGAGCTGTTCGCGCGCGGCGCCTACCTGCCGCTCTCGGTGCGGGGGCCGGGCCGGGACCGGCTGGTCGCGTTCGCGCGGCGGCGGGGCCCGGCGTGGTCGGTGACCGTGGTGCCGCGGCTCACGATGGCGGCCACCGGGCCCGGGAGGTTCGCGCTCGGGACCGAGGGGTGGGGCGCGAGCACGGTGGTCCTCCCCGCCGGCGCGCCGGGAGCCTGGCGCGACGTGCTCAGCGGCTCGGCGGTGCGGGCGCGGGCGGGATCGGTGCGGGTCGGCGACCTGCTCAGCACGCTGCCGGTGGCGGTCCTCACCCCGCGATAGCCGCGGCACGCGGGCCGGGACCGGCCCGACCGACGCGACGCGGTCGGTGCCGGCTCGTCCGGGGGGCGCCGTATCGTGGGCCATGGACGGCGCCACCCTGGCGGTCTACGAGCGGCGCGCCGCCGAGTGGATCGCGCGCCGGGGGGAGGCCACCGACGGGCTGGGGACCCGGCTGAGGGCGCTCGCCGGTCCCGGCCCGGTCGTCGACCTCGGCTGCGGGGCCGGCCGGTACCTGGTCGAGCTCGGTCCGGTGGTGGTCGGGGTGGACGGGGCGGCTGCGATGCTGGCGCTGGCCCGGCGGCACGGGGGCCCCTTGGCCCGGGCCGACCTCGAGGCGCTGCCCTTCGCCGACGGGGTGCTGGCCGGGGCCTTCGCCCGCCACTCCTACCTGCACCTCGAAAAGGCGCGGGTGCCCAACGCGCTCGGTCAGGTCCGCCGGGCGCTCCGGCCGGGCGCGCCGTTCCTCCTCACGGTGATCCGGGGGAGTTACGAGGGACACCGGCTCCCCGACGACGACTTCGCGGGCCGCTTCTTCGCGTGCTGGGAGCCCGAGGAGCTGGCCGCCGCGCTGTCGGCCGCCGGGTTCGGCGACGTCCACCTCGAGGCGCTGGCCCGGCGTCGCGGGGCGCCCGATGTCCTCGCGCTGGCCCGATCACCAGGGTCCTGACCTCGCCGCACGCGCCAACCGATGTTCCATCCGGTCAGGGTGGCGCGGTCAGCTCGGCGCCGATGGCGACCCCGGGAACGCCGACCCGCCGACCTAGTCTGAGTGACACCCGCCACACCGTCGCTGCTGACCTTTCAGCACAGACGAGAGGAAGCCCATGACCCTTGGTGACAAGTCCCTGCACTTCGAGAGCAAGGGGACGGACCTGAGCGCCCTGCCGCAGAAGATCGAGGACTATCTCAAGTCCGATGGGTTCACCGTGCAGACCTCCGCGCCGAGCGGCCAGGGCACCGTGCTGCAAGCGAAGAAGGGGGGATTCCTTCGCGGGGTCGTGGATGCCGATCGAGCGCTGTCGGTCATGATCTCGGGCGAACCGAACGACTTCACGGTGCGGGTGGGAATCGGCAAGTGGCTCGAGCACCTCGGAGTGGCAGCGGCCGAGACGCTGCTCCTCTCCGATCTCTTCCTCGTGATCGACGTCGCCGAGTCTGCCTGGAACTTCGAGGTCGAGGAGAAGCTGGTCAAGCAGATCGAGTCGCTCGTCGGCTGAAGTCGCGGGCCGCTCGCGCCGGCCGCTACGCGACCTCGGCCGCTACGCGACCTCGGCCGCCCGGATGTCGAAGGCCCGCCACATCTCGGCGTAGCGCCCGCCCGCCGCGACCAGCTCGTCGTGGCTGCCCTCCTCCACCACCCGGCCGCTGTCGAGCACCAGGATCCGGTCGGCCCGTCGGGCGGTCTGGAGCCGGTGGGCGATCAGGATGGTGGTGCGACCGCTCGCCACCACCCCCATGGCCCGGTTGACCCGCGCCTCGGTGGCGAGGTCGAGGTTGGAGGTCGCCTCGTCGAGGAGGAGGACGGCCGGATCGACCAGCTGGGCGCGGGCCAGGCACAAGAGCTGGCGCTGGCCGATCGAGAGCGACCGGCCCCGCTCGGCCACCGCCTTGCGGTAGCCGCCCACCCCGACAATGAAGTCGTGGGCGCCCACCGCCCGGGCGGCCGCCTCCACCTGGGCGTCGGTCGCCCCGGGGCGGCCGTAGGCGATGTTGTCGCGGATGGTGCCCCGGAAGAGGAACGGCTCCTGGGGGACGTAGCCGAGCCGGCGCCGGTAGGCGCCGAGGTCGAGGTCACGCAGATCGGTTCCGTCGATCAGCACCACGCCTTCGGTCGGGTCGTAGAAGCGGGCGATCAGCTTCACGACCGTGGACTTGCCCGCCCCCGTCTCGCCGACGAGGGCGACCGTCTCGCCCGGCGCGATGTCGAGGTCGACGCCGGCCAGCGCGTCGGTGTTGGTGCCGATGTAGCGGAACCGCACCCCCCGGAAGCCGATGCGCCCGGACGGCTGGCCGGGCTCGATCGGCTCGGCCGCGGCCGGAGTGTCGACCGGGGTGTTGAGGACGCCGCTGATCTTGCGGAGCCCGGCCGTCGCCTGCTGGTACGTGTCGAAGACCTGTGAGAGCTGTTGCACCGGCGCGAACAGGAGGGTCAGGTAGAGGAGGAAGGCGGTGAGGGCGCCGATCGTGAGGGTGCCCGAGCGGATCTCTTGGGCCCCGACACCGAGCACGATGAGGATCGCGACGTTGCCGATGAACGCCGCGAAGGTGAAGTAGATGGACGACACCTTGAGCGAGCGCAGCCCGGCGTCGCGGTAGCCGGCGGTGAGCCCGAGGAAGTTCCCCGTGTTGCGGGTCTCGCGCCGGAACGCCTGGGTGACCCGGACCCCCGAGATGTTCTCCTGCAGGTCGGCGTTGACCGCCGAGATCCGGTCGCGTTGGCGGTCATAGGCGCGGGTCGACTGGACCCGGAACCACACGGTGGCGATCGCGAGCGGCGGCACGACGGTGAGCACCAGCAGGATCAGGTGCGCGTTCCGGGTGAACAGGATCACCACCACGCCCGCGAACTGCACGAGGTAGACGAGGGCGTTGAGGAGCCCCGACTGCAAGAGCGAGGACAGCGTGTCCACGTCCGAGGTCATCCGGGTGAGGATGCGCCCCGTCATCTCGTGGTCGTAGAAGTCCATGCCCAGCCGTTGCAGGTGGGCGAAGATCCGCACCCGCATCGAATAGAGCATCCGCTCCGAGGTGCGGCCGGTCCAGAACGTCTCGGCCCACATGTCGGCCCAGTCGACCATCGTCACCGCGAAGAAGAGCCCGGTGAGCACCCAGAGCACCGTCTTGTCGTGGTGGAGGAAGACGCTGTTGACCGAGGTGCCGGTGAACGACGGGCCGACGAGGCCGGCGGCCGCGTCGATGACCACGAGGACGATCCCGACCGCCAGCTGGGGGAGGAACGGCCGCAGGAACCCGAGGAACCGGAACGGCTGGCGCATGACCCGGTTGTGCGCCGCCAGCTCCGGCCCGGGCTGGTCGACAACGGGAGGCAGCGCCTCGATGGCCGCCATCAGCTCGGGGGTGGGGGGTGCCGAGAGCCCGGCCCGCATGCCCCCGCCCACGCCGGCCCCGCCGCCCATGCCCCCGCCGCCCATGCCCATGCGGCCCACCTCGATCCCGGCCGCGGCCAGCGATCCCGGCGAGGCGAGCGCGGCGGCGCCGGTCGCCTCCTCACCGGCCCAGGCCGACTCGGTGACCTGCCCGTCGGCGGCGGCGGCCGACAGCGCCCGGAGCTCCACCCCGTCGCCCTCGGCGTCGTCGCCCGGCCCCGATAAGAGGTCGGAGTAGAGCGGGCAGCGCTCGAGCAGCTCCTCGTGGGTCCCCGAGTCGATCGCCCGGCCCCCCTCGAGCACGACGATCCGGTCGGCGAGGTGCAGCGTCGAACGGCGGTGCGCCACGAGGATGGTCGTGCGTCCGACCATGAGCCGGCGCAGCGTGGCGTGGATCTCCTCCTCGATCCGGCTGTCGATCGACGACGTGGCGTCGTCGAGCAGCAAGATGCGCGGGTCGGTGAGCAGGGCCCGGGCGAGGGTGATCCGCTGGCGCTGGCCGCCCGAGAGCAAGAGCCCGCGCTCGCCGACCACGGTGTCGTAGGCGTCGGGCAGGTCGGAGATGAACGCGTGGGCCTCCGCCGCCCGGGCCGCCGCCTCGATGTCGGTGTCGGTGGCGTCGGGCCGCCCGTAGGCGATGTTCGCCTTGACCGTGTCGGAGAAGAGGAAGCTGTCCTCGAAGACGACGCCGATCTGGCGCCGGAGCGAGTCGAAGGTCACGTCGCGCACGTCGATCCCGTCGACCTTCACGGCCCCCTGCTGCACGTCGTAGAAGCGCGGGAGGAGGAGCCCGACCGTCGACTTTCCCGAACCCGACGTCCCCACCAGCGCCACGGTCTCGCCGGGCTGCACCTCGAGGTCGAAGGCGTCGAGGACCGGCTCGGAGCGCAGGTACCCGAACGAGACGTGCTCGAAGCTGACCCGGCCACCGAGCGGGCCGAGCTCGACTGCGTCGGGCTTCTGGACCACGTCGGGCAGCGAGTCGAGGAGCTCGAGGACCCGCTCGGCCCCGGCCCGGGCCTGCTGGGCGACCACGAGCACCCCCGCCATCTGGCGGGCCGGCGACATGAGCTGGGTCAGGTAGGCGAAGAAGGCGACCAGCGTCCCGACCGTGACCCGTCCGTCGAAGACCAGCCAGCCCCCGAGCGCCAGCACCGCGACCTGCCCCAGCTGCGGCACCGTCTGGAGGGTGGAGGTCCGGCGCGACCGGAGACGCCAGTTCCGCATACGGGACCCGTAGAGGCGGCCGAGGGCCCCGGTGACCCGGTCGAGCTCGCGGTCCTCCTGGCCGAAACCCTTCACGACCCGCACCCCGCTCACCGCGTCGTCAACGTTGCCGACCATCTCGGCCATGCGCGCCTGCATCTCCCAGCTGGAGGGGTACACGACGCGCCGCATCCGGAAGGCGAGCAGGAACATCAACGGCATGAGCGGCACCACGACCGCCGTCAGGAGAAGTGAGAGGCGGATCATGATCGCGGCCGCGAGCAGGAACTGCAGGAGGTTGGCGAGGACGAGGGGTAACTGGGTCAGAAGGGTCCGGATGAGGACGAGGTCCGAGTTGGTCCGCGAGACGAGCTGGCCGGTCTGCAGCTGGTCGTGTCGGGCGAAGTCGAGCCCCTGGAGGTGCGAGAAGACGGTGTTGCGGAGGTCGTAGTCGATGTCCCAGCTGACCCGCCCCGCGGTGAAACGCCGGATGCCGCTGAAGACGAACTGCAGCGCATAGACGACGCCCATGAGGAGGAGGAGCGGCTCGATCTTGTAGCGGTGGTGGAGGATCGAGCTGTCGATGACCACCTTCTGGAGGTAGGGCGCGACCGCCAAGGTGGCCGAGGAGACGATCGAGGCAACCAGCGCGATCGCCACGACGCGGCGGTGCGCCCACCACAGCGGCGACAGTCGGCGGAGCCACCCGCCGGCCTCGGGCCCGAGGGGCTGGGTCTTGCGCGGTTTGGGGCCGCCCGCGGGCGGGGCGTCCGGCCCCGCGCCGTTGCGGCCCGCCCCGTTCCGGGGGGCACGTTCGGCAATCGATTCCATTTTCGCCGTGAACTGTAGCGGGTCGAACTATTCGATTGCCTAATCAGTTCCCCGGCGGGCCAGCTCGACGAACCGCTCGGCGGCCGGGGTCAGCGGGCCGTCCCGGTGGACCAGCACGACCGCTCGCCAGACCCGCGGGCGCGGCTCGAGCACCACACACCCGAGCGCCCGGGCCACCTCGGCGAGCGGCCGGGGGAGCAGGCCGGCCCCGGCCCCCGCCACGATCAGCGGCAGCAGCGCCTCCCGCTGGGCCGCCTCGACGACGACCCTCGCCGGCCGGCCGGCCCGGGCCAGGGAGTCGTCAAGGAGACCGCGGGTCGACGAGCCGCGTGGCGCGGCCACGAGGGGGAGCCCGGCCAGGTCGCGCAGGCGGAACGGCGCCTCGGCCTCGCTCCCCGGGGGGAGCACCGCCAAGAACTCCTGGCGGGCGAGCGGCACCGTGGTGAGGTCGGGGTCCTCGACCGGCTCGACAAGCCCGATCTCGGAGCGGCCCGAGCGGACGAACTCGACCAGCTCCTCGGTGTCGCCGGGATCCGAGAGCCGCACCGAGATTCCCGGATGGGCCGCCCGGAACGCCCCGACGAGCGGGGCCAGCGGTGCCACCGCCAGCGTCGGCAGGCAGGCGAGGTCGAGGTGGCCGGTGGCGAGCCCCGCGACGTCCTCGACGGCCCGGCGCCCGATCTCGAGATCATGTCGGGCCCGCCGGGCCGGTCCGACGAGCGCCTCGCCGGCCGGGGTCAGGCGCACCCCGCGCCCGACCCGATGGAAGAGCGCGGTGCCGAGGTCGGCCTCGAGCTCTCGCATGGCCTGGGAGACCGCCGGCTGGGACAGCTCCAGCGCGTCGCCGGCGGCCGTGAACCCGCCCTCGTCGACGACGGCCAGGAAGATGGAAAGCCGTCGGGTATCCATATGTATTTGCTTATGCATAGTGAAGAATCTACTTCTTTGACCTCTGGTTACGGGCGGGCGAGGATGGCCCGGTGACGGTCTCCCCCGAGACGACCGGGGAGCGGCCGGCGAGCGGGCCGGCGCTCGGGGCGGCCCGGTGGCTGGTCGAGCCCGCCCGGCCCGACTGGGTCCGCAACCGTCCCAACGCCCCCTACTACGCCCTCGCGGCGGTCTGCGTCGGGGCCTTCATGGGCCAGCTGGACGCGAGCATCGTGACGGTCGCCTTCCCCACCCTCGAGCGGGCGTTCCACGCCGGTGTCGGCGCGGTCACCTGGGTCGGGCTCGCCTACCTGATCGTGCTCGTGGCCGGGGTCACCGCGGTGGGCCGGCTCGCCGACATGGTCGGTCGCAAGCTGCTCTACACCTACGGCTTCGTCGTCTTCATCGCCGGCTCGGCGCTGTGCGCGGCCGCCCCAAACCTCCTCGCCCTCGACCTCTTCCGGGTCCTCCAGGCGTTCGGCGCGGTGATGCTGCAGGCGAACAGCGTGGCGATCATCTACCTGGCGGTGCCCCGCGACCGGCTCGTGCGGGCGCTCGGCATCCAGGGCGCCGCCCAGGCCCTCGGCCTCGCGCTCGGGCCGAGCCTCGGCGGCCTGTTGCTCGCCGCCGGGGGCTGGCGGCTCATCTTCCTCGTGAACGTTCCGGCCGGCCTGCTCGGCACGCTGGCGGCGCGTGTCCTGCTCCCGAGGAGTCGGGGGCTGCAGGCCCGGACCCCCTATGACTGGGCCGGCCTCGGGCTCTTCGTGCCCGCCATCGCCGCGCTCCTCGTGGCTCTCTCCTTCGGGGACCGGTGGGGCTGGGGCAGCCCGGGCACCGTCGTGCTCCTCTTCGGCTCGGTGGCCACGGCCGGGGCCTTCGTGGCGCGGGAGCGCCGCGCCGCCCACCCGATGCTCGAGCCCCGGCTGTTCGGCTCTCGGGCGTTCTCGGCCGGCATCGCCGGGGGGATGCTGTCGTATCTGGTGCTGTTCGGCACGATGTTCGCGGTCCCGTTCTTCCTCGAGCGGTCCCGGGGCTCCGGGCCGGGGCACGCCGGGCTGGTGCTCAGCGCACTGCCGCTGGCCCTCGGCGCGGTGGCGGTCGGGGCCGGGCGTGCCGCCGAGCGGTTCGGCCCGGGCCGGCTGGCCGCCGCCGGCATGGCCCTATGCGCGGGCGCGCTCTTCGTCCTCGGCCTCACGACCCCGTCGTCGTGGGCGCTCGGGTTCGAGCTGGCGGTGGCGGGCGCCGGCCTCGGCCTGTTCCTCCCGGCCAACAACTCGTCGATCATGGGCGCAGCGCCCCGTGACCAGGCCGGCGTCGCGAGCGGCGTCCTCAACATGACCCGCGGGGTGGGCACCGCGGTCGGCCTCGCGCTGACCGGCCTCGTCATCGGCGGCTCGCTTCGCAGCGCAGGCGCGGCCTCTGCCGGGTTCGAGCACGCGGCGCTGCTCCTCGCCGCCCTCGCCTCCCTCGCCGGGACGCTGACCGCCTGGGCTACGCGGGGGTCGGTGCCCCGGGCCTCGGCGGCGCTCAGCAGCCGACGGCCCCGTCCACGCTCTCGCGGATGAGGTCGGCGTGGCCGTTGTGGCGCGCGTACTCCTCGATCATGTGGACGTAGATCCAGCGGAGCGACACCCGGTTCCCGCGCCGCGAAGTCCCCACCTCGTCAAGGTCGTGCCCGGCGGCGGTCCGCCGGCTGGCCTCGCACTCCGCCCGCCACGCGGCGAGATCGGTGTCCCAGTCGGCGCCCTCGATCGGCTCGAGGTCGGCGTCCTCGTTCCCGGTGTAGTCGAACAGGTACGGCACCGACGGATCCGACGCGAACGTCCGTTGGAACCAACCCCGTTCGACCTCGGCCATGTGCCGGACCAGCCCGTGGAGCGAGAGCTTGGAGGTGGCGATCGGGCGGGCCTTGCGCGCCGCGTCGTCGAGCCCCTCGCACTTGAGCAGGAGCGTGGTCCGGTGGAACTCGAGCCAGCCGTCGAGCATCTCCCGCTCGCCCAGCTCCTGGGTCGGCTCGGTCCGCCGCGGGTCCTCCAGGTCGTCGACCATCAGGTCCTCTTTTCTCCTTCGGTGCCATCGCGGACCACCGAGCCGTAGAGGAACAGCGTGGTGGCGTGGATCTCGGCGCTCCAGCCCTCGGCCGCGAGCAGCCGGGTCAGCTCGTCGGGCTCGTAGAAGACCTTGACCAGGCGGTGCTCGGACCCGTCGTTGAGGGTCCGGTGCTGGACCCCGTCGGAATCCTCGAAGATGTGGTGCTCCACGAAGCTCCGGCTCGGGTCGTAGCGGTTGTCGATGAGGAAGACCCGGCCGTCGGGCCGGAGGCACCGCCGCACGAGACCCCAGAACGCGGCCGTGCGGGACCGGGGCACGTGGGAGTGCCAGAAGGAGAAGAAGACGACGTCGTAGCGGTCCGCCGGTTCCCAGGCGAAGAGATCCGCCACCACGTAGGAGACCGACGGGCGCCCACCGACCCTCGCGCGGTTCCGCTCCAGCGTCTCGGGGGAGGCGTCGACCACCGTGAGGGTCGTGGCCGTCCTGGCCAGGCGCTCGGTCCACCATCCGGTCCCACCGGCCAGCTCCAGGACGTCGCCGGTCGCGCCGAAGGCGCGGAGGGCGTCGTCGAGCACGGCGACCTGGGCGTCCCAGTCGGCTGCGGCATGGTGGCCGTGGTCGTAGCGGCCCGCCCGCTGCCACCACTCGTCGTACTCGGGGGCGCGTTGGCGGTAGTAGTCGCGCTGCTCGGCCAGCAACTCGTCGTCCGCGAGCGGCCGCGCGTAGGGTGACGCGGGGTCGGGCATCCGACGCAACCTATCGGCCGGTTGGATCGAGCCGGACCCCTCGTCAGCTCGGGACGACGGTGGGGTCCACCCAGGCGTGGCCGTCCCATTGACGGAAGGCCGTCCAGCTTCCGCCGTCCCAGTAGGCGAGCCTGGTGGCGTCGCCCTGGACGGGATGCCACCCGGGGGTCACCGCGAGCGGGGGCAGTACGACCGAACTCGCCTCGAACTTCGGCAGGCGGCCGGTCGGCTCCTCGGCCAGACCCGAACCGCGCCAGGCCTCGGCGGTCGTCGGGAACGCCTGGGTGCGGGTCTCGGGCGCCCGGACCACCTGGCCGCGGCGCCGGCGGACGCGGAGGATGAGGATCACCGCGAGCAGGACGACGATGACCAGGCCGGCCGCGATGTCGATCACGTCGCGGTGGGAGAGCCCCCAGGACTCGGGGAAGCCGAGGACCGGGGTGGCAGGCATGTGAGTCTTCGGTCGGCTCGCGGCCGCGGCCCGACCCGGCAGGGCGACGAGGCTGGTGGCCCCGCTTAGAAGTGCGGCGACAGCGGCGATCCGGGCGCGCATCCGACCATGCCTTTGGGTTCCGGGATCTGGCGGGGCTCAAGCATTCCACGGCACCCCGCCGCGGCCCGGGGATGGTACGGGCGCGGGATCCCTGGTCCACCGCGTTTTCGCGCGTTGAGAACTAGTGCCCCTTCAGGCAACGTTTGCCGCGTTGCTTGATCCTCGCCGGTGGTCCAACGAGACCAGCTCAGCCTCGCCGTCGCGAGGCCGGGCGCCGACGAGCGACTCCCCAGGATTGGAGCGGCCCGGTGCCGGGCAGGACCGGTGTCGATCCATCAGATGGCGACGCCGGTCACGTCGGGCCGGCACCGAGCCGGCTCGGCGGTGCGTGACGACGACCTCTGTCGTCGTGGTTCCGCCGCCAAGAGCGGCGATGTTGCGGGCACCGACCAGGTCGCGGTGCCCGAGATAACCGCAACTGCTGCAGGCAAAGCGGCGTCCTTTGGGCTTGGTCGTGCGTGCCCCGC
>Ga0116217_10000047_pt1 | contig 150341 bp, 147 predicted proteins | sample Sb_taG_6_FD_89697 | JGI IMG/M metagenome (GOLD analysis project Ga0116217, IMG submission 89697) | Peat soil microbial communities from Weissenstadt, Germany - Sb_50d_4_PS metaG | ecosystem: Environmental > Terrestrial > Soil > Wetlands > Peat | place: Germany: Weissenstadt | collected...
CGCATTCCCGGACGCGGAACCTCCGCGGTACGCTCGCGGGGGCTCGCACGATCTTTTCGTGCGTCGGACAGCCGGGCCTCCTGACCCGCGAGGTCGTCCCCGAAGGAGCGGCCATCATCGATGTCGGGATCTCCAGCATCCCGGATCCCAGCCGGCCCAGCGGTTCGCGCGCCGTCGGCGACGCGGACCTCGCGTCGCTCGAGGGTTGGGCCAGCGCGGTCACGCCGGTCCCGGGCGGGGTCGGGCCGGTCACCGTCGCCGAACTGATGCGGAGCACCGCCCGAGCGTGGGACATGCAATCATCGACCGAAGAGGTTCCTTAATGCCCCTGGCGTCGCGCGCGCGGCCGGTTCCCCCGGTGGTCACTCTCCATTGTCGGGACTGCCCGATGTGGTACGGTGGAGAGGACGACGGGTGGGGGCCCTGTTCGATCAAGAACCGGCGGGGCGACGATCGGTACCTGACGTGGGGGGGCCACCTGTGCGACGAGGGCTACGTGCTGCCCACCGCGGCGCCGGCCCGCGACATCGCCGCCCGGTTGAGCGGCATCCGCTCGACCTCGAGGGCATCCTCGGTGGGGTACACTTCGACCTCGAAGGCCGGCCAAGGGAGCCCGCGGGCCGACCGCCGGAGGCGCCCGGGAGCGAGTTCGACCCGCCGCCGTGACACGTCCAGACGGTAGTCGTCCGGGCCGAGTCCGGCCCGGCGGGCCACCCCGGCCGCCCACCTCGGTAGGTCGCGGGCACGCACCGATTCCACGATCCCGAGTACGACGGTCCCATCGGGAGTGCGTTCGGCGAACGCGGGGGCGGTGCGCTCGGCACGGCGTAGCAGGCGCTGGCGCAGCTGGACCCCGTCCTTGAACCGGGACGAGCAGTAGTGGATCGGCACCGATAGGTGGCTCTCGCGCACGAGACGCTCGGCGAGCGCGCGGCTTCCGAGGACCCCCCAGCCGTTCTGGGGGTCGAGCGCGTAGCGGCGGTCGTGCATCTTCTCCTCGTTCGTCTCCGAGAACTCGAGCTCGTTCAGGTTCACGAAATCGACGCCGATCTCGTCGAGCGTCTCAAGGAGCCGTCGGAGTTCGGGCTCCTTGTCCGGCAGCACCGGGATTTCGACGCCCCGGCGGATCCCCCAAGCGGGGGCGTTCTCGAGTACCGCCCGGTAGGCCCCGCCGTCCGAGGAGAGCGGGCCCCAGAGGTAATGCGGAATGTGGAGACGGAATTCGTCGAGGCCCGCCCGGGCGAGCTGTTGGAGCTTCTCGGGGTTCGGCTCGTGCGTGTAGAGGTGGATATTGTGCCCGGGTCCGAACTCGGTCTTGAGCAGCCGAACGTAATGCTCGACCCGGTCGACCACTCCGAGCGGGTCTCCGCCCGTGATCCCCGTACCTCCCGCCCCGATCGAGTGGGCTTCCGCGAGGAGATCGGCGTCGGACAGGACCCGACGCTCGTTCGCGTAGACGACGTCCTTCTGGTTCCGGTTCGGCGAAACGGGGCAATAGAAACACCGGAAACGGCACACTCCCGTCACGAACAGGACCATCTTCCGGCCCTCGGCACACTGGGTGCAGGCCGGGGAGAGGTCCCCGCGATGGCTCGATGCCATCGGGAGGAGGTGGAATCCGTTCGCCTTCATGGGAGGGTCGGGAGCCGAGGAGACCGTCTTAGAGGTTTGGGTTGCCCGACGGTGGGGCGGGGGGACGGCCGCAACGAGGCCTTCCCCCACCGCTGGTGGCAGAATGCCACCAAGTGGGGTGGAGGGAGGGCCGAGGCTTAGATTCAAATGCCCTGCCCGGTTGGACGCGCCCGCACTCGGGAGGAACGAGACCGATGGAGATGCAACCCGGACAGATGGCCTACGACCGCGCGAGCACGGTCTTCTCGCCGGACGGACGGCTCTTCCAAGTCGAGTACGCCCTCCAGGCGATCCAGATGGGCGGCACTGCGGTCGCGGTGACGTACGAGGCCGGGATCATCTTCGTCGCCTTCCGCAACCTACCGACGAGCAGCCTCGCGGAGGCGGGCTCCATCGAGAAGAGCTTCGCGATCGACTCCGGCCTCGGCTGCGTCACTGCCGGCCTGATCGCCGACTCCCGCGTCCTCGTCGAGTTCCTCCGGGTAGAGGCCCAGCGCCACCGGCTCACGTACGGCGAGTCGGCCCCCTACTCCCTCCTCGGGCACGCGCTCGGAACCCTCCTCCAGCAGTTCACGCAGTTCGGCGGCACGCGGCCCTTCGCGGTCTCCCTCCTCCTCGGCGGGTTCCTCGGCACGACCCCCGGCCTCGTCGAGCTCGACCCGAGCGGCGCCACGATCGGCTGGAAGGCGTATGCCATCGGCCGGAACCGCCGCGCCGTCGCGGACTTCCTCGAAGAGAAGGTCACCGAACACCTGAGCGAGGACGCCGCGTTCAAGCTCGCGGTCCAGGCGGTCGCCGAGGGGTCGCCGACCCCATTCCTCGCCGAAGCCCTCGATGTCGCGATCCTCGAGCCCGCGACCGAACTCCGCCGCCTCACGCCCGCCGAGGTCGCCCGACGCGTCCAGGGAATGCCCTTCATCGGCGCGCCCGAGCGCAAGGGGAACGGACGCTAGGACGCCCGCGATGGCGAAACGAGCGGCCCGCACGAAGCGGCCTCTTCTGACGCCCGACCAGGCGCGCGCGATCTACGCCTACAACTTCCGGGTCTTCGACCGATTCGTCCGGCGCGTTCGACGGCTTCCCGGTCGGGCGGCACGGAAGCGTCGGGAGATCGGCCACCAATCGCTCTTCGATACGCTCGTCCACATCCTGAACGTGCAGGAGGTCTGGCTGACGTACATCGTGCGGGGCCGCAACTCGGACGCCGAGCTCGGGACCCTCTTCCGCGACGCGCGTCGCCACCCCCGCGATTGGAAGGGATTCCGGGCCTACGAGCGCCGGGTCCGCGCCGGCCTCGAGGCGTACCTGGCCGAGCTGACCCCTCGGGAGATGCGACGGCCGGTCCACGTGTTCTGGATGCCGGGCGACTACACCGTCTCGGACGCGATCCTCCAGACCACCTTCGAGGAGGCGCACCACCTGGGCGAGATCATCGGGGCGCTCTGGCAGGAGGACCTTCCTTCGCCGGAGATGACGTGGATCGGGGTCGGGCGCGCCGCGCGACGCGGCCATTCGTAGTCGCCTCTTGGGCTATCCGGGGGAACCCTTCGGGGTGACCCGGTCGAACTCCTCCCGCAGGCGGATCCGACGGCGCGTCCGGTGGTACGTGACCGCGAAACGGTGGGACTCGTCCCGGACCGCGCGGAGGAGGAGCATCGGGGGAAGATTGGGGTTGGGCTTCAGCGGCACGGAGCGGTCGGGGAAGTAGAGCTCCTCCTCCCGCTTGGCGAGCCCGACCACCGGGATCCGGTCCTTCGCGCCCAGTTCCTCGAGGGCGGCGACGGCCGCCCCCACCTGACCGGCGCCCCCGTCGATGAGGAGCAGGTCCGGTAGGATCTCTTCTTCCGCGATCCGCCGGGAGTAGCGTCGTCGGACGACCTCCGCGACCATCGCGAAGTCGTTGGTCCCCTCGACCCCGCGGATCCGGAAGCGGCGGTACTCGGATTTCTTCGGGGCGCCCCGCTCGAAGACGACGAGGGACCCGACGGCTTCGTATCCCTGGAACAGGGAGATGTCGACCCCCTCGATCCGGTTCGGGATCGTCGGAAGCTCGACCAGGGTCTGGAGGGCCCGGAGCACCTCCCGGGGGGCGGGTCCCGGAGTGACCTGGTCCACCGTGGCGCGGGCGAGGCGCTCGGCGAGCCGAGCCAGGGAGGAGAAGCGGCCCGTCGGGCGGAACTGGACCTCGACGCCGCGGGCGGCGAACAGCTCTTCCAGCGTGTCGTCCATCCCGGCCGGACGCGGTCCGGCGATGTAGATCCGCTCCGGCGGCGTGAGCTGGCCTCCGTAGTACTGGGCGAGGAACTGTCGGAGCACCTCACCAGGTTCGGGGATGTCGTCCGCGGGGACCTGGACCAGATGGGGCTCCGTCCCGCGGACCTCTCCGTCCTCCACGCGGACGAGCCCGACCGCGACGCGGAGGCTCTCTGCGTGCTGCGGGTACGCGAGAGCGAGGACGTCCGCGCGCCCGCTCCCCCGACCGATCACGTGCTGCCGCTCGGACAGGGCGTCGAGACCCCGCAGCGCGTCCCGGAGGAGCGCCGCACGCTCGAACTCCTCCCGGCCGGACGCCTTGCGCATCTCCTCCTCGAGGTCGGGCCGAACCGGTCCGGCGTTCCCGCGGAGGATCGCCACGGCCCGGTCGACCTGGGTCCGGTACGCGGTCGCGTCGATCGCCCCGATGCAGGGCGCGCTGCAGACCTTGAGGTGGTAGTAGAGGCACGCCTCCTTCGGGAGCCGGACGCACCGGCGGAGCTGGAGCAGATCGCCGAGCAGTTGCTCGACCGACCGGGCCTCGCGGGCGCTCGTGTACGGCCCGAACAGGAGGATCCCGGGCCTACGGCGCGGACGGCGCACGAGCAGGACGCGGGGGAACTCCTCCCCGACCGTGACGGCGAGGTAGGGGTAGCTCCGGTCGTCCTTCAGCAGGACGTTGTAGGGAGGTTGGTACTGTTTGACGAGGCTCGCCTCGAGCAGGAGCGCCTCGCGCTCGTTGGCGGTCGGCACGAACTCGACGCTGGAGCTCTGGGCGAGGATCGTCCCGTCCTTCTCGATGCGGGCGTGCAGGTGGTCGAGGACGCGGCGTCGGAGGCTTCGGGCCTTTCCGACGTAGACGACCTCGCCCCGCGCGGACTTGAACAGGTAGACGCCGGGTGCATCCGGGCCGGTGCGGAACCCCTCCCCGGTCGCGGCGGCGAGCTCACTCGCCGGAACGAACGACGGCAGCCGCCCCTCGCGGTCGCCGCTCATCTCCGTGGAGGCCGGAGGAGGGGCGGGGGAGCGTGAACGAGCGGAGCGAGGAAGCGGGCCGTGTGGGAACGGGCCACGATCGCGACCTGCTCCGGGGATCCCTCCGCGACCACGTGGCCGCCCGCGTTCCCGCCCTCGGGTCCCAGGTCGATCAACCAGTCGGCAGACTTGAGCACGTCCAGGTTGTGCTCGATGACGACCACCGTGTTCCCCCCGGAGCGGAGGCGGAACAGGATCTGGAGGAGGCGGTCGACGTCGGCGAAGTGGAGGCCCGTCGTCGGCTCGTCCAGGAGGTAGAGGGTCTTTCCGGTCGGGGTCCGGGCGAGCTCGAAGGCGATCTTGATGCGCTGGGCCTCTCCGCCCGAAAGCGTCGTCGCGCTCTGGCCGAGCTTCACGTACCCCAGCCCGACGTCCTGGAGCAGCTGGAGACGGTTCTCGATCCGGCGGTGGTGCCGGAAGAACTCGAGCGACTCATCGACCGTCATGTCGAGCACGTCGGCGATCGACTTGCCCTTGAAGTGGACCTCGAGCGTCTCCGTGTTGAACCGCTTCCCGCCGCACTCCTCGCACGCGACGTAGACGTCCGGGAGGAAGTGCATCTCGTAGCGACGCACGCCGTCCCCCTCGCACGCCTCGCACCGGCCGCCCGCGACGTTGAAACTGAAGCGCCCGGGCCGGAAGCCTCTCGCCTTCGCCTCGGGGAGGCTCGCGAAGAGGTCCCGGATCGGCGACATGACCCCCGTGTACGTTCCGGGGTTGCTGCGCGGAGTGCGGCCGATCGGAGATTGATCGATCAGGAGCACCCGGTCGACCTCGTCGATCCCGTCGATGTAGTCGTGCTTGCCCGGCGTTTCACGGCCCAGCCCCAGATGGCGGCGGACCGCCTTGTAGAGGATCTCCTCGAGGATGGTGGACTTGCCGCTGCCCGAGACCCCGGAGAGCGCGACGAGCAGTCCGAGCGGTATGCGGACCGCCTCGCCCTTCAGGTTGTGCTCGACCGGACCGTGCACGGTGAGCCATCGGTCCGTCGGACGCGCGCGGACTTGGGGGAGCGCGATCGAGCGTCGCCCGGAGAGGAACTCTCCGGTGAGGGAACGGGGCGTGCCGGCGATCTGGGTCGGGGGACCGGAGTAGAGGACCTCGCCCCCGTGGACGCCGGCGCCCGGTCCCAAGTCGACGAGCCAGTCGGACTCGCGCATCGTCATCTCGTCGTGCTCGACCACGAGGACGGTGTTACCCAGGTCGCGGAGCGTCTTCAACGTGGCCAGGAGACGAGCGTGGTCCCGCGGGTGCAGCCCGATCGACGGCTCGTCCAGGATGTAGAGCACGCCCACGAGTCCCGAGCCGATCTGGGTCGCCAGCGCGATCCGTTCGGCCTCCCCGCCCGAAAGGGTGGCGGAGCCTCGGTCGAGGGTCAAGTACGTGAGCCCGACGTTCTCCAAGAAGCCCAGCCGGGCACGGATCTCCTTCACGACCTGGCCGACGATCTGCTCGTCGCGGTCGGAGAGACGGAGGTCGCGGAAGAAGCGGACCGCGTCCGTGACGGTCATGGAAGAGACGTCGGCGATGGAGCGCTTCTCGACCGTGACCCCGAGGCTAGCGGGCTTGAGGCGCTTCCCGGCACAGCCGCGGCACGGAATGAAGGAGAGGAATCCGAGGTAGTACTCTTTCGCCCCCTCGCTCTTGGTCTGACGCCACCGGCGCTCGACCGCGGCGACCAGGCCCTCGCGAAGCCATCCGCTGCCCCACCATTCCGCGGGCCCGGAGCCGGTGAGGCCCAAGTTCTTGTCGCTCCCGTACATCAGGGCCTTCCAGCCCTTCTCCGAGAGGTCCCGGATCGGGCGTCGGGGGTTGTACCCGAACGTCTGGGAGAATCGATCCAGCGCGCCCGCGGTGGGAGTGAGACCCCAGACGGAGATCGCCTTGCCGATCGGCTTGTCCTTGTTCGGGACGATCCGGTCGGGGTCGGCGTGCAGCGTCGCTCCGATCCCGAGACATTCGGGGCACGCGCCGAACGGGTTGTTGAAGGAGAACATCCGGGGCGCGAGCTCCTCGATCGAGAACCCGCATTCCGGGCAGGCCCGCCGGCTGGAGTAGGTCGTCCGCTCCCCCTTCGCCCGACGGACGATGACGAGACCGTTCGCGAGCTGGCGCGTCAGCTCGACGGCCTCGGCCAGGCGCGTCCCTTCTGCGGGGGTGACCTCGAAGCTGTCGACGATGACCTCGATCGTGTGCTTCTTGTTCTTCTCGAGACGGACTTCGGCGCCGAGGCGGCGCGCCTCGACCCCGTCGATGATGAGGCGACGGTGTCCCGCCTGGCGCAGTCGGTCGAGGACGTCCCGATGCTCGCCCTTCTCGGCCCGAACGACCGGCGCGATCAGCTCGACGCGTTCGCCGTCCGCCAGCGTCCCGACCGATTCGACGATCCGGTCGACGGACTGGGGGGCGATCTCGTTCCCGTCGTTCGGGCAGTGCGGGACCCCGATGCGGGCGTACAGGAGGCGGAGGAAGTCGTAGATCTCCGTCACGGTGCCGACCGTGGACCTCGGGTTGCGGCTGCCGGCCCGCTGCTGGATCGCGATCGCCGGCGAGAGTCCCTCGATCGAGTCGACGTCCGGCTTGTCCATCTGGCCGAGGAACTGGCGGGCGTACGACGAGAGGCTCTCGATGTAGCGTCGCTGGCCCTCGGCATAGAGGGTGTCGAACGCGAGGGACGACTTGCCCGAGCCGCTGACCCCGGTGATGACGATGAAGCGGCCCCGGGGTAGGTCGATCGAGACGTTCTTCAGGTTGTGCTGGCGCGCGCCGCGGATCCGGATCACATCGCTCGGCTCGGGCATGCGTCTCCGTCTTACGCGGGCAGCAGCGACTGCACGGTCTCTTCCAGCCGCCGGAGCACGTGGTCCTGGATGCGCCGGCCCAGTTCGACCGTCGCGGGGCCCGGGTCGCCGATCACGCTCTCGGGCCACTCCTCCTCGGTCGCGGTCCCCGGGACGAAGGGGCTGCGTCGGTTCTGACCGGCCGGTCGGGTCGCCGCGACGGTCCCCGGAGCGAGGGCCATCACGCGCGCGGTCTCGAGCAGGCCGGCATGGCCGTCGTTCGCGGGAGACTCCTTGCCGCGCAGCTCGTAGACGAAGTCGTAATCGGAAAGGACCACGATCCGGGTCGTCGGATGGGCCCGCATCGCCGCGTCCGCGGCTTCGCGTAGGGCGGCCATGTGGCCTCGCTCGGCGTGACCGGAGAGGACGAGCAACCGTCGGACCCCCGAACGGGCCAGCTCCGCGAGGACCCCTTCGGCGTGGGTCTCGAGCTGGGCGATCGAGAGCGACACTGTTCCGGCGAATCGGCGCGCCCCCGGGGCCGACCCGTACGGAAGGGTGGGTGCGATGAGCGCGTCCAAGCGCGTCGCGAGCTCCTCGGCGGTCGCCTCGGCCTGGATCTGGTCGCTCCCGAGGGGCAGGTGGGGTCCGTGGGCCTCGAGGGCGCCCACGGGGAGGATCACGAGGGGATTCGAACGGAGGCGACGCTCGAATGTGCGGGAATCGAGGTCCACGAGACGATGGGAGGAGCTCACGGAGAAATGACCGAGGCGGCCTATTTAACGCGGGCCGAGAGGTAACGACACGGTTACCGGGCGAGCCTGGGGGGAGGGACGCTCTTAGGCACCCAACGCCTGCGCCCGAACTTTCCGTCGCTCACCGCGGGGCTGTGGTCGGTCCGGTGGATTCCGGGCCCGCCTCGGGTACGGTGACCGCTCGGGCCCGTCGGCGCGGAGCCTTCGCAGGCGCGGCGGGGGCGGGCGCGGGAGGGCTCGACCCTGCGGGAGCGACCGGTTCCTTCTTGCGCCGCGGGGCCCGAGCCTTCTTCGGTGCGGCCGCCGCCTTGGTGGTCTTCTCGGGAGCGACCTTCTTCTCCGGCTTGATGCGGGTAGGACATTCGGGGTTGATGCAGAGCGTCCAGGGCGGGCGCCCGGCCTCGATCGCGGTGACGACGGGCGCCTTGCATACCGGACAAGGGGGCTGGTCCTTCTCGAGCTTGCCACGCTGGGGAAGGGGGTACGTGGTCCGGCAGGTGGGGTAGCCCGAACATCCGACGAACCGTTTGCCCGCGAACGAGTAGCGGATCTCGAGAGGGTCCCCCGAGTTCGGGCACGTCCCGATGCGGAACGCCTTGTGGTGCTCCGCGCACTCGGGGTTGATGCAGTAGAGGTCGGGGCGTTGACCCCGGAACACGATCTTCACGCGCGGGGTCTTGCAGGTCGCGCAGAGGAACTCCGGTGCCGGCTCGATGAACCCGGCCGCCGGGAGCGAGAACGTCACCGGGCACGTCGCGGGGTTGTTGCTGCACTGGACCCATCGGGAGCCGCGAGGGCTCCGCGCCAGCCGGAGCGCGCCCCCGCACTTGGGGCACGGGCCGACGAAGTGCTGGCGGTCGAGGGCCCCGGTCAGGGTCTCCTTCACCCCGGCGGCGTTGGACGTGAGCAGCGCGTACGCCTCCCTCAACATCTCGCGCGATTCGTCGAGTACCTCCGATTTCGGCTTCTTGGATTCCGCGACCAGCCCCATGTCCTCCTCGAGGCGGTGCGTCATCTCGGGGCGGGTGATGACCGGGGCGTGGGCGCGCAGCGCCTCGGCCACGGCGATCCCGGTCGAGGTCGGCTCCAACTGCCGTGGCGTCACGTAGTGCCGGTCGAACAGCTTCTGGACCACATCGTGCCGCGTGCTCTTGGTCCCGAGCCCCAAGCGCTCCATCTCCTGGATGAGCGAACCCTGGGTGTACCGTCGCGGCGGCCGCGTCTGCTCTTCCGCGAGCTCGATCCGAGGGATGGGCACCGTACCGTCCACGGTGAGGATAGGGAGCGGGGTCTCCTCCGGCTGGGAGTACGGGTAGATCCGGTACCACCCCGGATCGGTGAGGGTCTGACCCTTCCCCAGGAACTTCTCGCCGCGGATCTCGACGGTCGTGGTCCGGGCCCGCCCGAGCGCGTCGGGTGCAACGGTCGCGAGGAACCGGCGGACCACGAGCTCGTAGACCTTGGCGTGGTCCGGTCGGAGCTTCTTGAGGTCCACGACGCCCGTCGGGTAGATCGGGGGGTGGTCGGTGGCCTCCGTTCGGCCCCGGGTGGGACGGAAGCTCGGCTGCTGGAGCACGAACTCCGCCGCTTCCGCGAACGGTCCCTCCTTGAACTTCTCGACGAGCGTGCGAAGGCCGAGCCCGCGCGGGTAGACCGTGTTGTCCGTCCGCGGGTAACTGATGAGCCCCTGCGTGTAGAGGTCTTCGGCGATCCGCATCGCGTAGGCGGCCCCGAGGCCGAGGCGTGTGGCCTCGGCGACGAAGAGGGTGGTGGAGAACGGGATCGGGGGCCGACGACGGGTCTCCTCCTCCGCGAACTCCCGGACGGTCCCCTCCGTGACTCCCTCGACGCGGCGGAAGACCGCTTCGGCCTCGGCGTGGTCGGTCCAGGTCCCGTGCTCGTGCTTCAGGAGGAACTCGATCCCATCGTGCGCGCCGGTCGCCCGGAGCTCCCAGTAGGGGGTGGCCACGAACTCCTTGATCGCCTGGTCGCGTTCGACCAGGAGCGCGAGCGTCGGGGTCTGCACCCTCCCGACGGAGAGGAAGCTCCGCCCCCGCTGGCCCGCGGTGAGCGAAAGGTACCGGGTCAGTAGCGCTCCCCAGACGAGGTCGATCTCCTGGCGCGCCTCCGCGGCTTCCGCGAGCGCGTGGTCGAGCTCCTCGAGCTTCGCGAAGCTCTGCTCGATGATCTCGCGGGTGAGCGCGCTGTAGCGCGCCCGTTTCACGAGGATGGTGGGATGAACCTTCTGGAGGAGCTCGAGGCACTCGAGCCCGATCAGCTCCCCTTCCCGGTCGAAGTCCGTCGCGATGATGACGCGGTCGAACCCCTTGACGATCGACTGGAGCGCACTGACGATCCCTCCCTCGGTGACCCGCTTGAGCGGCGTCGTCTCGAGAAGACGGGGCAGGCCGGCCAGGGTCCATTCCTTGAATTCGTCCGGGTAGTCGAGCTCGACGATATGTCCCCGCAGTCCCGCGACCGCGTACATCCCGTCCGGACGGTCGAACTCGAAGATGTTCGTCCCCGCGATGCGGCTGCGTTTCATCCGCCCGTCGGACAGCACGACGGCGATCCGGAGGGCCGTGTTGAACTTCTCCGCGACGACCAGGGTCTTGGGATGGTCCACGCTCTCACGAGGCCGGGTCGCCTAGATAAGGCCCGCCGCCGGTCGGCGAGAAACCGGTGCCTTGAACGTGGGCGCGCGCGTTCTACCGGGGGCGGTACGGCCCCGTGCCGCGGGGAGGCGGTCGGGGGGCCGAGCCAGAACTATAATACCCGGAACCTACCCGACACCCTGCGTGCCGCGGTAACTCAGTTTGGGAGAGTGCAAGACTGAAGATCTTGAAGCCGCCGGTTCAAGCCCGGCCCGCGGCACCTCCCCGTCCAGCTTCTCCCTAGGGGGCTGTGCCCACAGGGCAGGTCCGGAACCGACGTCGGGAGCGGTCGGTCCTTTAGGTCGGTACGAACCACACGTCCGTGATCGAGTACTTCGGCGCGGGGTCGAATCGGGCCTCGACCGGCATCCCGACGTACAGGTCGGACTCCTTCGCGTCCTTCAGCCGCACGAGCAGGAGGCTTCCGACCCCCTCGAACTCGACCATCGCCAGATTGTACGGCGTCTCCTTCAGGAACGCCTCGCTCCCGAAATGGCACGTCGTCCACGTGTGGATGCGGCCCTTCGTCGGGAGGTCCACCCACTCCGTGGGCGAGCTGCAGACCATGCAGTGGCTCCGCGGCGTCGCGTAGACGAACTTGCACGACTTCTGGGTACAGCGCGAGCCACGCAGCTTCCCTTCGGCCAACGCCAGGAAGAACGGGGAGTCCTCGGCGTAGCTGTGGATGTACTCGATCGAGTACGGATACCGGATCACGAGGCTCTCGACGCCGTCGGCGTCGCGGAAGATCGCCGAGCCGCTCTTCGCGAGCTCCGCCTGGACCTCGCGGAACCTTGAGTAGACGGGGGGACGCGCCCTCATCGGAACCCCCGCTCGAGGATCGAGACCGTCACTGCCGAACCGGTCCCCGCGTGGCTGTGGATCGCTCCGCGCTTCGGGTCCTTGAGCTGGAGGGTCGTGTCGTGGAAGTGCTTCGGGATCGTCCCCTGCAGCTGCCAGAAGGCGAACACGGCCTGCATCAGCCCGGTCGCGCCGACGGGATGACCGCAGGCGATGAGTCCGCCCGAGGGGTTGACCGGGGTCGCGCCGGCCCGCGGGACCGGGAAGCCGTAGTCGATCCCCTTCAGGAACGGGTCGCCGCGTTCGACGAAGCCGTACCCTTCACCGTACTTGCAGAGGCCGAGGTCCTCGTACGTCTGGATCTCGCTCGAGGCATAGGCGTCGTGGAGCTCGACGAAGTCGAGTTCCCGGTTCGGGTCGGTGATCCCCGCCATCCGGTACGCTTCGAGCCCGGCGGCCCGGCCGGCCCGGAACGAGTGGACGCCGGGGTAGGGAAGGTGCGCGTAGTCCTTCTCCGTCTCGTGCGGCATCAGGGGGACCTTCCCGAACGGACGGTCGGAGAGCCGCATCGTGTCGGTCCCGGTGCCCACGCCCTTCACGAGGACCGGGCGGTCCGTGAACTCCCGTGCGGTGGACTCCGAACAGAGGAGCGCGACCGCCGCGCCGTCGCTCATAGTGCAGATCTGTTCGCGCGTGAGCGGGTAGCTGATCATCTCCGAGTTCATCACGTCCTCGACGGTGAGGCGCTTCGGGTACTGCGCGTACGGGTTGTGCATCGCGTTCCGGTGGTTCTTCACCGAGACCAGGCTCATGATCCGGCTCCCTTCCCGGATCGCCAAGCGCTGCGCCTCCCGCTCGTCCTTGACGTGAGCGAACCGGGTCAGGCGCAAGTACTCGTAGATGTGCCGCATCACCATCAGCGCGTAGTAACCGGTGTAGAATCCTCCGAGCGGGAAGTCGAAATTGGTATCGGAGGCGAGGGCGATGAACTCGTTCCCCTTCCAGGTCGCGACGCGGCTCATCGTCTCGTACCCGGCGGCGAGGCAGACGTCCATCCGGCCGCTCGCGATGGCTTCGTAGGCGGCCTGGAAGCACTCCCCGCCCGTGGCCCCGCCCCACTCGATCCGGACCGACCCCTTCGGGTTCAGGCCGAGGTAGTCCTGGACCATGCTCGCGGCCTTGAGCTGGCGGGAGAAATGGTCGGAAAAGTACGAGATTCGGGTCCCGTCGATCCGCTCCCGGGTGAGGTTCGGGATCTCATGCATCGCGTAGTCGTAGGCGCGCTTGACCATCAGACGGAAGTCCATCGCCGGATGCGCCTTCGCGAATTTGGTGACCCCGCCGGTGACCATGTAGACCCGACGCCCGGTCGGGCGGGTCGAAACTCGACGGACCGACGGCGCGGCACGGGCGGGACCCTTCGCTCTCTTCGACCGGACTGGCACTTGAAATCCCTCGGCTCGGAAAGAGGTCCGGTTCTTATGCCTGACCCCGACCCACTGGAGAGGGGCGGTCCGCAAGGTCCAAGTCCCCACGGCTCGTCCGGGCGCGGTGGAGCCATGGCACGAAAGTTCGCCCGACTTCGACCGGGCGAGGCCCCGACGGCGGTCGATGAGTTCACCGTGCCCTCGGCCGGGATGTGCCTGAGCGCCTTCCTGGTCCTGACGTCGCCCGAGGACCCGGACTCCGTGCTCCTCGGACGGATCGCGCCCGACCCTCGGTGGGAGCATCTCGGGGCGATGGGGCCCGAGAGGGTGGCCCGGTTCGCGAATCGATGGATGCTGCCGTCCAGCCAGCTCCTGTTGTTCGAGGCGCCAGTGGATGCGGCCCGCCGGTTGGGCCGGGAACTCCTCGGACTCGAGTTGGACCACCTCGCCGACCCCCAGGTCTTCTCGGAAGCGTACCCTCGGACCGGCGGGGCAGAGGACGACCTCCATTGGGACCTGCACTTCGTCTTCCGACGCGCCGGACCGGTTCAGCCTCCCCGTCATCCGATGTGGCGCGAACTCCGCTACGTGCGTGTCGACTCGGTACCCCGGGCCGGGTTCGCCCGGAATCAGGGGGACGTCCTCGAGCTGGTCGGGCTCCGTCCCAAGGACTGAAGAGGGTAGGTGCCGCCGACCCGGGCTTCGGTCGAAGGGGCCGGTACGCGCCGTCGTCGCGTGCGTCACTCTCGCCCGCCCACGGGGGCCGACCCCTAGGATATAGCCCCGCCTTCGCTCCTCTCTATCGGAAGACATGGCTGCCTCCAAGGACCTCCTGTCCATCTCCGATATCGCCGACCGGTTGCCGGCGATCCTGAGCCGGGCGGCCGAGCTCAAGACGGCCCGACGGCAGGGGCGGATGCGGGGCACTCTGCCGGGAAAGACCCTCGCGCTCATCTTCGAAAAACCCTCCACCCGGACGCGCACGTCCTTCGAGGTCGCCATCCACGATCTCGGGGGCCACTCGCTCTTCCTATCGTCCCACGATATGCAATTGGGCCGGGGCGAGACGATCGCCGACACGGCCCGTGTCCTCTCCCGGTACGTGGACGGCATCGCCTACCGGGCGTTCCGACACTCGGACGAGGTCGAGCTCGCGAAGTGGGCGTCCATCCCCGTGATCAACGCCTTGGACGACCTCGAACACCCCTGCCAGATCGTGGCGGACCTCCTCACGATGCACGAGCGGTGGAACAGTCGATTCCGGGGCCACCGGCTCGCGTGGGTGGGGGACGGAAACAACGTCCTGCACTCCCTTCTCCTCGGCACCGCCGCGGTCGGGCTCGACCTGACGGCCGCGACGCCCGCGGCCTACGCGCCCCGGCCCGAGATCGTGGCCGCGGCCCGGGCCCTGGCCGCTCGGTCGGGATCGACGATCGAGCTGACCAACGATCCGGCGACGGCGGTGAAGGGAGCGGATGCTCTCTACACGGACGTATGGGTCTCGATGGGGGAGGAAGCGGAGAAGGCGGCCCGCGAGGCGGCGTTCCGCGGATACCAGTTGAACGCCGGCCTGCTCGCGAAGGCCGCCCCGGACGCGTTCGTCCTCCACGACCTCCCGGCGCATCGGGGTCAGGAGATCACGGACGGCCTGCTCGACGGTCCCCGCGCGGCGGTCTGGGACCAGGCCGAGAACCGGCTGCACGCCCAGAAGGCGCTCCTCGAGATGTTCCTCGGCGGACCCGCGCTCTAGAAGGAGGCAAGGGACCGTGTCGTTCTCGCACCGCGACCGCCGAACTCACCGGGTGCTCTGGCGCGTACTGGGTGGGGTGGGGGCCGGTACGCTCGTGCTCGGCGGGCTCGCGATGTTCGGGCCGGACGTCGCGCTCGGGCTGGGCGCGCTCGCGGGACTCGCCGTGCTCGGTTGGGTCGGTATGGTCGCCGGCGAGGAGGCGGTCCACGAGTACGGCCGCGACCTTCGCTCGGTCGCCCGCGGCGAGGACTCGAACGGTTTCGTTCGCGCCGAGGTCCATAGCGACGTGGGCCTCGACCGCTCGGTCGGACTTCCGTCGGCCCGCTCCCCGCACGTTCGCCCCTCGGCGCGATCTCCCGATCGCGTTCCTTCGGCGGTCTCGTCCCACTAGGTTGGCGCGGCGGGGTCGGCTTGCAGCCGGGTCTTGAGGATGCGCTCCACCTTGCGGACGAGCGCGTCGGGAGGGTGGATCCCCCCGCTCTCCAACTTGAGCGCGACCGATTTCTTCTCGTTCAGCTTCTTCGCGAGGTCGTCCGGCGTCCAGCCCATCGTCTCGCGGGCGATCCGGATCCGCCGCGACCAGTCGGGGGCGAGCTCGAGCTCCCCGATCTCGGTGTAGAGGTCGCGCTCCTCCATCCGACGTCCCACCGCCGAGGTCCGGGTCGCCGGAGTCCCGGGCACCGTGGGCGCGCGCCCCGAGGGCGCCGCCGCGGTCGCAGGGGGGTCGATGCGGGTCCCGAACTTCTCGCAATCTGGGCACAGACCCAGGATCGTCCCCTCGACCCGCACCCGGCTCGTCACTCCGACCTCCCTTCCGCACATTTCGCACAGCATAGATCCTCCGTTCAGAGCCGGCCCTTATGACGGGTCCGACGACGCGCTTCCATACGAGCCCGTCCCTCCTCAAAGCGGCGACGCTCCTCTTCATTCTGCAGGATCAGTGGAGGGACCGGCACCGGGGCACCGGCCCGGTCGATGGCGACCATCGTGACCCAGGCCTCGAGGACGGGCCGGCTCGGGCCGCCGAATCCGACCTCGGCCCGGACCCGCACCCAGACCTCCATAGAGGTCCGTCCGACGAAGGTCAGTTCGGCATCGAAATCGACCACGTCCCCGACGTGGACGGGTGCGATGAAATCCGCCCGGTCGAAGGAGGCCGTGACACACTGGTTCTTCGAGTGCCGCATCGCGGTGACGTAGGCGACCCGGTCGACCTCGGAGAGGATCGCTCCGCCGAACACGTTCCCCATGAAGTTCGCGTCGGTCGGGACCATCAGGCGCACGACCGAGGCGCGGCTCTGCGCCACCGTGGCCCCGGACGACTCCCCCACTCGAACGACCCCACCTGGAGAGGTCGCCGACTCCGTTCCGCCCTAAAGGGGTTTCGAGACGGAATGGGCGCCGCATGTCTCGGACCGTTTCAGCACCTCAGGGGGCCCTTATCTCACGGTCCGGCCTCGTCCTTGCGAGGCGCTATGCCGAAGAAATCCACCCCGAGGAAAACCAGCAAACCCAAGAAGTCGCCGGGCGCTGCCGCAAAGCCGTCCTTCCTGAGCATCGCGGTCGTGGTCTCCGACCGCAAGAAGGCCGTCGAGTGGTACACGAAGAGCTTCGGCCTCGACCTCCTCGACGACATGGACCACTGGCAAACGGTCGGTCGCAAGGGCGCGGGCGGCAAGCTCCACCTCTGCCAGGTCTCTGAGTTCGACAAGAAGGCGCCGATGGAGCCCGGGAACTCAGGGATCGCGTTCACGCTCCCGGGCGACTTTGTGAGCGCATGTCAGGTCTTGAAGGACCGGGGCGTCGAGTTCACCACCCCACCCGCCAAGTTCGACTGGGGATGGTGGGCGGCCGTGAAGGACCCCGACGGGAACGAGATCCACCTCACCGAGGGATAGACCGACGGGAACCCTTTCCGCCGGGGGCCCGGGCCGTGCCGCGGCTCGGCCCGCTCACCCCCACGCCACGCTCTCTCTCGGCGGTGCGCTGAGCGAACGCCTAAATAGGGGCACCTTTTGGGCGCGCCCGGAGCCTCTCCATGGCGAACAAGCCCCACCTCAACATCGTCTTCATCGGCCACGTCGACCACGGCAAGTCCACGACGGTCGGCCGCCTCCTCCTGGACACCGGGTACATTCGGCAGGAAGAGATCGACAAGTTCCGTGCGGAGGCCGAGGCGAAGGGCAAGGCGACGTTCGAGTTCGCCTGGGTCATGGACGACCTCAAGGAAGAGCGGGAACGCGGCGTCACGATCGACATCGCGCACCGCCGCTTTGACACCCAGAAGTACTACTTCACCATCATCGACGCGCCGGGCCACCGCGACTTCGTCAAGAACATGATCACGGGGACGAGCCAGGCCGATGCGGCCGTGCTCGTCTGCTCCGCCGCCGAGGGCGTCCAGGAACAGACCCGGGAGCACATCTTCCTCGCGCGGACGCTGGGCGTCGCGCAGCTGATCTGTGCTATCAACAAGATGGACCGCCAGGAGGTCACCTACGCGGAGAAGAAGTACGAGGAGGTCAAGGAGGAGCTGACGAAACTCCTCAAGAACGTCGGGTTCAAGATCGACACCCAGGTCGTCTTCCTCCCGATCTCGGCCTTCAAGGACGACAACATCAACAAGCCGAGCCCCAACATGCCCTGGTTCAAGGGCCCGACCCTGCTCCAGGCGCTCGACAACCTGAAGGTCCCCGAGAAGCCGACGGGAAAGCCGCTCCGGCTCCCCGTCCAGGACGTCTACACCATCACGGGGATCGGCACCGTGCCCGTGGGCCGGGTCGAGACCGGGATCCTGAAGGTCGGCGATAAGATCATCTTCCTGCCCTCGGGGAAGTCCGGGGAGGTCAAGTCGATCGAGATGCACCACGAGGCGGCCACGGAGGCCGGCCCGGGGGACAACGTCGGTTTCAACGTCCGCGGCATCGACCGGAACGACATCCGGCGCGGCGACGTCGCCGGCCCGGTATCGAACCCGCCGACGGTGGTCGAGAGCTTCATCGCGAACATCCAGGTGCTCAACCACCCCAGCGTCATCACGGTCGGCTACACGCCGGTCTTCCACTGCCACACGGCCCAGGTCGCCTGCGAGTTCACGGAGCTCATCAAGCGCCTCGACCCGAAGACGGGCCAGGTCGCGGAAGAGAACCCCCAGACGCTCAAGACCGGGGACGCCGCGGTCGTCAAGATCACGCCGAAGCGCCCGCTCGTGATCGAGAAGTACAAAGAGTTCCCGCAGCTCGGCCGCTTCGCGGTGCGCGACATGGGCCAGACGGTCGCCGCTGGGGTCGTCGTCGAAGTCAAGAAGCGCGAATCGGCGTAGGACTCGAACGGACGGAAGGGGGGAGGGACCATCGATGCAGAAGGCCCGTATCTCCCTGAGCGGCACGGACGCCCGTAAGGTCGACTCGATCTGCAAGATGATCAAGGAGATCTCGACCAAGACGGGGGTCGAGATCGCCGGCCCGATCCCGCTCCCGACGAAGAAGCTCAAAGTCCCCGTCCGCAAGGGACCCGACGGCGGGGGCACCAGCACGATCGACCACTGGGAGATGCGGATCCACAAGCGCCTCATCGACCTCGCCGCCGACGAGCGGGCCCTCCGCCAGGTGATGCGGATCCAGGTGCCCGACGGCGTGAACATCGAGATCGTCCTCACCGGGTAGGCGCGTGTTCGCGCCCCGCTCGGGGGGTCCGCTCGCCGCCGAGGGTGCGGTCCTCACCGTCAGCGGGGCGATCCTTCTCCTGCATCTCCTCCCCCTCGTACCGGAGTTCTACCTCGCCCTGGTGGGGGTCTGGGGAGCGGCGTTCGCGTTCTGGCTGTTCCTCATCGCGTTCTTCCGGGACCCGAACCGGACCATCGGTGGGGGGATCGTTTCCGCCGCGGACGGTCGCGTGCGGGAAGTACGGGAGGTCGGACCGGAGCTCCTCATCTCGGTCTTCATGAACGTCACGGACGTCCACGTCAACCGGGTCCCCCTCGACGGCACCTTCACGAGGGTCCAGGATGCCGGGTCCGGCCGGCGGCCCGCGTACCGGCCCGACGCGGACCGGAACGTCGCCCGCACGTACGAGATGACGACCGCCTTCGGCCCGGTGCGGATCGTTCAGATCACCGGCATTCTGGCGGGTCGGCTCGTCTCCTTTGTCACGTCGGGCGCGACGCTGGCCAAGGGGGACCGGTTCGGGATGATCGTCCTGGGTTCCCGGGTCGACGTTTTCCTTCCCGCGAGCCGCGTCGGGGCGACGGTCCGCGTCGGGGACCGCGTCCACGCCGGATCCACCACGATCGCCCAGGAGCGGACGTGACCGACCGCTGGCGCGTCGCGGCGAACCTCGCGACGCTCGCGAACGCCCTCTTGGGCGTCGGGGCCATCCTCTACGTTCTCGCCGGCAACAAGCTCTGGGCGATGCTCCTCATCGCCTGCGCGCTCGGCTTCGACGGGCTCGACGGGATGTTCTCACGACGGAGCCCGAACCGGTCCCCGCTCTTCGGACGCATCGCCGACTCCATCGCCGACGGGATCACGTTCGGGCTGGCGCCGGCGTTCCTGATCGCGGTCCACACGTCCAACACGTCGACCTGGCAACCGTTCGAGCCGTACGCGATCGCCCTCGCGGTCGCCTACCTCGCCGCCGCGCTGGTCCGGTTGACGTACTTCACCGTGCGGGCCTACTCCCGGAAGGACTTCCTCGGCGTCCCCACGCCCCAGAGCGCGCTCACCCTCATCGTCGCGCTCCTCTTCCACGACACGCCTGCGTTCCAGAGCGTGCAGCCCATCGGGGTCCTCGTCGGCGTCGCGGTGCTCGCGATCCTGATGGTCGTGCCGATCCCCTTCCCGAAGATCCGGCGCGAATCTCCGCTCCGGTGGCCGATGGTGGCGACCGGGGTCGCCGCCGGCCTCGTCCTCGTCCCGGTCCAGTTCCAGCCGTTGGTCGGCTCGCCGCTCTACGACCTCGCCTACGCGGCCGGCCTGGTCATGCTGGTCGGGGTGGCGAGCTACTATCTCATCGGTCCCTTCACCGTTCCACGGCCGGCGACCCCGTCGGCCCCAACCCCATGACCGCATCGAGGATCCACCGCGCTCCGCTCACCGACCGGGAGGCGCTCCTGTTCGAGGCCGGCATCAAGCTGGGGGGGATCTTCCACCAGTACCTCGGGATCCCGGTCTCCTCGACCACCGCCCCCGGCCTCGCCGAGGCGATCGAGCGGGCGGTCGGGCTCCAGCCCTACGTGACCTCGGTCGAGGTCCGGATCGACCCGTCGCGCGGACCCCGCCCCGGGCGGGGTCGGTTCGCCTACCGGTACCTCACTCCGGAGATGCTGGACGTGCGGATCCAACTGCGCGACGGAGCCGCCCACGTCGAGGCGCGTCTCGTCCACCGACCCGAGCTGCGGTACCCCTTGATGAGCGTCGACCGGACCTCGCCCCGGTCGGCCCACGGCGGAGGCCGGCCTACCGCCGCTCGCCGATCGGCACGTAGGGCAGGTCGATCGGGCCGACGTACTTCGCCATCGGCCGGATGAGTCTCAGGTCCTGGTACTCCTCGAGCACGTGGGCGGTCCACCCCGCGACACGGCTCGCGGCGAACACCGGCGTGAACAGGTCGTGGGGGATCCCCATCAGGGAGTAGACGGAACCGGAGTAGAGGTCGACGTTCGGGTAGAGGCCCTTCTCGCGGTGCACGACCTCCTCCACCTTCCGTAGGAGCTCGTAGTAGCGCAAGTTCCCTTTCGCCTCGCCGACCCGTCGGGACCACTCGCGCAAGATCGTCGCCCGTGGGTCCTCGACCTTGTAGACGCGGTGCCCGAAACCCATGATCCGCTCGTGGCGTGCGAGCTTCGCCTTGACGACCTCCTCGGCCCGGTCCGGGGTGCCGATCTCCTCCAAGAGCTCCATGACCCGCTCGTTCGCGCCCCCGTGGAGGGGTCCCTTCAACGTCCCGACCGCGCTCGTCACGGCGCTGTAGAGGTCGCTCAAGGTCGAGGCCGTCACGCGGGCGGCGAACGTCGAGGCGTTGAGCTCGTGGTCGGCGTGGATGATGAGGGCGACGTCCAGCGCGTGGGCCTCGAGCTCGGTGGGCTCGCGGTCGAGGAGCGCGTAGACGAGGTACGCCGCGGCCGAGAGATGGGGTCGTGTGACGAGCCTGGGCATGCCCGAACGGCGTCGGTGGAACTGGCCCAAGATCGACGGGAGGACCGCGGTGAGTCGCTGGGCGCCTCCGATCGAGCTCGGTCCGGGGCGGGTCTCTTCGGGCTCGAACAGCGCGAGCTCGCTTACCGCGGTCCGGAGGACGTCCATCGGGTTCGCCGTCGCGGGCATCGAGTCGATCCGCGTCGCCAGCGCGGGCGGCAGCTCCCGCAGGAGCGCGAGACGCTCTTTGAGGCCGGCGAGCTGCGCGGTGGTCGGAAGCCGGCCGTACCACAGTAGGTAGGCCACCTCCTCGAACGTGGAGCTCTTCGCGAGGTCCCGGATGTCGTGGCCCTCGTAGATCAGGCGGCCCTGCTTGCCGTCGATGAAACAGATCCGCGATTCCAGGGCGATGACATCCTCGAGACCCCGTTGCACGCCGACCGGCGGATCGACCATGGAGGACCTGCTATCTGACCGACAGCCCGCGGGTTAATGGGGTTTCGCGACCGCGGGGGTCTCGGGCCCGGCTCGGGAGGTCGCCGTGGGCGGCGGGCCCTCCTCGCGGACGTTCTTCCGCCTCAGGTAGGCGACCGAGGCGGCGGACCAGAGGGGAAGCGACACGAGCAGGGCCCCTGCACTCACGAGGAAGACCAGGCGGAAGCTCCCGAACGTCGCGAGGATCCCGGAAAGCCCGGCCCCCGTCACGGCGGCCACTCCCCCGAGCGCACTGTTGACGCCGAGCAAGCTGCCGGCGTCCCGGCCCTCGAGACCGCGGAACAGCATGAGCGAGCTCGCCGTGGTGTAGACGGCGATCGCCGCCCCCAAGATCCCGAAGATGAGGAGGTTCGCCTCAAAGACCCCGCTGCGGGCGAAGAGGACGAAGGTGAACCCGGCGGTCGCGAGGTACCCCAGCGAGCGGAGGTAGCTCGCCCGTTGCACGAGGCGATCGGCCCCGAACCGGGTCGCGAGCCCTCCCGAGATCGGGAAGACCAGGGTCTGGGCGAAGTTGTTGGAGAGGTTCACGAGGAAGATGGAGGAGGCGGCGAGTCCCGCGGAGTAGAGGTACGGCGTGTACGAGATGTTGTACAGGTTCGCGGAGAGGTTGAACAGGAACGACGCGATGAAGATCAGCGGCAGCTCGTGATGGAGCTCCGCGCGTGCCCAGGTGCGCAGACGTCGCAGGGCGCCGCGCGCGAGGCTCGGCCGGATCGGGAAGAACGGGATCGGGATCCGGAGCGCCGTCGATTCCCGGATCCGGGAGAAGAGGCTTTCCGAATGCCCGGCGACGTGGGCCGTCGTGAGGACCCGGGTGGGGTCCTTGACCCCGAACCAGATGGCGACCGCGCTCGCCGCCGCGAGGGCTGCGAGCAGGTAGAGGAGCGAAAGGAGGGCGTCATTGGCGACCGTCCAGAAATAGCCGATGAGAAGCCCCGCGATCGAACCGATCATGCTCATCTCCTGGAAGGAAGCGTAGGCGTTCGGCCGCTCGGCCTCCGTGAACTTCTCGAGGATGAGCAGGTTCGAGGCGCTCGCTCCCGCGGGCGAGACCACCCCGATGACGGCGTAGATCGCGTAGAGCTCGACCAGCGTGGTCGTCTGAGTGAGGGCCAGGTAGAGCAGGCCGTACCCAGCGAAGTTGATCACGAGGAAGAGGCGACGGAGCGGGTACTTGTCCGAGAGATGGCCCCAGGCGACCGAGGAGAGGATGACCGCCGAGTTGAACATGGTCGCCGCGATGGCGACGTCCGCCCAAGTCCCGTGCAGGGGGATCAGGATCAGGAGCGGGAGGACGACCCCAAAGCCGGCCGTCGCGGCGTTGATGGGTACGAATCCCAGTAACCAGGGTCGAGCTACGAGCCGGCCCGGCCAGGTTCGCAGCGAGAGTTCCATCGTTCGACCGCTCGGCTAGCGACCGGATATTAAAGGCGCGGCACGTGGAGTGGCGGTCGGGGCCCCGGGAGGCAGCGCCAGGATGGGCGCGTTCCCGCCCCTCGCACTTCCTAAACAACCCTTATAAGGGAAGGTCGTTAATCCGCCCCGAGAAGGGGCGATTTTCTCATGGCAATCGGGTTTGTCCTAATCAGCACCGCTCCCGCCAAGGAGCATGAGGTGTACACCGAGCTGCTTCGGGTCAAGGGCATCGTCGAGCTCCACCCCCTTTTCGGCGAATACGACCTGATCGCGAAGGTCGAGGCCGAGGACTTCAACGCCCTCGGACAGCTCGTGGTCGACAAGATCCGTTCGGTCCCGGGTGTCATCGACACCAAGACGCTGACCGGTATCAAGTTCTAAAGGGGAAGCTCGAAGCATGTTCGATCTGGTCGGGACCGCGTTGAGCGTAGGCGTCTGGCAGTTCCTCACCATCCTCCTCCTCGTCTTCGCGCTGTTCCTGATCCTCGCCGGCATCTTCACGGCCTATTTCGGGAGCGGCAAGAGCCGAACGATCGGCGTCGCGCTACTCGTGGGCGGTCTCATCGTCGGGATCCTCGTCGCGTACCTGTACCACTCCGGATTCGGCGGGAACGTCTCCAGCGGCCAGCTGGGAAGCCTCATCCTCGAATCGCTCCTCGTCATCGTCGCCGCTGTCGTGGGCGCCCTGGTCGCGATCGGGATCTTCCTGGTCGCCATCATGAAGTCCTAGGCAAGCCGTCCGTCCCGGCGTGGCCGCGCGTTCTTCCGGGCCCACTCGCGTCCGTCTCGTCACGCTCACGAGCGATGTCGGTTGGGCCTACGCGGCCCAGATGAAGGCGGTCCTTCTCCGTTCGATCCCCCCGGGCCACGTCATCGACGTGACGCACGACCTCCCTGCCCACGCCGTCACCGAGGCGGCCTTTGTCCTACGGTCCATCGGGGAGCAGTTTCCCGCGGGCACGATCCACGTGGCCGTTGTCGACCCGGGTGTGGGGAGCGCCCGGGTGCCCCTGATGGTCCAGTGCGCGGACGGCTCCGTGCTCGTGGGCCCGGACAACGGGATTCTCGCCCCGCTCGCCCACGCCCTCGGGCGGCCCCGTGGATTCCGCATCGACCCGAGCCGGCTGGGAGGTGGACCTCGGGAGGGGACGACCTTCGACGGGCGGGATTTGTTCGCTCCCACCGCCGCGCTGCTCGCACGAGGCGTGCGCCCCGCCCGCCTGGGCGGCCCGCACGCCTTCCGCGACCTCCGTCTTCCGATCCCGATCCGGCTTCGGGACGGAGCGCGGGGCGAGGTCCTCCACCGCGACACGTTCGGGAACCTGATCACCAACCTCCCGACGGGCTGGGTCGACCCTACCTCGAAGTCGGTGGGAGTCGCCATCGGGCGCGACCGAAGGCGGACCGTCCCGTGGACCCGCTCGTACGAAGAACTCGGCCGAGGGAACCTCGGCGCTCTCGGTTCGAGCTTCGGCACGGTCGAGCTCGCGGTGGCGGAAGGACGAGCGGACCGCCGATGTCACGCGGGGCCCGGTACCCCGGTCCGGCTCACGTGGACCCCTCGAAGCGGCGCGCACGCGCCTGAGAGGGTAAATAGCGGCCCCAACCTCCGTTCATCGAGACGGTAGCCCTCCCACGGGCGCCCCTCCTACGATGGCGAAACGGGACTACTACGAGGTGCTCGGGGTACCCCGCACCGCCTCGGCGGACGAGATCAAGACCGCCTACCGGAAGCTCGCCCGCCAGTACCACCCGGACGTGGCGAAGGAGAACCCGAAGGTCGCGGAGGAGAAGTTCAAGGAGGTCTCCGAGGCGTACGAGGTCCTCGCGACCCCCGAGACCCGGCACCGGTACGACCAGGCCGGATTCTCCGCGGTGGAGTCCGATTTCGGTCCGGGCGGGTTCGGCTGGCAGAACTTCACCCACGTCAGCGACTTGGAAGACCTGCTCAACTCGAACCCGATGTTCCAGCAGTTCTTCGGCGGATTGGGGGGAAGTTTCGGGGGCGGTCGGCGCACGGGGTCGCTGCGCGGGAACGACGTCGAGATCACGCTGCGACTGCCGCTTTCGGCCGCCGTCAAGGGAGCCCAGCCGGAGGTCGATGTTCCGCGGAACGATCCGTGCTCCGCATGTCGGGGGACGGGAGCGAAGGACGGGACCGCGCTCGAGGTCTGTCCCGAATGCCGCGGGGCGGGCCAGGTACGCCGGATCCAGCAGCGCGGCCACGCCCAGCTCATCACCGTGGGGGATTGTCCTCGATGCCACGGGGTCGGCCGCCGGATCCTGGAGCGCTGCCCCGTGTGCGGCGGCTCCGGCCATGTCCGCACGACGGAACGGATCCAGCTCACCGTCCCGCCCGGCGTGGATGACGGGGCGGTCCTCCGCGTCTCCTCCCACGGCCTGAAGGCGCCGGGCGGAGGGAACCCCGGGGACCTCTACGTCCAAATCGTCTTCGAGCCCCTTCCCCACATCCGGCGCGAGGGAGAAGATGCGTACACGGAAACGACCGTCCCGCTCGGCATCGCGCTGCTCGGAGGGGAGGTCACGCTCCCGACCATCGACGGGCATGCCACGCTCAAGATCCCCCCCGGCACGCAGCCCGAGACGCAGTTCCGGCTGCGAGGGAACGGGTTTCCCCGCTACCGGGGCTCGACCCGGGGCGACCTCATCGTGATCGCCCACGTCGAGGTCCCGCGGTCGCTCTCCGGCCGGGAGCGGGACCTCCTCCGGGATGCCCTGATGCCGGGTGGCACCCCGGTCACCGCCCGGAAGGAATCGATCTTCCGCCGGCGGGGCATGTGACCGCGGACGAGGCCGACGATGGGGTCGAGCCCGACCAGTACTTCACCGAACGGCCCCGCTCCGCCTCGTCGCGCTCGGAGCTTAGGTTCCTGTTCCGAGGCGAAATGCTGCACTTCCTGGTCGACCGGGGCGTCTTCGCCTCCCACGGCTTGGACCCCGGCACGGCGCTCCTGATCCAGAACCTGACCCTCGGACGGGCGGATCGTGTGCTGGACTTGGGATGCGGGTGGGGTCCCGTGGGGATCGCCGCCGCCCGCTCCGTACCCGAGGGGTCGGTCGTCCTGACGGAGGTGAACCGGCGGGCGGTCCGCCTCGCCCGTTTGAATCTCGGGCGGAACCGCGTGAAGAACGCGGAGGTCCGGGTCGGACCGCTCTATGGGCCGGTGGATGGGGAAACGTTCGACGTCATCGCCACCAACCCCCCGTACCACGCGGGTCGGGAGGCGGTCCTCGAGATCCTGGCCGGCGCGCCCGACCACTTGACGCCGGAGGGGCGTCTCGTCCTCGTCGGGAAGGGCACCCAGGGGATCCGGTACTATCAGGAGTGGCTGGAGAAGAACTGGCCGGGGACGGTCGAGGTCCTCGGACGAGGCTCGGGCTACCGGGTGCTCGAGGCTCGGCGGGACCCGAAGAGGCGCCAGCTGTAGAGCCGGGAGACGTGCCGGAGATAGTGGGCGATCTCCCCTCTCCCGAGCTTGCTCTCCCCCACGGTACGCGGTCGGAACACGATCGGGACCTCGACGACGGGAGCGGGTCGGCATTTCACCAGCACCTCGAGACCGATCTTGTAGCCGAGGGGAGCGAGCGTTCCCCGCTCGAGGATGCTCCGTCGGAAGGCGAAGAACCCGCTCATCGGGTCGCGGACCGCGACGAGCGGTCGCGCGAGGACGGCCGCCCCGGCGGAGAGGAGACGACGCCCGCGGGTCAGTCCGGGAGCGCTCCCGCCGGGGACCCAACGACTCCCGAGGGCGAATTCCGCCTCCCCGTCGGTGACCGTCCGGACCAGGGTCGGCACGGCCTCGGGCGGATGGCTCCCGTAGGCGTCCATCACGACGATCGTCTCCCCGGCCGACCGCTCGAAACCTACGATGGCGGCCGACGCGAGCCCGAGCTTCCGGCCTCGTTCCACGACCACCGTCGAAACGGGAGATTGAAGGGAACGGGCGAACTCCGCGGTCCCATCGGGGGAGCCGTCGTCCACTACGACCAGCTCGGCGGAAAAACCGGCCAGCGCGCGGGAGAGAGCGGGGTAGAGGTGCTCGAGCGAGCCCCTCTCCTGGTAGGTGGGGAGGATGACCGAGACCCCGACGGACCGAGACACCGGGGGTCCGAGACGGGCACCGTAGTTACTGCTTCGGGCGGACTCCGTCCCGGATGCCGGTCCCTACGTCGTCAGGCCCGGCCAAAATCGAGGGGGCGCCAGAACCGGGCTCACTGCACTCCGAAGCGCTTAAGAAGGGCGGCCTTCTCGGCGCCCGCACCCTCGGAGCGAGGGGTCCCGCCGAGTCGCCCGACCCGTCGGATTCCACCTCCGAACTACCCAGGGGAGTGAGCTCCGCGCCCAAGGAATCGAAGGACTCGAAGGCCGAACCGGCCAAGCCCGCCGCGCCTGCCGAGGCCGAGCCCTCGACCGAGAAGACTCCGAAGAAGGAGAAGAGCGGCAAGGGCAGGGACGGGAAGGACTCGAAGGAAGGGAAGGAGGGCAAGGAGCCCAAGGAGGGGAAGGGCAAGGGGAAGGGCGGCGGCAAGGCTCCCAAGTTCGTCTCCGACAACCCGAATTTCCGCTACATCGTCCGCGTCGCGAACACCGACCTGGACGGAACCCGGCCGACCGGCCTGGCCCTCACGGGCGTCGGCGGGGTCGGCCTCCGCTTGGCGGAGGTCGCCTGCCGGCTCGCCAACGTCCCCGCCGCCGAGATGATCGGGAACTTGAGCGAGCAGACCGTGGAGGGGATCGAGGTAACGCTCAACTCCCTTCCGACGAAGGTCCCCCTCTGGATGATCAACCACACCCGGGAACCCGTCCTCGGTGACTCCCTCCACTACATCGGTCCGGACCTCGAGACCCGGCGCCGGGACGACGTCAACATCATGCGCATGGTCCGCAGCTACCGCGGGGTCCGCCACGAGCGGGGCCAGAAGGTGCGCGGCCAGCGGACCCGTTCGAACGGACGGACCGGCATGGCCGCCGGCGTCCTGAAGAAGGACGCGAAGGCCGCCGCCGCGGCGGCCGGCAAGGAAGAGGCCGCGCCGGCGGCAGCCGCACCGGCGGCCGCCCCGGCCGCCGCGACCGCGACCCCGGCGAAGCCCGCGGCCGGCGCGAAGAAGGTGTAGGTCGATGGGAGATCCGAAGTTCCTCCGTCGAACGTACGACACGCCGAAGCACCCGTGGGAAGCGGGGCGGATGGCGGAGGAGCGCAAGCTCCTCGAGAAGTACGGACTCAAGAACAAGCGCGAGCTCTGGAAGGCCCAGTCGATCCTCCGCGGCTTCCGGGGCCAGGCCCGGGACCTCCAGGCCCGCCTCCGGGCGGGCGAGGAGCAGGCCCAGCGCGAGACGACCCAGTTGCTCGGCCGCTTGACGCGGCTCGGCGTCCTCCCCGCGGGGAGCACCACGATCGACGACGTCCTCGCGCTGACCACGGAAGACGTCCTCCGCCGCCGGTTCGAGTGGATCGTGTTCCACAAGAACCTCGCGCCGACCGCGAACGGGGCCCGCCAGTGGATCGTCCACGGTCACTTTGCCATCGGCGACCACCGGGTCACCCGCCCGGGGTACCTGGTCCCGTCCGACGACGAGATCCGGATCGCCTACTCTCCCACCAGCCCGCTCGCCGGCGAGGACCACGCCATGCGCCTGGCCCTCCGCGAACGCCTGAACGCCCGGTCCGCGCCCGCCCCCGAGCCGGCCCCGCCGGCGGAAGGGGGCGCGTAGGCCATGGCGAAGGTCGGCATCGCGCACATCTACGCGAGCTACAACAACATCCACATCACCGTCACGGACATCACCGGCGCGGAGACGCTCGCGAAGGCCACGGGTGGGATGGTCGTGAAGGCTGCCCGGGACGAGTCGAGCCCGTACGCCGCGATGAAGGCGGCGGACCAGATCGCCGCCCTCCTCAAGGAGAAGGGGTACGATACGCTCCACATCCGCGTCCGCGCGCCGGGCGGTAACCGCTCGCGCTCCCCGGGACCCGGCGCCCAGGCCGCGATCCGGGCCCTCTCCCGGGCCGGCGTCAAGATCCAGCGCATCGAGGACGTGACACCCGTCCCCCATGACGGCACGAAACCGAAGGGAGGCCGCCGCGGCCGGCGGGTGTGATCCGATGGCCCTCACGATCACCGAGCTCAAGCCCCGGTCGGCGACCGTCGAGATCGAGGCGACCACCGCATCGCAGGTCAACGCGATCCGGCGGACGTTGCTCGCCGACGTGCCGAAGCTCGCTATCGAGGACGTGGAGTTCCACTTGGGGCCGATCCGGGACGAGGCGACCGGCAAGGACTACGACTCATCGACCAGCATGTTCGACGAGGCGATCGCGCTCCGCCTCGGCCTCCTTCCGATCCCCACGGACTTGGGCGAGTTCCGCCGGAAGTCCGAGTGCACCTGCAACGGGGCCGGCTGCCCGCACTGTCAGGTGATGTACTCGATCGACCGCAAGGGCCCCTGCACCGTCTACGCGAAGGACCTGGTCCCGCTCGGCGACGCGTCCCTCGCGATCCTCGAACCCGACATCCCCATCGTCCGGCTCGGCGCCCGCCAGGCGCTCCTCGCGTACGCGACCGCCGTGGTGGGCGCGGCCCGAGAGCACGCCAAGTGGCAGGTCGCCCAGGGGGTCGGCATGTTCCCCCGTCCGCACGTCAAGATCGCGAAGAAGTCCGACTGCACGGACGCGTGCCTCAAGCGCACCGCCGCCTCGTGCCCCGTCAACATCCTCGAGTTCGCGGGCGGGAAGCTCTCCGTCACGGACGAGCTGAAGTGCATCGACTGCGGCGCGTGCGAGAAGACGTGCGAGCACGGTTCCATCAAGATCACTCCCGACACCGAGGATTTCTTCCTCCGGTTCGAGACCGACGGGTCGCTCACTGCCCGCGAGGCGCTCCGCTACTCGCTGAAGGACCTCAAGCGCCGCTTCGAGGACCTGCGCGAGTCGATCCAGGCGATCCCCTAGCGGCCCGGCTCGGGCTCGTCCAGTCGTACCGCAGGATCGCCGCGACCGCGCCCAATCCGGCGAGCTTGGTCCCGCTCTCCCCGTCGTCCCGCACGATGAAGAGTCGGGCGCGCGCCGCCCGGGCCCGGTCGAGCACTTGGATCATGGCGGGGTCGGTGAGGAGCGACTCCGAGACGAGGAGCGTCTCGACCGCCCCCGCCTCGACCGCTTCCGCGACCTCCGTGCGTCCGACGGCCGCCCGCGTGCCGGAGGCGAGCGAGCGGACGAGCTGTTCGACGAACTCCGCCTCCTCGGCCGCCACGGTGCCCCGGAGGACCTCCGTCGCGCGGCCGGACTTGAGCAACTCGTCCACGCCCACCCGGCCGGACTCGGCCGTCGCGTAGACCTTCACCTTCGCGGCCACCGCGGGATCCTCTTCGTGGAGGCGGCGCGCGATCTCCTCTTTCAGGAACCCGGGGCCGGCCACGATCACGGCGTGGGCGGCAGGCCCCTCGCGGCGGAGGAGACCGATGAGCTCGTCCGCGTACGTCTTGCGGTCCTTCTCCCCCTGGCCGCCGCCGTACTGCTTGCCCGCGATCGTCCGTTTCAAGTCGGCGACCGGCTCGATCGCACGGCCGCGCAGCCGTACGAGCGAGGAGTCGCCCCAGTCGACCGCCGCGAGCAGGATCGTGGGTTCGCCCGCACCGGCGAGCCCTTCGTCCAGGAGGACCCGATCGCCCGAGGACATCGAGGGCTTGAGGACGGTGACCTCGTCCCCCTCGGCGAGATCGAGAGTGTGGTGCCGCCCGATGTCGAACGGTCCGTCCCGGATCGGTCCCGTGATCCGGACGTGCTTCGAGAATCCGTGAAACTCCACCTGCTCGGCCGCGACGACGATCCACACCCTCCGACGGGTCCTCTCGGCACCGGGGACGTCCGCGGGGACCTCCGGGTCCCGTCGGGTCGTGGAACCCCCGACGAGGTCGCCCGGCCGGACCAGTCGGGCGATCCGCCAGAGGTCGCTCGGGCTCTCCAATCGGAGGCGGAGCAGACCGGTCGAAGCGTCGCGGTGAAGAAGACGCACAGGGAACTCCGGCAGGGGCCCGACGAGGCCGACAGTTAAGCGAGTTTCGCTGCGCGCGCCGCCGCCACGATAGCCTTATCGCACTCGGGACGGTCGCTGCTTGCCGGGAGGAGGGGCACCCCTGGTCAGCCGATACTCCGAACTGTTTCGGCAACGGTCCTTCGCCGCCTTCCTCACGGCCGGCGCGCTCCAGTTCGCTGCACCCGCCACCGCGTCCGTCGTACTGTTCTACTCCGTCACGGTCGCCTACCCCACCGCCGGCCTGCGCGAGACGTACGGGGCCCTCGCGCTCGCCTACCTCGGCTTGGGGTCGACCCTGCCCACCCTGATCACCGCGTTCTTCTCGGGCGCGCTCGCGGACCGGAACGATCGCGGCTGGCTGATGCGGGTCGTCAACCTCCTCGGTCTCGTCGCGACGGCCCTCCTCGTCGTGATCCTGGTCCTCGGACCCTCCACCCACATCGCCCTCCCGGGACCGCACGGGTTCTACATTCCGGAATGGGTCCTCCTCGTCTACCCGGTCTGGGCCCTCGTGATCGTCTCCTCTACCCTGTTTCGTCCCGCCTTCAACACGAGCGTCCCCCGCGTCGTCCCGAGAGAGCTGCTCAGCCGGGCGAATGGCCTGATCTACGCGATCGCCGGCGGCGTGACGGCGATCGGGACCTTGGGAGCCGGAGTGGTGCTCACGGTGGCGCCGGCGCCCTATGCGCTCGCCCTGCCCTTCACGCTGTTCTTCGTGACCCAGGTGGCGCTCGTCGCGGTCGACCTCGACTTGAGTCCCGTGCGCACCTCCGCACCGCGGTCGATCCTCCACGAAGCTCGGGAGGGATTCGCCTACATCGGGCGCCGGACGGCCATCCTGCAGCTCACGATCTCGGGCCTCGTGATCAACTTCCTCGTCGCGCTCGCGACCGTCGAGCTCGCGCTCTACGTGACGACCTGGCTCGGGGCGACGCAGGGTTTCTGGTACGGGGCGATGGTCGCGGCCGCCACGGTCGGCGCCTCGGTGGGGTTCGTGCTGATCGCCCGGGTCCGGTTCGAGCACCGCGCCGGCCAGGCGATGATCCTGCTGACCTCGGCGCTCGGGCTGACCCTGCTTTGCCTCGCCCTCGTCCGGTCCATCTGGCTCGCGCTCCCGATCATCTTCCTCTTCGGCGTCATCCCTGGGATGTTCTCGACCATCTTCCTCTCGACGATACAGTCGACGGTCCCGGACCAGATGATGGGCCGCGTCTTCTCGGCGGACGAGGTGGGGAGCTACGCCCTCGTTCCCGTCGGGCAGTACGCCGGGGGAGCCCTGACGTACGACGTGGGGGTCCAGGGCACGTACCTGACGGCGGGGGGCACGCTGGCCCTCTTTGGTCTGGTCATGCTGCTCGGGTTCACGGCGCTCCGCAAGCTCTCGATCCACAACCCCGGCGGGCCGGCCCCGGACGGCTAGCCTACGCGTCGGGGGCAACCGGCACGCGGACCCGGGAGTACCAGCCGTAATCGGGTCCCAGCGAGCGCACGAACCCGAGCCGCTCGTACAGCGTGATGGCTCGTCGGTTCCCTTCGGTCACGTTGAGGGCGATGACCGTCTCGCCCCGCTCGCGAAGGGCCCGGACGGACGCCACGACCAGGGCCCGTCCGATGCCCGTGCCCTGCGCCGCGGGATCGACGTGGACGCTGACGAGCAGCGGGCCGTACGGGGCGCGCACGAAGATGCACCCTCCGCGAAGTGTTCCGTCCCCGGTCTCGGCCACGTACGAAGCCCATGCCAGGCACTCGCCATAGCGGCCCCCGAGCATGTCGCGTACGGCGAGCGCGCTGTCGCGCGCCGCGTCGGTATCGATCTGGAACAGGTAGAAGTCGAACGTCGGACCGAAGGCGGCGGCGTGCAGTCGGGCCAGCTCGGGTTCGTCGTCCGGCCGAAGGGGCCGGAGCCGGATCCCGGTCACCACGCGGGCCGGCGGCAAAGGCGCATCGGGAGGGAACCGCATCTCGGACCGTCCGAACGGAGCGAACCCGAGCTCGCGCATCAGGGCTGCCTCGGCCTCGGGCGTGAGGCCGGCGAGATGACCCGGGAGCAGGGCGACGGGCCCGCACTCGGTCTGGATCCGCTCGAGGAACGTCCGGTACTCCCGCGTCGGATTCGAGGAGGGTCGAAGATACAGCACCTCGACGTGGAACCCTGCCGGGTGGCCGGACTCCCACACCACGATACCGGAAACCCCCCCGTCGGTCCGAAAGAGACGTCCCTCCCCACTGCTGGACCTCAGCCACTTCACCGCTCTCTCGATCCGGGGAGCGGGGTCCTGCATGGGGATCGTGTGTCGACACGCCTCGGCGACCGCCTCGCTGACGAGCGCGTCCGCATCCTGGGGCTCGGACGAGAGCGGGAGGAGGTCGCCCGAGGGCGATGGGGGGATCACGAGAAGGAGAGAGAGGTCCCCCACTTGGCCTCATCGTCCGAGGGCACGCGCACAGCGCTCCTTTCGAGAGGCGACGCGCGAGCCCCGGACCCAGGATCGACCCGGATTCGGCCGATGACCACCGGTGTTCAAATACCACCTGTGGGATATGTCAATCGTCAGACAAAGATGGGGGTCTTGTCTGACGAGCATGGTCGACACGTCCGAACGAGTGACCGTGAGAATCCCGCAGGAGCTCATCGAGAAGCTCAAGCAGATCCAAGAGGTCAAGGGCTCGCCTACGATCTCCGACACGATCCGCGAAGGACTCGAACAGTACATCGAGTTCCATCTCCCGCCGCAGAACGTCCGCAAGGTGGTGGTGGAGCTCTCGCGCCAGGACAACAGCCGGCTCGAGGCGTTCGTGCGCGAGGGCAACTCCGTGAGTGTCGACGACGCCGTCCGTTCGGCGGTCCGGGAGTACATCCGCGGTCGTCTCGAGCAGTTCGGCGCGACCCGTCCGCACCGGCGCGACGGGGAGGCGCTCGCTGCGGAGGGCTCCCCTCCGCCCTAGAGGGCATCGGGAGCCGATGAAGGACGATTCGTCCGTTGCAGCGTGGGCGGCGCTCGCCGCCACGCCGTCGGTCGCCGTGGTGGGCTTGGGCGGGGCCGGAGGAGAAGCGGTCCACGACCTCCTCAGCCTCGGGATCCCGGGCGTTCACGCCCTCGCCGTCAACACCGACGCAAAACACCTCATGGGCACCGGGGTTGAGGAGAAGATCCTCCTCGGACAGCGGGAACTTAAGGGCCGGGGGAGCGGAGGCGATCGGGCGGTCGTCTTGCGGGCCGCCGAGGACGGGAAGGAAGAGCTTCTCCGCCGGCTGTGACCGTTCGAGATCGTCTTCCTCCTCGCCGGACTCGGTGGGGGAACGGGAAGCGCCCTCCTGCCGTTCCTCTCTCGGGAGCTGAGGGAAACGGAGACGCTCGCCATTCCCGTGGTCTTCCTCCCGTTCCACGTGGAGCTCGACTCGAACTCGGGCCGCCGCGAGAACGTCGAGGCGACCGTGGACGACCTGGAGGCGATGGGAGGGCTCCTGGTCGCGCTCGCCAACGAGAAGCTCCGTCGGTTCCAGTCGCTCCCCATCCACCGGGTCTTCCAGGTCCGGAACGCCTACCTCCACTCGCTCGTGACGAGCCTGGTCGACATGGTCGAGAACCCCTCGCAGATCTCCGTCGACCTCTCCAGCCTCAAGAACCACCTCCGCTCCTCGGGTCTCTCCACGCTCATCGTCGGCGAGTACCACATCTCCGAACCCGAACGGGTCGTGCATGCGGCGTTGAGCGAGAGCCTGCTCGATTTCCACCTGTCGCCGCGCGCGTCGGCCCTGATCCACCTGGACGGAGGCTCGAACATGACCCTCGGCACCCTCGACCAGGTGCTCTACGCCGTGCGTCAGCGCTTGGGTGAACCCGAGCAGCTCGTCTTCGGCACCCGCGTCCACCCGGAACCCCGGGAGGTCGTGCGCATGACCGCGGTCTTGGGGGGGCTCAAGCCCCGGACGGTGCGCGATGCCCTGACGTCTCGCCCGAAGGGCCCGACTCCGCTCCTCGCCCGGTAGCCGCCGCCCCCGCGACGCCGGGAGGCACCCGACGGTCGAGCTCCGAGTGGACGAGATCGATGACCTGGGAGCTTCGAAGGCTCCGGGGCCCCACCGAGAGCTGAGGGACTCCCGATGCCCGAAGTCGGGTCGCCTCGTCGTCGGTCGGGTCGAAGGGGTCGGAGAGGACGGCCGCGATCCCTTCCCCCGACGGGGTCCAAGAGCCGATCGGGGAACCGTCCTCGGTCATCCAGACCGCTCCGGGAAGGGCCAAGAACTCCGCGAGCGCCACCACGGGGTCGACCGCGCCGATCCGGAGGCCGGGAGAGGACTCGAAATCGCCCGGGAACGCGACCGACCGCACGAGGGCGTTCTTGAGCAACGCCGCGGTCGAGCGTTCATCCGGGTTGAGGTAACGGACCCGGGCGCCCACGATGTCGATCCGTCGGGCGGCCGGGGGCGGCTCCGCCACGAACAGGATGGAGAACTCGGTGTCGCGGCGCAGGTCGTTCGAGAGGGTGAAGGCGGTCGAGACGGCCCGGGCGACCTCGTCCATCCGGCCGGCGCCGCCGGCGAGGTCGTTGAGGGTGAACGCCCCGCTCGGAGGGACCTTGTGGGCGAGCAGCAGGAAGCGACGCACGAAGGGGTCTCAGGCCGGGGACCCCTAAAGCTCTCGGACGGACGGACTACGGGGCGCGGGGAGAGTGCCGACGGACCTTCGGAACGAGGGACGTCTCGGGCGCCGGCATCGGGTTCTGCTTGCGCTCGAGCCAGATCTCGTCCCCCAGCTCGTGGTAGACCGCGTGGGCGGCGAGACCGGTGCCACGCTCTCCGTGGGGGAGCAGGAAGCCTCCCGACCGATTGGCGTTCGAGGAGTAGACGACCTCCGCTTCGCCGGCCGCGGCCATCGCCTCGGACTCTTCCCGGGCGAGGTCGAAGATGCGGTCCTTGCGGAACATCCAGTAGTGGATGCGCCACTCGCGACCGTCGTAGAGGGTCGTCTCGTCCCGCTCGGTCTCGAGGATGCCCGTATCCTCGAGCATGTAGAAGGTGTCTCGGTCGTCGGGCTCGAGGACGTTGTCGATGATCCGCTGGTTGAACCCAAAGAAGTTCAACACGTGGGCGGCGATCGAGCGGGCGTCCTCGGGACGCATCCCCTCGTGGCCGACCGACCGGCGGATGGCCTTGGCCAAGGAATCGAAATCCACCGGGCCGTTGACATCCTGCAGCACGGCATCGGTAGGGATCCCCGAACGGGTGGTCGTGACGTCGGCGGCTGTACGCAGGGGAAGCGGGTTCCGCAGCACGTAGGGCTTACCCACGTTCTTCGTGTTTGGGGTGGCCCCTGCGCGCATACACGATTCAATTCGGACCTATTCTATAAATAACTTCGGAAATCCGCCGAACCTTCCGTGGTTATCCTGCATGGCAAGAAGCCCCATCACGGACCGCTCCGGCGGGGTCGGACGACCCGTTGGAGGGCCCGGACCGCGGGTCGCCAATCCGCCTCGATCTCGTCCTCGAGGTCAGAGAGCCCGGCGATCCCCTCGGGGAACGGGTAGAGCGACCGGGTGAGGTAGACGTGGGCGAACGCAGCGTTCGACGGCTGGGTCCAGCCTCGGTCGGCCTCGATGACCGAGTGGTACTCGTAGTATTCGGGGGCCGGGACCAACCAGACGAGACCGTCGTCCGTGCCCCGGCCGGCGCGGGGGCCCCGCTCGACCACCCTCAGCCCCAGATAATCGATAAGAGCGGTCGGGAGGGCGAAGACGTGACGGTCCCCCGGACGGGCCGTGGCGACCAGACGGCTGCGAACCGTCTCGACCGCGAGCACCTCCCGCGCGGGATGGGTCGCGACCACCCGGGCGATCCGGGGGCCCCGGGCCAGGAAGGAGATGCTCCGACTCGTATCTCGGTGGGTCCCCTCCTCGGGTCGGTACCCGATCAGCTGGGCGACCTCCCTCGGGAGCTGGAGGCTCAGCCAGGACGGGTGCGACGCCCAGACGACGACGTACTCCATCGCTCGGGGAGTTGGAGGGAGCCGTCGATATAAGAAATCTGGTACGACCTCGGGGCACCGTTCACGCTCGGGGGGCGAGCGCGAGCACGGCGTCTACGACCGTCCCGAAGTCGGTCGCCCGGAGCACGAGGTCCGCCGCCCGCTCGACCTCGGGAAGGCGCGAGTTGAGCGCGACCCCGCGGCCGACCGTGGCAAACACGGCCGCGTCGGCCCTTCCGTCCCCCACGTGGACCACCGAAGAGGGCTCGGCGCCGAGGCGCTGGGTGAGGTATCGGAGCCCTCCGGCCTTGTCGGTCCGGATCCCCGCGGCTCGTCCGATCACGTCCCCGACCGGCTGGCGGCCAACCAGTCCCGCGGCATCCTCGAACCCCCCGAACCGACAGTACCAGTCGGCGACGTAGCGAGGGTTGTGGGTCAACAGCGCGACGTGGATCCCCTGGGAACGTAAGCGGGCGACGCCTTCCGGAATGTGGGCTATCTTCGGGGTGGCCGCGAGGACCTCCTCCACTTCCGCGAGCGAGCGTCCCTCGGCGAACTCGAGCAGTCCCTCGATGTTCACGTCCTCGCTGATCTCCCCCGCCCGGAAGCGGCGGAGGAGGGCGTGATAGTCCGCCTCCCGGTCGAACCGGCGAGCGATCTCGAGCCACCCGTGGGTGGTGGTGAGCGTGCCGTCGATGTCGACGGTGACGAGGCGCCAGGGGGAGGTCGCCATCGGCGGACTACGAACGGCTCCCGATCCCCATCAGGATCCCCCCGACCCAGAGGACGGTCATCCCGGCCGCGGCGATCGGCAGGAGCCGGTCGAACTGCCCGGGGTCCGTCGGGAGCAGGATCGAGAGGAGCAGCAGCCCGAAGAACGTGAGGAAGAGGCCGAGCACGATGCGGGCCGACCGGGAGAGTCGGCGCCGTCGGGGAGCCGGGGTCGGCGGGGAAGTGGGGACCGCGGCCATCCAGCGAGGCCACCGGATGCGGCAGATAACCGTACCGGCAGTGGGCTCTATACGATGGGGCGCTCGTCCCTCGGCGCGTTCGCGGGGAGGGGGATCGAACTCCCGACCGGGGGCTGCCGGCCCGGCTCCTCGCGTTCTCGTCGGGTGGGCGTGATGGCCCGGATGAACCCTTTCGCACCGATCGGGGAGACGAGGGTGGTGACGAGCCCGACCCCCGCGACGATCGTGTAGATCTGGATGGTGAAGATGTGAATGTCGAGAAGGATCACGGCCATCGCGAGCTCGACGGCGCCGCGGCTCGTCAAGAGCCACCCCGCGGCCATCGACTCCTGGGGGGACCAACCCAGGGTCCGGGTGACGGCGGAGCCGATGAGGATCTTCGAGATCAGGGCGAAGCACACGAGGAGGGCGAACACGATGACGTTCGTGGGATCGGTGAGGATCTGGGGGAAGTTCATCCCGAAGCCGACCAGGGCAAAGAAGAGCGGGATGAAGAATCCCCACGTCACGGCTTCGAAGACGGCGCTGATCGTTCGATGTTCCCGCGTCCCGGCGCTTTCTGGCGTGATCAACATCCCGGCGTAGAAGGCCCCTACCAGGAACGTGAGTCCCAGGAACTGGGAGTAGAGGGCCGCACCGAGGCCGATCACCATCAGGAGCGCGAACCCGGCCTCCCGGGACCGCCACGTCCGCCGGAACCGTTGGACGATCCGGTCCCAGATCCGGAGCTGCCGGAGCGCACGTAATCCCATGTGGATGGCGAGGATCGTGGTCAGGAACAGTCCCACGGTGACGCACGCGGTCGCGATCGCGAGCAGGGGCGCCTCCCCGCTTGAGGTCACCGCGAGCAGGATGGCGAAGGCGGTCACGGCGGTCAGCTCGTTGATCACCGACGCATTGAGCAGGAACGTGCCGAAGCGGGTGTGCATGAGGCCGAATTCCCGGAGCATGATGGCCAGCACCGGGAGCGCGGTGAGGGAGATCGTGAGAGCGATGAACAGCGAAGTGGTGGCCGGTTCCGTGGGCAGGAGGAGGCGGACGATCCCCGCCCCCGCGATGAACGGAACGAGGAAGATGGAGACCCCGAGGAGCGCTGAGGAGGGGCCGGTGGCCCAGACCGACTCGGGGCTCACCGAGAGGCCCGCCATGAGGAGGATGAAGAACGTCGCGAGGGTGAGCAGCGGCGAGAAGGAGCTCGCGACGCTGGTCAGCCCGAGGTAGGGGGCGAGCAGGCTCGGGCCGAGGACCACCCCCACGATGAGCTGGCCGACGAGGGCCACGCTCCCCAGTCGGCTGAACACCTCGCCGACGATGACGGAGCAGGTGACGAGAAGGAAGAGGCCGATGATGAACTCGGTCGTCGCGTCAACCATGTCTCAGCGAACCTCGCTCGGTCGGGTAGAGGGTCGCCCCGCGCGGGAGGCCGGTTCGAGCGGGGAACCCATGAGTTTCACGTTCCGCCGGGGTGCCGGCTCGGTATGCTAGCAGAACTTGCGTATATACAGACCGACATTCGAGGCGGTGTGCACCCCGATAACGGTCCACGTCCCGCCCATCCCCGCCCCGAGGACGACCCGTGGGCGGTCGCCGAGCGGCGCAGCCGGGCCGTCGAGGAGCCGCTCGACGTCCGCCTGGAGCGGCTTGACCCATTCCCGATCCTGGAGGTGCGGAACCCCCTCCATCGCACCGCGTACCGGGTGATGCTGCCGGCGTTCCCGGATCGGTCGGTCGCCCTCTGCACCTGCACCGACTTCGCGCGTCGCGGCCTCGGCACGTGCAAGCACATCGAGGCGGCGGGACGGTGGAGGGAGCGGCATCCCGACACCCCGCCCCGCTTCCCGCCCCGTCCGTTCGACCCGGCGGCCGTCTGGGCCGAGGTCGACCGGCGGCTCGCGGTGCTGGATCCGGACGCGCGACCCGCCAGCCGCACCTGGCGAGCGCCTGGCGCGGTCCTGTTCGAACGGGCCCCCGGTCCGTGGGTGGAGCGGGAAGAAGGAAAGGAAGAGGTTCGCCGCGGAGCGCCCCGACGGTCTACGCCGAGGACATCCCGGGGGCGCCCTTGAGCGCCCGCACCCGGTAGTACTCGGGGTCGACGATGACTTCGCCGTTGACACCCATCGTCTCGAGGGTCCTCAACTGGGCGCCGCCGGCCTTCTTGGCCGCCTGCCAATCGGGGATCGGGATCGAGAACTTCTTCTCGACCTCTGTCCGGTAGATCGGGCCCGAGTTGTACGAGCAGAACGGGATGATCCGCCCGTCGGGAACGGCGTAGTGGATGTCGCAGCGCATCAGGCGCTGGATATCGTAGTCGTAGGCGTCCTGGAAGTGCATGTTCCCGATGTAGAGAGTGCGCCAGGTGAACTTCGCGACCGCTTCCTTGTTCCCCTCGGTGAAGATCGAGGCGATCATGCGGACGCAGTTCTTCTCCGTGACCCCGTCGGGCGCCTTCGTGAAGTCGAAGTACTTCGACACATCGTGGAGCAGCTTCGCGCCGGCGACCGCCGTCCGGACCCGCGAGAAGCGGGCGTCCCGGTACTTCTCGATCATCGTCTCGACGTTCTCGAAGAACCCGTCGACGTCCATGAACCGGGGGAGCGGCGTGATCTTCTGCCCGTCCTTTGAGACGAAGGCGAAGGTCGCGCACCCGCATCCGGGGTGGGTCGTGAGGGTCATCTTCTCCTCGCCGTGGATGATCGAGGCGAGCTCCGAGATCGGGGCGACCGACGGCACGGGGAAGAAGTCCGACTTCTCGAACGGTCCCTCCGTGCAGAGGATCCGGACCAGGTCCGACTGGGTGAACCGCATCTGGAAGCGGTCCTTGTCGGGAATCCGGGCCGTGAGCGCGACCGGCTGGAAGTTGACGCCGCGGACGACGTCGATGTTGTCGATCGCGAACTTGACCGTCGGCCAGATCTCCTTCTCGTTGAACCCGCCGACCAGCGTCGGGACGAGCACGATGGAGAGGGGCTTGTCGGGCTTTCCGGCCGCGAGGTCGGAGGCCGGCGAGTGGGTCTCCCGGGCCGCCTGGATGGCCTTCTGCTTCACCTTGAGCAGGGGCACGCCGCGGACCTTCCGGTAGATTTCGTCATCCAGCCCGTCGAACTGTAGGTAGAGGGTGTGGAGCCCGTTGTCCCGGCACGCCTGGGCGAAGCCGGGCTCGTTGGCGACCCGAATCCCGTTGGTGGCGACCTGGACCTGCTTGAAGCCGAGGTCGCGGGCCATCCCGACCGCATCCAAGAAGAGCGGCGAGAGCGTCGGTTCCCCGCCCGAGAACTGGACGGCGACCGTGCCCACGGGCTTCTGCTCCCTGAGGGTCTTCAGCATGAAGTGGATCTGCTCGCGGGTCGGCTCGAAGACGTAGCCCGCGGCGTTCGCGTTCGCGAAGCAGACCGGGCACTTCAGGTTGCACCGGTTCGTGAGGTCGATCAGGGCGAGTCCCGTGTGGGACTTGTGGTGGCTGCACATCCCGCAGGTGGTCGGGCAGCCGCGGAACTTGTCGTAGTAGGGGTTCTCGTAGCCGACCCCGTCGTGGGCGTAGACCTCCATCCGGAGGTAGAAATCGACATCGTTCGATATGATGTCCCAGAAGTAGCCGTGCGTTCGGCACGTCTTCTCCATGATCACGCGGTGGTCCTTCTCCCGGACGACCGCGGGAATGACCTTGATGCACTCGGGGCAGACTGACGCCGTCTTACGGGGCAGTCCACGGGGGGCTTGGAACTCCTTCATCACACGCGCCGGCATTCTCGTTTCCTCAGTTTGAGCCCGTTCCGATGGGTCTGAGCTCAGACGGGCCAGCCACTTGGGCTTACTTAATCAGATTGTCGTGCAAGTGGCTACAAAAGCCCTATCCCGTGACGGGGACTGACATGGTCTAAATCGCTACAAACCTCCCGGCATTGGGCATTCCATCACCTCGAGGGATGCAATTTGGCCAAGGTGCGGGTCGGGCCGAGCCTCGCCCGCGGAACCGACTCCGACAACTTATCGCTCGCGGCGGCTGCGGACCCTCGTCATGCCTACGCAGAAGAAGAAGCGCGCCCCGGTCCGGGCCCAGCGGCGCCCCCGGAAGGGAGGCTTTGTCGGACGGGACGCATCCCCTGTTCTAGACAAGTACCCGGCCAAGGACCCCTCGCTGAGCCCCCGGGGTCCCCCCCGGGTCACGGAGGTCCCGGCTCCGGCCCAGACGTCTCCAATGGTTCCTGCCGCTTCGCCGTCCGCGCCCGCCTCCGCGACAACGGCAGCTCCGATCCCCCTGATCACCTTGGAACGGCCGTTCGACGTGGACGAGTTCTCCGGTATGCTGGGCGAGACCTCCCTGCGGGTGACGGTGCCGCGGGAGGATCTTCCGGAGGTGCTGAGGCGGGTCGTCGAGTTCATGGGATTCGGGATCTACGTGTACTCGATCTCGGTCCGCCCGGCCGCCTCCGACCTGCTGAAGTCGTTCGTGGTCGAGTTGCATCGGGTCGACTTCTCCGCCCCGAAGGGAGATTGGATCCCGTTCGTGGAGAAGGGCGCCTCGGACTCCCCGTTCGGCCCTTCGGGGACCCGAACGTAGCGGACACGAGTTCCGTGAGACCTCCTCACTTCACGCCACGCCGGGCGTCCAGCTCCGCGGCGCGCACCTAATCAAGGCCGCCGCCCTCAGTCGGCCGGAGAGGGTCACTCGTGAGCGGATCGTCGCAGGAGAGCCACTGGGAGGCCGAAGTTCGCATGCTCCGCAAGGAGATCGAGGAACTGCGGAACGAGCAGCGGCAGATGGCCCAGGCGATCAACCAGCTGGTCACCACCTTCCGCAGCCTGGCGACCCATCTGGGAATCGCGAGCGAGCCGTACGGCGGCAAGAAGGCGGACGACCGGGACCTTCGCGGGTTCGGCTAGGCTGGGGGCTCGGGTGCAGATCCGCTATCGGGTCGACACGGTCGCCCACGAGGGGCACCGGGGTCGATTCACGGTCGAACTGAACGGGGTGACCGATGCCTCGGTCGACCTGGTGGTCCCCTCCTGGGTCCCGGGCTCCTACCATCTCGTGAACTACGTCCGCGGGTTCCGGAACGTGACGGCTCGCGCCGGCCCCGACGGAGCCCTTCTCCCGACCGAGCGCGTGGAGTCCAGCCGGTGGAGGATCACGACCGGCGGCCACGCGGAGGTTCGGGTGGACTACACCGTCTACGGTCACGAACTGATCACGGAGGCGTTCGATCTTACGCCGGAGCATCTATTCCTCAACGCGGCCCTGTCGCTGCCCTACGTCGAGGGCCACCTGGAGGATCCGGTCGAGGTCGAACTCCACCTCCCGCCAGACTGGCGGGTCGTCACCGAACTCGAGGAGGTCCGATCCCGACCGCCGACCTACCGGGCCCGGAACTACGACGAGCTCGTCGACAACCCGATCGACGCGGGGCACCCGGTCGTGTTGACGATCCGCCCCCACGGGATCCCCCACCGGATCGCGATCTGCGGGGAGGGGGGCAACTACGAGGCGCACCGATTGGAAGAGGACTTGGGGAAGATCGTCGACGCCGCGATCCGGCTCATGGGCGATTCCCCTCTCACGGGGTACACCTTCTTCGTCCACCTGACCGACGTCCCGGACGGGGGCCTGGAGCATGGCGCCTCGAACTCGTCGGTGGTCCACCGAACGACCTTCGAGCCGCGAGAGCGGTACGAGCGGTTCCTCGGGCTCGAGAGCCACGAGTACTTTCACCTGTACAACGTCAAGCGGATCCGGCCGAAGGTCCTGGGCCCGTTCGACTACACTCGAGAGAATTACACCCGCCTGCTCTGGTGGATGGAGGGAACGACCGACTACTTCTCGGACCTCGTCCTCCGACGGGCGGACCTGTTGTCCCCCACCCGGTTCCTCGAGGAGTCCGCCAAGATCGCGAAGCTCCTCTTGGAATCTCCCGGTCGCCGGTTGCTCTCGCTGGAAGAGCTCTCGCAGATCACCTGGGTCGACTACTACAAACCGTACGAGGAATCCCCGAACCAATCGGTCTCGTACTACACCAAGGGCTACGTGGTCTCCCTCTGCCTCGACCTCGAGATCCGGCACCGGAGCGAGACGCGCGCCTCGATCGAGTCGGTCATGCGCCTCCTCTGGAAGGAGTACGGTCAGCCGGGGCGAGGGCTTGCGGAGGGCGAGCTCCAGCCGGTCGCCGAGCGGGCCACGGGTCTGGAGCTCGGCGAGTTCTTCGACCGGTACGTCCGGGGGACGGCCGAGCTCGACCTCGACCACTTCGCGGGGTACGCGGGCCTCACGTTCGGACCGAAACCGAAGCCCTCGGACGACCCGAGCCCCGAGGCGGGCTACCTGGGGATCCGCCACCGCGACGTGGGGGGTTTCGTGAAGGTCACGCACGTCCTCCTGGACACGCCCGCGCACCGGGCGGGGGTGAGCCCCGGCGACGAGATCGTCGCCGTGAACGGCAACAAGGTCGCGGCCTCCTCCTTCGTGAAGGACCTCGAGGCGTACCCGCCCGGCACGCCCCTCGACCTCGCGGTCTTCCGACGGGGGTTCCTGCGCCACATTCCGCTGACCTCGGGGTCCCCTCCGCCCGAGAAGTACCGGTTCGCGTCGCTCGAAACGACCACCGACCTCGGAAAGAAGGTCTACCAGGCCTGGATCGGGGTCCCCTGGGAGCCCGCGAAGCCGGCCGCTACGAACCGGTAGACGGGACCGGGGAATCCGGGAGCGGGACCGCCTTGCGGCCGTACCGCCACTCGCCCTCCATCGGATAGAGCCGGCGAAGGCGCGTCCCGATTCGGGCGTCGATCCCGATCTCGCCGGGCGCGGCGTCCGCCACCTGCAGCGTCAACCGCACGCCCGGCGCGAACTCGGCGAGGACGACGGAATACTCCCCGAGCGCGTCGACCTGGGCGTCGAACTCCGTCGGTTGGCCTCCCTTCCCGATCGTTGTGACGGCGACCACCCATGCGCCGTCGCGGGGGAGGGTTTCGACCGTGAGCGACTCCTCGATCCCACAGGACCGACACCGGTTCCGCGCGGGGAAGGTGAGGGAGCCACACCGCCCGCACCGTTGCCCCTCGAGCCTCCATCGGCTCGGCAGGTTCTCGAGATACCGGGCCCGGGGGACGTAGGCCCCTTCCGAGAGGCCTCCCAGTGGGGCCTCGACCCACGCGCGGGCGCGGGCTTCCGCAGGAGGGGCCAGGCGGACGGGGGTGGTACTCTCCGCGACGGCCGAGGAAGGCAGTCCTCGGAGGAGGTCGCGCACCACGCCCGCGACTCCCTGGCCCGACAGCGGGGGGATGCCGGCCGACCCACCCGTCGACCCGAACCGAAGGGCCACGGCCGACGGCCCGCCCTCCGGCCGGTCCGGGAGGTCTACGGCCACGAGGAGGGCGGGACCCGAAGCTCCGGCCGCCGACAGCGCCGCGAGCGTCTCCCGGAGACCGGCGATCCCCGGCGGGTGCGGGACGACTCCGACCGGGTGGCCGAGGAGGGCGGCGAACCCCCACTCCACCACGGGCGGGAACGTCCCGACCAGATGGACCGAGATCGGTGGGGGAAGTCGGGCGGAGACCGTCGCCAGGCCCTCGAGCGCGGTCGCCGCCATCGTGAACGCATCTTCGTCCGGGCCGCCGACCGCCCGTCCATCCCGGCGGAATCCGGGAACGTAGACCGCGCCCCGCTCGAGACCGGCCATCGTTCTACCCCCGCGAGAAGAGGGTCACGGTCGCGGTCGCGCCCGCCCCCCCGACGTTGTGAGCGAGGGCCGTCTCGGCGCCCGGGACCTGGCGGCCCCCCGCCGCGGCTCGCAACTGGAGGAAGATCTCGTAGGCCTGACTGACTCCCGTGGCTCCGATCGGATGCCCTTTGGCCTTGAGCCCGCCGTCGGGATTGACCGGTAGGCGTCCTCCGGCGCGGGTGGCTCCCGAGAGGGTCAGGTCGACCGCTCCGCCGGGCCCGACGAAACCGAGGTCCTCCAGCGCAAGGAGCTCGGCGATCGTGAAACAGTCATGGACCTCCAATAGATGGATCCGGTCGCGGGCGAGCTCGGCGTCGCGGAACGCCTCTTCCGCGGCCCGTTGCGTCGCGGTGAAGCGGGTGAGGTCGGGGCGCTCCTGTACGGCCAGACGGTCGCTGCCCGCCCCCAGCCCGTCGATGTAGACGGGCGTGTCCGTGAACTCCCGGGCCCGGTCCGCGCGCGCGAGGAGGAGGGCTGCCGCGCCGTCGCTGACCGGGCAGCAATCGAAGAGGCCGAGCGGGTCGGCGACGCGGGTCGCTCGGAGGACGTCCTCCCGCAGGATCCGCTTCTGGAAGTGGGCGTTCGGGTTCCGGCTTCCGTTCTCGTGGTTCTTGACCGCCACCTCGGCGAGGGCGTCCCGGGCCGACGGGTACCGGTGCACGTAGTCCGAGGCGATGAGCCCGTAGACCCCGGCGAAGGTCAGACCCGCGAGGCGCTCCCATTCGGTGTCGCCCGAGACCCCGAGCCAGTACCGACGCCGAGGGGCCCGTAGGTCCGTCATCTTCTCGACCCCCGCGACGAGGACGAGGTCGGTGCGTCCCTCTTCCAGGGCCCGCACTCCTGCCCGGAGAGCGAACCCGCCCGAGGCGCACGCGTTCTCGACCCGCGTTGTGGGCACTCCGACGAGCCCGGCTTCCTCATCCAGGACGGCCGACGCGTTCCCGATCTGCCAGCCCCCGAAACCGAGCGTCGCGAGGAACGCTTCCCCGACTCGCCGACGCTCCGCACCCCGGTCTACGCTCGCGAACGCCCCGTCGACCGCGTTCCGAAGGAGGGTCCGCGGACCGGCGTCGAGGACCCCGAACCGGGTGTGGCCGGCCCCTACGATCGCTGCCCGGTGCCCCAACGTGCCCACCCGAGAATCGTCTTATCGGACGAGTCGCTCGCGCAGATAACGCTGGGGCATCTCGTGGTCGAATCACCGCCCATCGTCGTCGGGGTCTCGGGAGCGAGCGGCGCCCCGATCGCCGTGCGGGTGCTCGAAGCCCTGCATGCAGCGGACGTCCCGGTCGCCCTGGTCCTCTCCGATGGGGCCCGGGCGGTCCTCCAGGAGGAGAGCCAGCGCACCCCCGATGACCTGGGAACGCTCGCCACGGTCGTCTACTCGGACCACGACCTCGGGGCGCCGATCGCGAGCGGCTCCCGGCCGACCCGGGGGATGGTCGTGGTCCCCTGCTCGGCGAACACGGCCGCCAAGATCGCCCTCGGCTTGTGCGACACGCTGCTCACCCGAGCGGCCCACGTTCACCTGAAGGAACGCCGTCGCCTCATCGTCGTCCCTCGCGAGACGCCGCTCCCCACGACGTTGCTCCGCCACCTGACGACCTTGAGCGAGCTCGGCGTGGTCGTGCTGGACGCTGCGCCCCCGTACTACCTGCATCCGCGCTCGATCGACGACCTCACCGGATACCTGGCCGGGAAAGTGCTCGACCACCTGGGCGTCCCCCACCATCTGTACCACGGTTGGAAGGCGGACGAACCATGACGCGGCGCGAAACGGTCTCCCGCCTCGTGCCGGCGCCTCTCGCCGGGATCACCCTCCTCCTGGTCGTCGTGATCCTCCTCACCCCGGTGCTGGACTCGAATGGACCCCCCATCGCCGGGACCCTCCAAACGCAGGCGGAGCTGATCGTCGACCGGGTTCCCGGCGACAACACCACCCATTTCTACGTTCGAGGAGTCGGAACCACCACGCGCTACACCCACATGTCCATCCAGGTGGCCACGGGGTTCAACTGGACCGGGTCGTTCCCCTTGGGCCGTCTCACTTGGACGAACGGAACGAACGGAAGTGATGTCCTCACGATCGTATGGGCAACGACCGACAGCGTGGTCGCCCTCAACATCTCCGCGCTGTATCAGGCGTACGGCGCCAGCGCGCGTTACGTGGGCGTGATCGCGTTCGAGTTCACGTCCCTCTCCGACTCGTCGGGCGGGACCCTCAACTCGGTCACCGCGACCCCCGGCCTCGCCGGGACCGGGCAAACCAGCGTCTCCCGCCTCCCGCTCATCCTGCAGCTCGTGAACTTGGGAGGCGGCCCGTGAGGACCTCCCGCCTGGTGATGATCGCGTGGGCCGTCCTGATCGGGCTCCTCCTGATCGTCGAACTCGCCGAAATCACCCACCTGTTCACCCTCCCCGTGGAGTCCGCGGTCGGTGACCCGCTCGTCTTCGTCCTCGCGCTCGTCTTCACGACCATCGTCGCGCTCGTCGGCGCCATCTTCATCGGGATCTACATCTCGGCCCGGATCCTCTCCCCGTCCGGCTTCACCCCGTTCGAGGAAGAGATGCTCCGCATGCGCACCGATCTCTCTGACGTGAAGGCCGCGGTCGAGGAGCTCCGGCGGGGATCGAACCCCGACCCCTCCGTACAGACCGCCGAGAAGGAGGAGGACCCCTGAGGATCCTCGTCATCGACAACGGAGGTCAGTGGACCCACCGAGAGTGGCGCGTCCTCCGCGACTTGGACGTCGAGACCGCGATCGTTCCGAACACGACGCCGCGGGCCCAGCTCGCGGCGGACGGGATCGTCCTCTCGGGCGGCGCGCTCAGCCTGGAAGGGAGCGATACCCCCCTCGGCGCCGTCGCCGAGTGGATCGATACCATCGACGTGCCGGTCCTCGGGATCTGCGTCGGGCACCAGTTTCTCGGCCGGCATTTCGGTGCCCGGGTGGTCCGGGGCGACCCGGAGTTCGGGGCGACCGAGGTCACGGTGGACCGCCCGGACCACCCGATCTTCGAGGGTCTGCCCACCCATCTCAAGGTCTGGTCGAACCACAACGACCACGTGACGGTCCCGCCACCGGGCTGGGCGGCCCTCGCGCACTCCACGTCGTGCCCGGTCCAGGCGATGGCCCACCCGACGCGCCCGATCTGGGGCATCCAGTTCCACCCCGAGGTCGAGCACACGGACGGCGGTCGGGAGATTTTCCGCCACTTCATCGCGGCGTGCCGACGCTGACCGCCCCCCTCGGGAATAAGTAGACCCCCTCGCTCCGCACGATGGGTCTCGATGGCACGGATACGACGGGCGTCCGGAGTACGGGAGCACGACCTCGTCGCGCGGGCGAAGGTCCTCAGGGAGTCGGTCGACTCCCTCCTGCCCCGCCTGACGGGGGACGCACCGCACGACCGGTTCGACCGCCTGCGGGCCGACCTCGAGGAGATACGGGAGGCCCGGGACGATTCCCGGCGGCTCGAGAAGCTCGCCCGACGGGGCGATTCCATCCCGCGCGCGTACGCGGGACTGCTCGCGTTCTACCTGGACCCGAAGACACCCACGGTCGTTGCGTTCCCCCTCCCCAGCGGGGACGTCTCCTTCGCGGCCCTCTCGAAGGCGGACCGGGAGGCGGAGGTCGCCGTCCAGCAGTCCGACGACCCGAGCCGACTCCTCCTCGGGTACATGGAGTGGGCCCGGAAGGGCCTCCACTTCTACGCCTCCCGCAAGGCGCTCTGGTGCACGGGCCGCTCCGCCCGGCCGCCCGGGGAGGTCCTCGCGGAGCGGATCGCCGAGCTCCCGTACCGCACGGTCCCCGACGAGGGTGGGCGGGTGCTCGCCTGCCCCCATCTCGCCGCCCACGAGGCCCGCCCGTACCTCGAGGTCGGGTGGCCCGGAGCGGAGCGCGCCTTCCGGATCTGTCGGAGGTGCGCGAAGGACGACCGGCACCTCCTGAGCGTCCTCTCCGATGATGCGGCCGTCCCGGACCCGGCGTCCGCCTTTCCGGTCGAGGTCGAGCTGAACGTGGAGTGCCGGGGCGGACCCGAATGCGTGCACGCCGACCTCCCGTCGCTCCCGAAGCGGCTCCGTCGCGACTACGAGTTCGGTCGGCTCTCCGACGCGGCCCTGCTCGATGCGTACCGCACGGAGATCCGACCCACCATCGAGGGAACCCGCCGCACGACGCTGGTCGCAGGAGGGATCTGCTACGGGGACCGGATGACGGAGTTCCTGGACGCGCTGCACCCGACCGCGGTCGAGCGCCGGGCGCTCGAGGCCGCGCTCGCGGACTTGCGCGGCTATTTCGAGGTCGACGAACCGGCCGCGAGCCGGGCCTTGGAACGCCTCTGGCCCCAGCACGCGGAGGAGATCGTCGGCGCCATCACGGAGGACGAGGCCGAGGCCCGGCGCGCCCTCCAGGAAGCGCGCGATGCACCGGGACGGATCGCCGAGATCCTGAAGCGGGCGCAGCGACGCGGCGAGGAACGGGAGCTACTGGAAGCCCTGCCGCGCTACAGCCGCCTGACCAGCGAGGCCGCGTGGGTCGACCGCGTGGCCCGGGCCTACCGGACGCACCGCGAGGCGGGCGCGGAGCGCACGCTGCTCCAGACGCTCCCTCGAGAAGGAAAGGAGCGGGGACTGGCCTACGCGTTCCTTCTCGCTCTCGGACGGGCCGCCTCCCATGCGTGGCAGTTCACGCCCACGGAACAGGAGTTCGGCTCGTCCCTCGCCGGACCGGCGCGGACCCTGCTGGACTCCGCCGCGCCCGCGTACCACGACGCGCTGGACGCGCTCCTGCGGACCGCCGGCGTCGCGGACTGGGGTTCCCGGGAGACGGCCTCGGTGTAACCGAGAAATCTCTCCCCCGGCCGGCGGACAAAAGGTATCTATTCTCGACCACGGTGCGGTCCGGAGGCGACGCCCCGGGTGGGAGGGTTTCCCCCGGACGAGGCGTTCAGATTGAGCGGAGGAGAGGTGGTTCCGAGCACGGCCATCGTCGTGGCCGGCGACGAGGAGACCCGGGTACTCCTTCGGGGGCTGCTCCGTCTCCATCACTTCCGAGTGGATGGCGAAGCCGAGGGTTCGACCGAGGCGCTCGAGCTGATCCGCCACCATCGCCCCGGCCTCCTGGTCGTCGACGTCAACCTGGCAGAAGGAAGCGCGACCCCGTTGCTCGCGGAGGCCCGGACGGCCGTCCCCGGGATCCGTACCATCCTGGTCGCCCCCTCCTCCCGACCCCCGCCCGCGGGGTCGAGCGCGTCGGTCGATGTCGTCCTGCTCCGGCCGTTTAGGATCCGCCAGTTCGCCGAGGCGCTGACCCCGAATCCCACCGGAACGCACTAGCCCTCTATCGAACCCGAAAGCGCTCGAGGGCCGCGGCCTCTTCGAAGTGGAGGTCGGCCGGTATCACGACCGCGTGGAGCGGAGGGCCGAAGTCCATCTTGATCAACTGGCCGAGCGGCCCGAACCAGCCGGCGGCCGAATCGTTGCCGACGCGCGCGACCACCGCCACGGGAGTCTCAGGTCGGAGCACGACGTGGTCGGGATCCCGTTCGGTGAGGGTGCGGAGCGCCTCGCCCGCTGTGAGGTACCGTCCCTCCCCCGGCCGCAGGTCCAAGAGGACCAGCGTATGGAGGCCCCGGTCGAGATTCCCGGCGATCTGGTCGATCATCGACCGTGGGACGAACCCGGGGTCGGGCATCGGCACCGACACGGTGCGCCCGAATCGATAGTGCATCAGGCCGAGAAAGCCCGCGGCCGCGGTGAGGATGCTCGCGTTCGGGAGATACCGCCAGGAGTGCCCCGCCCGTTCCGCCGCGAGCCGGATCGCCACGTGGGTTGTCGCGGCGAACGGATCGCCGACCACGAGCAGCGCGACGCGGGGGTGCTGCGCGAGCGCCTCCAGCACCGGGCGTTCCGACTCGAGCTCCGCGCGGTCGAGGGGCTCGATCGGGTGGCCGATCCGGGCGGAGAGGCGGAAAAGCGTTCCGGCGGGCGCCACCGCCGTGTACTCCTCCGCAAAGATCCGGTCCGCTCGCCGGAGCGCGTCCAACGCCTGCTCGGAAAGTCCCCGCTCGTCGGAGAGACCGAGGCCGACGAACCAGAGTTCGGCCATCGGGTCTCCGCTCGATCAGGCACGGAGGGCGAGCACGGGACAGGGAGCGGCGCGGAACAACTCCTCCAGGAACCAGCGGGTCAGGAGGGGCCCCTCAGTGCCCTCTTCCTCTCCGCCGACCAGGAGCAGGCCGAATCGTTCCCGCTGGGCCGCCTGGAGCATCAGCTCCGGAAGGCGACGCCGGCGACCCAGCACGGCCTGGGAAAAGAACGACTGCTTGTGGAAGCGGGGGACGCCGCGCGCGCTCGGCTCGTCGCGGGCGGAACTGTCGGCCCCCGCGTCCGAGCGGGTCCCGAGTTGGAGGGTGATGACCGGGACGCCGCCGCCGCGTACGGAAAGCTCCTCCGCGATCCGCATCGACTTCGGGGGGGCGGATCGCCGGAACGTCGGGATCAGGATCCGGGGGACACGGTCGCCCGCGAGGGCGAGCCGATTGAGGATCAGCACGTCGCAGGTCGCGTGGTGGAGGATACCGCTGGTCGTGTGGCCGACGAACGGGTTGCGGCTCCCCGGGTTCCCACGGAGGGTCATGAGGATCGCTTCGACTCCTTCGGTCTCCGCGCTCTCGAGGATCTCCCCGGGGACGTCGGTGGAGGCCTTCACCTCGGGCTCGACCCGAATGTCCAGGGAAGCGCCGGTCTCATGCGCGGGCACGACGATGTTCACGGAGGAACGCCACTCCCGGGCGACCTGGGGAAGCGTGGTCGTGGGGATCACGTGCAGGAGACGGATCTCGCCGTCGGCGTCCAGGAGGTTGGCCGCGAACCGGATCAGCGGCTCGACCTCGGAGGGGAGTTGGACCGGCACGAGAATGCGCTTGTACATCCGGTCACCCCTTTCCTATCAGGGGGAGCAGGGCGAGATCGAGCTCGAGCACGTTGACGTAGGCGACCCCGACGAACGGTAGGTACGGGTTCGTGATATGCTGGTTGACCAGGTTCGTCACGACCGCGAGAGAGAGGTTGGTGTTCTCGGAGACACGGAGGACCTGGACGAGCACCGCCTCCGGCGTGAGATCCGGGTCGACGTCCGACGCAGAGGGAGTGACGTACCACGCCGGCAGCGACGCGTTCACCGAGTAGTTTCCATACTCCTTCATGTACGCAATGGTTTCGTTGAGGAGGGTACCCAGCGCCGGGTCGCTCGGACCGGGCGGCGTATCCGCCCCCAGCGTCATGTTGTAGTCGGTGAGGGACGGGCGCTCCCAGAACAGGTAGGGAGCGCTCGTGTTCTGGGCGATCAGCGCGGAGGCGGCGACGGTCCCATTCGGGTAGTGGAGCAGGGAGCCGTTCGCAGTGGCCGGGTCGAGCACCTGGGCGACCTCCGTCACGAACACCGGGTACGCGAACCCGCTCATCAGCAGCGTGAGGGCGAGGAAGAGGGCCGCGGCACGCAGGTGGGTGGTCCAGGAATGCGCCGGGCGCCCGACCTCGGACACCGCGAGCGGCTTGGGAGGAGGCGGCGCGGCCCCCGGTGCGGGGGCGACCGACGGCGCGGAGGAAGGTCCGGCGGACGCGGGAGGCGGCGAGGTCCGGTCCGGCGCGCTCACCGGCCTCCGAGCGGCAGGTAGTGGGTCACGACCGTCCCCACCGCGTGGACGAAGGGGAGGGTCTCCACCCAGGCGAGCCAGAGGTACAGCAACTTGATGCCGGCAAACGCGCTGACGAGCCCCCCGACCCCGTACAGGAGGAGATTCTTCCGGAGCAGGTCGATCGCACTGCTGGGCCGGAACGGCACCCCCGCGAGAGCGAGCGGGATCAGGATCGGGATGATCAGGGCGTTGAACAGGAGCGCCGAGAGGACTGCGAGCTCGGGGTTTCCCAGGCCCATGATGTTCAGGACGGCGATCCCCGGCAGGGTCGTCGCCCCCGCGGCGATGAAGATCGCCGGGATGATGGCGAAGTACTTCGCGACGTCGTTGGTGATGGAGAAGGTCGTGAGCCCGCCTCGGGTGATCAGGAGTTGCTTGCCGATCGACACGACCTCGATCAGCTTGGTGGGATCGTTGTCGAGGTCGACCATGTTCCCCGCCTCCTTGGCCGCGCTGGTGCCGCTGTTCATGGCGAGACCGACATCCGCCCGGGCGAGGGCGGGGGCGTCGTTCGTCCCGTCGCCCGTCATCGCGACCATGCGTCCCTCCGCCTTCTCCCTCTGAATGAGGAGCAGCTTCGTCTCCGGCTTCGCTTCGGCCACGAAGTCGTCCACGCCGGCTTCCTTGGCAATCGCCGCCGCGGTCAAGCGGTTGTCCCCCGTGCACATGACGGTCCGAATCCCCATCGTGCGCAACTCGCGGATCCGGTCCTTGATGCCGGGCTTGACCACATCCTTGAGCAGGACGATCCCCAGGGCCCGCTTGTTCACCGCGATCGCGAGCGGCGTCATCCCTTGGCCCGAGGCCGCGGCGGCGGCCCGACGCACATCGGGCGATATCGCCGCGCCGTACGCCTCGATCGCTGAGATCGCTCCCTTGTAGGCCTCGGTGCCGTCCTGGAGAGCGATGCCGCTCATCCGTCGCTCGGCCGTGAAGGGCATCACCTTGAAGGAGCCGAGTTCGAGCTTGCGGGTCGGCGCGTTGCGACGGGCGGCCAGGCGGACGATCGACCGACCCTCCGGCGTTTCGTCGACGGAGGAGGCGAGGAGCGCCCCCTCCAGGAGCTCCGGCATCTCGACGCCCGGCGCCGCGATGAACTGGACCGCGAGCCGGTTCCCGATGGTGATCGTCCCCGTCTTGTCGAGGATGATGAGGTCGAGGTCCCCGGCCGCTTCCACCGCTTTACCCGACTTGGCGATGACGTTCGCGCGGGCCACCCGGTTGATCCCCGAGATCCCGATCGCGGGGAGGAGCGCGCCGATCGTGGTGGGCATGAGGCAGACGAAGAGGGCGACGATGGTCGCGACGTCGATGTAGACGATGTTGGTGAAGTCGGCGAGGAAGATGAACGAGACCACGACTGTGAACAGCGTGATCGTGAACGCGTACAGCAGGACCCCGAGCGCGATCTCGTTGGGAGTCGATTCCCGGCCCTGCCCTTCGACGAGCCGAATGAGGCGGTCGAGGAACGATTCCCCCCGCACCGCGGTGACCCGGATGTGGATCGTGCCTTGGAGGACCCGGGTGCCCCCGAGCACGCTGGTCTTGTCTCCGCCGCCCTCCCGGATGACCGCTTCGGACTCGCCGGTCATCATCGACTCGTCGATGAGGGCGGCACCGTGGATGATGTCGCCGTCGATCGGGATCGGTTCTCCGGGCCGGACCTCGACCGTGTCCCCGACGCGCAGGATGTCCGAGGGGACCCGCTGGAGGTGCCCGTCGGGAAGGACCTGGTTCGCCCGGACCCCGCTTCGGATCTGTCTCAGGCTGTCGGCCTGGGCTCGGCCCCGCGCCTCGGCGATCGCCTGGCCCAGGTTCGCGAACCAGAGCGTCAGAAAGAGGATGACGGTGACCGCGAGGTAGTAGTTCGCACTGTAGCTCCGCGCGATATCCGGGAAGGCCCCCGGCACGAGGGTGAGGACCACGAGGAAGAGGAACAGGACGTAGACGCAGAACATGACCGGATGGCGGACCTCCTGAGCCGGGTGGAATATCCGGAACGAATCGGCGATCACCCGCCGCCAGGAGGTGTGCGGGGTGCGGCGCACGGAGACGCGGGCCCCGTGCGCGCTCAAGGTTGAAGTTTCCATGTTGCCTCCCTCACAGGATCTGGGCGAGGGGGCCCAGGGCGATCACCGGAAGGAAGATCAGGGCGGTGATGACGATGAGGAACAGGGCCAGGTACAGCGTGAACGTCCCGCTCGCCGTCCGGAGGGTCCCGGAGGTGGGGGGCATAGTCGGCTGTCGGGCGAACCGCTCCCCGACCATCAACATCGCATAGAATGGCACGTACCGGCCCACGAGCATGACGAGCGCCCCGGCCACGTTGAAGAACGGGGTGGTATCGGTGAATCCCCCGGTGGAGAGCGCGCTCCCGTTGTTCGCCGATTCGGACGTGAACTCGTACAGGACCGACGTGAAGTTGTGGGAGGTCGCTCCGATGGCGGAAGTGTCGAGGGTGACGAACCCCCCCAGGACTGCGACGACGAACGGCAGGAAGATCGTCGCCGGATGGACCAGCAACGCGAGGGTCGACCACTTGACATGGGCCGTCTCGATCTTCTTCCCGAGATACTCGGGTGTTCGGCCGACCATCAATCCACCGACGAAGATCGCGAGGACGGCGTATAGGAGGAGCATCCCGAACCCCGACCCCTCGCCGCCGGGCGTGCTCTGGGTGAACATCCCGAACAGGAGGACCATCTGGCTGACGGGGCTGAGCGCCCCGATCATCATGTTGTTCGCGCCGACGTTGCTGTACACGCTCACCACTTGGAAGAGCGACGCGTCGCCGAGACCGAACCGTGTCTCCTGGCCGACCGGATACCCGTTACTGGTCTGCGACCCCAGCCCCGCGACATCCGCAAGGGCCGGGTTCGAGGCCGCCTGGTAGACGATGAAGAGAGTGAGGGCGACCACGAGGACGATCAGGATCGTCCCGAGGTACGGCCACGCCTCGTTGCGTCGTCGGATGATCTGCGCGAACGCGAACGGGGTCGAGAGCGGGATCAGGAGCATGAGGAACACTCCGAACAGGTCCGAGACCGCGGATGGGTTCGCGAAGGGATTGGCCATGTTGGCGGAGTACCACCCTCCCCCGTTAGTCCCGATGAGGGAGATCGACTGGTAGCTCGCGACCGGCCCGAGATAGATCGTCTGGGTCCCTCCCGTGATCGGGTGGGCGATGACGCTCGCGGTGAGGGTTTCGGGGACCCCCAGGACGACCATGACGAGGGCGCCCACCACCGAGAGCGGGATCAGCACCCGCGTCAGGGTCCGAACCATGTCGACGTAGTAGTTTCCTAGGGTCCCGTCCTTCCGGATGAACCCGCGGACCATCGCCGCGAAGACAGCGAGCCCGGTCGCCGCGGAGATGAAGAGCGCGAGCTGCCAACCCAGGACGAGCGCGCCGAAGCTGATCTGGGACTCGTTGGTGAAGTGGGTGAAGTCGGTGTTGGTCGTGAAGCTGGACGCCGAGTGGAACGCGAGGTCCCACGTCATGTTGGGGACGCCGGTCGGGTTGAAGGGAAGGCCCGCCTGCATGAAGAAGAACCAGAACAGGTAGGCGATGACGGCGCCGTTGACGAGCAGGAGCGCGGCCATGTATTCCCGCGCGGGCATCGACTTGCGGGGCGAAGTTCCCAGGAGGCGGTAAATCCCCCGCTCGAGGGGCGCGAGGACCACATCCCCCAGGATCGGGCGGTTCGTGTAGACCTTCCCGAGGTACTCTCCGAAGAAGGGGGCGACCGCCACGGCGATGGCGAGAAGGACGACCACGTCCCACAGGGAGCGGAGGTCGATCACGTCCGGAAGCCTCTCAGAACTGCTCGGGGTGGACCATGGAGTAGATCAGGTAGACCGTCAGGGCGAGGCAGATGACCGTCAACATGGTGAGCCCCAGGTTCTGGACGACCCAGCTCGACACGGTTTCGACGCCTGAAGCGTTGGACCCGGGAGTCGGTATTTAGCCTCGTTTGGCGAGTTGCACGCTACCACGCGGGTTCCGAAGATTTATGAGGGGGTCTCTTTCGACGGCGGCTTCCTTCCCCGGCCGCGTCGGGGCGGCTTCTCCTCGCCCGGATGCGCCCGCTGGCGGGCCTCCGCGGAGAGGCGCCGGACGATCCGTCGCATGGCCCGTTCGCGACGTACCTCCGCGGCCTGGTACTGGACGTCCCGGGTCTCCCGGGTGAGCAGGACCGCGACGCGCCCGACCGAGCTACGACCCGTCCGGCCCCGGCGTTGGATGGCCCGGATCTCGCTGGGCACGGACTCGAAGAAGACGACGAGGTCGACATCGGGGACGTCCAGCCCTTCCTCCGCCACGCTGCTGGCGACGAGGACCGGGAACTGACCCGCGCGGAACCCGGCCAGGATGTGGGCCTGTTCCTTCTGGTTCATCCCTTTGTCCTCGGGGTCCCGGGTCGCCTGGCCCACGAACCGGCCGACCGCCCACCCCTCCTGTTCGAGCCGATCCTGGATCGACTGGATCGTATCCCGGTACTGGGCGAAGACGAGGATGCGGGCCGGGCGCTCTCGGGTCCCGCCCAACACTTCCCGCACGAGTCCGACGAGGGCGTCGAGCTTCGGGTGGGAGGGTTCCTTCGACACGCGAAGGAACTCCTCCGCCTCCGTCCGGGCGCGCGCCACCTCCGGAAGCTTGAGGAAGGCGAGGTCGCCCCGGGAGGCCTTCGGCTTCGCCCCCACCCGCTCCAGGTACTGGAGGAACGGGGTGAAACCCTGCGTTTCGAGCCGCTCTTGCGCGTGGTAGAGGTGGAGGAGGACGAGTTGGTGGAAGAGGGGGCCGAACCGTCGGACCATCGGCCCGGGGCGGGCGAAGATCTCGGCCCGGAGCGCGATCAGGTCCTTGACGGTCAACGAACCGATGGGCTTCTTCCGCAAGTAGCCCATCTTCTGGAGCTTGCGTGCCTCTGCGTGGGCCGCCTCTTCCAATGAGGTCTGGATCCGCGCCGCGGCCGGAGAGAGGTCGACCCAGACGTAATCGACGTCGATCTGATGGACGTACTCCGCGACCCCCGGATCCTCCCGGCTCCGGGCCTCGATGCGGCGGACCCCCAGGGCTCCGACCACCTCCTCGATCCGCTCGTCCTTTCCCCCCGGGGACGCGGTGAGCCCGAGGACTCGTCCCCCGGCGGGACGTTCCGCGCGGTACCGCTCCGCGATCGGGACGTAGACGTACTTACCAACCGCGTGATGGGCTTCGTCGAAGACGAGGAGGGCGACGCGCGTGAGATCGTACCGTCCGGCCGCGAGGTCGTTCTGCACGATCTCGGGGGTGGCGAAGACGAGGTCGGCATCGGCCCAACTTCCCTCGCGCACGGGCCGGTGGACGGTCCCGGTAAAGCGAGCGATCCGAAGGGGGATGAACCAGTGCCGAAAGGAGTCCGCATGCTGCTGGACCAGAGGCCGGGTCGGTGCCAGCACCAGGACCTTTCCGTCCTGGCGTCGGAGGACCTCGGAGGCGATCAGCCCGGCGATGACCGTCTTCCCGAGGCCGGTGGGAAGCACCACCAAGAGGTCCTCCTCGAGACCGATCCGCGCCAACTCGATCTGGAATGGCAACGCGCGGATCAGGCCGGGTCGAAGAAGCGGATGGTCGACCATCCCGTCGGTCACCCGCCAGATCCCGGGGTAGGCGTCGGGATGGGCGCGTACGCGAGGCATCGGCTCGGGTGCCGGCGCCTCGCCGGGAACTCCGAACTCATCGAGGCGTCGCTGCGGACTCACGGTGGTGCGACGGCCAGAGTGACCTCGCCCTTAGGGGCTTCCCTCTAGCGTGTCTCGCGAGGCGCGCCCGAGCGTCCGGAGCGTCAGAACCGACCGGGCTCGGGGGTCAACGCCGCGCGGCCCCCCATGTACGGGCGGAGTACCTCGGGAACGGTCACGGAGCCGTCGGGTTGCTGGTACTGCTCGAGGATCACGGCCAACGCACGCGACGTCGCGACGGCCGTGGAGTTGAGTGTGTGGGGCACCCGCTTCCCGGGTCGACCGGCCTTTCCGAGCCGGATGCCCAGTCGACGAGCTTGGTAATCCGCGCAATTCGAGCAGCTCACCACCTCGCGGTAGGCCTGCTGGCGGGGGAACCACGCCTCGACATCGTACTTCTTGGCGGCGACCGTACCCACGTCCCCGGTGCAGACGTGGACCACTCGATACGGGATCTCCAGGCGACGGAAGACCTCCTCGGCGTTGGCGCGGAGCTCCTCCAATATCGTGGGGGACTCTTCCGGTCGGCAGAACACGAACTGCTCGACCTTTTGGAACTGGTGGACCCGAAAGATCCCCTTCTGGTCGACTCCGTGGCCTCCGATCTCCTTGCGGAAGCACGGACTGATGCCGGCCAGGCGGACGGGGAGACGGTCCTCGTCCAGGATCTCCCCCTGGTACAGCGCGGCGAGGGGATGCTCGCTCGTCGCGATGAGGTAGAGGTCCTCTCCCTCGATCTTGTACATCACGTTCTCGAAATCTGCGAGGTCGGTGACGCCCTCGTACGGGTCGCGTCGGAGAGCGTAGGGCGGAGTGACCGGCGTGAAGCCCCGATCGACCAGGAGGTCGAGGGCGAATCGCTGCAGCGCGAGGTCGAGCAGCACGATCGGGCCCCGGAGGTAGTAGAAGCCGGCGCCGCTCACGCGTCGGGCCCGGTCGAACTCGGCCATGCCGAGCTCCTCGAGGACCTGGCCGTGTCCCTTCAGCTCCCCGGCGCCCTGCCGGGGATGGCCCCACGTCGCGAGGACGACGTTCTCGGAATCGTCCTTGCCGTACGGCACGGACGGGTCGAGCAGGTTCGGGAGGCGACGCAGGAGCGCGTCGCGGTGTCGGAGGAGCTCCCCTTCCCGTGCTTCGGTCTCCCGCAGGGTGTCGGGGATCGTCTTCGCCTCGGCGTCGAGCTCGGGAGAGGAGGCCCCCTTGGCCCGCGTCTCGCCGATCCGTCGGCTCAAGTCGTTGCGGCGGCGACGGAGCTCGTCGGCCGTGCGGAGGCACTCCCGCCATTCCGTGTCGGTCTTCCGCACCTCGTGAAAGATGGTGAGGTAGGCGGGGTTGCGGCGCCGGGCAAGGTTCTCCTCGACCTGGGCGGGTTCCTTGCGGAGGAGGTCGAGGTCGATCACGATAGGGCCGGAAGGCCCTCCGACCAAAGTCTTTGCCCCCAGGGGGCCGGGACGCCCCGGAACGCCCCGCGGAGCCCCACCGGCAAACTCCTATGTACCCTCGCGGGGGATTCGCCCGGCGGAGTGGGGAGAGTCATGCCTTCGAAGGTCGAGCAGTTCGGTCTGTTCATTAACGGCAAGTGGAGCTCGCCGGCCAACGCGAAGCGATTCGAAACGGTGAACCCGGCGACCCGGGAACCGCTCGCCTCCTTCGTCGCGGGCACCCCCGCCGACGTGGACCGGGCCATCTCTGCGGCCCACGCGGCCTTCCCCGCGTGGCGGGACACGCCGGCTCCCAAGCGGGGCACCCTCCTGCTCGAAGCCGCCCGCATCCTGACCGAACGGAAGAGCGCGGTCGGGCGGATCGTCACGCAGGAGATGGGGAAGGTCATCAGCGAGGGCCTGGGCGACGTCCAGGAATCGATCGACTTCATCGAGTACATGGCCGGCGAGGGACGGCGTCTGGTCGGCGAAACGGTCCCCTCGGAGCTGCGGTCCAAGTTCTGTCTCACCGTGCGCCAGCCGAAGGGGGTGGTCGCCTGCATCACGCCCTGGAACTTCCCCACCGCCATCCCGAACTGGAAGATCGCGGCGGCCCTCATCACGGGCAACACGATCGTATTCAAGCCCGCCTCCAACACCGCGCTCTGCGCGGCTCAGGTCGTCAAGGTCTACGAATCCGCGGGGATCCCGCCCGGGGTCCTCAATTTCGTCACCGGTTCCGGCAGTGTCGTCGGCACCGCCCTCGTCGAGGACCCCCGGATCCGGACGATCTCGTTCACGGGAGGTGTCGAGACCGGCCGGGATGTCTACGTGCGCGGCGCCAAGGGCCTCAAGATGGTCCACTTGGAGCTCGGAGGCAAGAACCCGGTGATCGTCATGGACGACGCGAACCTTCCCCTTGCCCTGGATGGCGTCCTGTTCGGCGCGTTCGGCACGAGCGGCCAGCGCTGCACCGCGACCAGCCGGCTCATCCTGCACGAGAAGGTCTACTCTCAGTTCCTCGGCATGCTCACCGACCGGCTGAAGAAGTTCACGGTCGGGGACCCGCTCGACCCGAAGACGGGGATGGGACCGGTCGCGTCGGCGGACCAGGAGCGCAAGATCTTGGAGTACATCGCGATCGGGAAGAAGGAGGCCAAGCTCGTCTGCGGCGGCGAGAAGCTGAAGGGCGGGATCTACGACCGCGGGTACTTCCTCGCCCCGACGATCTTCGAGACCCGCCACGGCAGTCGGATCTCGAAGGAGGAGATCTTCGGGCCCGTGCTCTCCGTGATCAAGGTCGCGGACTACGCCGAGGCGGTCCGGGTCGCGAACGACGTCGAGTACGGTCTCTCCTCCTCCATCTACACGCGCGACGTGAACCGGGCCTTCCGGGCGATCGAGGACCTCGAGGCGGGGATCACGTACGTCAACGCGCCCACGATCGGGGCGGAGGTCCACCTTCCCTTCGGGGGCGTCAAGAACACCGGGAACGGCGGCCGGGAGGTCGGCTCGGCCGCGATCGAGGAGTTCACCGAGGTCAAGACGGTCTTCGTCGACTTCTCCGACAAGCTCCAGAAGGCGCAGATCGACTCCGAAACGGCGGCATGACCGGCTTCCGAGGCTCTGACGACCAACTCGACCGCGAGATCGCGGCCATCGAGGGGATCGCCCGGGTCCGCGTGCGCCGCGCCGCGGCGGAGCTGCGCGACCTCGACCGGGACCTGCGCGAGCTGAAGCGGGAACGCGCCCGCCGTCGGTCGATGGTCAGCGAGAACCTCCCGACGGAGGAATCCGTGCCTGTCCCCGGCTGACCGACCCGGTCAGAACGGTCCGGTCCGGCCCGGGTTGTCGAAGTTCGTGAGGAGGAGCTGCCCGCGCGAGCGCGGACGGCCCACCGGCGCGATGAGCGGGTCCTCCTCGAGGGCCGGCATCGTGTCGGAGATCGGGACATCGACCAGGATCTCCCGGGTGCGTCCGCCCCGGCCGCGGGAGACGATCGTCGCCCGGATCAGGCCGAGGGATTCGAGCTCGGAGACGTAGTTGGAGATCGAGCGGGCATGGAGAGGCTGGAGTCCCAAGCGCTCGGCGAGTCGGCGGTAGGCATCGTACACTTCTCCCGTGAGGACCCCGTTGCGCCGACGCTCGCACGCCTGCAGGATCGCGTAGAGGAGGACCTTGCAGTGCGGCGGGAGCGTGCGGCAACAGTCCAGGATGATGTCCTGCTCGAGCCGGTTCTTCGCCTTCACGACGTGGTCGGGCGTGATCCGCTTCGCCCGGTCCCGCTCCGCCATCTCGGCCGAGAGGCGGAGGAGGGCGAGGGCCCGGCGGGCGTCCCCGTTCTCGAGCGCGGCGTACGCGGCGCACCGCTCCACCACGCCCGGGTCGATGACCCCGTCGCGGAACGCTTCCTTTGCCCGGTCCCTAAGGATGTCCTGGAGCTGGAGCGCATCGTACGGCGGGAAGAGGATCTTCTCCTCGTTCAAGCGGCTGCGAACGCGCGCGTCGAGATGGTTCGTGAACTTCAAGTCGTTCGAGATCCCGAGCAGGATGAGGCGCGCGAGCTCGAGCTCGGTGTTGAGCTGGCTCAAGGTGTAGAGGACGCTGTCGCCGGACCGCGCCACGAGCCGGTCGATCTCATCGAGGACCAAGATGACGGTGCCGCCCTTCGTGTCGAGCAGTCGCCGCATGGCGGCCTGCACCCGGTCGAGCGACCAGCCGGTCGGGATCCGCTCGGCCTCCGTCTTCGCGAACGTGTTGCCCACGTTCTGCAGGAGCCCGTACGGCGTGTCGATGTTGCCGCAGTTGATGTAGATGAACGAGATGTGGCTCGCGAGCTCGGTGCGGCGCATCACGTCCTGGCGCACTTGGGCCACGACCGCGGTCTTCCCGGTCCCGATCTTGCCGTAGATCAGGAGGTTCGAGGGAGTATCGCCGCGGAGAGCGGGGGCGAGGACCTCGGCCACCTGGCGGATCTGCTCCTCCCGGTGCGGCAGGCGGCTGGGTATGTAGGAGTCGCGTAGGATCTCTCGGCTGCCGCGATAGAGCTCGCTCTTCGTCTCGAGAAGGGAGTCGATGAACGCGCCGGCGGTGGCGGTGGGTGCGGGTGGAGGGGCGGGGCTCCCCAATACGGGAGCCGTCGCCGGACCTCCACCCGTTGGGCGGTCGCTGACGGGGACGACCGCCCCGGTGGCGAAGGGCACTGGGTCTTGCCGGTCGGAGATGTCTATCGACCGGTTCTCAGGAGCAGGTGACACCGTCGATGCCTGCCCGGGCCTCGGGCGGGCTGTCGCACGTGCGAGGGCCATATCTACCTTTGGTAGATTTTTTTCGGCGAGTGACGTCGAACGCGGAAATTTCTCCGGGTACCGGCTCGCGTCGCGACGTGACCTGGGTCGACGGCTCACGCGCACTCGAGCGGCGTCGCATCCCAAGGGTCGAACCGCTCCCGACACTTCGGACAGTAAAGATAGCACTGGACTTCGCCGGAGATCGGGCCCTCCAGCAGTGCGCCGCAGTCGGGGCAGCGTCCCGGGGGAGGCCCCGATTCGGTCGTTCCGGCCATCGCGAAGGGAGGGTCAGGGAGCGGATGACCCTTCGGGATTCCGACCGAATCCATTTGAAGGGGGGGCTCCTCGCCGCTACCGATGTCGGAGTACGGGGACGCGCACCACGCGGGGACAAAGGCCCACGTGCGCAGCCCGATCAATGTCGGTTGGGTCGTTCTCGCCGCGCTCCTGATCGGGAGCGGACTCTTCCTGATCGCCTACTGGCTCTACATGTTCGACCTCCGGTACTCCTTCGGCATCGCCCTCGTCGTGATCGGGGGGCTCATGCTGTTCCACCCCCGGGCCGGCTTGGACCACGCCTGACGAAGGACCCATCTCATGGCGGCCTCACCGGGGACGACCCCGCCGGTGATCGTCAAGCTCGGGGGGAGCGTGATCACCCGGAAGCGCGAGGTGGAGCACCTCCGCCCGAAGATCCTCCGTCGCCTCGCCGAGGAGCTCGCCGCGTGCCGGGACATTCCCCTGATCGTGCTCCACGGGGCCGGATCGTTCGGCCACCCGGGCGCCCAGCGGTTCGGACTCGCCCGAGCTCCGGACGCCGCGATCTCCCCGGCGCAGCGGGCTCGGGGCGCGGCGATCGTCGCCGCGGAAGTGCGTCGCCTGCATCTCGCCGTCCTCCGCGAGCTCGTGCGCGCGGGCGTGTCGCCGGGCTCCGTGCCGCCGGCGACCCACGCGATGAACCGCGCGGGCCGTCTCGAGACGTTCGACCCGACTCCGTTCAGGACCGTCCTCGATTCGGGGCTCACCCCGGTGTCGTTCGGGGACGTGGTCCCGGACCGGGCGTGGGGATGGTCGATCCTCAGCGCGGACACGATGGCGATCTCCCTCGCCGCCGCCTTCCGGGTGGAGCGGGTCCTGTTCGTCAGCGACGTCCCGGGGATCCTGGAACCCGGGACCCAGGGGCGGCCGGTCGCCCTTCCGAACGTCACCGAGTCGGTCGTTGAAGGGCTTCGGCCCCGCGGCGGAACCCCCGACGTCACCGGTGGCATCCGGGGGAAGGCCGAGGCGATGCTCGCCATCGCCCGTCTCGGCGCGGACGCAGGTCTTATTAGTGGACTCAAGGATGGAGAGCTCTCGCGCGCGGTGCGGGGGGAATCCGTCTACGGGAGCTGGGCCCACGGACGACCCAGCGACGGCCCCGGATCGAACCGGACTTGACTTAAGCCACCGGAAGGCGGAACACGTCAAGGTCGTCCTGGGCCAGAAGGTCGAAGGACGGTACCGTTACTGGGACGACATCCAACTGATCCATCGGGCCCTCCCGGACATCGACTTTGATGAGATCGACCCCTCGACGACCCTGCTCGGCCACCGTCTGGCCGCCCCGATCGTGATCACCGGGATGACCGGGGGCTTTCCGGATGCGAAGAAGATCAACGAGAACCTCGCCCGCGCCGCGGCGGAGGTCGGCGTCGCGATGGGCGTGGGCAGCGAGCGGGCGGCCGTGCTGAAGGGGCAGTACCCCGAGAGCTACTCGTGCGTCGCCCAGTACGCCGTCCCGCTCAAGTTCGCCAACATCGGGGCGCCCCAGATCATCCCGCAAAAACCCCACGACCAGGTCGTAGGCCCCACGGAGGTGCGTGCCGCGATGGAGCTGATCCACGCGGACGTGCTCGCGATCCACCTGAACTTCCTCCAGGAGATGGTACAGCCCGAGGGGGACCGGAAGGCGCGCGGGGTTTTGGAGCAGATCGGAGTTCTTGCGGCCCAGTTCCCGGTCCTGGTCAAGGAGACCGGCGCGGGCATCTCACGGGCGGTCGCGGAGGACCTGCGCGACCGGAAGGTACGGGCGTTCGACGTAAGTGGGACGGGAGGGACCTCCTTCGCCGCGGTCGAGCACTATCGAGCGGTCGCCCAGGGCGCCGAGCGGGAAGCCCGAGTGGGCAAGACGTTCTGGGACTGGGGCATCCCCTCTCCGGTCTCCGTCCTACAGCTGGTGCCGCTCGGCCTTCCCGTGGTCGCGAGCGGAGGCGTCCGCTCGGGCCTCGACGTGGCCCGGGCCCTCTCGCTCGGAGCCTCGGCCGCCGGTACCGCCGCGGGGGTCCTGCGCTCGGCCTCGGAAGGATACGAGGCGACCCGGCGCGAGCTCGACCACCTGGTCCACGAACTCAAGGTCGCCATGTTCCTCACCGGTTCGCGGACCGTGGCGGAGCTCCAGCGTGCGCCCCATGTGATCACCGGGGAGAGCCGACAGTGGCTGTCCCACTAGGCGACTCACCGCCCTCCCCGGAGGAGATCCACCGCACCAAGCTCGAGGCGCTCCGAGCCGGCGGCGCCGGTCCGCTTCCCTCGAACGTCGATTGGGTCAACTCGCTCGCCCCCGAAGCCCGCGCCCGGTACGCCTCCTCGGTGCGACGAAAGCCGTCCCGGACCCTCTCGGGCGTTGCGATCGTCGCGGTGATGACCGCTCCTGCCCGATGTCCCCACGGGCGGTGCACCTACTGCCCCGGCGGCGTGGAGAACGCGAGCCCGCAGAGCTACACGGGCGAGGAACCCAGCGCCCTAAGGGGCGCGCAATTCCACTGGGACTCCGCGGCGATCACGCGGAACCGCCTCGAGACCCTGGACGCCATCGGACACCCGACCAGCAAGGTCGAGGTCATCGTCATGGGCGGAACGTTCCCCTCCCGGCCCCGCCCCTATCAGGAGGGAGTGCTGCGCGGCATCTACGAGGGTCTCAACGGGAACCCGGCCCCGTCCCTCGAAGCAGCGATCCGGGCGAACGAGACGGCCGCCCACCGAATGGTGGGACTCACGGTCGAGACCCGGCCGGACTGGTGCGACGGACGGGTCCTCCCGTTCCTCCTGGATGCGGGGGTGACGCGGGTCGAGGTCGGGGTCGAGTGCCTCCGGGACGACGTGCTCGACGCCGTCGGGCGAGCTCACGGCGTGGGCGACGTCACGACCGCCAGCCGGGAGACACGGGACCGGGGCCTCAAGGTCGGCTACCATCTCATGCTCGGTCTCCCCGGCATGGACCCGGACCGGGACTTCGCCGATTTCGTCCGCCTGTTCGAAGATCCCGCCTTCCGGCCGGATTTCCTCAAGATCTACCCGACCCTGGTGATCCCCGGGACGACGCTCTACGACGACTGGAGGGCCGGTCGGTACCTCCCCTACGACACTCCGACGGCGGCCGCCCTCCTCGCGCGCATGAAGGCGATCCTGCCGCCGTGGGTGCGCATCCAACGGATCCAGCGGGACATTCCCTCGCGCCTGATCGCGGACGGCGTCCGGACGAGCAACCTACGAGAGCTCGCCGTCGCCCGGCTCGCGCTTGAGGGGCGAAAGTGTCGGTGCCTGCGATGCCGCGAAGGAGGGCGACGGGCGACTCCTCCGCCCGAGGCGTTCCTACCTTTCCGCACCGAGTACCTCGCCTCGGGCGGGCGGGAGATCTTCCTTTCCGTCGAAGCGCCCGAGACCGACACGATCGCGGGTTTCCTCCGCCTTCGGTTCCCTTCGCCCGAGACCGTCGGCGGTCTCGCCTCCCCGGTCATTCGCGAGCTCAAAGTGGTCGGCCGGGAGGTTCCCGTGGGAGCCGCCGGTGGCGGTTCGGGGGAGTACCAGCACCACGGATTCGGAAGGGGGTTGATTGAGCGGGCCGAGGAGGAGGCCCGCGCAGCCGGCTTCGACCGGATCATCGTGACGAGCGCGGTCGGGACCCGGGAGTACTACCGGGCCCGGGGGTTCCATACGGACGGTCCCCTCATGTCGAAGCCACTTCCCGCCCGAGCAGGGTAACGCCCGTAACAACGGGAACGGGGGCTCCGCAACGCTTTAGCCCGGCCGCGCCCCCAAGGGGGCCCCATGACCGACCGATCGTCGGGGGGCTCCGCCGCCCCGTCCCCCAGCCGCAGCCGGTGTCGCTGCGGCCATCTCCCGACCCACCACATGGTGGTGCTTCCGATCGGCACGTCCGACAGCTTCCGTCTGGACCCGTCCGGGCCGTGTGCGATCTGCGGGGAGGGCGTCTGCCGCCACTTCGCGCCGGGCGGGGTATGACGTCGCGCGGGCCGCCTCAGCCGTAGGCGGCCTTGATCATGTAATCCTTGAGCAGCTGGAGACGGTCGTCCCACAGGTGGAAATGCCACGAGCGGGCCTCCTCCCAGGCCTCCCCACTCCCCCAGCCGGAGTGTTCGAGCGTGATGTCGATCCCCTCGGGCGACTCCTGGAGACGGACGTAGACATGGGTCTTCGGCTCCGGTTGGTTCATCAACGCGGCGAAGGTGGGAGGCGCCTGCCAGGAGAAGCCGAGCTCGAGGTCGGGCGTCAACTCCCGGATCACGCCGCGGCTCTCGAACGCGACGGGCTCCTTCCAACCCAGGACGTACTTCCCTCCCGGTCGGAGGTCGACCTCCGCGGAGTCCGCGAGCCATCCCGTCAATTGCGCAGGGTTCGTGAACGCCCCGTATATCATCGGGATCGGGAGGGGAACCGTGACCTGGATCAGGATCGGGTCGAGGGTGTCGTCCACGGCTTCCCGTTCCCGCGACCGGGCCTAAAGGGTTTTGCCTCCGAATCGGACCGCCTCAGGAGCGCCTCCCGACCGCACGTTCATATAGCGAGGCAGAGTGGGCGACCCCCGTCTGGGACTGTGGGGTAGCTTGGTCCATCCTTCGGGGTTCGGGACTCCGAGACGCCAGTTCAAATCTGGCCAGTCCCACTGCCGGCCCGCGGGCCGGTCCGCCCGGCCGCGCTAGAACTTCTCGACGAGCTTGCGGACGGCCGCCCCACCATGCTGGAGGACGGGTCCCCCGTGGTAGCTCATGAGGGAGTCGACCGAGAGCTGGCTCATGCGACGCGCGGAGATCTGGGCCGTCGGAGTGTGGTGGGTGTACTCGGGGGGGGTGAGCGTGATCTGGTTCCCGGCGCCGAAGAACAGGTCGCCCGAGAAGAGGATCTTGCGCTCCGCCTGGTAATACGACGTGTGGCCGGGGGTGTGTCCGGGTGTGTGGTAGGCGATCAACCCTCCCGCCGCGTCCACCGCGTCCCCATCCTTCAGGACCTCGTCCACCTGGAACGGTTCCGCGGGGGGGGTCCCGGGTCCGTCGTACTTGGGCCGCTCGGCGATGTAGGCCGCCTCGATCCAGTGGGCAAAGGTGCGCGCCCGGGTCTTCTGGGCCAGGTGCTTCAGCGACCCGGTGTGGTCCCGGTGCAGGTGGGTGAGGAGGATCTTCGTGACCGAAGTCGGCTCGACCTTTATCTTCGTGAGATACGCCTCCACCTTCTCGAAGGCCCCGGGGAGACCGGTATCGATCAAGGTCCAGGTCGAACCCTTGTCCCGTACGAGGTAGACGTGGGTCGTGAAGCTCGGATCCGGGTCGATCCCGTCGATCAGGTGCACTCCGGGTAGGATTTCGCCCATGGTCGTGGACGCGGGAGTCGCCGGGGCGATAAATCCGTTCGGAGCCACCCGGAGACGGGCGAAACCCCCATCGGCGGGGGTCGGCGCTCGGGAGTACCTCTACCGGAGTGATTTTATAGTAAAAGAACGCAGGTTCGAGAGATGGCGCGCCGTATTTTGGTTTTGGGCCTGGCCGTACTGCTGATCGTATCGACCCTGATGGTGCTCGGCACCGGAGGGAGCCGCGCCCAGGTCGCGCCGCTGGCTCCGCCTTCCGCGGCCCCGCATCCCGCGGCCCCGCATCCGTCGGTCAACTCCATCCAGGTCGAAACGTACGAAGGGAACGACGTCTACTACAACGACACGTACTTCGCGAGCGGGGGATACAACTACCCCGGCGAGAACATCCTCTTCTTTTGGGTCTATGACCCCACGGCCGACTCGAGGCTGAACTTCACGCTCAGCGACCCGAACGCGTCCCGCGACGGCGTGGGCTCCCCCGCGTTCACCGTCAACGTCCCGCTGAACACCACCACCCATGAGTACTTCTCCTACCTCGCCGGCGTTTCCTACACCTTCCCCTCGTCCCTCGCGATCGGCGGGACCTGGGTCGTGAACGCCTCCGCCCCGCTCGGCGGCTCGGCCCAGTACAACATCACCGTCGCGACGTTCGGTTCCGACATGAGCGGGAGCCCGCGACCGTACACCGGTGTTCTCCCGGGCGAGTCGATCACCGCGGCCTGGCAACTGTACAATCTCGTGAACGGAGCGTACGCCACTCACGTCACCAACCTCGCCCTGGACGGCTGGTATTACTCCAACGGGAGCTACCACAACCTGTTCCCGGGCGGCATCGTCAACGTCTCCGTCTCGGCGGCCGGGGACTACACCTTCACGGTTCCGGCGAACGCCTCCGTCACCACCTACCTGTACTTCGACCTCTGGCCGACGATCATCTCCAACGGGAAGTTGGCCGAGAACGAGAGCGACGAGATCTGGTGGGGTGTGGGCTCCGTGGACCTCCAGGTCGAGCAGGAGACCGAATACAATGGGGTCTGCCCCACGGGGTACGACAGCAGCTACTACTCGGGCTCCCTGGTCCAGGTCTGCGCCACGGTGGGCGCGCTCTGGAACGATGAGCTCTACGGGGTACCCAACCTGCCCGTCTCGATCCACTTCTGGAACGGCCTGAGCGTCGTCACGCCCGGCGGAAGCCCCCCGACGACGCTGATGAGCAACTCGACCGGCAAGGTCTCGTTCTCCTACCTCGCGACCAGCCCGCCGCTCACGAGCGAGTACGTGTACCCCTACGAGAACTACCTGAACCTCTCGGTCACCGACCCGGTCGCGACCTCCCCTACCTCCGACTGGTCGAAGTGGTCCAACACGTCGCTCTACGTGGACGTGAATGGAGCGACCGGAGGGGTAGCAGTCCAGCTCAACCAACTCGAATACTATCCCGGCCAGACCGTGACGGCCACCTGGAGCCTAAGTTCCACCAACACCGCTCAGACCGGCACGCTCACCGCCGTGGGCTGGTATGCGTACAACGAGCAGACCGACGCCTTCCTCGCCCAGGGGATGATCTCTTCGACCGCGTCGACCGGAACCTTCAACGTCGCGCTCCCGACGGGCTTCGTCGGTCCCTTCGTCGTCGAAGTGTACGCGGTCAACGCCACCACATCGTTCTACGGGGAGGCGTACGGGTACTCGACCACCCCGCGCCTGTTCCTCAACCCGAGCTCGACCACGTTCACGCCCGGCTCGACCGTGACCATCACGGCGGAAGCGTACGGGGACGCCGCACTCACCGGGGCGACCATCACGTACCAGGTGTGGGCCAGTTTCGACCTCGGCAGGAACTACGGGAACTATGGGATCGTCGAGACCGGGACCGTCGCGAACAACACCGCGTTCACGATCGCCGTTCCGTCGTCCGCGGCCCCCGGCTACTACGAGGTCTACGGCTACTTGGGCTCGACCGCCTCCGGAATCGTGGCCAGCGATGAGCTGGAGATCGACCAGGTGTGGGGGTACTACGTCACCTTGGGAGTGAACACCGCCTCGAGCTACTCCGATGGAAGCTACCAGCCGGGGCAGACCCTGACGGTCGCCTTCCAGATCACCCCGTACGGGAACGCACCTCTGCCGGTGTTGTACACCTTCTATGTCGATCTCAACGGCGCACAGATCTACGACCAGCTGTCGTCCGCGAGCACCTCCGGAACCTTCCAGATCACGATCCCCTCGGGGCAACCGAGCGGGATCGCCTTCCTGGAACTGGAGTTGGACGGAACGTACCTCTCCGGCAACTCGTGCGGCAGCGGCTACTGCTACGGGGAGACGGCGATCACCATCAACGCGCACCCGTCCGTCCTGAGCATGGAGGTCGGAGGGAACAGCGGCATCACGGTCGGCTGGCTGATCCTCCTGATCGTGATCCTCGTGGTGGCGGTCGTGCTGGCGCTCCTGATCCGGCGGAAGAAGACGCCGCCCTCCTCCGGAGGGGCCTCGACCACGACCCCGATGTCGCCGCCCGCGCCCGCTCCTTCGGGAACGGGGGCCCAGGAGTGGAGTGAGCCGGCCCCGAACCAGCCACCCATGCCGACCCCTCCGCCGGGCAGCACCTAGACCGAGGTCCCGCTCTCGAGTCGAACCCTTTCCTCCCTCTTTCTTTTCCGTTGCACAGGTAGCCCCGGCAAGGCCCGTGCCAGGGTTCTCCAATGCGTCTCAGGGAACAAAGTCTCGTCCCAGTGCTCGAACCGAGCCGACCGCGTCGTCGATCGGGAGTCCCCCGAAATCGAAGATCCCCAGGACCTCGTCAACGCCCGCCGCCCGGTACGCGTCCAATCGGTGGGCGACCTCCGAAGGGGTGCCCAGGAGCGCGAGGTTGGCCGCCTCGAGGCCCGCCCGGCTGGCCTCGTGCGGATGGTGGGCGGCCTTCGCCTGGTAGAAGGTGCTCTGCGTGCGCAGGCGGCTGGAAAGGAACCGGTCGAGCGCCTCGCGGGCCCGTTCGGGGTGATCGCCGGCATACAGATGGACCGCGACGGCGACCTCGGCCCGACTTCCGTTCGGTAGGGCGGCCCGGAACTCCCGGATCTCTTCCGCCAGTTCCTCCACCCCCGAGACGGTCGCGTACGGGATGAGGGCGAGCGAGACGCCCCTCTGGGCGACGAACGGGATCGCTTCGCGGCGCTGCACCGCGATCCACAGCGGGGGGTGGGGAGTTTGGACCGGCAGGACGTTCAGGCGCACCGGAGGGGCGCCGGGCCCGCCGATGCGGACCTCTCGACCGGCCATCAATTCCAGGATCGTGGTGTACGCGGCGTCGAACCGTTCGTGCCGCGACGCCGGATCAATCCCGAATCCCTCGAACTCGGTCGGGATGTAGCCGCTGCCCAGGCCCAAGTTGACCCGCCCACCCATCATCCGGTCCAGGAGGGAGTACTCCTCCGCCACGTCCACCGGTCGGTGGAACGGGAGGACGCTCACGAGCGCACCCAGGCGCAGTCGTCGGGTCCGCGCCCCGCATGCGGCGAGAAGTACCGGCGGAGATGGGCAGACCCCGGCGGGGTTGAAATGGTGCTCGGCGACCCAGAGTCCGGACAGTCCGGCTTCCTCGGCGGCTCCGGCCAGTTCGAGGATGTCCCGGTACCGATCCCGTCCGGGGACCTCGTCGACGATCGAGAAGACCGAGAGTTTCACGTCCCCGGCGACCGGAATCGCCTACATGGCCTTTGGCAGGACGGAACGACCCGTTTCCGCCCCATCCTCCCCGAGGCCGCGGTGACCGACCGAGCAAAACCCTAAGACCCACGGGCCGCCCTCGGGACCTCGGTGGGCTGGTAGATCAGTTCGGAAGATCGCCGGTTTTGCAAACCGGAGGTCTCGGGTTCAAATCCCGACCAGTCCATTGAGCCAACGGCGTGCGGCAGCGTCGGCATCGATCCGGAACGCGTAAGTGCCGGAATGACCATTCCCCGCCTCGGAGGCACCATGCCACTGCTGCGCGAGGCGCGGTCCAGACTTCTGAGCCGCGTGTTCTGGTCCATTCTTGCGGTCGGTGTGGTGTTGATTCTGGTGGCGGCCGTACTGTACATTCACCCTGTCTGCACGGGCCCCTACCCTTGCCCCCCGGCCCAACCGTGCTCCACGCCCCCCGTCGGGTGCACGATCGATCCCGCCGCGGCTGTTGTTGCATTCGCCGGACTGCTTCTGATCGTGATGGGAGTTGGCGGATCGCTCGCCGTCCGTCGTCCCCGGGCTCCGCTCAGGGAACCGAATCCCCCGTCGACAATCGACTAGATTCATTGAGGTTCGAATCCGGCGGATTCGAGTGACGGGGTCTGCTCCGGAGGAGCAAATCCCGACCAGTCCATCCACCACTCCTCGAGGACGGATCCGCGGATCCGGATGTCGATCGTCGGCCCCCGACACACGAGGTCAGGATCGGTCAGCGTAAGAACCCGACTCGGGTCGACATGACTCCGACGTCAGGTCCCGTGCCCGAACCTGGGCCACCGGCACGCGCTCCGCGATCGCTCCGTCTCCCCGGGCAGGATCACCGCGACCAGGAGTCCGTACCGCTCGCGTCGGCGCAAGGCTAGACGAACACGAGTTCGAAGGCTTCCTGACCGTTCGGATACTCCTTGGTTCGGACTACTTTCCGGTCGAGCCGGATCCCCGCCGCCTCGAGCGCCGCGGTATCCCGTTCGAGAGCGCTGCCCAGGTAGACGTTGAGGATTGTCTGGTGGGCTAACGCGCCCTCGACCATCCGGGTCGCCCCCACGATCGGGCTTCCGACGATCGTCAGGAGCTCCCCTACCCGCACGAGCTCGCATGGGCCGGCGTCGATCCCTATCGACAACCCCGTTCCGGCGGGGAAGTTTCGGGAGTTCCGGCGTAAGTTGGCCAGAAGGGAGTCGGCCGCCGAGAGCGCGGTGCGGCAGAAGTCCGGGATCGTTCCGATGTCGGCCGGACGCTCTCGTGGGGGGATCCAAAAGGCGACGAATCCGTCCCCGGTGAACTTGTCGAACCAGCCCCCAGAGGAGTTCGCCAGCGCTCGGACCGCCTCGGTGAACCCCACGATGAATCGAGCGAAAACGGACGGTTGCACCGCTTCCTTCAGGACGAGAGTGGACATCCGAAGGTCGCCGACGACCACGATCGCTTCCACGGCGGTGGATCCCATGGAGACGAGCTCCTGGATCGCCTCGGCGGAGAGCTGTTCGCGGGCACTCTCCGGTCCCTGGCGAAGAAGGAGCGCGTCGAACTCGGTGGTCCCGCCTTCATCGGCGCTAGAAGGGAGTTCGAACATGAGGCGTTCCCCAGGGCTGGACCCGTGGCCGTGAACGTGGTCCGGGACTTCAGCTTGAGCCCCGTCTCGGTAGATTCGTGGCCCTCGTTGGCCCGACCACCGGTTGGGCCCCTTCGCGGATGTGCCTGCGGAATCTTCAGGGAGACATTCGCCGTCCAGCGGACGACGGATTCGGGGAGGGCGGCGCTATCGAACCCATCTCGTCACGAGAGCGCTGATCTGCCCGAGCCTGCGGATCCGGTTCTGCAGGGGGCGGAACTCAGCCTCCGCTACCGCCGGTGTGCACGGCGCCGGACCCACCCGTATGCTCCTCACCCGAATCGGTCACCGCGCCGCAGGCGGGGCAGATCGTGGCATTCGTCGGCAGGGGTCTATGACAGTTCGAACACAACACCGGACTCGTCACGCCTTCGGGGAACCCGAGGGCTCTCATGAACGTGGCGGGGGTCGATTCGAACCGGGGGCGACGAACTCGGCCCCGGGCAACTCCGGGGGCGGCAGGGGCCGGAGGGATTTCGACCCGTTTCATGCCCCCTCGCCGTGAGCTATAGCCAGTCGCCCCCTTTCCCGTTGGCCGTGATGACGTCCCCCCACGCTCCTCCCCTGCTCGGGGTGGAGCCCACCGCCGGGCTCTCGTGGAGCATTCCGGGCTTGCGCGAGGACCCCAGCATGTGTTTGCGGTGTCGCTCGGCCCAACTCTTGTGCGGTAAGCCGGTGTGTCCGCTTCTGATCCGGTACCACGCCTTCGAACGGACGTTGCCGATGGTCCAGGGAACGGAACTCTCGGGCTCCTCCCCGCCCGGATTGTTCGTCGGTCGGTTCGGGTATCCGCGGGTCTCCTTCGGCCCCCTCCTCAGCCCGGAGCACGGGTCGACCGAGATGCTGGACACCCCCGAGCAATGGGTGGGCCGCTCGGTGGCCGAGGTCGTCGGGTTTCGGACCGGCCTGGTGCGAGGAACGAGTCCCATCCGGGTCACGGATGCCGAGAAGCCGATCCCCCTTCTCGAGGACCTTCAGCTGCTCGGACTTTCCTCGGAATCGGTGGAGAGCGAGACCCGGTTCCGCCGCCCCCCCCGGGGCCACATCACGCTCTCCGATTCCGCCCCTCCTTTCGGCCCTTCGGCCCCGATTGAGCACCTACGGTTGGACGTCCGAAGGGTCGATCCTCACCTCGATCGCCTCTCTTCCGACACCGCCGCGAACGCACGGACCGCGGTGACCGAGCTCTATGCGAGGGGGGTTCGGGTCAGCCGTATCCAGCGCGCGTTCAGCGTCGGGACGCTCGGACGGCGGGGGCGGCGCAAGCTGGTCCCGACGCGATGGAGCATCACCGCCGTCGACGATGTACTTTCCAAGCAGAATCTCCTCCGGGTCCGCGAGTTGCCGGAGCTGGGAGAGATCCGCGTGCACCGTCTGACGGCCCTCGAGAACCGTTGGGTGATCGTCCTCTTACCCGGAGTGTGGCGGTACGAGTCGATCGAGGCCTGGTATCCCGAGACGCTTTGGAACCCGAGCCCGACCCAGGTCATCCTGATGGGCGACCACGAAGGGCACGACGGCCGGACGACGTACGCCTCCATCGGAGGCTGCTACTACGCGGCGCGGCTTGCGGTCTCGGAGGCGCTCCTTCGGTTCGGACGTCAGGCCGGGGCCATCGTGTTCCGGGAGGTCCACCCCGGAGAGATCCTCCCGTTGGGGGTCTGGAACGTGCGGGAGCACGTCCGGGCGGCGCTCCAGGAACCGGCCCTTCGCTTGAGTTCCTTGCCCGAGCTGAACCAGGTGTTGCAGACGACGTTCTCCATCCCGCTCGACCGATGGCTCGCTCAGAGCGCGGTCCTCCACGAGACCCGCACCCAGCGGCGGCTGGACGACTGGCTCGGGACGGCGAACTAAGGAGTAAAGCGCGCGCCGCACCGACCGCAGAAGGTGTCCGCGGGGGCCCGGGGCTCACCGCAGGACGCACAGCTGAGCGCGATGCGGGGCTTGCCGCACCCGCGACAGAACCCGTCCGTCGCCATCATCGGGTAACCGCAGTCCGGACATCGCTCGGAACTGGCGAGCCGCTCCGCGATCCCGGTCGCATCCTCGGGCGCGCCGCTGGTGGGGGTCGGGGCGAATCCCTGGCCGGGAGCGAGGGTCTCCACCCGCCCGAGCGCACGCCGGCCCCGAAGGGCGAGTCGGAACGCCTCGGTGTACTCTCCTCCGTCGAACGCCGCCTGGGCCTGCTTCTGGAGCGAGGCGGCCTCCGACGTGGACCCCGACGGGGCCGCGGAGGCCAGGTCGGCCTCAAGGAGACCGATCTGGAAGTGCGACTCGGCCCGGTTCTTGGGAGGAGCGACCACCACGGGACCCGAGGGGATGGTGCTGGCCGACGACCCCGACCGCGAACCCTGCGCGGCAGTGCCGACGGAGGACGAGGAGTTCGCGGCGCCGCCGGGGATCGGCATCGAGATCGGGGCCGTGGACCGTCCGCGCGCGTTGACGAGGCTCTCGTGGGCGGACTGGGCGAGCTCGTACGCCCGGCGGAAATCGCGGAGGTCGAAGGATGCCTGGGACTGGGCGATCAAGTCCTGGGCCCGGGTGATGACGGTCCCCGTTCGGGCCAGCACCGCCGCCTCGCGACGGGCCATCTCGAGGCGGTTGAACGCCCGGTCCTGGATCAGCTCGGGCTTGGCGCTGAGCTCGCCCAAGATCTGGTTGCGGCGGGCGCGGAGACGGTTCGCGAGGTAGACGAAGATCCCGACGACGACGACCACCAGCACGACGGCGAGGACGATGACGAAGACCTGCGAGCCGGTGAGAGAAAACATCCGAACGACCCGGCGGCCCGTGCGGGGCGTCGCCGAGGAAGATACTGCGTGGGCCGACTATTTAGAGGCGGTCCCTGGCGCACGACGTCCCACCTCGAGAGGGACCGGCCCGGGTGGCCCGACCGGCGACGGGCCGCCTAGAAAACGGACAACTTCCCGGTCAACAGAAGCTTCGGGATGGTGTCGATCTGCTCGAACCACGAGTTCGCGACCGCCTCGGCCGTCGGCTTGACCTGGGCGAGCTTCACGCCGCTCGCGGGGAGGATCTGCAGGCTCGCGACCTGGGGTTCGTCGACCGGTTTGCCGATCTGCGAAAGGATCCGGACGTGGACCTCCTTGACGTTCCCGCCGGTCTCCTTCACGATGTCGCCCGCGATCAGGTTCCCGAGCAGGTTGTAGATCTTCCCCACGTGGTTGATGGGGTTCTTTCCGGCCGAGGCTTCCAGGCTCATCGGTCGGCAGGGCGTGATCAACCCATTGGCGCGGTTGCCGCGTCCCACGGAGCCGTCGTCGCCTGCTTCCATCGAGCAGCCGGTGACCGTGAGGTAGTACCGGCCGAGCTCGGGGTCGTCCGCCGTGTTCACGTCGATCTGGACCTCGCGGTGCGTCAGCTTGGCGGCCTGGTCCGCGAGCTTCTCCGTGATCTGGGCGCAGACGTTCTGGTAGGCGTCGCCGTCGGAGATCTCCCGGTCGACGAGCGCGGCGGCGACCGTGAGGTGGATCTGGTTCCCCGAGCGGTAGCCCATCACTTTGACGTCCTCCCCGAGCGCAGGGAGCTTCTTCTTCAGCTTCAGGGTCAGGAATCGCTCGCTCTCGAGCACGAGGCGCTCCAGGTCGGAGAGGGGCGCGAAACCGACGCCGAAGGAGGTGTCGTTGGAGAGGACCGTCTTCTGCTCGAAGACCCCACGGAGGTCGATCGAGCCCGACCCGATCTTGGAATCGAACTCGACATCGTGCTCCAAGTCGATGTGGGAACAGACGGATCCCACGTACTTCTTGGCCGCCTCGATCGCGGTGTCGTGGATGGGCAATTTCTCCTTGTTGACCTCGGTGGTCGCTCGGCCGACCAAGAGCATGTAGATCGGCTTCGTGACCTTCCCGCCGCCGAACTTCGGCTCGGAGGCCCCCCCGACGACCTGGGTCTCGTCCGTGTTGTGGTGGAGGATCCTCCCGAACTCGTCGAGGTAGAGGCGACAGAGCGCCCGGCTGACCGATTCCGAGACCCCGTCCGCGATCGAGTCGGGGTGCCCGAGGCCCTTCCGCTCGACCAGCTCGACGGCCTGGTCTTCGATATGGACGGTGCGCAGTGGCTCCACCTGAACGTTTCGGGCCATGGGGGTACTCGAGGTCGGCCGAGACGGGGTGGGGTTTAACCCTTGCGAGATGGCGGGGATGCACGCCACTTGCGTCCGGGGAAACCCGGGACGGTGGCCCTCCCGGGTCCTCTCGGACAGGCCTATAGCAGGCCCCGTACCTCCCCGAGGCGTGGAGATCGCGGGATGTCCCCTGCCTGAGGATCGGTTATACAACCTCGAGCACGACGTCTGGTGGTCCCCCGAGGGTGACACGGCCCGAGTCGGCGTGCTCGGCACCCTCGCGGCCTTTGCCGGGCCGTTCGTCTCGTTCTCCTTCCGCCCGGTCGAGGGCGTCGTGGCCCGGGGTCGGAGCATCGCGACCGTCGAGAGCATGCGGTACACCGGAGCGGTCCGGCTCCCGGTGGAAGCCGAGATCCTCGAGAGGAATCCCGCGGTGCGGGAACGCCCCCGGCTCCTGAACGATGCCCCTTACGGCGAGGGATGGGTCGCGCGGGTCCGACCGACCCAGGCGGACGAGGTGCCGCGGTACCTCGAAACCGCGGCCCAGGTGGCGACCCGTCTCGAAGAACGGATCCGCACCCAGCGGATCCGCTGCTGGCCCGCCACCCCGGACCTCGAGCTGTACGAGATCGGGATCGAATGTTCCGCCGTGCTCACCATGCTCAACGAGGAGCTCGCCCGGCGACCGCCGGGGGCCCACATCCTTCTCGTGACCGACGACCCGACCAGCCCGATCGAGATGGTCCGCTGGTCCGACCAGACCGGCTACCCGGTCCTGGCCCGGCGCGACGAGGGCACGCTCCACCAGTTCCTCGTCCGCAAGGACCCGGATCCGAGGCCCCGCGTGCGACGCGGGTCATCGCTCTGAGCTCGGCCGAGCCAGCACCCCCTTTGAGGGGGAGGAAAGGGTTCGAACGATCCCGGACTACGGCTTTTCGATCGGGGTCCGGACCAAGTTCCCCCACTCGGTCCACGAGCCGTCGTAATTGCGGACGTCGGGGTACCCGAGGAGGTACTTCAGGACGAACCAGGTGTGGCTCGAGCGCTCCCCGATGCGGCAGTACGTGATGACCGGCAGGCTCGAGACGACTCCCTTGCCCCCGTAGAGGGCCTCCAGCTCCTCGCGCGACTTGAACGTGCCATCCTCCTTGACAGCCTGGGCCCACGGGATGTTCTTCGCGCCGGGGATGTGGCCTCCGCGCTGCGCGTGCTCGGTCGGGTACTCGGGGGGCGCGGTGATCTCGCCCGAGAACTCCTTCGGCCCGCGGACGTCGACGAGGGCGGATTTCCCGCCCTTGACCTCGGGGAGAACCTTGCGGACGTCGTCGAGATAGGCGCGCAGCTTGAGATCGGGGTGGCCGGGGACGTACTTCGTGTGGGTCACATGGGGAGCGTCCTTGGTGAGCGGGCGGTCCTCCGCGATCCACTTCTTGCGCCCGCCGTTGAGGAGCTTCAAGTGCTTCGCCCCGTAGTACGTGAAGACCCAGTAAGCGAACGCCGCGAACCAGTTGTTGAAGTCGCCGTAGAGGACGACCGTGGTCGCGTCGTCGATGCCGGCCTTACCGAACAGCGAAGCGAAGGCCTCGCTGGAGAGGATGTCTCGGGCGACCGGGTCGTTGATGTCCTTCCGCCAGTCGAACAGGACCGAGCCCGGGACGTGGGCCAATTCGTAGTTCGCCGCCGGATCGTAATCCACTTCCACGACCCGGACCTGCGGGTCGTTCAGGTGGGCTGCCAGCCAATCGTTCTCGACCAGGACCTCAGGGTGCGCGTACGCCGCCATGTGGGGACTCCGGCCCCGGCGAGGCGCCGAGGGTTATACCGTTCACGTTCGCCACAATCAGCACCTATTCAGGTCGGTCCCGCGCCGATTTCCTGCGAAATCTGGCGTTTTGTGCGCGGGATTTGCCAGATCACCCGCGCCGACCGCGCTTCGGTAGGGCCGCGTCGGAGATCTCGATCGTTTCCGGGTCGAAGCCGAGCTTCGCGAGCTCGTCCCGGATGCGGGTGCGGTGGTCGCCCTGAAGATAGACCTCTCCGTCGACGACGGACCCGCCGGTCGCGAGGCGGTTCTTGAGCGTCCGGGTGGTCTCCTCGAGGTCGACCCCCGGCGGGAAGCCGGAGATGACCGTCGCGGGCTTGTTGTAACGTCGGGGCTCGGCCCGGACGCGGATCCGGGCGGTCTCTCGGTCGAGGGCGGAAAGGATCTCATCGAATTCGTCGTTCGGCATCGTTAGCTGCTCCTCATGGAACGCCGTACCCCGGCGCCGTATCGAGAAGGAGGAGGGTGGACGGCCGCTCGGCCCGACGCGGACCAACGAGCGGCTTCTTGCGGGGGAGCACCGGCGGCTCCATACCCGGCACACCGTATGAACGTTCCGGGGACCCTCGCCTCACTGTTCACCCCAACGGTAGAGACGGAGGCAGAGGGCGACTCCGACGACGGCACAGACCGCGAGCAGCCCGGCGTACAGCGCCAGTTGGGCCGGGGTCGCCGGAGTGAGGCCGAGCGCCCCTTGGGCGAGCAAGGCGGCGTACGTGGTCGGGAGGAACCGGGCGACATCCTGCCAGAGCGGCGGGAGAGACGAAAGGGGGTAGTACAGCGGCGAGAGCATCCCGAGCATGGTGAACGTGAGGTTCCCGACCGGCCAGATCTCCCGCTGGCTCCGCACCCGGCTCGAGATGGCCATGCCGACCGCGGAGAACAGGATCCACAGCGTGAACAGGCTCGCGAGCAGCGCGAGCGCCGCGAACGGCGTGAGGGGATGGCCCCGTTCCCCACCGACCCACGCGAGGAGGACCGTGAGAATGGCGAGCGCCGGTAGCATCGCGATCAGGTTCGAGAACGCGATGCCGAACAGGTAGCGGATCCGGCTGAGCGGGCTCGCGACGAAGAGGTCCTGGAGCGAGCACTCGATCCGCCAGGTGGCGCTGTCGCCGAGCACCCAGCTGCCGATGTTCTGCATCGTGAACAGCATCGCGCCGACGATCTCGAGCGGGAGCAGGGAGGGGGGCGAGATCAGCGACAGGAAGTACAGAAAGATGAACGGGAGCAGGACCGGGGTGATCGTCACGGCCGGGTTGCGGCTGATCCATCGCCACCCGACGAGCGCGAACGCCGGCAGGGCACGCCCCTCGGTCGGGACGTTCGGGAACTGCGCTTCTACGCTCGCCATCTAGTTCCCCCGGACCGTGCGGCGAGCCCAGAAGACGGCGACCGTGAACACGAGCGCGGTCTCCACGACGAGGCCGAGGGAGGCGAGCCAGAGGTCGCTCGAGGTGAGCGAGGCCGCCCCGGTCCTAGATTGGATGAGCGCCGCCGCGGCGCTCGGGGGCATGAGGAGGGCGACCGGGCGCAGCGCGGCCGGGAAGAACCCGAACGGGTAGAAGACCGGTGGCAGAACGCCGAAGACGTTGAAGAACAGGCTCGCGTACGCCCAGATCGCCCGGTTGTCCCGGAAGAACGTCGAGAAGATGTAGCCGGTCGACGCGGAGAACAGCCAGACGACAGCCGCGAGAGCGATCAGGGCGAGGCTGGTGACGAGGGTGAGGTGACCGACCACGATCGCGAGCCCGCCCAGGAGGGCGACCGGCGGCAGGTAGACCAGCAGGATCCCGGTCGACATTCCGAGGAAGTACCCCTCCGGGCTGAGCGGGCCGGCCAGGTACAGGTCGGTCGCCTTGTGATCGATCCGGAGGTACGCGGCCTCGTTGAGGACGCGCTGGCCCATCGTGAACGTCGAGAAGAGGGTCGCGCCGATGAGCGCCACGCCGAGCAGGCCCGGGTTCAGGATGTAGACGAAGACGAGGATCACGGACTGGGTGACCATCGAGGTCGCCATCGCGAGCCCTTCGTGGGCCTGCACGAGGGCCTCCGTCCAGAGGAAAGCGGTGGTGCCCCGAAAGGCGCGGCTCGACCCTTCGGTGGTCTCAATCCTCATTGATCGACCGTCCCACCACACGGAGGAACGCCTCCTCGAGCGATACCGGCCCGACGGTCGCGGACAGGTGGGCCTTGACCGTGAGGTCCATGACCTCCCCGAGCCGCTCGGGCGAGACGATGACCGTGAGGACGTTCCCGTCCGAGACGAGCTCCCCGAACGAACGGAACGCATCTGCGTGAGGGGCCCCGCTCGGCATCGAGACCTTGAGGGTCCCTCCGACCGACCGCTTGAGATCGTCGGCGGTCCCGCTCACGATGACCCGCCCTCGCTCGACGATGTAGAGCCGGTCGCTGAGCGCCTCCGCCTCGTCCAGGTAGTGCGTCGTGAGGAGGATGGTCGACCCCTTCCGGGTCAGGTCCCGGAGCGAGGCCCAGACCTCCCGCCGGGCGAACGGGTCCATCCCGATGGTCGGCTCGTCCAGGAACAGGAGGGGCGCTTGGGTCGCGATCACGGTCGCGACCATCGTCCGCTGCCGTTGTCCGCCGGAGAGGGTGATCGACAGGCGGCCCGCGATCTCGGTGAGACCCATCCGCTGGAGCGCCTCGGCCGTACGGTCCTTCGCCGTTTCGCGGGAAAGACCTCGGGCCCGCAAGTACGTGTAGACCTGCTCGCGCGGGGAGAGATGGAAGAACGGCTTCCCCTCCTGCGGCACGACCGCGATGTACGGTCGGGCCTTCTCCGGATGCTCGTCGACGTCATAGCCGAAGACCCGGATCGACCCCGAGGTCGGCCGGAGGAGCGTCGAGGCGATCCGCAGGAACGTGGTCTTGCCCGCGCCGTTGCGCCCGAGCAGCGCGACCCGCTCGCCGGGATGGACCTTGAGGGAGACCCCCGCGAGCGCTTCCACGGGCGCGCCGCCCTTCACCGGGTAGGTTTTCCGGAGGTCCTCGCTCCAGAGCGGCTCAGCGCTCATCGCGCCCCGCTACAGGGGACGGACCGCGAAGGGAGACGACGGCCGGTGGCGAACCCGGGAGAACGCTCAGTGACCGCAGCCGCACCCGCCGCCGTTCTCCGAATTGCTGCCGCAGGACGTGCATCCGCCCGCCTTGCCGGCGGCATCCGGCTCGGGAAGAGTGGGGTTGGTGATCTTGAATCCGGACTCCTGGAGCCCTTCGACGTAGTCGATGACCGCCCCGTCCACGAACTTGGTGCTGGTTGGGTCGACGAGCAGTCGGTAGCCATCGCCCGTGATGACCTCGTCGTCGGCCCGGGGTTTCGCGAACGCGAGTCCGAACTGGACCCCGCTCGCGCCACCGCCGCAGCAGCTGCCGCCCGACGGTTGGGCGTAGACGCGCACGCCGACTTCGGGGCCCTGGCCCCGGATCAGGGTTCGCACTTGCTGGGACGCGGCGGGTCGAATCTCTACATGGATCATGGTCGTGGCCTCGATGTGACCAGCGAGCCGCGGGGCTTAAGCTCTGCGAAGCGAGCGCAGCTACAATCTCGGCCTGCGGTATCGGTTTTTCGGAACAGAGCTTCGGTAGCGGAGCGGGATACAAACCGTGCTGAAGTGACTCACGGTAGGTCGGTTGAGTCTCGTCTTGGGGCGACAACTTCCTCACTGGAGAGGACCGCTGTTCTTGCTGTCCTCGGGAGGCGGGACCTCTTCGGGGAGGGTTGAGATCTCGGGCATCTCCCGGTTCCCGGTGAACGTCTCTGGTAGCTCGGTGGAGCGGAGCCCGGGTGCCCGCGCCAAGTCCACGGGGGGCAGGTCGGGGTTGCGCTTTCGCCACGGAATCCGCGCCGCCCCCGCCACCAGTCGGCGCGGGAGGCCCAAGGAAGTGCCGATCCGTCGGACATCCTCCTGGGTCAGTTCGCCGATTCCGGCGAGGACGAAGAAGTAGACCGTGAACCCGATCAGCACGGCGGCGAACAGCTGGTAGGAGGAGCTCACTGGGAAGAGATGGTAGTGGTTGAGGAGATAGAGGGCCGAAAACGCACCGGCCGCGCTCGCCGTGATGCCCCCGATAGAGATCGGTCGAATGTGCACCCGGATGAGGGTTTCCATGAAGTAGCTGTTCATCGCCAGGGCGGCGAAGGACGAGGCGAGAATCGCCACGGAGCCGGCCACGATCCCGGGGTGGATCTGGAGCGGCCCCCAGGGAGGCATCAGGAGCGCGAGCCCGGCGAGGAGGACCATGATCTGGGTGCTCGTGATGTAAAGCTCGAGACGCTGCCGACCGATCGCGTTGATACTGGACTGGATGATCTGGCTCAGGGCGAGCGGTACGGCACCCACGGCGAGAAGGGCGAGGGCGAGCGAGCCCTGGTTCGCGACGTTTGTCGTCGCGAATACGTTGAGGAAATTGTAGCGGTAGACCACCAGCGCTACAACCCCCGGGACGAGCAGCATCGCCGAATACCGGAGCGCCTGCCACGTTCCGGTCCGTATCGCTTCGTACCGCTCCTGCCGATGCAAACCCGCGAAATAGGGGAAGAGCGGAGTCGTCACCGCCCCCGGCAGCGAGAGGACGAGCACGCGCCACCCGTTGGCGATGAGGAACACGGAGAAGGCGGCGGCGCTCACGCCGATCTTGATCAGGAGCGGGACCGTGTTCGTGACGAGGTAGTTCAGCATCAGGCTCGCCATGAGCGGCCAGGCGAAGCGAAACATGCGGGTCGCTTCGGACGAACGCCAACCGGAGAGGTGCTTCCATACCGCGGGCAGGCTGTATACCGCGGAACTCGCGGCCCCGACCATGTAGGCGAACGTGATCCCGAGGATCGTCGGGTTGTAGTACGCGACGTAGAACAGGACCGGCAGACGAACGGTCGCCTCGACTAAGGAGGGATACTGCGCCTTGAGCGAGTTGCCCTGGCCGATGAACATCTGGTTGTAGACTGTGGAGAACGACCAGAAGATGGGCAAGGAGATGAACAGACCGAACGCCTCCAAGTCAACGCCCGGGCTCGCGATCTGGCCACCGGCGATCGAGGTCGGCGCGATGACGAAGAGGACCAGTCCTACGACCCCGACCATCGCGGTCCGGGCGAACAAGTACGTGGTCGTGTTGTCGGTCGCGGATTTCCCCCGTGCCAAGAAGTAAGTGTACGCGGTCCCGAGGCGGAGGTCGCCGATGCCGTTGATGGAAGAGGCGATCAGCAGGAAGAACTGCGCCGTGCCGAGGAGGGCCAGGCCGGAGTTGTTGACCCCGAAATGCTTCTGAAGGAGCACGTTGCCGGCGTACCCGATCAGTTGGACGAGGAGACTGACGGCGAAGACCGCGCCAGAACTCAGGGCGAGCGAAAACGCCTGCTTCGGGACCGCGACGGGGGGTGCGGTCGCCCCCGTTGCCGGTCCGGAAGCCGCCACGCGGAGACCCTCCTCCGAATGACGGGGCCCCCCTCTTATCCCCGCTGGTCCACCCGGCGCAGGGCGTCCTCCGCGCTCCGGGTCCCCGGAGGAGGCGACTAGGGGCAGCGACGGCGGACTCAGGCGACGCTCAGCCCAGTGGCGGGAGAGGGGATGGGAGCAGGGGGATTTGAACCCCCATATGCGGGTCTCTCCGCGCGCTCCAGTCAATCGTCATGGGGGCGGGAACCGCCCCTCCGCAGACCCATATCACAGGGGGCTCGAAAGCCACCCTGACTGGAGCCCGCTGGTCTACCAAGTTAGCCTATGCTCCCTCCAGAGTTTCGGAGTGGACCGACAAGATATCCTTTGCTGACGGGCACGGCAGCCGTCCTCCCGGGGGGACGGGTTTCGTAACCTTTATGTTCAATTACGTTTGCCGCGAGTACAATGTCATTGAATCGTTCGCCCGATGGACCACGGTCCGTCACGGGCACGCTCGTCGTGGTCGCGATCCTGTTGACCGCGGGCGTCGCGGTGATCGCCACTGCCGCCTACTACGGGGCCCGCGGAACGACCACGGCCGGGACGGTCACCGTCGTGGATGATCTCGGCCGAACGGTGACGGCGCCGGCCGACGCGAGCCGGGTGGTCGTCCTCGCGCCGAGCGTAATGGACATCGTCTATCGACTCGGACTCAGGGACCGAGTGGTGGGCGTGGGGTGCACTCCACAACTTTACGGTGGGATGCTGGACGAGTATTCTCCCAACCAGACCGCGCTCTGGAACCTGACCAGCTCGATGTGCGTGACGGATTTCCCGAACCTGAATACAGAGGAGGTCGCCACTCTCGCTCCCCAATTGGTCCTCGCGTCCACCCTGACCTCGGCCGGCGACGTGGCGAAGCTCGTCACCACCTACAACCTGCCCGTGGTCCTCTTGGCCCCGTCGACCCTCGACGGGATCGTCGGCGATGTCAACCTCGTCGCGGAACTGTTCCCCAGCGTCCGCACGGTCGCGACGGCGCTCGACGCGAGCTTGGAGGGGATCCTGGCCAATGCAACGGCGTTCGACACCCTCCTCGCGGACAATGGGACCGCGATCCCCTCGGTATTGCTGACCTACTATTTCGACGCGGGGGGGTACTACACGTACGGGCCGGGTACGTTCGGACAATCGCTCATCGATCTCGCCGACGGCTCGAGCATTTCGGCGGGGGTTCCACTCGAGTACGCCGAGATCAACGCCACCGTGGTGCTGGCCGACCAGCCGACCGTATTGATCTACGGGACCAGCTGGAACGACCCCTACCTCGTATTGAACGAGACCCCGAGCGCTTGGCCGAGCGCCCCCTACTGGGGTCAGCTGGACAGCTCCAAGATCCCGATCGACGTGACCCTGCTCACGGAGGCGGCCCCATCGATGCTGCTCGAACTTCCCTGGTTCCTCCACTGGCTCCACCCGACGCTCGCCCCGGTGCCGACGGGCTGAGCCCGTCGGCCGGTGCGCACGGTGACGACCTCCTTGAACCCCGACGGGGGGCCCGTGGCCCCTGCTCTTCGACGGAGTCGTCGTTGGGTCGTACTGGCCATACTGTTGGTCGGTCTCGCACTGCTCGTCGTCTTTTCGACCACCGTCGGAGCGTTGACGGGCTCTCGGGTCATTCCGTGGACGACCGTCCTTTGGATCGTGGGGTACCACCTGACGGGGGGTCTGCTACCGTCCGCACCGTGCCCGCCCTCCCTGAGCGGGATGACCTGCACCATCCAGACCGAGATCGTCTGGGGGGCGCGGTTCCCTCCTCTCCTGCTGGCGGTGCTGGTCGGGGCGGCGCTGGGGATCTCGGGAGGTGCCCTGCAGGGAGTGTTCCGAAATCCACTGGTCGACCCGTACCTCCTCGGACTCTCGACGGGCGCCGCAGTGGGCGCCGCGATCCTGTTCACGTTCAACCTCGCCCCAGCCCAGCAGGCCACGGTGCTGCCCCTCCTCGCGTTCGGAGGAGGGTTGATCCCGGGGACGGTCGTCTACCTGGCCGCCGGCGGTCGGGCCCGGTCGGTCGAGACCCTGCTTCTGACCGGCGTGGCCCTCAACTTCCTGTTCTCCGCGGTGCTCGACGCCCTCCTCCTCTACAATCCGACGAGCGGGGTGCAGGTCAATTTCTGGCTGCTCGGAGGGTTGAGCGACGCGACGTGGGACCGGGACGCGATCGTGTTCGGGGTTCTTCTCGTGGCGGGGACCTTGATCGCCCTCCACGGACGCTCCCTGAACGTGCTGCAGCTCGGACGGGACGTTGCCGAGAGCGTCGGCGTGGATGCCCGTCGCACGACGCGCCGGGTCATCCTTCTCTCCACGGTGCTCACGGCGGTCGCCGTGGCGTTCACCGGCGTGATCGGGTTCGTTGGTCTGGTCTCCCCCCATGTGGTCCGGCGGATGGTGGGGTCCGACTATCGGATCGTCCTCCCCATCTCCGGACTCTTCGGAGCCGGGTTCCTCGTCCTCGCCTGGGATCTCGCCCAGTCCGTCGTCCCGTCGGTCGTGATCCCCGTCGGGATCCCGACCGCCTTCGCCGGGGCGCCGTTCTTCCTCTACCTGCTCTACCGACGGCAGGGGCTGACGGGCAGCGGGACGTCCGGCACATGACCGAGGCCCCACTCCTCCCACTGACCGTCGACGCTGTCTCCGTTCGCTACCGGGACCAGGTCGCGGTCCGCTCCGTCAGTCTCGCCGTCCCCCCAGGAGAAGTGCTGGCCCTCGCCGGACCGAACGGGTCGGGCAAGTCGAGCCTGTTGAGAGCCATCGCGGGCCTCGAACCCCTTTCCCAGGGGTCGGTCCACCTACTGGGCCGGCCGCTCGCCTCGCTCTCGCTGCGGGAGCGGGCGCGCGTGGTCGCCTGGATGCCACAAGAGGAGGCGCCCGGCGACAACGTTCCCCTGCTCGACTACGTACGGTACGGACGCTTCGCCCACATTCCCCCGCTCGCCCCCGAACGCGCAGCCGACGTGGGGGCGGTGGCCGCTGCTCTGGCCGACGCGGACGTGACCGACTTTGCGAGCCGAGGCATGCTGACCTTGAGCGGCGGCGAGCGCCAGCGGGCCCGCCTCGCCCGTACCCTCGCCCAGGAGACCCCGGTCCTCCTCCTGGACGAGGCGACCGCCCATCTGGACGTCGGCCACCAGCTCGACCTCCTGGTCCGCATCCGACGGATCGCCCGTCGGGACGGACGGGCCGTCGTCATCGCCCTCCACGACCTGAATCTGGCCGCCCGGTTCGCGGACCGGGTCGCCGTGCTCTCCCACGGCCAGCTCGTGGCCGAAGGCGATCCGGCGGCGATCCTCTCGCCGGAACTCCTCGCCCGGGTCTGGGGCGTCGTGGCCGAAGTACGTCGCGACGCCGCCACCGGACTCCCGTACCTCATTCCCCAGCTGCCGCTGGGCCTACAGCCGGCGTCGGTCCGATCACCCCGACGGCTCCGGGTCCACGTGGTGGCGGGGGGCGGGACCGGAGTTCCCTACCTTCGGAGGTTGGTGGAAGAGGGCTACGAGGTTTCGGCCGGCGCCCTACCGCTGTTCGATTCGGATTCGGAAGCGGCCCAAGAACTGGGCGTCCCGGTGGCCGTGGAGATCCCGTTCGCCCCCCTCGGGACCGAGGCACGGGCTCGGAACCGCGTCCTGCTGGCGGCGGCGGAGGCGATCGTGGTCGCGCCGTTCCCCGTCGGTCCCTCCAACCTGGCCAACCTCGAGGACCTGCACGAGTTCAGCTCCCGGATCCCGATCTTCCTGATCGAGGCACCGTCCGGCGCCTCGCTCGAATTCGCCGGCGGGCGCGCGACCGAGGCCCGGGAGCAGCTCCTCCGCGACGGGGCCGTTCGCGTCGCCGACCTTCCGAACTTACTCGCGACGCTCGCGGCGCGCCGGGGGACGTCGAAGGGACCGGTGCCCGACGGCCCGTCGCAACGGTAGGAACTCCAGGCTCGGCGTCTCGGGTCGGTCGAACTGCTCGAAGAGCCGCGGCAGGTCCCGGTCCGTCACGACGACCGTCCCGTCGACCCCGAGCTCGGTCGCTTCCGCGAGGGCCGCCGCGACGCCGAACCGTACGAAGGAACGCGTGGGGGCGGCCCGCGCGAGCACGTGATAGGCTCCGAGACCGAAGGCGGCGAGAAGCCCGGCGCGGGAGGTGTCCAGTGTGGCGCGAACTTCCGCCGGCAACTCACGGTCGGCGATCCGGTCGCTGGGGAGCGCGATCACCTGGAGACGTCCGTGCGGGAGCGGTACGATCCCCTCGAGCTCGCCGACCTCGACCAGCTCCCCCGCCCCCGCCGCCCGGCTCGCCCGCCCCCGGGAACCCTCGGTCGCTCCGGGGGTCGCGGTGAGGACGCCGTCCCGGATATCGAGAGCGACGCGTTGTCCGGCCGCGATGGCGGCGGCGGCGACGGCCGACGTGGTCCGCACGATGTGAAGGCGGTCGAGGCGCTCGGCGAGGTCGTCCCGGACCCCCCCGAGGGCCGAGTGCAGCCAGTCGACCCCCCGGACGGTGGGACGATAGCGTCCGTCGCGGAGCTCGACGAGCCCGCGTCGGGCGAGGCTCCGGAACGTGTGGGAGGCCGCTTGGACCGAGAGCCCGAGTCGCTCGGCGATGGTCCTGAGTTGGCCGACCTCCTGGGTCTCGCAGTCGTAGAGGAAGAGCAGGTCGCTGACCGCTCCGGAGCGCCGGAGGGTGGAGAGACCTCCCCGGCGGAGCGACTTGGAGGGACGACGGGGGGGCACGGACCCACGACACCGGCGCGGGTACAATACCCCGCGGACCCGAGGGTCCTCTTACGCCTTGGCCGCCGCGGCGGGCCGGCGGTCGGGCGAGGCCGCCGAGTCCCGCTTGATCTCGCGGATGCGGTCGCGGATCCGGGCCGCCTCCTCGAAGTCGAGCCGCTCGGCGGAGAGGTGCATCTCCTCCTCGAGGTTCGCGAGAAGCAGCGGGAGCTTCTCCTTCCACTTCTTGCCGAGTCCCGAGGTCGAGAGCTCGGTGGACCCTTCGGGCGTGCCGAGCAGCGCCCGCACCTCCTTCTGGACCGATTCGGGGACGATGCCGTGGACCCGATTGTAGTCGACCTGGGCGGTGCGCCGTCGCGTCATCTCGTCGATCGCGCGCCGCATCGAGCCCGTGGTCCGGTCCGCGTAGAGGACGACCTTGCCGCGTTCGTTCCGGCTCGCCCGTCCCGCGGTCTGGACGATCGAGGTCTCGCTGCGCAGGTAGCCCTCCTTGTCGGCGTCCAAGATCGCCACGAAGCTGACCTCGGGCAGGTCCAACCCCTCCCGGAGGAGGTTGATCCCGACCAGTACATCGAACTGGCCGAGCCGAAGGTCGCGCAGCACTTCGACTCGCTTCAGAGTCTCGACGTCCGAGTGCAGGTAGCGGACCTTGAGACCGAGCTTCGTCAGGTAGTTCGCGAGCTCCTCGCTCGTCCGCTTCGTGAGCGTCGTGACGAGGGCGCGGTCGCCCTCGGCGATGCACCGACGAAGCTCGCCGACCAGGTCCTCGATATGCCCTGCGAGCGGGCGTACCTCGATCGGAGGGTCGACCAGGCCGGTGGGCCGGATGATCTGCTCGACGACCCCCTTCGACACCTTGTGCTCGAACGGGCCGGGTGTCGCCGAGACGAAGACCGCCTGCGGGACGCGAGTGAGGAACTCCGGGAACGTCAGGGGCCGGTTGTCCCGGCAGGAGGGAAGGCGCCAGCCGAACTCGACGAGATTGTCCTTGCGGCTCCGGTCGCCCTTGTACATCCCCTGGAGCTGCGGGATCGTGGCGTGGGACTCGTCGAGGAAGACGAGCAGGTCCTTCGGGAAGAAGTCGAGGAGGGTGTAGGGGGGCTCTCCCGGCTTTCGTCCGGCGAAGTAGCGCGAGTAGTTCTCCACGCCCGAGCAGTAGCCGGTCTCCCGAAGCATCTCGAGGTCGTAGTTGACCCGCCCCTTGAGCCGCTGCGCCTCGACGATCTTCTCCGCGTCCGCGAGCTCCTTGACACGGACGTCCCGTTCCTTCTCGATCTCGTGGAGGATGCCGCCCATCCGCTCGTCCACCGTAAGAAAATGGGTCGCAGGGAACACCGAGAGCTGATCCAGGTCCCGCCGTTCCTCCCGCGTGATCGGATCCAGCTCGGCGATCGCGGAGACGACCCGGCCATCGAGGACGATCCGGTGTACCGTCTCGCCCGCGCCCATCACATCCAGCGTGCCCCCGCGAACACGGAACCGGCCCCGCTTGAGCTCCATGTCGTTGCGCTGGTACTTCATCCGGATGAGCTGGTCGATCAGCTCCTGACGACCGATGTCCTGCCCCACGCGCAGACCGACCACGTTGGCGCGGTAGTCCTCGGGAGAACCCAAGCCGTAGATGCAACTCACGGAGGCGACGACCAGGACGTCCCGCCGGGTGAGCAACGCCTGAGTCGCGCGGTGCCGAAGGCGGTCGATCTCCTCGTTGATCGACATGTCCTTCTCGATGTAGAGATCGATCTGGGGGACGTACGCCTCGGGCTGGTAGTAGTCGTAGTAGCTGACGAAGTACTCGACCGCGTTCCGGGGGAAGAGCGCCCGGAACTCGCTGACGAGTTGCGCGGCGAGCGTCTTGTTGGGGCTCACGACCAGGGTCGGGCGCTGCAGCCGCTGGACGGTGTGCGCCATCGTGAACGTCTTGCCGCTACCGGTGACGCCCAAGAGGGTGACGTACTTCTCGCGCCGTTTGAGCCGGGCGACGACCTCGTCGATCGCCCTCGGCTGGTCCCCCTGGGGCACCATGTCGGTCTCGAGCTCGAAGTGCCCGGGCAGCTCCGGTTCAGCCTTCGCCGTCGTCGCTTTCGGGCTCACGAGGGTCCCTCCGGTTCCCCGCGAGAGGCCCCGTAGCCCCGCGGGTCGATCGTGACGGGGGCGAACCCAAGAGCTCCGATATCGGCGGTGACCCGGGCGGCGGTCGCCGGGACCGAGAGGAGAGCGACTTCGTCCGGGTCGACCTCAATGCGGGCAGCGCCGTCCTCGACGCGAACGCGGACCCGTCGGAAACCCCGAGCGAGCAAGAGCGCCTCGGCCGCCTCGATGCGGGCGAGAAGATCCCCGTCGATCGCATGGCCGTGGGCGACGCGGGAGGCGAGGCAGGCGTCGGACGGTTGATCGGCATTCGGCAGGCCTCGGACCCGGGCGACCCGTCGCACGTCGGACTTGGTCCAGCCGCCCCAGGCCAGCGGATGGTCGAACCCCGCCTCATCCATGGCGCGCAGGCCGGGCCGGTCGTCGTGCAGGTCATCCGCCTGGACGCCGTCCAGGAACTGAAGGATCCCCCGGCCGTCCCCGAATTCCCGCAGGCGGCGGGTCTCCACGGAGCGACAGAAGTAGCAGCGGTCGCTGGGGTTCGCCCGGTATTCCGCGTTCTCGAGCGGATCCGCCCGGACGAGGTGATGCTCGATCCCGATCGCCCGAGCGACCTCGGTCGCGCGTTCGACCTCCGCGCGGGAGACGGCCGGGCCCGTCAGGGTCACCGCGACGGCCCGCGAGCCCAGCGCCTCGAACGCCAGCGACGCCACCAGGGCGGAATCGACGCCGCCCGACAAGGCCACCAGCGCCGGACCGCGTTCCCGGATCCGTTCGACGAGCGTGCGCTCGCGGACAGGAAGTGCCGACGACGAGACCGACGCGACCACGGGGCGACCGTCACCCGGCCGATAGGGAAAACGGTATCTCTCGCGACGGCGCCTTAGGCCCGGGGAAGGCTCGGACGATGCAAGCCGTGCGCGAGGGAACGAAATGGGTGCTACGCCTCGATGAGGGCCAGGACCTCTTCGAGACGCTGACCGCGTTCGCCGAGAAGGAGCACGTGCGGGCGGGGGCCGTGCTGTTCGGGATCGGCATGTTCCGGCGCGCGACCTTCGGCTACTGGGACGGCACGCAGTATCGGCCCCACGAGCTCACCGTCCCGCACGAGGTCGTCGCCCTCCACGGGACCATCGCCTGGGCCGACGGCTACCCCTCAATCCACCTGCACGGCGCCGTGGCCGGACCCGACCACCACGTGGTGGGGGGTCATCTCCTGCGGGCGACGATCGGGGTCCTCCAGGAGGTCGTCCTCGAGACCTTCCCGTCGCACTCCTTCGACCGCCCCCTCGAGGAGAGCATCGGCCTCCGAATGCTGGACCTCACGCCCGGACCGAACCGGTAGCCCGCCCCGACACGCCTTTCCGTCCGCTCTGGGTCCCGCCCGCTCCGTCCATGGCGTCCGACCTAGGCTCCCTCCTTCCCGGCATCGACCCGCGACTCGCCGAAGCAGTCGCCCGTCGGGGAATCCGGGAACCGACCGAGATCCAGCGGCTCGCGCTCCCGCTACTGAACGGGAATTCGGACGCGCTCCTGTTGTCCCCGACCGGAACCGGGAAGACGGAGGCCGCACTCCTGCCGCTCCTCTCGCGGCGGCTGTCCGAGCCCACTTCGCCGATCTCCATCCTCTACGTGACCCCGCTCCGGGCCCTCAACCGGGACCTCGAGCACCGGCTGGTCGCGCTCGTCGAGGAGGTCGGGTTGACGGCCGCCGTACGCCACGGGGACACCTCCCAGTCGGCTCGGCTCGCCCAGTCGCATCGGCCCCCCGACCTCCTTCTCACGACACCGGAAACGCTCCAGATCCTCCTGGTGGGCCGTCGGTTGCGCGAGTCCCTCCGCAACGTCCGCACCGTGATCGTGGACGAGATCCACGAGCTCGTCGGCTCCGACCGCGGCGCTCAGCTGGGACTCACTCTCGAGCGTCTCGACGCCCACACCGGCCGGCGCGTTCGCCGAATCGGTCTCTCGGCGACGGTCGGCAATCCCACCGATGTGGCCCGGTTCCTCGCGCCCGCGCCGCGCACGGTCGAGGTGCGGACCGCGGAGTCCCGGCGCGAGCTCGAGCTGTTCGCCCGTCGTCCGGACGACGAGTACCCTCCTCTGGATCCGGAACTGGTCAGCGATCTCAAGGCCGACCCGACCCTTCTCGCAGGGCTGCGCCAGGTCGAGGCCGAGATCCGAGGCCATTCGACCACCCTCATCTTCGTCAACACCCGTCCGACCGCCGAGGGGCTGGCCGCACGGTTGGGACTCTTGGCGCCCGACCTCTCGGTCGCGGTGCACCACGGATCCCTCTCCCGCGAGATGCGCGAGGAGGCCGAGCGGTCGTTCCGGGAGGGTCGGCTTCGGGGCCTCGTCGCCACCTCGTCCCTCGAGCTGGGGATCGACATCGGCGGGATCGACCACGTCGTGCAGTTCGGCTCCCCGCACCAGGTCGGTCGCCTGGTCCAGCGGGTCGGGCGCTCCGGCCACCGCTCGGATCGGATCATCCACGGTACCGTCCTCGCGCTCGACAACGACGACCTCGAGGAAGCCGCCGTGCTCGCCCGCCGGGCGGACGAGGGGTTGATCGAGCCCGCGTCGTGGCGCACGCGGAACCGACTCGCCGCCGCGCAGCAGATCGTCGCCACCCTTCGCGCGGAGGGACCCACTGACCCGTCTCGCCTGGTGGCGGTGCTCGGCCACGCCGAAGCCGTTCGCGACCTCTCCCGACCCGACTGGGACGCGCTCCTGGACTATCTCGTCGCGCTCCGCCTCGCCAAACGACAGGACGACGGCAAGATCGCCCCGGGGCGCGGCACCCTCGCCCGGTTCTACGCTTCGCTCTCCCTGATCCCGGACGAGCGCACGTACCGACTCCGCGACATCGCCACCCGGCGCCTCATCGGCACCCTCGATGAGCGGTTCGTCCTGACCCAAATCCTGGCGCAGCCCGAGGAGATCTTCCTCCTCCACGGCCGAACCTGGAAGGTCGTCGAGTACCGGGAGGGGGAGCTCCTGGTCGAGACCGTCAAGGAGATCGGGGCGGAACCCCGGTGGGCGGGAGAAGACCTTCCGGTTCCCTTCGACGTGGCGCAGGAGATCGGTCGTCTCCGGCGCGAGGGGGGGTTCGAACGGTACCCCTTGAGCCCGGAGGATGCGGCCCGTCTCACGCGTCGACGGGACGCCGCGATCGCTGCCAACGCCCTGCCGACAGATCAACGGGTCACCGCCACCGCCCGCGGCCGCGTCGTGGTCTACGGCGCCTGCTTCGGCACCCGGACGAACGAGACGCTCGCGCTCGCCGTCGCCGGCCTCCTGACATCGCGACTCGGTGCCCGTACGGAGGTGATCGCCGTGGAACCGACCTGGTTCGTCCTCGAACTCCCGATCGCGGTCGACGGGCCTACGCTCGTGGACGCGTTCTCGATCGACCCCGACTCCCTGCTCCCACTCGTCGAACGCCTCATTCCGAGCGGCCTCGACTACCGCTGGGTCTTCCTGGCGGTCGCGCGCAAGCTCGGCGTGATCCCGTCGACGGCCGACCCGCGGGACCTCCGTACGCTGGAGCCGCTCCTCGAGCAGAGCCGGACCAACCCGCTCGGGGAGGAAACGCTCGACAAGACGCTCCACGACCGGTTCGATGTCGAGCATGCGCGCGAGATCCTCCTACGGGTCCGCTCCGGCACGGTCGAGGTCGTCGCGACCGCCCCCTCCGCGCTCACGGACGGTCCGTTAGAGCGGCTCCGCTGGCGCGCGATCTCCGACACGCCTCCCCCTACCCTCCTGAAGGCCGTCCGGGAACGACTCGCCAAGGAGGCGCTCGCGCTCGTCTGCCTCCGGTGTGGATTCCAGCGGGAGACCACGCCGGCCCGCTACCAGAAGGAGGGAGGCAGCCGGTGCCTCCTGTGCGGGGGTTCGCTCTCCGCCGTGCTCTCTCCCCGCCGGGAGAAGGATGTGGAGCGGCTCGTACAGTATGCCAAGCGGAAGTGGAAGCCCCGGGGAAAGTCGACCAAACGGTCGGCGCGGAAGGACCGCGAGCCCTCTCCCGAGGTGGAGGCGCTCGTCCGGACCGGGTACACCTCGGCCGAGCTGGTCGCCCACTACGGGGACCGGGCCCTCTACGCGCTCGCGGCCCGGGGGATCGGTCCCGAGACCGCGCGACGTCTCCTCGCGCGACTTTACCGGGACGACGACGCGTTCTTCACCGAGATCCTGCGGGCCGAGCGGAGCTACGCCAAGACGCGCGCCTTCTGGGACTAGCCGTTCGCGAGCGAGCGCGCGACCGTCTCCACGACCGAGCGGGGAGCATCCGTGCGGAACCCTCCGGGCCGGGCGTGGGTCGGTGCGGTCCGGTACCCGAGGGCGGACAACCCCGCGACGTACGAAGCGAGCGATCCGGGGGACGGCAAACCGAGGGCACCGGCGAGCTCGTTCGCCTCGTAGTAGAACGGCCGGTCGACCTCGATCTCCCCCCGGAGCTTGGAGAGGAAGATCTCGACCTCACGAGGTTGCGCCGCGGCTGGGGGCACCTCGAGATGGGCCACGAGGGCAGAGTCGAAGAGGGGACCGAGCCAGAGCGGCCCGAACGGAGCGCCGGTGCCGACGGCGGGTCCCTCCCATGTCGCGGGGTCGATCGTGCCGACCGGATCCGCTCCAGTCGAGGAGGGCGTCACCTCGACGTACGCCCGGAGGTGGTGGTCTCGAACGTAGGCGAGGAGAGGACGCACCCCCCGCCCGTGGCGCCGGGCGGCCCCGGCGAGGTTCGCGAGGAGGATCCGTAGACCTCCTTCCGGACCCAGCCGCCCCCGGATCGGGCGAGCTCCGTAGCGGCGCTCGCACGCCCCCGGCTGGACACCGGCGAGGACCATGAGGTCGGTCGCGGTCACGCCCAGGACGCCACGGTTCGCAACGGCGCCGATGGCGGGGTCGAGAAAGGAGAGGGGGGAACCGTACGGGTCGAGGTCGACGTAGTCGAACGGGGCGCCCTCGGGAGCGTCGTGGGCATCGGTGACGACCACCCGGGTCCCGGGAATACCGGCCGCATTCTGCGCGAGGACCGCCGCCGCCTCCGGGTTCGCTTCGGTGAAGAGGAAGGAGCGGAATCCATGGCCCTCGCGAACGAGGCGGAGGCCCCGGGCCCCCGTGGCGGCCAGCATGTCCCATCCGGAGGCGCCTCCCTTAGGGAAGCGGGCCCGCACGAACGCGACCGCGAGGTCGCGGTCGGCCGCCATCGCGGGGTTGTAGAAGACCGGGGCGCGCGCCCGGGGTCCACGTCCGGGAGCGACCTCGGGGAGGAGGAGGTCGGTGCCTCCCTCCCGGCTCCGGACTAGTGGGCCTGTCCGGTGATCAGGTGCACGATCTTGAACGCGAGCAGGTTCTTGTTGACGGGCGTCACTTCGAGGAGCCGTAGTTCGTCCCTCCGTCGGATGTCCTGGAGGAGTGGGTTCCGGGACTTCTTGTGGAGGGTCATGATGATCGACTTCTTCGCATCCAGGGTGTCCACGACGCTCTTCGTGAAGGTCTCGCTCTCGACCTCCATCTTGCCGACCTCGTCGATCACGATGACGTCGGCGGACTCCCGCGCTTCGGCGAGCGCCCGGATCCCGAGTCCCTCCAAGGCGGCGAGGTTGACCCCGTAGCGCCCGGACCGGACCCGCGACTTCATCGTCTCGTGGGCGAACACCTCGTGTTCCTTCGTGAGCCAGTTCGTGATCTGGAAACCGGTGCGGCGCTGCTTCTCGACGATCGGCTCGGTGACCATGCCGCCGACGACCACGCCCTCTTCCTCGAGGAGCTGGATGATCCGCAGGAGGGTCTGCGTTTTCCCCGACCCGGGAAGACCGGTAATGCCTATCTTTACGGGTGCCGACAAGCGACGGGCCATGCAGAAGAACCTCGGGACGAGTTCATCTAGGGCGCGAGCGAATAAGAGAGCATGCCGCCCGTGACTCACGCTCGCATCCCGCCCACTTCTCCCGATTTGCTCGATGATCCGGGGAGCGCGGTCTACCCCGCCCGCGAGGACACCTTCCTGCTCCTGCCGTTCGCCCGGGTCCGCCGAGGCACGTCGTTCCTCGAGGTGGGGACCGGCTCGGGCACGATCGCCCTCGAGGCCGCCCGCCGTGGAGCGCGGGTCGTCGCGACCGACCGCAATCCCCACGCCCTGCGCCACCTGGCGCGCCTCTCCCGAGCCGAGAACCTGGGGATCGAGGCGGTGCGGACGGACCTCGCGCGCGGCCTGGGCCGGTTCGACCGGGTCGTGTTCAATCCCCCGTACCTTCCCACCCGGCCCGAGGAGCGGGACCCGGATCGCTGGCACAACCTCGCGCTCGACGGAGGGCCGGACGGCTGCCGCGTGGCCGCGCGATACGTCGCCGAGCTGGCCGACCATCTCAGCCCCCGAGGGAACGGAGTCCTCCTCACCTCGACGGTCCAGTCCCCCTCGGCCCTGGCCAAAGTGTGGGCGGGATGGCGCGCGAGGGGAGGAACGGCGGAGATCGTCGCGCAGCGCCCGCTAGAGGGGGAGCGACTCGAGGTCTGGCGATTGGTCCCGAAGCGGGCGCGGACCGCCTAACTGCGACGTTCCGCGTAGTCGAGCACCGCTTCCAAGAAGACCCGGCCGTCCCCGAAGCCCTCGGGGCCGCCCGTCCGCGTCCAGTCAGGGGCCTGCGCCCGGAAGAACGACCGCTCGGGATGCGGCATCAGGCCGAAGACGTTCCCTTCCGGGTTGGTGAGGCCGGCCACATTCCCTTCCGAACCGTTGGGATTCCAGGGATAGGTCGCGGCGCTCCCGTCGGGCGCCACCCATCGGAAGAGGATCTGCCCGGAGCTCTCCAGTTCCCGGAGGCGGGTCGGACCGTCGCCGGCGAGGACGAGCTTTCCCTCCCCGTGGGCCGAGGGGAACAGGAACCGGGTCCCGCGAGGGAGGCCGGCGAGCGGTCCGAAGGCGCCCCCCTCCCACGCCACGAACGTCGGCCGGCACTCAAAGTGCCCCGAATCGTTGGTCATGAGGGCCGCCTCGGGCCGACCGAGAAGCCCGCCCCGGCGTCCGGGAAGAAGTCCGAGCTCGGTGAGGACCTGGAACCCGTTGCAGATCCCGGCCACGATCCGTCCGTCTCGGATGAACTCCTCGAGCTCGGGTCCGATACCGGCCCGGACGCGAGCCGCGAAGATGGCTCCCGCCCGGACGTAGTCGCCGGCCGAGAAACCGCCCGGAACGAGGAGCGCTGCGTAGTCGGTGAGGTGGCGGCGCTCGGACGGGGTAACGTCCCTTCCCTCCAGCTGTTTCAGGTGGACGACCTCGGCGCGGGCGCCGAGGTGCTCGAGCGCGACCTGGAGCTCCCGGTCGCAGTTCGTCCCCTCGATCGAAAGGATCGCGACGCGGAGGTTCCGCCGGGCCACGTTCGGAAAGGAGGCCCGGAACCTTAACGGTTCCCGGCGGTCGGATCGCCGTCGGGCCCCAGCGGCGGCCGAAGCCAGTGAACGCGGAGGCGGGCGCCCGCTCGGAGGCGGGTCCGGCCGGGCGGGAGGACGACAAACCCCCTCGCCCCAGACATGCTCGTGATGGAGGAAGAGCCATGGTAGGTCGAGTAGGCCCGGCCCCTTCGCAGCGTGAGCGGCACGACGGTCGCGAGTCCGGGCGTGGGGGCGAGCACGCCCCGACCGAGACGAACGGTTGAGTCGATCCACGCCGGACCAGGTCGCCGGGCGATCTTCCGCAGCACCGGGAGTACGAGCCAGTAACTGTTCGCGAGACAGGATGAAGGGTGACCCGGAAGACCCAGGATCAGCTTTCCCTTGGAGAGCGCGGCGAGCGTGGGTTTACCCGGTCGCACGGCGATCCCGTGGAAGAGGAGGCGCCCCAAGCGGGGAAGCACCTTGGGCAACAGGTCGCGTTCGCCGACCGAGCTCCCTCCCGTGGCGAGGACCAGGTCGGAGGTTGACAGGGCCTTGCGCAAGGTCGCCTCGATCCGACGCGGATCGTCCCGGACGGGCGGGAACGTGCGAGCGATCCCCCCGGCCGCGGTGACGATCGCGGAGAGGCTCACATTGTTGCTCTCGAAGATGCCACCGGGACGCGCGGGTCGGCCGGGGAGGATCAGTTCGTTGCCGTTCGGGACGATGGAGACCACCGGTCGGGCGTAGCAGGGGACGGACGCGAACCCGCACGCGGCGAGGGCGCCGAGGGAGGCAGGGCTAAGCTCTTCGCCGGGGCGGACCAGGGGGGTGCCTTTGGGGAAGTCGTCCCCCGCGGGGGCGATCCGGTCCCCGGGCACGACGGGGTGCGGGATCGACACCCACGCGCCGGCCCGTTCCACCTCCTCGAAGATGATGACCCCATCCGCCCCTCTAGGCATCGCACCGCCTGTCGCGATCGCGACGGACTCTCCGCGGGAAAGGGGGCGGGAGAAACGACCCTCGGCGAAGACGTCCCCGACAACGCGCAACCGGATCGGTCGAGCGGCTCGCGCGGAGCGGGTGTCCTCGCTGCGGACCGCGTAGCCGTCCCACGTGGCCCGTGCGAACGAGGGGACCGCTCGGGGCGCAATGATATGGCGGGCGGCGATCCGCCCGAATCCCAACGTAACGGGCACCGGTTCGACCCGAGTGATCGGGCGGGTTGACTGGAGCAGCCGGCGCTGGGCTACGGACATCGGGATCAGCCGGCCGAACGCGTGCATCTCCATGGTTGAACTCCGCCTAGCGCGCTCCCTCGATCCATCGGGCGGCGGCCCGCGACCCGGCCTCGAGGCAGCCGACGAGGGGGGCGCCTTCGAACCAGCCGGCGTAGAACCCGCCCCGGAACGCGTCCCCAGCCCCGACGATCGTGCGGCGACGCTTCGGGCGTCGAGCCGCGACGCGCACGGTTCCCCGGCGCGAGAACGCGGTCGCGCCCTTCGCGCCTTCCGTCCGGATTACGAGTGGAACGTACTCGAGCAGGGCAGTGGGGGAAGAGAGCCCCATCAGCTCGAGGACGCGGTCGACCTCCGAGCGGTTGCCGAAGAACAGCTCGGAGGCGGCGAGGAGCCGCCGGAGCAGGGTCGCGTTCCAGCGGTAGTGGATCTCCTGGGCGGGGTCGGCCGCCACGCGGAGTCCCCGGGCCCGAGCCGCGTCGACCAGTCGAAGGTGGACGGACGGGGGGCCGGTCGTCACGTGCAACCAGGAGTACTCCTCCATCCCGGTCGGCACGCGAAACGGCAGGACGGGGCGATCGGCCATCGGACCCTGGTCGATCAGCGTCCGCTGGGCGCCGCGCGAGTCCTCGACGATGAAGCAGGTCGGGGTAGCCCGGCCGGGAGTATGCACGACCCCGCGAAGGTCGATCCGGGCCCTTCGGAGCGGCGCCTCCATCGCCGGAGTGAAACCGTCCCCGACTCGGGCCACCAGCCCGCACGCCACCCCGTACCGCGTGGCGGTGAGGGCGATGTTGGCAGCCGTCCCGCCCAGCTCGGAGCGGGAGGCGAGGATCGGTACGGTGCGGTCGGCGGGCGGGAACTCTGTGACGCGGAGAAAGCGGTCGACGTTGATGTGTCCCGCCACCAGAAGATCTCGAGGGCGGTCGCCGGCAGCGGCTCGTGAAAGGGGGTCCCGAGAGATGGCCGTCGCGCGCATGCCGCTCCCGACCGCACGCGGGCTCGCCCTTAAACGGCGCTGGCCCTCCGGCGTCGGCTGCGATGCTGGTCGAAGGGGCGATCCTGGACCGCGACGGCGCCCGGGCCGCGGGCGTCCGCCTTCGGGAAGGGCGGGTCGTGGAGGTCGGTCGACGCGGCACGCTGCGACCCCGCCCGGGGGAGCGCAGGGTCCGGGGGATCGTCATCCCGGCCCCGATCAATTCCCACACCCACCTCGGAGATGCCGTCTCCGTGCGCGAACCTCCCTCGGGCCCAGTGGAGGACCTCGTCGCCACCCCCAAGGGGTACAAGTTCACGGTGTTGGCCTCGAGCCGCCCCTCGGAGAAGATCCGCGCGATGCGGGATGCGCTCTGGCGGATGGCCCGGGAAGGAACCGAGGCCGTCGTCGATTTCCGGGAGGAGGGCATCGAGGGAGTTCGTCTCCTTCGGCGGGCGGCCCGAGGGGTGCCGATCCGGGTCCTCGTCCTCGGTCGACCGCTGGAGCGGCCCATCGAGCCTCCCGAGCTCCGCAACCTCCTGGCCGAGTCCGATGGGATCGGTCTCTCGAGCGCTCGGGACGAGACCGAGACCACCCGCCGGCTGGTCGCACGGGCCTGCCGGTCCGCCCAAAAGCGATTCGCCCTCCACGCGAGCGAGGCGGTCCGGGAGCGACCGGAGACGTACCTCGACCCGAAACCCGACCTCCTGGTCCACCTGGCCAAGGCGACGGACGAGGACCTCCTCACCGTCGCCCAAGCCCGGGTGTCCGTCGCCGTGTGCCCGCGCTCGAACGCCCTCTTCGGACGGCAGCCGGACCTCGCCGCCATGGAGCGTGCGGGGGTCTCGCTCCTGCTCGGCACGGACAACGCGATGTTCCACGCCCCCTCCCTCTGGAGCGAACTCCAGTTCGCCTACGTCGCCACCCGGCTCCGCGGCCGGCCCGTCTCCGCCGCGTACCTCGCCGAAGCAGCCCTCGTCGAGCCGTATCGCTGGCTGGGCATCCCCGAAGCGGCCTCCATCTCGGTCGGTTCTCCCGCGCACCCTCTCGTGGTTCGCCTACCCCCGGAGGACCCCGCGTACCAGGTCGTCACGCGCGCCACCGAACAACTTATCGTCCGTCCGGCCCGCCCTCCGGGCACGGCCCTCCTCCGATGAAGAGCGACGAGCTGTTCGCACTGCTCCGACGGCGAGGGGTCCTCTGGCCGTCCGCGGAGATCTACGGTGGGGCGCAGGGACTGTACGACTACGGACCCCTCGGCACCGCGCTCAAGCGAAGGGTCGAAGACGCGTGGGCCGCGTGGTTCGTCGGGCTCTCCCACGACTATCACCTGATCGAGCCGGCCGAGATCCTGCCGGAAGCGGTCGTCCGTGCCTCCGGTCACTTGGAGAACTTCACGGACCCCGAAGTGACGTGCGAGTCCTGCCATGCGGTGACGAGGGCCGACACGGTCCTCGAGAAGATCCGGCCGGAGGGGGTCGATGGTCTCACGCCCGTCCAGATCGCCGAGATCATCCAGACGAAGGGCGCGCGCTGCCCGTCGTGCGGGTCGACCTCGCTGAGCGTCCCGCGCCCGTTCAACCTGATGTTCGGGGTCGACTTCGGCGTGACGGGCAAGGAGCGCGCCTACCTGAGGCCCGAGACCGCGCAGGGCAGTTACCTCTCGTTCGCCCGCATGTGGGACGTCGGCCGCCACGCGCTCCCGCTCGGGATCGCCATCATCGGAAAGGCGTACCGGAACGAGATCGCACCGCGCCAGGTACTCTTCCGCATGCGGAGCTTCACCCAGGCCGAGCTCCAGATCTTCTTCGACCCGGCGGGGTTCCCGGTTCCCTTCGACCGGGTCCGGGAGGAGATGTTGCCCCTGCTCCGCGTCCCGCGACGCGAGGCGGGGGAGGAGACCCCGGAGCTCGTCCGCGCCGGTTCGCTCGTCGACTCGGGCGCGCTGCCCGAGTTCTACGTCTACCACCTCGCCCACACCCTGCGATTCTACCGGGACGTTCTGGGGTACCCGGCCGACCGGATCCGGCTCTTTGAGAAGTCCGACACCGAGCGGGCGTTCTACAACAAGCTCCAGTTCGATGTCGAGGTACGGCTGGAGAGCCTGGGCGGCTACAAGGAGCTGGGCGCGGTCCATTACCGCGGGAACTACGACCTCACGCGCCACTCGCAAGGCTCGGGCAAGGATCTCTCGGTCCATCCGACCGGCCGCGATGCCCTCCTCCCCCACGTCCTCGAACTGACCTTCGGCGTCGACCGCAATGTCTGGGCCCTCGCGGACACCCACCTCACCAAGGAGGGGGAGCGCACTATCTGGAAGCTCCCTCCCTACCTCGCCCCGGTCGCGGTCGGGGTCTTCCCGCTCATCGACAAGGAGCATTCCGAGTTCGCCCTCGGGCTCGTGGACGAACTGGCCTTCGCCGGGATCCCGACGACCTACGATGGGGCGAGCTCGATCGGCAAGCGGTACGCGCGCATGGACGAGGCCGGCACCCCGTTCTGCGTAACGGTCGACGCGGAGACCCTCCACGACGGACCCGCCCGAGGCACGGTCACGCTTCGCCAACGCGACTCCCGGACCCAGGAACGGGTGCCCGCCGGCGAGCTGACCACCCGTCTCCTGCCCTTCCTCCGCCCGCCCCGGCCCCGTCGCGCGTAGTCCCCGCCGGACCCCCTGTTTCCGGGCGACAACAACGGCTATATCGCGAGGCTCGGTGACACCGTCTCGATGACGGCCGGCGGTAGTACCCCTCCCGACACCACGGGGCCCGCCACGCCGCTCGCTGCGCGCCGCTCGCGTTGGATGGGCCAGCAGTACGCGGACATCACGAAACTGCGCGAACATGCCGCCCGGCACGACCGGGCCGCGGTCCGGGCTCAACAGCGCGTGGCCCGGCTCAACACCCGGATCGAGAAGCTCCGGCACCAGGCGACGCTGCTCCGGGAGAAGGCCCAGAAGGTGCTCGCCGAGATCCCCGAGATCGACCAGCACAGGGTGCAGCACGAGCGGGACATCGCTGCCGCGACCGGCGGCAAGGTCGGCGTCGCCGTGACGAGCGACGTCACGAGCCTGCACTATCGTGTCCGGAAACTCCAACAGAAGGTCGTCGACAAGCAGCAGAAGGCCCGCCATCTGGAGCTGCGGGCGGCCATGAAGACCCAGAAGACCGCGGAGCTCAAGGTGAAGGTCGACCGATACACGGAGGCCTCCCGGCTCGAAGAACAGGAGGCTGCCTCGTACCGGCAGCGCGCCGACCGGCTGCAGCTGGTGTCGGAGGGCGACGTCGCCGCCCACCTCACCCAGTCCGCACCGGCCGCGAAGAGCGCGCCGGACGAGCCGTCGCCCCCGCCATGAAGCTCATCGTCACGGTCGGGATGCCGGGCTCCGGCAAGGACGAGCTCCTCGAGATCGCCCGCTCGATCGGCCTCGCGACGCTCAAGATGGGCGACCTCGTCCGCGACGAGACACGTCGCCGGGGGCTGCCCCTCACGAGCGCGAACGTCGGTCGGATCGCCTCCGAAGAGAGGGACAAGCACGGCGGCGGGGTCTGGGCCCAGCGCGCGCTGCCCAAGCTCACGGAGACCCGCATGCTCGTCGACGGCTGCCGCTCGGACACCGAGGTGACCGTCTTCCGGCACAACTTCGGGGATCTGTTCGTCCTCGGGATCTTTGCCTCTCCTGAGACCCGCTACGACCGCATGAGCGCCCGGGCCCGCGGCGACGACGGTGGCACGCTCCAGGACTTCTTCGACCGCGACCGCCGCGAGCTGAAGTGGGGGATCGGCAACGCCTTTGCCCTCGCGGACGGCATGCTGATCAACGAGGGACCGCTCGATGCGTTCCGGCGGACCGCGCGGGCGGAGCTCGAGCGGATCCTCGCCACGAAGGACGAGTCCAGCCGCCTCTAGTCCGGGTCGAGACGGCCCGGGTCCGGGGCGGCGAACAGGGACTTCACGCTGTCGAACCGTTCCCGGTCGATCACGACCGCGACCCGCGCGTGACGGGTCGCGAGAAGGCGCGCGGCCCGGACCAAGTGGCGGTCACGGGCCGCGGCGAAGTTCCGCGAACCGCGCCCCCCGGCGACCGTCCGGTCCCACTCCAGGGCGTACTCATCGGGCGTGGTCGGCGCGGGCGGGGTCCGGGAGACGCGACGCTCCCGCACCGTCCGGCGGACGAGCTCGATGTAGCCGATGTGGTCGGCGAACAGGTTCGCGGTCCGGTCCTCGGTCGGGTCGAGCGCCTCGACCGGGATCTCGCGGGCCCAGCGCAGCAGCTCGACGAACGAGGGGTTCGGGACCCGAACCTCGCCGAACCGGACCAGCCCGCGGACCTCGCTCCGCTCGGCGGTCGTGAGCGGCACGATCGGCTCCGCCGACGCGTTGACGAAGTAGTCCAAGAGTCCCTTCAGCTCCTCCGGGGAGATCCCGAGCCCCACCACCGAGGGGGGCGCTCCCTCGAGCGCGGCGAGGAGGAGCGGCACTTCCGAGGCGAGCCCCCGCACGGGGGCGAACAGGTGGAGGTCACCGGCGCCCCCGAGGCGGGCGCTGATCACGGTCCTTCGCGCTCCGTGAGCTCGCCCATGAGCTCGTCCGGGTCCCGGTGCCGCCGAAGCTCGCGCACGTTCAGGATCGGAACGCCCCCGATGGAGGGGCGGTGGATCGTTTCCGCGACAATGAACATCGCGTGGCCCTCGGCGACCCGGGCGAGCCCGGCGAGGATCTGGGCCCGGTGGAGGGCCGTACGCAGGCTCCCGACGCCCGTCAGGAGGATCTCGGGCGCGCGCGAAAAGGCGTCAAACGGCGCGCGGACGGTCACGGTCACTTCGAGGCCCATCTCGTTCAGCTCGTCCAGGACGCCGTCGCGCAGCGGGTCCCCCGTTCGCGAGGGGGGATGCTCGGTGGCCGGCCGGCGTCGCTCCGAGGTCTCGGGCTCGTCCGCCTTTCCGGCGGGGGTCCGGGGGATCGCGCGGGGCGAGTCGAAGATGGTGATCGGGGAGACGAGCGGCTCACCGAGGAAGGCCTCCATCCGCTCCACGATCGTGATCTCGGCTCCGGCGCCCTCTTCGTAGAGCTGGATCGCGCGGCGCGACACCCCCGCGATCCCGGCCAACGTGCCGAGGGAGAGGCCCCGCTCGTTGCGGAGCGCGCGGAGGCGGTCGCCCGAGATGCGGGCGAAGATCCCCCCCGGGCTGGCGTAGAGGAACGGCGGGAGTCCCTTGTCGAGGTACTCCCCGAGGGTCTCCTGCGTGACGATGGGGACCCCGTATCGGGTGTAGACGACCCCCGGATCGAGCTCCGCCGACCCCGACGCCTCGCCCACGATCAGGACGGTGGCGGGGAAGAGGCGGCCCAATTCCAGGAGGCGAGCGGCCTCCTCGGACCCGAGCGCGTCGATGTTCTTCAGTACCTTGATGAGGAAGAGCGCGGCGTCCCGACGCGCCGCGAGGTCGAAGCTGGACGGGCGCACGCCGTGGGTATCGGCCACATAGAACCCGGCGCGCTCTAAGATCTCCCGGATCCGTTCGATGCGTCGTTCCCGAGTCGGTGGCATCCACGTCCCCCTAGATTTCAGTTATCGCTCGTATATAGATACGTAGGGTTCGCACTGTCGGGCGGATGGCGTCATTCCGGTCGGGAAGGGGAAGGCTATTGGGTCGCGTCCGGCTCGGACCGGCGTGGGGACCCGAATCCGCCCGGTGCCGGACGTGCCGGCCCTGCTGATCGAGGCGGAAGGGTCGGGAGACCGGACCCTCGTCATCGCGGACCTCCACCTCGGCCTCGGAGCGAGCCGGGAACGTCCGGGCGGTCCGCCCGAAGGGTCGGGAGTCGGACTCGCCGAGGCCCTCCTCTCCACCACCCGGGCGGAGTGCGTGGGTCGCGTGGTGATCGCGGGCGACGTGAAGCACCCGATCGTCGGCACTCCGCCCCCCCTTCGGCCGGTGGTGTTCGAATTCTTCCGGGCGCTGCTCGCGACGGGATTGGAGACCGAGGTCGTGCTCGGCAACCACGATGTCGGCCTCGAGCGACATCTTCCCCGCGAGGTCGTGGTGCGACCGGCCTCGGGGGCGATCTACGAGGGCGTGGGGGTCTTCCACGGTCACTCGTGGCCGTCGCCCGCCGTACTTCGGGCTCCCCAGCTGGTCGTCGGTCACTTGCATCCCGGGTACCGACTGGCCCCCAGCCCGGACGATCCGTCCGGAAAGCGACGGTGCTGGGTCCGCCTCGAGCTGCCCCCGCCGCTCCCCCGTCGCGGTCTGCGGCGACGGCGGCACGAGATCCGGTCGCGCGAGCTCATCGTGCTGCCGGCCTTCAACCCGCTCGCCGGGACCGAGGCCTTGAACCGGCAACGCCCCGCGCGCGGACGGACCTTCCTCTACGGGAGATTCCTGTCCCGGGGCCTTCCTCGGGCCTACTTGTTGGACGGGACCGACCTGGGGCCGCTCACCCTGCCGGTGGCGGAGCCCCGCGCGAGATCCGTTCGCGCAGGGCCGCCGGGTTCGTGATCGGCGGCGCGCAGACGCTCCCGAAGCAGACCAGCGCGCGCGCCCCCTTGCCCGGTCGCTCCGGGAAGACCTCCCCAGGGAGGGAGAAGGGAGGCGGCGGATGGCCTTCGAAGACGGCGACGAGGGGAGCCCACGAACGCCGTGCGGTCCGCAGCAGCAGCTGGGCGTCCGGACCTTCTCCTTCGACGATCACCGTGATCGGTTCGGCTCGGGCCAGTCCGGCGGCGAGCGCCGCGCCCGAGGCGAAGAGACCCGAATGACCGACCCGGGTCGCGATCGGTCCGAGCAAGGCTACCGCCTTCGACCGCCATTCCTCCTGATGGGAAAGTCCGGCCAAGCGGAGGAACGCGAGGGCCGCGCCGGAATTCGCGGAGAGGTGCGGACTGTCCTCGAGCGGGTAGCTCGCCTCGGAGAGGGCGCCGAGGGCCGGGCCGTCATAGAGCCGGGGAGAGAGGTCCCGCAAGAGCCCGTCCTCGCCGCGGAACTCTCGGTCCACGAGAGTGAGGAGCTGGGTCGCCGTGCCGAGGTACTTCGGTTCCGCGAGCGCCACGGCCAGTTCGAGAAGACCGCCGGCGAACGCGACCTGGTCTTCGAGGAGACCGTAGCCGTGACCTCCGTCCCCATCGAGCCGGTGCGCGATCCCCCGGTCCGGCGTGTACGCGTGCCCTAGGAAACGGTCCGCGGTGCGCCGAGCGTCCGCGACGACCGTCGCATCCCCAAGGAAGGTGCCGGCGCGGGCGAACGCCCCGAGGAAGCGACCGTTGATGTCCGCATACCGGGCTCGATCGACGGCGGGCGTGGGTCGCCGGCCCCGGACCCCGCGCAGGGTCAGCAGGACCCGGGCTAGCGCCGCGGCCGGGTCGCGCGTGAGGGAGGTTCCCTGGGCCGCCTCCGAGAGGGAGAGCATCCGGAACAGGACGTTGCGGTCGGGGTCGTGAGGCATCCGCCCCTCGGTCCCGACTCCAAAGAAACGGGTCACGAAGCGGAGCTGGTCGGTGTCGAGGGCCGCCTTGAGCTCGCCCCGGCTCCACGTGAAGTAGCCCCCGTCATCCCCCGGCGCGTTGTCGGCATCCTGGCTCGAACCGAACCCCCCGGCCGGATCGCCCAGCACCTCGCGGACCCAGCCCACGGTGCCCCGGATCACTTCCTCGAGGCGGGGATCCCCGAATCGTTGCGCCCCCTCCACGTACGCCGCCAGGAGGGCGGCGTTGTCCACCCCCATCTTCTCGAAGTGAGGGATGTGCCAGCCCTCGTCGACCGAGTACCGGTGGAATCCGCCCCCGACCTGGTCGTACATGCCGCCGTCGGCCATTCGAAGGAGCGTGTCGCGGGCCCGGTCGTCGCTCGAGGTCCGGCGGTTGGCCGACGCGTCCCAAAGCAGGAGCGACACCGCCGTCGGGTGGGGGAACTTGGGGGCCATACCGAACCCGCCGTTCACCGGATCGTAGCTCGAGTGCACCTGCGCAATCACCGCGGAGAGCAGCTCGTCGAGCGTCGAACTGCCGTGCGCCCGGGCCGATTTCATGCGCTCGAGCGCCCCCTGGATCGCCTGGGAGTTCTCCCGGATCCGCTCCGGTTCCTCCTTCCACAGTCGCGCTACTTCGGAAAGAACGCGACGGAATCCCGGTCGACCGTGCCCGTCGGTCGGGGGAAAGTACGTGCCGCCGAGGAAGACCTCGCCGGCGGGAGTCAGGAAGGCGGTGAGGGGCCAGCCTCCCTCGCCGGTAAGCGCGCCGACCTGTCGCTGGTACCGGCGGTCGACCTCGGGGTTCTCGTCCCGGTCGACCTTGACCGCGATGAAGTGCTGCCCGAGAAGGCGGGCCACCTCGGAATCGGCGTACGTTCCCTCGTCCATCACATGGCACCAGTGGCACCACGAAGCGCCGACGTCGAGGAGGATAGGGCGGCCGGTCCGCTGGGCGAGCTCGAAGGGTTCGGGTCCCCACGGGAACCAGTCGATCGGTTGCTCGGCCGCCGCCCGGAGGTACGACGACGTTGCGCCCTCGAGACGATGGGCCCGCAGGGGGGACGGAGCGTCCGGCATCCCCCCACTTCCGGCTCCCTCGCTCTTACCGTTGTCGGACCCGCCGGAAGGGCCCCGAGACCCCCGGACGCGTCGTAATCCGATGACGACGGAGTAACCGCGCCGGTTCTTCTTATAAGGGGGGCCCGAGTGCCCGGGCGAGGCGGCACCGATGGAGATGCAACCCGGGCAGATGGCCTACGACCGGGCCATCACGGTCTTCTCGCCCGACGGCCGATTGTTCCAGGTCGAGTACGCGCGCGAGGCCGTCCGACGCGGCGCCACCACCGCGGGCGTGGTCTACAACGGCGGAGTGGCCCTCATCGCGGACCGTCGCATTCCCAACCCCAAGCTCGCCGAGGCCGCCAGCTTGGAGAAGATCCACCAGATCGATGAGAACATCGCCTGCGCGACCGCGGGCTTGGTCGCGGACGCCCGGGTGCTGGTCGATTACGCGCGCCTGGCCGCTCAGGTCAACCGGGTCACCTACTCCGAGCCCATGTCGGTCGAGCTGCTCGTGCGCAAGGTCTGCGACTACAAGCAGCAGTACACCCAATTCGGCGGCGTACGCCCGTTCGGCACGGCCCTCCTGGTCGGAGGCTACGACGAATCCGGCATCCACCTTTTCGAGACGGAACCGTCCGGTTCGCTCACCAGTTTCAAGGCCGCCAGCACCGGCGGCAACAAGAGCCCCGTCATGGAACTCTTCGAGCAGAAGTACAAGCCCGGCATGGATCGGGACGCTGCGATCCTTCTCGCCCTGGAGGGGTTGCGCGCGGGCCTCGATGAAGGCGGGAACCTCTCGCAGGTCGAGGTCTGCACCGTGGACCAGGGTCGGGGCATGACCCGACTCCCGTCCGACGAGATCCAGAAGTATGCGGGCCGGCTTCCCCCGGCCGCTCCCTCGGCGCGCGCGAACCGCCCCTAGCCGAGAATGGGACCCACCCCATGGTGAAGGTCGAGGACGCGGTCATCGCCCGTTGGGAGACGGGCGGCTCGCGCTTCGAGGTCCTGGTCGATCCGCTCGCGGTCCAGGACATGAAGGAGGGGAAGGAGGTCAACCTCGCCGACAAGCTCCCGTTGGACCAGGTCTACAAGGACGTCAAGAAGGGCGACAAGATCTCCGAGGAGTATCTCGAGAAGATCTTCCACACCCGGGACTTCGTCGCTATCGCGAGGCAGATCATCCTGAAGGGCGAGGTTCAGGTCACGACCGAGCAACGGCACCAGCTCCAGGCCGTGAAGCACCGCCAGATCGTGCAGACTATCGCGCGGAACGCGATGAACCCCCAGACGGGAGCCCCCCACCCCGCGGCCCGCATCGAAGCGGCCATGGTGGAGGCGAAGGTCCACATCGACCCGTTCAAGCCGGTCGATGCCCAGGTGCAGGAGGTGCTGGCGAAGCTCCGCCCGCTCCTCCCGATCCGCCTCGACGTCGTGCGGGTGCGGATCCGCCTTCCGGCCCAGCACTACCCCCGGGTCATCGGCGACCTGAAAGGGCTCGGACGGATCCTCGAGGAGCAGTGGATGGGCGACGGGGCCTGGTCCGGGATCATCGAGATTCCCGCCGGCGTACAGACCGAACTCTACGAGAAGCTCAACGCGCGGACGCGCGGGGCCGCCGAGACCGCTTTGGTTAAATAGCGAACCCCGGTCGGACGGCCCGGTGCAACACACACAATGTCCCAAGGTCATCGATCGGGCCACCATCGGCGTGGCCGCGAGGATTCGTCCTCGCATCCCTCTGGGGATCGCGTACTAGTTCTCCCCGGTGAGGAGCTCCCGAGCCAGGGCTTGAAGCCCGGCACGGGAACCTACCGACTGGGCGGCAAGGTCTACGCCAGCGTGCTCGGCCTGCTCTCGCCCCGCCCCCCGTTCGTCCAGGTCATCCCGCTCTCGGGACGCTATATCCCGAAGGCCAACGACACCGTCATCGGGACGGTCACGGACTGCCAGGGGACGTTCTGGCTCCTCGACATCGGCGCACCCCGCTGGGCTCCCCTCCACATGACCGGGACCCCGTGGAAGGTCGACATCGGCGAAACGGACCGGTTCCTGCGCGTCGGCGAAGCGGTGGTCGTTCGGGTCGAGAGCCTGGACGCGACCGGTCGGATCGGTGTCACCATGCTCGGCGAAGGGCTCGGCAAGCTCGAGGGAGGGACGATCGTCGTGGTTTCCCCCGCCCGCATCCCCCGCGTCGTCGGACGGAGCGGTTCCATGATCCAGACGATCACGCGCCACACCGGTGCGCAGATCGCCATCGGCCAGAACGGACGGATCTGGGTCGGGGGAAGCCCCGACGCGATCCAGCGAGTCCGTGAAGCCCTCCGGCTGATCGATGAGGAGGGCCAGCGCGCGGGTCTGAGCGAGCGGGTCGAGAGCTACCTCGTCGCGACCGACTCGACCGACGACCGCGGCCCCGAGGTCCCGCCGCTCGAGACCGCCCATCGCGACGGCCTCCCCCACGAGCTGCCCCCGCCTCCGTCCCCGACCCCCGGCGAGTTCGATGCGGACGAGCCCGAGACAGGGCCCGGGTCCAACGAGTATTGAAATTCCAAGGAGAAAAGAAATGGGAAGCGTAGGAGCAAAGGACGTCCCGGTCCTGCTCAGTCCGGAAGGACTGCGGATCGACGGACGACGATTGGACGAGCTTCGACCGATCCGCATCCAGGCCGGTGTCCTGCACCAGGCCGACGGATCGGCGTTCGTCGAGTGGGGCATGAACAAGGTGATGGCCGCGGTCTACGGGCCCCGCGAGGTCCACCCGCGCCACCTCCAGCAGAACAACAAAGCCGTCATCCAGTGCAAGTACAACATGGCGGCCTTCTCGGTCGACGAGCGGAAACGCCCGGGCCTGGACCGCCGCTCGCAGGAGATCTCGAAGGTCATCGCCGAGGCGTTCGAGTCGGTCGTCTTCGCGGAGGAGTTCCCCCGTACGAGCATCGACGTCTACATCGAGGTCCTGCAGGCGAATGCGGGGACCCGCTGCGCGGGTCTCGTCGCCGCCTCGGTCGCGCTCGCGGACGCCGGGATCCCGATGGCCGACCTCCTGCCCGCCGTCGCGGTGGGGAAGATCGCCGGCAAGATCGCCCTCGACCTGAGGAAGGAAGAGGACAACTTCGGTGAGGCCGACCTCCCGATGGCGCTCGTGCCCCAATCCGGACGACTCGTGCTGCTCCAGATGGAGGGTCACATGACGCCGGAGGAGCTCTCCCAGTCGCTCGACCTCGGCGTCCAGGGGTGCCGCGTCATCTACGAGAAGATGAAGCAGGCGCTTCGCGACCGCTACGCGACCGCTCGCTTCGCCCCGGGGGGCCAATGAGCGGCGAGGTCGCGACCGAGATCCGCACGACCCACATCCTCGACCTCGCGGCGTCGGGAAAGCGCCTGGATGGGCGCGGACCGGACGAATACCGGACCGTCGTCGTCCAGCCCGGTTTCGTCGAGACCGCCGACGGCTCCGCGCTGGTCCGGATCGGCGACACGGCCGTCGTCGCCGGCGTCAAGCTCGAGCTGGGGAAGCCGTTCCCGGACACGCCCAACGCGGGTGTCCTCACGACCAACGCCGAGCTCATCCCCCTCTCCTCGCCCGTCTTCGAACCCGGACCCCCCCAGCCGGGCGCCATCGAGGTCTCGCGGGTCGTCGACCGCGCCATCCGCGCGGCCGAGGCGATCGACCTCACGCGGTTGTGCGTCACCCCCGGGGAGAAGACCTGGGTCTGCTACGTCGACCTCCACGTCATCGACCACTCGGGGAACCTCATCGACACCGCGATGCTCGCGGGCGTCACGGCCCTCGCCCACGCGAACGTCCCCGCGAAGCGGTTCGGCGTCGCGGAAGCCGACTACAAACTCGACATCCAGCACTTCCCGGTCGAATGCACGTTCGTCCGATTGGGCGAGGCGATCGTCGTCGACCCGACCTTTGACGAGGAACAGGCCGCGCAGGGTCGTCTCACCGTCGCGACCGACGAGACCGGACGGGTCGTCGCGATGCAGAAGGGCCTGGTCGGCGCGTTCTCCCCGGACGACGTCCGGGAGATCGTCCGACGGGCGCTGGTCCACGGCGACCGGCTGCGCGCCCGCATCAAGGGAGGCGCCGCATGAGTAAACGCACGAAGAAGGTCGGCGCCACGGGCTGGATGGGACCTCGGTACGGGATCCGGATCCGACGCCGCGTCCTCGAGATCGACCGGGCGATGGCCAAGCCGGCCGGCTGCCCCCGCTGCTCTACCATGACGATGCAGCGGGTCGCGAGCGGCATCTTCGAGTGCCGCCGCTACGGCACCCGATTCGCCTCCAACGCCTACGTCTTCGAGGCGCCACCCGCCATCACGCGCCAGGCAAAGGAGGCGACGCCGGGCAACGCTTAAGGTGCCCGACTCGCTCAAACGGCCATGTTCCGGTGCATCCGCTGCCAGGAGGCGTTGCCCTCCGACGCGAACCTATTCGGCGTCCGCTGCGACAATTGCGGCGGGAAGATCTTCACGAAGGAGCACCCGAACGTGAAGAAGGTCCTGAAGGCGCGCTAGCGCCGACCGGACCCGCCCGCGGGGATCGGATAGCCGGCCCAACGGCACGCCGTCTCGACGATCCTCCGATTTTCTCCTCGCAGGATCGGAAGGCTCGCCCGGGCCGTCAGGGAGTAGAGCCGAAGAGCACCCTCGCAGCTCTCCGTCCAGCTTCCCCCGTCCGTCCCCAACGCGGCCCGCTGGGCGGCCCGGAAGGCCGGGCCGGCCCGTCTCGCCGTCTGCTCCCAGAGCCCGTTTTCGGTGTCCCAGAGCAACTCGAGCTCCATGGCCCGGAGGACGGCCAGGTGGGTGGCGAGAAGGTTCCGCTGGACGGAGGCGGTCTCCCGCTCTCCGGTCTCCATCGCCCGGCGGAGCTTCATCACCTCCTCGGCCCAGCCGGCGAGCTGGCCGGCCACGTACGCGTCGCGGGTCCGACGAACGCGCTCCCATCGGAACCCCCGCGCCTCCTGCTTCAATCGGGCCGCCGTTCCCTTCGGGTCGCGGAGGACCTTTGCGGTCCGCCAGCCGGGCACCGCGCCATAGAGCCGAGCCGGATTTCGCATCTCCCGGCGGTCCTGAGCGATCGTGCTGTACTTCACGGTGACGAGCCGACCGTTCCGCCCCAAGAGCCGGTGACGTTCCTGCGATCGCCTTCCGACCACCCACACGTCGATGTCGGACGCCGTATGGGCGTCGCCCCGGGCCCAGCTGCCGGCCAACAAGACGGCGGACCTTCCGCTCGGGTCGAGCTCGTCGACGAGGCCGCGCACGAGCCGGAGAACGTCCCGATGCTCCTCGGCCGTCGCCCTCGGATTGGGGGCTCGCCGCAAGGGTCCGGAGGAACGGAGGCGGGACGCACGGGGGCGCGCCATTAGCGCCCCCGGACGCGCACGCGCCGAAAACCTCTCCGACCCGGGGGCGACAAACCGTTTCCGTGCCGGCCGTTTCGGGAATGCGTGAACGCCCCAACCGTCCGGTTCATGGGAGGAGTGCACGAGATCGGAGGCAACAAGATCCTCATCGAGGACGGTCCCGACAAGGTCCTGTTCGACTTCGGTCCCTCGTTCTCGCCCCGGATGGAGGAGTACTACGTCGACTACCTCCAACCTCGCACGACGTGTCCGGCGAAGGACCTGCTCGAGTTCGACCTCATCCCCCGCCTTCCGGGGCTCTACTCGAAGGCGGCCCTCGGCGACTCCGACCTCGCCTACACCTCCCCCGAGGTCAACGCGATCTTCGTGAGCCACGCCCACGCCGACCACGCGGGCTATCTCCACTTGGTCGACCCGGAGATCCCGGTCTACGTCGGCGAGGGGACCCGAACCCTCCTCGAGGCGATCGAGCGGTCGACCCGGATGAAGTACGGGGACCATCACTGGAAGGTCTTCTCGGACGCGTCCCCGGTCCGGGTCGGGCGGATCGAGGTGGTCCCGTTCCCCGTCGACCACTCGATCCCGTTCGCCTACGGGTTCCTCGTGCGCACGAGCGGGGGGACGCTCGCGTACACCGGCGACTTCCGCCACCACGGGCCCCGGGCCGCGGACACCCACCGCTTCTTCGAGGCCGTGGCGAAGGAGGGGGTCGACGCGCTCCTCATCGAGGGGACGCGGGCGGGGCCGGACCCCCGACGGAACCTGACGGAAGAGGGGGTCCGGCGGGGGGTCGACCGGGTCCTCACCGACCACCACGATCTCGCCCTCGCCTGCACGTATCCCCGCGACATCGACCGCCTGACCACGCTCCACGCCGCCGCGGCGGAGGCGGGGCGAGACCTGGTCGTCTCGGTTCGGACCGCGCATCTCCTCACCGCAGTCGCCCCGCGATTTCCAAGCGGGACCGTTCCGGTGCCGGGAAGCTCGCCGAACCTCCGCGTCTACGCGCGGAAGAAGCGAACGACCTTCCTATGGGAGCGGCCGTTCCTCGACACCGCGCTGAACGCCGAGGAGGTCCGCGACCGGGGCCGGCAGTACCTCCTGGCGCTCGACTTCGCCCACTTCCCGGAGCTGATCGACCTGCGGCCCGCGAAGGAGAGTCCGTTCATCCACTCCATGAGCGAGCCGTTCAGCGAGGACGACGTCTCCGATCACGTCCTCCACAACTGGCTCGACCACTTCGGGCTCCGGTTCCACCAGATGCACGCAAGCGGTCATGCGTCGGGGGCCGAGCTCCTCGAATTGATCCGGACCACGGGGGCTCGGACCGTCTACCCCATCCACACGGAGCATCCCGAGGCGTTCGAGGTGGCGGGCCCGACGGTGCGGCCGCCCGAGCTCGGCCGCGCGTATCCGATCGCAGGCGCCCGCTGACCCGAGCGCTCCCTCCACTTGTCCCCTTCGCGCTACGACCCCTTCTAATCGGGTCCGGAACTGGACCTTGCGATGATGCTTCCCGGCCTGATCCCGCTCGCGTTCTACGAGCGGAAGCCCACGGCCGCTCAGGTCGTTCTGGGCTTGGCGAGCACCGTGGTCCTGTCGGCGTTCCTCGGCTACATCTCCCCGGGGGGTCCCATCGGACGACTGGGCTTGGTCGTCCTTGCGATCGTCGGCGCGGTCTTCCTGTACGTTGCGATCCAGTGGTATCTGCTCTACGTGTACTATCCCACGCACGCGACGACATCGGCAACAGCTCCGCCCGCCTAACCTCGCTCGCTTTCGCGGAGTGCGGGGACCCGCGAGCGGAGCGAGCGGGGAGGACCCGCGATGGAAGCCACGGGGGGACTATGGCAGGGTCAGTAACCCGGTTGTCCCGGAATATTCGCCGGTGCCGAGAGCGGAGAACTGCAACCTCTCGTCGAACGGGTTCGTCGTGCCAATGTCGATCATGATGGTGTCGTTTGTGTTCAGGGGGGTCGACGCCGTGGTCCCGTGCTCGTAGGTCCACACGGAGGACATCGACATCGTACCGCCCGATCCCGCGTATTGGGCCGCGACCGTGCCATTCGGAGCCAGGACTGTGAACCCGAGCCCCCCCGGCGCGACGTCGATCGCGCCGGAGGGTGTATGGATGATGAACTGGACGTCACCGAACTGCACCGTGGACGCGAGGATGGCGAGTCGAAAGTAAAAGTGGGTCGGCCCCCGGCATCCTTCGGCGAGAAAGGTGCTCGCGGAGGGACACGTACCGTTGGTCGGGTTCCCTACGGCGAACGCACTTCCGATGGGTGCGGTCTCGGGGACGGCTGGAGGTATGCTAACCAGTCCGATGTAAACCCAAGCTCCCACGGTGCCCGCGATAATCACTAGCAACACTGTGGCGTGAATGAGGGCCGTGGAGTCGCGTGCGGGGAGGTTGTTGAGAGGGTGAGGGGACGAAGCTTGAACCGGCATTTCGCTTACCCCCTGAGTGGAACGCGTTCGGGGCGTATGAACCGTGGGATGGAAAGCGCACGAGGGCCCCGCGAGCGGAGCGAGGGGGAAGAGCTCCTGCGCCGTCGTGAGGACAGAACGACCCAACGGCTCGCCCCGAGCCCCCCATCGTTGCTAAGTCGCCGGGTTCCTCCCGACCCTCGTGGAACCGGACCGTTTGCCGACCGGGATCGCGTCGGTCGACCGACTCCTGGGCGGCGGACTCGAGACCGATTCGGTCACCGAGCTGTACGGGGAGGGCGGGAGCGGGAAGACCCTGTTCTGCCTCCAGATTGCCTACCGGGTCGCCCGCGAGGGTCGGTGGGTCTTCTACGTCGACACGGAAGGGGTGAGCGTGGACCGCCTCCGGGCCGTCGCGGGCGACGGACTCGAGAAGATCCTCAAGCGGTTCCTCCTCTCGACCCCCAAGACGCTGGACGAACTCGGTGCGGCGGTCCGCACCGCGTGCGCGCTCGCTCGAGAGGGAAAGCGACCGGTCGGGCTCCTGGTCGTCGATTCGGCGACCTCCTACTACCGTCTCTCCCTCTCGGGACCGGACGAGGACGACGCCCGCCAGGCGCTCTCTCTCGAGATCGCCGAGCTCGTCCGGACCGCACTCGAGGCCCACGTGCCGGCGGTCTTCACGAACCAGGTCTGGCGGAGCATGCGGGAAGACCGGCTCGAGCCCCTCGGCGGCTCCTTCCTCAACCATGCCGCCAAGACGATCCTCTTCTTCGAGCGCCTACCGGGCCCCCGCCGCCGGGTCGTGCTGATGAAGCACCGCGACCGCCCCGAGGGTGCGGCCGAGTTCCGGATCACGGCGAACGGCCTGGAGGGGAACGGCGGCGGTTGAAACGCCATAAGGCCGCCCGCCCTGCTCGTTCCCGATGGTCGACCCACTCGAGGTGGCCGACGTCCCGACCCCGATCGGGATCTTTCGCATCGTCTACCAGGGGCCGCACGTGCGGGTCGTGGACCTCCTGGAGAAGGGCGTTCACCAGACCGGCGTTCCGCCGGGCGCGGTGCGCCGCAAGCCGCCCTTCCCCGCCGCGAGCCCGCCCCGCCAGCTCAGTGAGTATTTTCGGGGCATTCGGACCGACTTCGCGGTCGAGGTCGATCCGGATACCTCGTCGGCCTTCGACCGAGCCGTTTGGACCCAGCTCCGGACGGTGACGGCGGGTCGGACCACCACCTACGGGGAGCTGGCCCGCAAGTCCGGGTTCCCCGGTTCGGCCCGCGCCGTCGGGGGAGCCATGGCACGCAACCCGATCCCGATCATCATCCCGTGCCATCGCGTGATCGGCACGGGAGGCGCGATCACCGGATTCGGCCTTGGTCTCTGGCGGAAGCGGTGGCTCCTCGACCACGAGGGAGCCTGGCCGATCCGGTCGTGGTCGGCCGAGGGACCTCGGGGCCGAGCCCAGCGGACCCTGGACAGCGCGTGGAAGGGACCCGACTCGCCGGCGAGCGCCCGCAAAGCTACTACGACAGATAGTAGCTAATGCAGCATACCTACGCAGCCTGTAGTAGGTTCTCGACGATACCTACTACAGCCTGTAGTTTGTTAACGTCAGCACGGGTCCCCTCGGGACGGCAGCGAACCCGTTACCCAGAGTAGTAGCTGGCATCGTAGGGCTCGGGCTTCAAGCCCCGGCGCTGGCGGATCTCGGAGACGACCTTCTGCTGGAGCTCGTTCGGGACCGGCTCGAACCCGAGCGACTCGGTCGACCAGAGGACCTTGCCCGCGGTCGCGCTACGGATGTCGGAGGCGAAGCCGAACATCTCGGCCACCGGGACCTTGGCGATGACCGTCTGCAGGTCCCCGACGCTCGTCATGTCGAGGATCTCCCCCCGTCGCCGCTGCAGCTCCCGGGTCGCGTTGGCCAGGACCTCCTGCGGCACGTTGACGGTGGCCTTCTGGAACGGTTCGAGCAGCATCCGGTCCCCGAGGCACATCGCGCCGTAGATCCCGCTGCGGGCGGCGGGGATGGTCTGCGCCGGCCCGCGGTGGATCGAATCCTCGTGGAGCTTCGCGTCGACGAGACGGACCTTGAGCCCGTATACCTTCTCGTTCGCGAGCGGGCCGCGGTTCACGGCCTCCTTGAAGGCGTCGACGATGAGGTCCATGGTCTCGTTGAGGTACTGGATCCCTTTCGTGACGTCGAACAGGATGTTCGTGCCCTCGACCGCTACAATCCCGCGTCCCTCGTCCCGCGAGACGCCCATGGTGTCGAGCTTCGCGACGAGGGTCTTCGTGTCCTTGAACGACTTCCCCTGGGGGATCTCGCCGTCCTTGATCGCCTGGACGACCGCCGCCGGGAGCGCCTCGACCTCGAAGTAGAACTTGTTGTGCTTGTTCGGGCTCTTGCCCTCGAACGGGCCCCCGGGATGCTGCACGAGCTCCCGGTACACGACGATGGGCTTCGAGGCCTCGATCTCGACCTTGTAGTCGTTGACGATCCGGTACTGGGTGATCTCGAGGTGGAGCTCGCCCATCCCTGAGAGAAGGTGCTCGCCGGTCTCCTGGTTGATCTCGACCCGGAGGCTGGCGTCCTCCTTGCCGACCTTCCGCATGACCTCGATCAATTTCGGCAGGTCCGCCATGCGCTTCGGTTCGATGGCGACGGTGACGACCGGCTCCGAGACGTGCCGGATCTCCTCGAAGGGCGCCATCGTGACGTCCGTGGACATCGTCGTTCCCGCGAACGCGTCGTTCAGACCGATGACGGCGGCGATGTTGCCCGCCGTGACCTCCTCGACCATCAGGCGTTCGGGACCCATGAAGAGGGAAACGTGCTGGATGCGGTTGCGGATCTTGGTCCCGACGACGGCGAGCTCCATCCCCTTCTGCAGCTTGCCCGAGAAGACTCGTCCGGTGGCGATCTCGCCGGCGCTCGGGTCCATCGTGATGTCCGTGACCATGAACGAAGTCGGGCCGTCGGTCTCGGTGGCGACCATCGCCATGCCGACGGCGGACGTGGTGTCGCCCTTCCAGATGTTGGGAATGCGGTACCGCTGGGCGACGTGCGGGCTCGGGAGGTGGCGGACGACCATGTCGAAGATGACGTCGTTGATCTTCGCCTTCTGCGCGATCTCCTTCGTCCGGCCGGTCGTCACGTACTCGATGATATCGGGGAACTTCACGCCGGTCTTCTGCATGTAGGGGACGCTGATCGCCCAGTTGTCGTACCCCGAGCCGAACGCGACCGACCCGTCGCGCGGGTCGACACTCCACTCGTCGACGAACTCGTCCGGTGCCATCTTGCGGATCAGCTCGTTGACCTCGCTGATGATGGCCGTGAAGCGCTTCTGGAGCGCCTCCGAGGTCAGCTGGAGCTCCTTGATCGCCCGGTCGACCTTGTTGATGAAGAGGATTGGCTTGACCTTCTCGCGGAGGGCCTGACGCAAGACCGTTTCGGTCTGCGCCATCACGCCCTCGACCGCGCAGACGACGACGACCGCCCCGTCGACGGCCCGCATCGCCCGGGTGACGTCTCCGCCGAAGTCGACGTGGCCCGGCGTGTCGATGAGGTTGATCAGATACTGCTGGCCGTCGAACTCGTGGACGATGGTGACGTCAGCGTTGTTGATCGTGAGCAGGCGCGCCTGCTCCTGTTCGTCGAAATTGAGGTAGAGCTGCTTGCCCGCGAGCTCGTTCGAGATCATCCCCGCCGCGGCAAGCAAGTTGTCCGAGAGGGTCGTCTTGCCATGGTGGATGTGGGCGATGATCCCAATGTTGCGGATCTGGTCGACGTTCCGCATCATGTCGGGGATGGCCTTCGCCAACTCTGCCCGGATGTGCGTCATGTTCGAGACCTCGGTGCCGAGACGTTAACGCGCCGACTGCGCGACGCGCTCAACCTCTTCCTTGCGGCCGACCGCGAACGACGTCTGGTCGCCCTTGGCGGCGAGTCGGATCTCATCGGCGAGGCAGCTGTGGATGGGCTTGATCGACTTGTGCGACGCCTGAATGGCGCCGAGGGCCAGGTTGCGGATGGCGACGTTGAGGCGGCGAGCGGGCGAGGCATCGACCGCCCGGGGCACCGAGATCCCTCCGAACTGGAGACGGGTGACCTCCTCGCGGGGCGCCGCGTTCTCGACCGCATCCACGAGAAGCTGGAGAGGGTTCTTCCCCTCTTTCTGGGCGACCTCGTCGAACGCCTTTCGGACGGTCGCAAGGGCCTTCGACTTCTTGCCCGTGAACTTGCCCCCCTTCATCAGGCTGTTCGCGAGGCGCTCGACGAGATGCATGCGGGCCTTCAAGAACGGTCGGCCGGCGAGCTTTCCCTCGGTGTGGGGGGCGTAGATTGGATGGATGTAGATGTACGGCAGGAGGCCGGGGTCGTGGACCTCGACGCCCTCGAACGGATACTTTCCGAACAGCGGGGGCAGCGGGAAGGGGGGCGGCGGGTGGGCCACGGTACGGACGACGACCGGGCCGGCGTCCTCGGCAGATGCCTCGGCCGAGTAGGCCGGCTCGCGGGGGCCGCTCATCGGGCCGGCTTCTCCTTGCGTCCCCGAACGAGCTCGTCCAGCGACGTGCCGTTCACCTGGATCACCTTGTACCGGACGCCGGGGATGTCGCCGTAGGATCGTCCCATACGTCCCCCGATGCCCTCGACCAGCACCTCGTCGTGCTCGTCAATAAAGTTGATGGCCCCATCTCCGACCGCGAACGCGGTGACCTGACGGCCGTTCTTGATCAGCTGGACCTTTACGCACTTGCGGATGGCCGAGTTGGGCTGCTTGGCCTCGACGCCGACCTTCTCGATGACGATCCCGCGGGCCTGGGGGGCCCCTTCCAGGGGGTCCGAGCGCTCCTTAAGATGGAGCGTCCGACGCTTATAGTACCGGTCCGACCAGCGTCGCCGCTGACGAAGGGTCTCGAGACGACCCGCAGTGTTGAGACCAGAGGGCGGAGGCATTTTCGGGGGAGGGGCCGAGCCACAGGGCCCCTCTATTTAAGGTGCGGCCCGTGGGACTCTCGAGCATGCCCTCCAAGGTCGACCGGAGGGAGTCCAGACCGCTGGCCGCATCGTCCACCGGGCACCGACCCCGTCGGCCCGCGGACCCGGGCTCCTGGGAAGGTCTCCACCGCGAGATCGAGAGCTGTACGCGTTGTCCCCTCCACGCCACCCGGACTCACGTGGTGGTGTACCGGGGGAGTCGCCTCCCACGGATCGTATTCATCGGGGAAGCCCCGGGCGCGGAGGAGGACCGGCTCGGCGTTCCCTTCGTGGGTCGTTCCGGACGCCGATTGGACGCGGCGCTTCTCACGATCGGTCTTCCTCCCGACGAGGTGGGAATCCTGAACTTGATCAAATGCCGCCCACCGGAGAACCGGTTCCATATCGGGGCGGCCCGGAGCTGCCGCCCGTACTTGGACCGACAACTCGCCCTCCTCCACCCCTTGGCCCTGGTCACCTTAGGCGCCCACGCCCTGGCGGCGATCGACCCGACCGCGCCCCGGATCCTGCAGTGTGCCGGGCGACCACGTCGTGTCCCCGGCTGGGAACTGTTCCCGATGATCCATCCCGCTGCCGCGCTTCGATCCGCTCGGATGGCTCTACGATGGAACGAGGATATCGACCGGCTCGGAAGTTGGATCCCGACCCTCTCGGGCCGGATCGCGCGGGAACCGCTTTAATCGAGGGCGGGGTCGAGGGACCGTGCGGTCCGTTGAGTTGTTTCTCCTGGAGGGCACGTACCAGACCCGGGACGACGGGGTGGTGGTCGAGCTGTTCGGCCGAACTCGGGAGGGACACCCCCTCGTCGCTCGGTACTATGGCTTCCGTCCGTACTTCGTGCTCACCGAACCGACGGACGAGACCCGGGCGAGCCTGAAGAAGGACCCCGAGATCCTCGACGTGAAGGACATCGTCACGTGGGTCGGCGGCCGCGACCGGCCCGCGATCCACGTCACGCTGCAGCACCCGTTCCTGGTGCCCCAGTACCGGGACCGCTACCGTAAGCCGGGCGACGAGTCGAGCGTGCTGGCGTGCGACATCCCGTTCGTCCACCGGTTCCTCTACGACAAGGGCATCGGCCTGACGCTCGCCTTCGACGCCGAGGAGGAACCTCCCGAGATTCGGGCCCAGTACACCGTGCCCGACGTAGTCCGGGTCGTGACGACCGAGCACGACATCCGAGCCGCCAAGCCGTTCCGTCCCTCCCTCCGTGTCCTCTCGTTCGATATCGAGAACGCGATCCGGGCCCGGACCATCTTCACGATCTGCGGCGTCGCCGAAGGGGGGGGCAAGGACCGGCGAACCTTCCGGTTCGGCGATCCGGAAGAACGCAAGATCCTCGAACGGTTCGTCGAGGTCATCGCGGAGGACGATCCGGACGTCATCACCGGGTACAACATCGGAGGCTACGACTTCCCGCTCCTGGTCGAGCGGGCCAAGGCGACCGGTCTGAGTGACCTCAAGTTTGGTCGGGACCGGGCGCCTCCCAGCGAAGCCGGCGAACGGCTCTGGAAGGTCCACGGGCGCGTCGTGGCGGACGCGTGGTGGTCGGCCCGCCGCGAGCTCCGGCCGAAGCAGGAGACGCTCCAGCTCGTCGCGCGAACGCTGCTCAACGATTCCAAGCTGGACGTCGACCGACGGAAGATCGACGAAGAGTGGGCACGCGACCCGGCCCGGGTGATGGAGTATTGCGAGCACGACGCCGACCTCGCGCTCCGCATCCTGCAGCGCCTCCGGTCCATGGAGAAGGCCGCGGACATGGCGACCGTCGCGGGCCTGCCGCTCGAGGAGGGTCTCAACGGTCGAACGTCCCTGTTCATCGACGCGATGTTGATCCCCCGCGCGGATCGGCAGCAGGTCGGTGTTCCGATGAATCACCGCGCCGGGCGCGAGAACCCGATCGAGGGCGGCTACGTCCACGCGATCCGTCCGGGGATCTACCACTGGGTCGTCGTGCTCGACTTCAAGTCGATGTATCCCTCGATCATCATCGACCGGAACCTCTGCTTCACCACCCTCTCTCCCGAGGGGAGCACGGTCGCCCCGTCCGGGGCCCGATTCCTCGCGACGTCGATCCGCCGCGGCCTGATCCCCGAGATCCTGGCCGACCTGCTGACGGACCGCGACCGGTTCCGGTCCGCCGGTCGCACGGCCACTTCCCCCGAGATCGCGACGTACTACGACGGACTGCAGAACGCCGTGAAGATCCTGATGAATTCGTTCTACGGGGTCCTCGCCTCCAGCTTCTATCGCTTCACCAACAAGGACATCGGCGCGGCCATCACCGCGTTCGCGCGCGAGGCGATCACCTCGATCATCAAGGACCTCGAGAAGGACGGACACGAGGTCGTGTACTCCGACACGGACTCGGTCTTCGTGCGCTCTCCGACGCCCTCTCTCGAGGGGGCCCGTGAATTCGGAGAGGGGATCGCCCGCCGGTTCACCCGCGAAGGGGTCACCTTCGAGTTCCAGTCGGTCTACGAGGCGTTCTTCTCCCACGGCGCGAAGAAGCGGTACGTGGGGCAGAGCGCCTGGCCCAAGGCCGAGCTGGTCGTCCGGGGGTACGAGACCCGGCGGACGGACGCCTTCGACTACCAGTCGGAGGCGCTCATGGAGGTCTTCGGGCTCGTGCTCAAGGGCGATACCGACGGGGCGATCCGACGCTCTCGTGAGCTCGTGCAGGCGGTCCGGGAGCGGAAGGTCCCCGTCGAGCGACTGGTCATCGCCCGGACCGTCCGAGCCGAGCAGGAATACAACGAATCGACCCGGGATGCGCTGCCGTTCCTCCGGGTCTTCCGAAAGCTCCGGGAAGAGGGATACGACGTCATTCCCGGTATGCGGGTCGCCTGGATCGTGACCAACTCTCGTCAGAGCCCGCAGGAGGTCGAGCCGTGGGTCGAAGGACGTGCGTTCACGGCCGAGGCGGACTGGGAGTATTACGCCGACCGGGTCGCCCAAACCCTGGCCCGGGTGACGGAGGTGTTCGACTGGGATGCCGCGTCGCTGCTTCGGGGGAGCCACCAGCAGCGGCTCGGCGCGAACGAACTTCCGACCTCCACCGAATCTCCCGCGACACCGGCCTCGCTCGACACGCCGCTCGCGGACGTGGGTAAGCGGCCCCGCCGCAAGACGACCCAACGGAGTCTGGCGGACCACGGCTGAAGAGCCCCGCTCACGGCGGGGAGGGGGGCGTTGGGCTCGGGACGGGCGGCGCCGACTCACCGCGCAGGGTCAGGAGGGCCCCGACCACCGCGATCGGGATCCCCAAGGCCGCGAGGATCGGCAGACCCAGCCGGAGGACGAATGCGCTCAAGAGCAGCGTGAAGACCGGGATAGCGGTCATCAACATCGGGGGGATCACGATACCCGCCTCCTCGATCGCCCGGAAGTACAGCCAGGGTGCGAGGAAGAACGAAGTGGCACCGGTCACCACGAGGAGGCCAAAGGCCAGCGGGTCGACCGTGAGGAGCGAAGCGAATCCTCCGGGAAGAAGGGGTGACACGATCACGCTGAGGAACGCCGCGGCGACCATCGATTGCCCGACGACCGCCGTGGACGGAGTACGCTCGTTCTCGTACGCCGAGAGCAGGAAGTAGATCGCGACCATGAAGGGGACCGCCGCGACCGCGATCCACGCGGCTCCGATGACGGGGGCGAGCGTCTGACCGCCGGCGATCGTAAGGGTGCCCCCGATCAGCGAGAGCACGAGACCCAGCGCGAACCACCTCGTGCCGATGTTCCCCCGGTGACTGGACCAGAACACGACCACGAGGACCGGGGTCAGCACGACGTCTCCGATCAGGGAGAGCAGGGAGGTGTCGACCGGTCCGGCGAGGTAGGTCGACGCGAGCACGGAGAGTTGCATCCCGATCAGGAACGCGACCCGGAGCCACGCCGTGGTCTGGCCCCAGAGGCGGGCAAAGGGGCGTCCGAAACCTCGGGCGACCGCGTAGATCGCGTAGGCGAGCCCGCCGAACACGAACGGGTAGACGATGGTCGCGGAGGGACTCGCCCCCGACCGGGCGCCCAGGACGAACGGGTAGTACAGCGCCCACATCAACGACGCTGCGAGGCAGAGCGCGACGGCGCGTTCCCGAACCCCCCACGTGAACGTCACGGCGGTGCCAAGTACCGGAGGAGTAAGGATTTGCGTCGAGACCCGCCCCACCCAGGCGGGCTCAGCCGTACCCTTCGTACCGCAGACCGAGGGCGGGCACTGCGACCCCGGTGCCTCGCGCCACGCGCCCGATCTCCCGGACTCCGCGTGCCCCCGATCGGGCGAGGCGACTTAAGATCGGAGCGACCCGATCCGACCGCGCGACCACGACGAACCCGACCCCCATGTTGAACGTCTGGAACATCTCCTCGTCCGAGATCCGGCCGAGCTGCTGCAGCCAGCCGAAGAGAGGCGGGGGGGCGGGCCACCGGTCGAACACGAAGGCAACCTTGGGGTGGAGGCGAACGAGGTTCCGCACGCCGCCACCGGAAATGTGGGCGAGCCCGTGGACGCCCGGATCGTCGGCGATCGCGTCGACCGCACGCGTGTAGATCCGGGTCGGGTGGAGCAGTTCGCGACCGATCGGACCCCGACCTCCGGGTCGGGGCCGTCCCAGGTTCACCGAACCCTTCCGAAGGAGTCGGCGAACGAGGGTGAACCCGTTCGCATGGAGACCGTTCGAGGGAATCCCCAGCAGCACATCCCCCGGTCGGATCCGGGTTCCGGTGATGGGAACCCGTCGTCCCGGGAAGAACCCGAACGCCGTCCCGCCCAAGTCCATCCCGTGGACGATCTCGGGCACGACCGCGGTCTCGCCTCCGAGGAGTGCGCACTCGGCGGCGCGCAGGCCACGACCGAGGCCCCGGCCAATCGCCCGGAACTCGGCCCGACGGAGGCGTCCGCACAGGATCACGTCGACGAGGCCGGCCGTCCGGGCCCCGACCGCGGCGAGGTCGTTCACGTTGACCCCGACGATATCCTCGCCGACCTCCTCCCAGCGGCCGACCTCCTCGGCCAGCAGAACCTTCGTTCCGACCGTGTCCGTCGTGACGGCGATGGTCTCCCGGCCGATGCGGATCATCCCGGCGTAATGCCCCGGAACGTCCACGGGCCGACCGTGGGTGGGCGGGGGAGCGTACCGCGCCGCCCGGAGGAGTTCGTACAGCGCGGAAGAGACCTCGGACCGGTTGACCCCGCTGCGGGCGTAGGTCCAGCCAGCGGTGCGCGCCGTCGGTTTCTCCCCCGTAGGGGGAACGGGCCGGGCAGAAATACGCTTGGGGAGGTCGAACGGCGTCTTCTAAAGACCGGACCGCGTCCCCCCATCGATGCCTTCCAAGATCCGGCGGCGGCCGGACAGCGAGCGACGCCGTCGGGAGGCCCCCGCTCTGGTCCTGGCGGGCCGGGCCTTCGTGTCCGGCAAGCTCCAATCGATCGAGATCGCCATCTCCGAGGACGGGTGGATCCAGACCGTAGGGAAGGTGGTCAAGGGACGTCGTCGCCACGATGTCGGGGATGCGGTCATCCTGCCGGCCGCGACCGACCTCCACGTGCATTTCCGCGAACCCGGCGGGGACCCGAGAGTGGAGACTCTCGCCACCGGGACCGTGCAAGCCGCTCTCGGAGGGGTCGCGCTCGTCGGGGAGATGCCCAACACCACCCCTCCCATCACCAACTTGGAGACCCTCCGGGACAAGGAGGCCCGGGTCCGAGGACACGCCGCGACCGACGTCCTCTTGTACGCCACCCCGGGCGACCCCCGGGCCCTGCCGGCCCTGGCGACCCAGGCGGGCGCCTTCAAGGTCTACCTGAGTCCCACGACGGGCGTTCCGGAACCACCCGACCCAAGGAACCTTCCCGAACTCCTCGCGCGGCTCGCGACGCTCGGGCTACCGGTCAGCGTCCATGCCGAGGATGCCCGGCACTTCCTGGGATCCGCGGCGCCCACCGATCCCGTCTCGTGGAACGCCCACCGCCCGCCGACCTCCGAGAGGGCGGCGCTCGACCGCCTCCTGCCCGGTCCCACCTCGCTCCGACTTCACGTGGCCCACGTTACCACGCCGGCGGCCGCCGAGCGGCTCCGCACCGCCGGGGTCTCCTTCGAGGTGACCCCGCAGCACCTGCTCCTGAACGACCAGACGGGACGGGATGCCTTCACGAAGGTGAACCCACCCCTGCGGAGCGAGGCGGATCGCCGGGACCTGTGGGTCGCCTTCACCCGCGGGGAGGTTCCGGTCCTCGCGAGCGACCACGCCCCCCACTCCCTCGAGGAGAAGGAGCGGCCCTTCCCCTTGGCTCCCAGCGGGATGCCGGGGGTCGAAACGATGCTTCCCCTCTTGCTGGCGAAGGTCCGGGCGAACGAAGTTCCTCTGTCCGTCCTGGTCGCCGCGGCGTGCGACCGTCCCGCGCGATGGATGGGCCAACCGCACGGCCGGATCGCTCCCGGTCACCGCGCCCACTTCATGGTCGTGGATTTCCGCAAGCGGACCGCCCTCGATGCCGACCACCTCCACGCGCCCTCCGGTTGGACTGCGTTCGGGGGATGGGAGGCGATCTTCCCCCGGGAGGTCTACCTGCGCGGCGAGCGGGTCGTGGCCGACGGGGAGTACGAGGGAAAGCCGACCGGCCAGATCGTCCGGCCGGAATTCGCTCCCGTCGCCGAACCTCCCCCGTAGGCCGTCGATGGGCCCCTCAGGGCCGGTCGGGCGGAGGGAGCGGCGGAGCGGGAAGGTCGGCGGCCGGTGCCGTGGCCGTGGGTGAGGTCCGCTCCGAGGGCGGCGCGACCTCACGACCTCGCCGGACCAAGAGGACGAGGAAGTAGACCACGCCCACCACGAGCAGCGCCACGAGGACGTAGTCCAGGATCGAGAAGTCCTGCTCGATCTGGTTCCAGTGGGATCCGAGGAGCATTCCGCCGTAGATCAGGCCGAGCGTGAAGGGGATAGTACCGACGAGCGTGAAGACCCCGAAACGGACCGGCTCCATCCGAGCGCTGCCCGCCGGGTAGCTGATGTAGCTCCGGACGACCGGGACCATCCGACAGAGGAGCACGGTCGCTTCCCCGTGCCGCGCGAACCACCCGTCGACCCGGGCGAGGTGACGCTCCTCCAGCCGGAACGGGCCGATGCCCATCCCCGTGATCCGGTCGCGCCACCACCACCCGACCGCGAACGCCGCGTACGAACCGATCAGGCCGCCGGCGAGCGCCAGGGCGATGGCGGGGAGGAGCGGGAAGACCCCGGTGACGATGAGAAATCCGGTGAACGGGAGGATGATCTCGCTCGGGACCGGTGGGATCCCGAAGCTTTCCACGATCATCAGAGCGAGGAGGCCCGGGAGCCCGATGGTGGTGAGGATGAAGATGATGGAATTCGCGATCGAGCCGACCAGGGTGAACGTCACGGGGGATCCGCCCGGCTACGATCCGGGGGGAGGAGGGTCGGTCGGAGCGGAGTAGAGGAGACGAAAGGGGGCGGTCAGGTGGGCGTTGGTCCGGGCCGGGATCCCCTCGAACTCGAGGGGGGTCTGGCATCCCCCGCACGAGACGACGGGCCGGGTCCGTCCGAGCGCAATCGAAAGGGCGATCCCGACCTCGATCTCGGTCGGTCGTGAGGGCGCGTGGGCGACGGCCCGGTGGAGCTCCTCCAAGAGCCGGTTCTCATCGGACACGGGACCGGGCGCCAACGCCATCGCCTTCGAAATCGCCGAGGGGGGATTTAACAGAAGCCGGTCGAGTTACCCCGACTACTTCTCGGTGGTCTCGTCCGCGCCTTCGGCGCCCGAGGAGCTGTTCGTGCCGGACTTGGGGGCTTTCTTCAGGATCTCCCCACTGATCTTGTCCAGCTCGGCCATCAACGAGTCGATGTCGGGCTCCTCCTCACCGGCAGCGGCTCCGGCCGCGGCTCCCGCGGCGGCTCCGCCGGCGACGGCGGGCAGTACGGCTCCGACGTCCTCCGAGGTCTCTAGGTAGGCCGGTGCTTCGCCCGCGGTCCCCGACGGTCCGGAGGGGGCGGAGGGGGCGGAGGGGGCAGAGGTGCCTGCGGCTGCGGCGCCGGTCGAGGCTCCGGCCGGCGGCTCCCAGGCGGTCGGTCCCTGGTCCCCGCCGGAAGGGGGCCGGCGGCGGCCGAAGGCAAGGTAGGCGGCGAGGAGGCCGATGATGATGATCGCGATGACGCCGACGATCCACCAGGGGAAGGGAGAGCTGGTGCCGGAAGAGCAGGTCGAGTACTGGCAGCTCGTTTGGGCGGGCACGGCGCCGATGTTGGGGGAGAGGGCGGCAGCGACCAGCGTCGCGAGCATCGCGACACCCAGCCCGAGAGGAACTACCCGTTGGCCCCAGAATGACGTCGGCATGAAGTAGCCCAGATGCCAGGCTACCGTTTCCATGCGGGACATCCTATGTAAAGTTGACTGGGGGCTTTAGGTCGGATAACCCGCCTCGGCCCGCTACCCAGCGGAGCCGGCCGAGACATTTTGAGGTACCGCGCCGCTCGCTGGTCGAATGGCGATTCCCTACCTCGAGGTGTTTCTCATCCTTTTGGGGGTGTACCTCGTCTACTCGGTCTGGGCTCGGCTCGACCCGCGGTATCCGATCGCGGCCGCCCTCGCTCTCCTGGTCGTCACCGCGATCGTGGACGCCGCGAACGCGGTCGCGACCGCCAACCTCCTCGCGGAGTACGTGTTCTGCCTCCTGGGAGGGGGTGTCGTGCTCCTCCTGGTGGACCATGTGCGTCCAGGGCACACAGTCCCAGGTCCGGAATCGGATTCAGGGGGGTCCTTGGGGTCCAAGGGCCCATCGGCCGAGCCGCCGGACGAACGGGATCCGTCGACCGAGCAGCTCCTCGACCACGTGCAGGAACATCTGGTCCCCCCGGTCGATGCTGCGCGTGAGCACGACCGCCCCGACGAAGGCGAACGCGACGGCGAGACCCAGGACGGGGAGGGCCCAGGAGTGGAGCGCGGGGTGGAGGAGCGCGAAGGCGATGCCGAGCGGGATGCCGGTCGCGAGGAGCGGCACGGTCATGTGGGCGCGGAAGGGGTGGACCCCGTTGAGGACCGCGAGCTCGCCGACCGATAGACCGGTGAAGATCACGGTCGCGACGGCCCAGGCCGTGGCCGCTCCGACCCCTCCGTAAAGGGGAACGAGCCAGAACGAGAGCCCGACGTCCGCCACCGCCGCGGCGAGGGAATTGTACGCCACGAGCCGGGTCTGGCCGAAGGCCACCTGGGCCGAAGCGCCCGGTCCCAGGATCGTCGACACGAATGCGCCCAGGACGGTGATCTGGAGGGGGGCGATGACCGCCGTGTACCGGCTGCCGTAGACGAGGCCCAGGGAGCCGCTCGGCTCGAAGAAGAACACGACGAACAAGGGCAGGGAGAACAGGAGCATCCACTTGGTCACGGTCGTGTAGGTCACTCGGATCGAGCTCGTGTCCCCGGCCCGGTAGAACCGGGTGGTCACGGGCAGGAAGATGTAGGCCACAGCCCCGATCCCGATCGGGAGCAGGCGGGCGAGCGTGAGCGGGGCGGTGTACGTCCCGACGGAGGACGGGGTGAAGACCCCGAGGATCAACGTGTCGCCGTTCCCGGTCACGCTGGCCAGGATGCCGGCGGCGAAGAGCGGGACCGCAAAGTAGACGAGGCGCCGAAACGCCGGCGGGTCCCGGGGTCCGGCCGGCAGGCGGCGCGGGAGTCGGGCGAGGCCGTAGACCGTGACCAGCCCGAGGGTGACGACGGTCGCGGCGGCGTAGGCGAGGAGGGCGCTCTCGTAGCCGAGCGTCCCGCTCGGGAGCGCGAACCCGTGCGTGAACAGGACGAAGCCGAGGAAGGCGACGAACAGGAGCGGGTTGACGATCTGGAGGAACAGGGCGTTCGGGGTCACATCCTCGTACCCCTGGAAGATGGAGGCGACGACGTTCGCGACGATCGACGCGCCGACCGCGATCGAGAAGAACCGCAGCGCGAGACCGATGTCCGGCTCACCGAGCCGGTTCCCTACCGCGGGCCCGACGACCCACAGGATGACGGTGACGCTCGCCCCGCAGATCGCGGCCACGATGAGGCTTCCCCGGACCATGGCGCGGCGTTCGTCGTCCGTGTTGGCGAACGGGAGGCTTCGCGCGAGCGCGTTGGGAAGGCCGAGCGTGCCAAAGGCCGCCAGGAACCCCGCGAGGGTCAGACTCCAGGAGAACGCGCTCCATTCTTCGGGGCTGATGCTCTGGACGACGATGACCCGGGCGACGAAGGTGAGGAGGACGAAGAGCAACGTGGCGGTGAGCAGGAAGAGGGTGCCTCGAGTGACGCTCGAGAGTCCCTCCCGGACCCGGACCGAGGAGGAGTCCACTGCGTTCGCCCAGACGTTCGGGGCGGCTTCGCACGGTAAATACTCACCGTTCGGGGTGCACCGTCTTGTAGGAGGAGACAGGTCGATGTCCTGTGGCGGTACCGGGCCCCTCCGGCGGTCTCCTGCTCGTCGGCCTGCTCCTGTTCGGGGTGCTGGCCACGGTGGTGGGGGAGGGAGTCCGCCTGCTCGTGGTCCGCCGGGTGGACGCGTGGCGGGACCTCGAGGCTCTCGAACGGCTCCTCCTCGACTTCTTCCTCGGGGGGGCCGCCTTCTACCTAGTCGCCGCCGTCCCCTTCGGTCTTTTCGTGGAACAGCTCCTCCTGGCCCTCTTCCTCATCGCGGTGGTTGGGATCGTCCTCCACCGGGTCCGGCGCCGGCGGACCGACCGGGGATCGCTCGCCTCGGCGGTCCGACCCCTCCTACGACCGACGGCCCTTCTCACCCTGCTCGCGTCGCTCGGAGTACTGGTGTTCGAAGTGGTCCTCGCGACCCCGGCCGGCACCGGGAACACGTTCGACTCGAGTCTCCTCACGCTCTACACCGCCCGACTGCTCGACGCCCACCAGTTGGCGCTCTCGTTCCAGCCCTACGCGTCGACCGGGATCCTCTATCCCCAGGGCACGACGGCGTGGATGGGCGCCGCACAGGTCTTCCTCGGGCTCCCGGTCGCGCGAACCAGCCTGCTCGTCACCCCGCTCTTCTTCGCGCTCGCGCCGATCGGCGGCTACGTCTTCGGGCGCCGCTGGTTCGGGACCGACCGGGCGGGTCTCGCGGTCGCCCTCATGCTGGCGCTCGTCACCAGCTGGACCCGGGTGCTGGTCGGCGGGAGCAACGACTTCGTCACCGCGTTCCCCCTCGTCCTGCTCGTGGCGGGCGAGGCCTCGACGTGGCTCCGCCACGTCCCGTCGTGGCCGGACGCGCTCGCGTTCGGAGGGCTGGTCGGGTACTCGGCAGCGCTCAACCCGGTCGGTGCCGAGTGGCTCCTCCCGGCCCTCCTGCTCACCGGATTCCTATCGGCGCCCCGGTTTGCGGGGTCTCCCGGACGCTGGTTGCTTCGGTGGGCCGCAGGCCTCGCGGTTGCGGTCGCCGTGCTCACCCCGACCTGGTACGTCCTCGCGGGAGGCGAAGGTAGCTGGAGGCTGGCCCGAGGGGTCGGCGTCACGACGTCCGGTGCGGGTCCCGGGATCTCGTCGGCCCAGATCGTGGGCCTAGTCGATCCGTATCTCTTCCGACCGACCGATGTTTGGCTCTCCCCGGTCCCCGCGCTGCGACTCGAACTCGCGATCCTCCTGACGGTCGGGCTCGCGCTGCTGGTCCTGGCGGGACGCACTCCCCTTGCCCGCTTCACCTCCGGATTCCGGACCTTCCTCCTCTCCGCGCTCATGGTCCTGTTCGGCCTCCTGGGCATCGAAATGGCAGCCTCCGTCGGCTTCGGGCCCGCGGTGGCCCTCAGCAACCTCACCAGCGCGGCCGAACTGTCCATCTGGCTGTTCACGCTTTACGGGCTCGTCGCGACCCTTCCCCTGATCCTCGCCCTGGAATGGTTCGCGATCCGGGTCCCGACCCCGGTCCTCTCGACACCGGCCGCTCCCCCAGCGAGGACGACGTGGAGACCGGCTCCACGACGACCTTGGGCCGCGGCGCTGGGCCCGCTCGCGCTCGTGCTCGTGATCGTGCTGCCCGGCGTGGCCTTCACGCCGACCCAGCTACCGGGGCCGCTCACGACCCTGTACTCGGATTTCGGCAACGTCACCGAGGCCGACTTCGCGCTTCTTGCGTACATGGGCTCCCACCTGCCGGCGGGGGCCCGCCTCCTCGTCGCCCCCGGGAGCGCCGCCGAATTCGTACCGGCGTACGACGCGAACGTGGTGTTGCTCTACCCGATGGTCCCCGGTTGGGGGGAGGCGAACGCCTCGTACGCCCTCGTCGTCCGTGAGCTCACCAACGGGACGCTCAACGAGAGCGGTCTCTCCGCCTTGGAGATCCTACGGGTGGGGTTCGTGGCCGTGACCGGCGCCAGCACGACCCTCTGGCCCCCGTTCGCGCCGGGACCGTTCCTCAACAACTCGTACGCCTTCCCCGAGCTGTTCCACGAGGGCGATGCCTACCTGTTCCAAAACGGCCAGCTGCACGTACTGCCGCCCTAGACGAACTCGTCCAGGAGCGCGTCCTGGCCCTTGAGACCGGATTTCTGGAGCGCGAGCGGGCCGGCGGAGAGGACCTCCTCGAGGTCCTCGTAGGTCGGGCGCTCGGTCCGGTAGAAGAGGCCGATCGGGATCTTGTCGCCCCACTCGAGCGAGCGGGCGAACGCCGCCACGATGTCGCCGGGGTCGTGGCCGGCGCTCTCGAGCTTGTAGACGCGCTGGCGGAAGAAGTCGAACGTGTTGAGCTTGTTGTAGGTGACGCACGGGCTGAAGACGTCGACGAACGAGAACCCGTGATGCTGGATGCCGCCCGCGACCAGGTCCGCGAGCTGCTTCACGTCGCCCGAGAAGCCGCGCGAGACGTACGTCGCCCCGCTCGCCAGCGCGAGGGAGATGGGGTCGATCGGGTGCTCGATGACCCCGTTCGGGGTCGATTTCGTCTTCTGTCCGATCGTGGAGGTGGGGCTCGCCTGGCCGGTCGTCAGGCCGTAGATCTGGTTGTCCATCGTGACGTACGTCATGTCGACGTTCCGTCGCATCGTGTGGATGAAGTGCCCGACGCCGATCCCGAAGCCGTCCCCGTCCCCGCCGGTGCCGATGACCGTGAGGCCGTGGTTCGCCCATCGGATCCCCTCCGCGACGGGGAGGGACCGGCCGTGGATCGCATGGAACCCGTACGAGTTCAGGAAGTGCGGAAGGTTGGAGGAGCAGCCGATCCCCGAGATGATGACCACGTTGTGGCTCGGGATCTGCAGCTTCTTCAAGGCCATCTCGACGGCCGCAACGACCCCGAAGTCCCCGCACCCCGGGCACCAGGTGGGCTTCGTGTCCGACTTCCCGATCAGGGGGAGGGGCGGGCCGGTCGGCGTGATGGCCGGCTTCGCGCTAGTTTGCGCCATGGTTCAGTACCTCCAGGGCCCGGGCGACGAGCTCGTGCGGATAGAACGGCTCGCCGTCGTACTTGAAGAACCGCTCCGGGAAGACGACCCCGGCCTCGGCGCGCAGTAATCGCCCGAGCTGGCCGGTGAAGTTTGCCTCCACGAGCAGCGTGCGGTGCGTCTTCGCGATCGTATCGTGGATTCCCTTTCCGTTGAGCGGGAAGACGGTCGGGAAGAAGAGGAGGTTGGTGGCCCGTCCCTGGGCGGCGAGCACGACCATGGCGTCCCGGATGGCGCCGACGGTCGAGCCCCAGGCGACGAACGTCAGTGGAGCATCGGCGGGTCCTTCCCAGACCGGCGGGAGGGACTGGGCAAGGATCCCGTCCAGCTTGTGCATCCGCTTGTCCATCATCCGCGTGCGCTCCGCGACCCAGACCGGAATGCCGCTGTGCACGTCCGAGACGAGGTGCCCCTTCTCGTCGTGCTCGTCGGACCCCGCGATGAACTGGAGCCCGGGTTGACCTGGAAGGGCCCGGGGGGAAACGCCGCTCGGCGTGTACTGGTAGCGCTTGTACTCATGCGCGTTCGGCGTGACGGTGAACAGGCTCGCGGGATCGACGGTGAAGGGGAGCTCGTCCCGGTCGACCGTCATGTGGTTCTCCGAGAGGTGGAGGTCGCTCGCGACCAGGACGGGCGTCTGCCAGGTCTCCGCCAGGTCGAACGCCCGGATCATGTGATGGAAGGCTTCCGCCGGGTTCGAGGGGGCGAGGATCGCCCGCGGGAACTCCCCCTGGCCCGCTCCCAGCATCATGTTGAGGTCGCCCTGCTCGGTCTTGGTCGGCAGTCCCGTGGAGGGACCGGCGCGCTGCGATTCGACGACGACGACGGGGGTCTCCGTCATCCCGGCCATGCCGAGCGCCTCGACCATGAGGGCGAACCCGCCGCCGCTCGTCGCGGTCATGGCCCGTACGCCTCCAAACGAGGCGCCGATCGCCATGTTGATCGCGGCGAGCTCGTCCTCCGCCTGCTTCACGACGATCCCGAGGGCCCGCGAGTGGTCCGCCATCCAGTGCATGATGGACGAGGCAGGGGTCATGGGGTACTGCGCGAGGAACTTGCAGCCGGCGGCGGCCGCGCCGAGCGCGATCGCCTGGTTGCCGGTCATGAGGAGCTTCGGGGCCCCGGCCTTCTTCACGGCGGACGGGTGGACGCTGGCGTGGGCCTCCGCGTACTTGAACGCGTCCGCGCTCGCACCCAGGTTCCAGTCGACGACGTCGCCCTTCTTCCGTCCGAACGAATCGCTGAGGACCTGATGGAGGAGGTCGAGAGGGATCCCGGCGAGGAACGCCATGGCCCCGACACCGCCCGCGTTCTGGAGGATCGACTGGCTCGTGTACTTCCGTGCGATCTCGAGCGTCGGGACGGGGAGCGGGGTCACGCCCGCGGGGAGCTCGCTCGCACTGACCGCGAACTTCTCGGGGTCGAACACGACATAGCCACCGTTCCGAAGGCCGGGCGCGTGAACGTCGACGGTCTGGCGGTCGAGCGCGTAGAGGATGTCGAGGCCGTCGCCCTGCGAGTACGGGCGCTGGGTGGAGGTCCGGGCGTGGTAGTAGACATGCCCGCCCCGGATCACGGATTGGTAGGCGTTGAGACCGAAGACGTGGAGACCGAGCCGGGAGAAGCTCCGGGCGATCGTCTCGCCGACGGAGGCGATCCCGTCTCCCGCCTGTCCGCCCACGCGGACGCCGATCTCCGTCATCGGTCCTTTCGAGAGAGCGTGCGTATTAATCGGTTTGCCGGCTGGGGTAACGGAGGAGCGGTCTGATGGACGTACACCGACCTCCGGCATCGGCGACCGTGCGGGTCCGCCTCTTCGCGACGGCGCGTACGGCGGTGGGCACGTCCCGCCTCGATTGGCCCGTTCCCCCCGAAGGGATCGCGGCGCGCGACCTCGTACGGGCCTTAGGCCAGGAGTACCCGGCCCTACGTCGCCTCCTCGACGCATGCCGGTTCTTCCTCGACGGAGAACCCCTCTCCGGGATGGGCGAGCGGGTCCGGCCCGGGCACGAATTCACGATCCATCCACCGTACGGAGGTGGGTAGAACGTCGGTCCGCCTCACGACCCGCCCACTTCCGCTCTCGACCGCGTTGCGCGAGCTCGACGCACCGCACCTGGGCGGCGTCGCGGTATTCGTGGGCCGGGTCCGGCCGGACCGAACGAAGGAGGGTCCGGTCGTCGCGCTGGTCTACGAAGCGGACCGGGGGCCGGCGCTCCGGGCCCTCGCCCGGCTCGAACGGGAGGCGCGCCGCCGCTTCGGGGCGGGCCGCACCGTGGCGTGGCACCGGGTGGGACGGGTCCGGGTCGGGGAGGCGGCGGTCCTGGTCGGGGCTGCGTGCGGCCACCGGGCCCAAGCGTTCGCGGCGACCCAGTTCCTGATCGACGAACTCAAGCGGACGGTACCGGTATGGAAGGAGGCCCGAGCACGACCCGCGCGTCGACCGCCACGACGCCCTTCCCGACGGCCCGCACGATCAACGGGTTGATGTCGAGCTCCGTGACCTCGGGAAGGTCGATGGCCAGTTGCGAGAGGCGTTCGATCGCCTCTTCGAGCGCCGCCAGGTCGCTCGGAGCCTCGCCGCGGACCCCCCGAAGGATCGGGAAGGCCTTCACCGACTCGATCATGTGCCGGGCAGAGAGCGGTCGCACCGGGGCGAGCCGGAAGGTGACGTCCCGGAGCACCTCGACGTAGATCCCGCCCAGGCCGAACACGACGATCGGTCCGAAGCCGGAATCCCGCTGGAGTCCCAGGAGGACCTCCCGGCCGCCCTGGATCTCGGCTTGCACTTCGAACCCCTCGATACGGGCCCCGGGGGCGCGCGCCTTCAGGCTCTCGCCCATGTGATGGAAGGCTTCCCGCATGCCCGCCGCATCCTCGATGTTCAGGGCGACGCCGCCGACATCCGTCTTGTGCGAGATGTCCGGCGAGGCGACCTTGAGGACGACGGGGTATCCCACCTCGTCCGCGGCGGCCACCGCCTCCGTCTCGGTCCGGACGCGTCGGACGGTGGCGAACTCGAAACCGTACGCGTTGAGCAGTTTCCGGGCCGCGTACTCGGGGAGGACCGAAAGTCCCGCCCGGCGGGCCTCTGCGAGAGCGGCCCTCGCCGCGTCCCGGTCCACCTTGAACTCGCGCACCGGCACGCGGGGTCGGCCCAGCCAAGCACCGTACCGGGCGAGCGCCCCGAGCCCCTGGACCGCCTCCTCCGGGAACGTGAAGGCCGGGATCCCGTGCCGCTCCAGGAACCGGACCGAATCGGAGAGGTCGGAGAGGCCGAACAGGCACGCCGTCACGCCCTTCGAGTTCCCCTGGCGCCCCTGGTAGACGGAGGCCGCGACCGCTTCCGCGGTCATGGTACCCGTCGGCGTCATGATGACGAGCGCCCCGTCCACGTGCTCGGATGCAAGGATGTACTGCAGGACCGCCTGGAACTGGGGGGGACCGGCGTCCGCGGTCATATCGACCGGGTTCGTCAGCGCGGCGGACGGCGAGAGGAGGCCCCCGAGATGGGTGCGTTCCGCGTCGGTGAACGGCGAGACGTCCAGGCCGTTCCGCGCCGCGGCGTCGGCCGCCACGATCCCGGGGCCTCCCGAGTTCGTCAGGATGGCCAGTCGCGGTCCGTCGAGCCGTAGTCCTGCGGAAAAGACCTTCGCGGTCCGGAAGAGGTCACCGATCGTCTCGGCTCGGATGACGCCGGATTGTTCGAACAGGGCATCGTACAACTGGTCGCGCCCGGACTGGGCGAGCGAACCGGTGTGGCTTCGGGCGGCCCGTTCCCCGGCCGGCGTGCGCCCGCTCTTGATGACGAGCACCGGCTTCTTCTCGGTGACCTTACGCGCCGTCTCGAGGAACTTCCGGCCTTCGGCCAGGCTCTCGACGTAGAGCAGGATCACCTTCGTCGCTTCGTCCTCGCCGAGCGAATGGAGCAGATCGTTCTCGTCCACGCCGGCCCGGTTCCCCACCGAGACGAATCGGGAGAACCCGATCCGTTCGGCGATGCCGTAGGCCAGGATCCCGGCGCACAGGGCGCCGCTCTGGGAAACGAAGGCGATGTTCCCCCGGGGCGGAAGGGACTCGCTGAAGGTCGAGTTCAGGCTGATCGCGGGGTCCGTGTTGAGCACGCCGAAGCAGTTCGGCCCGACCAGGCTCATCCGGTAGCGGGCGGCGATCTGGATGAGTTCGTCCTCGCGCGCGATGCCGGCGCCTCCGAGCTCGCGGAATCCCGACGAGATCACGATGACGCCCTGGGTTCCGGCCTTTCCGAGCTCCGTGATCACCCCCGCGACCAGCGGGGCGGGCACGATCACGACCCCGAGTTCCGGGACCTCGGGAAGGGACGCCACGTCCTTGTAGCAATGCACGCCCGAGACGCTCGGCCACGACGGGTTCACCGGGTAGGCGACCCCCTTGAATCCGGCCTGGAGAATGTTCCGGAACAGCGTGGTGCCGACCGTCCCGGGACGGTTCGAGGCCCCGATCACGGCCACGGAGCGGGGAAGGAAGAGCTCCTCCAGCTCGACCGAACGACCGACCGTCATCCCGCGTTTTCCTCCGGCGGCGAGCCACCCGGTCCGCCCCCATAATATAGACCCCCCCGCGTGCGCCACCATGTCGCCCGACCCCCCGGTCCCGGAATCCCGGCCGGTCTCCTCACCCCCCCAGTCACCCCCCCGACGGGGTCCGCCCGGAAGCGTCCTCCAACGCATGGAGAAGGGCGGGATCCGCCACGTCATCGCCGTCGGAAGCGGAAAGGGCGGGGTCGGCAAGTCCTCCGTTACGGCCCTCCTCGCGGCCGAGCTCGTTCGAGGAGGCCACACGGTCGGGATCCTGGACGCGGACATCACCGGCCCGTCGATCCCGAAGCTGTTGGGGATGCCGGGACCGCTCGTCGACCGGGGGGAAGGGATCGAGCCCGCAGTCTCTCGGGGCGGGATCTCCGTCGTCTCCTCGCAATTCATGGTCGAGGACGAGAAGACCCCGGTCATCTGGCGGGGGCCCCTCGTGACCCGCCTCATCACCCAGTTCTACGGGAGCGTCCACTGGGGGAAGCTCGACTACCTCCTCCTGGACATGCCGCCGGGAACCAGCGATGTGCCGCTTACGGTGTTCCAGACGATCCCGATCGATGGGATGGTCTTCGTGCTCACTCCCCAGGACCTCGCGGCGCTGATCGTGAAGAAGGCGATGAACATGGCCCGCGAGCTCCACGTGCCGCTCCTCGGGATCGTGGAGAACATGTCGTGGATCGCCTGCCCGCACTGCCACGAGAAGATCGAGCTCTTCGGGCCCGGAACGGTCACCGGGATCGCCGAGGAGTACGGGATCCCCGTGCTGGGGCGACTTCCGGTCGTTCCCGCCTTGAGCGCGCTCGGGGACGCGGGCCGAATCGAGGAGCACGCCACCCCCGAGATCCGGGAACTGGGCGCGGCATTCGTACGCGCCCTGGGCGACCTCACGAAGGGGTCGGTCGAGGTCCTGTAACCTCGCGCAACTGGGCGAACGGGATCGACTCGACCGCGACCCCGCGTCGTCCGAGGGCGGCGGCGAGCCCGGGCAGGTGGGCGTCCCCGACGACGGCGGCGATCCGACCGTACCCCTGGACCCGCAGCATCGCCAAGCGGTCGGCCATGTGCTCGTTCCGCTCGTCGAGGAGGACCCGGGCCACGGTCGGGCTGGCCTGGCGGAGCGCGTTCGTGTACTCGTCGGGCGACGCCGCGTACCGGTCCACCTCGCGCTTGATCAGGCGGCTCGGGATGAGGAAGGCGACCAGCGCACCCACCAGGAGCTGGACCCGCTCCTTGAACGGCATCGTCTGAACGAGCCTAAGGACGGTCGCCCGGATCGGGTCGTCGATCAGGAACAACGGCAGCGACCGTTCCCGGGCGACCGTGGCGGCGACCTTCATCTCGGCGCCGGCCTCCCCGGCTCCGATCTCTTCGCCCAAGCGGCGTTGGAGGGCACCCCAGAGGCGGGTGACGAACGGGAGCCCGCTCGAGCTGCGGGGGGCCCCCGAGTTGGGTTCGAGCAGGGCGGCGGCCCGCTCTCGGTCGAGCTCGATGGCGACCCCGTCGAGGACGCGGCTCTCCAGGATCGCGCGGAGCGGACGCTCCAGGTCGACCACGTGCGCGGCCCCCAGGAGGAGGACCGGTGCTTCCGTCGTCCGAGCGTACACGGGAGAACGAGCGGGCACCGCGCTATCTCCCTTGGGGGCGGCCGACAACCCCCAAATAGCCCCGCCCGGTGGGCCGTTCCCATGCCGTGGACCATCTTCTCCATCCCGTCGGCGAAGCGGACCGAGCTCGACACGGTCCTGAAGGACGACCTCGTGTCGCGCCAGAGCCAGAAACTGCGCGACGCGGCGGCGATGGGGGGCCCGAGCGACCGGGTCTACGTCCTCATCGAGGGGTCCGCGGACGGCGTCCGCCGGGCCGTAGAGCTCCTCGCTCCGCTCGGAACCGTGCTGCCCCCGTCGGAGGGCGATGCGCTCCACCAGAGGTTCCGGGACGAGGAGGACGCGGCCTCGGCCGGGATGGGCCTCTTCTTCACGGAAGGCTAACGCTCATTCGTTCGACGGCGCGTGCGAGGGCTCGAGGTCCTCCCCGCCGGCGAAGACGCGCTGGCAGGATTGGTAGAACGCATCCATCCCGGTCCCTTCCTTGGCGGAGGTCGGGACCAGGGCCGCGAGCGGGCCCATGTTCTCGATCGCGCGGAAGAGTTCCGTCGAGAGCTGCACGTCGGGGGTCGGCACGTCCCGGGTGACCGCCTCGTAGAGCCGCTCGCGGTCCTCCGCCCAGCCGATGACCTCCTCGAGCTGGGGCGGGGAGAGCACGTCGGCCTTCCCGAGCACGTTCAGCATCGGGAGCCGAAAGCGGAACTCAACGGTCGCGCTCAACATCCGGAGCGACACGAACCCGCCCGGGTTCCGGGCGAGCGCCGGGTCGAAGAGGAAGGCGATGGTCGAGCGGTCCCCGCTCAGGGCTTCCACGATCGCCTTCGAGGCCTCCCGGAAGGCGAACAGCTCGATCTGGCCCGGCGTGTCGATGAGCACGTAGTCGGTCTTCAGCTCCTCGATCGCCTGCTTGATGTCGAAGATCTTGAGCGCGATCATGTCCGCGGCCGCGACCTGGGCACCGTTCGGCCCGAGCCCGTACTCGTCCTGGATGTCGGCGAGGCGGACCCACTCGCGGACGTCGACGTCCGGTTCGAAGTCGCTGTCCTCGAGCCCCGGGTCGAGGTTCACGACCGTCGCGTCGTGTCCCGCGGCGCGCATCCACTCCGCGAAGGCGCGGACCAGCGTCGTCTTCCCGGCACCGGCGGTGCCGGTGAAGTAGACCGTTCCCGGCTCCTCCATCTACTTCTTGCCCCCGACCACGCGGCGGCGGGCGAGCTCGGTCGCGAGGGTGCGGAGGAAGGTGGCCTTGGTCTCCTTGCCCTTATTTGTGACCTTGACCCGGCCGGCATACTGCGCGGCAGCGCGGGGGTAGTGCTTCGTGCTCTCTACCTCGCCCTTGTACCCCAGCCCCTGCACGGCGGCCAGGATCTCCTCTCCCGTCAGGTCGGGAAGCGCGAGGGCGGCGGGGATACGCCGTCCGTCGCTGCGCGAGGCCCCTCGCCCGAGGTAGGCCGGGTAGATGTAGAAATGGTCGGGCATCGGCCCGATCCCCCGTTCACGCCGCGGGGGCGGAGACGCGGACCCAGTTCAGGACGCCGTCCTGGCCGGGTCGCGAGCGGACGCGTACGAGGCCGAGCTCGGTCTCGAGGATGGCGCCCTTCGTGATGATGTTCCGCTGGACGTAGTTCGGGTTCGCGGGGTTCTCCCGCACGGTGATGACCTTGACCGCCTTGGTCGTCTTCGTCGACGGGTCGAAGACGTTGATGGTGTTCGTGGTGAGGATCCGCATCTTGCGGTTGCCGCCCCGCACCCGGTACTTCTTCACGGTCCCAGGGCCAGTGCCGGTGTTCACGGTCGCCGACTGGAGCTCGCGCGCGATCTCGAAGCGACGCTTCTTGCGGATCGGTCGGAGTCGGCCGCCCGTGCGCTTGCGCCGGGAGCGACCTTGCCAGATTCCTATGGTTCCTCGAGAGGGGTGCGGTCGGACCGGGGTTTGCTATAAGACGCTTCGCCCCGACGAAACCGGGTCCGAGCAGTAGCGGCGCCGCGAACGGGTCGACTCGGTCGGTGTGCGTCGTGGCGAGGTAGAGAGGATCGGCCGTCCCTCCGCGTTCTCGGGTCAATTCGAATCCACAAAGGGTTGACCGACGAGTAGTAGCATTGCCCGTTAATGCTCGCTCCGTTTCCCGAGCGACCCCCGTCCGTCTTCGGCGGGTGGGCGGGCCGAGTTAGGCCACTCACCTTGCGCGCCTCCCGGTGCCGTTACAGGATAGTTTCCTGGGGCCGTGGACCCCTGCGAAATAGCTTGGCGCGAAACCCGGAGTACCGATGAGAATCAGACCCGCAGCAAGAGCCTCCAGCCCGCAAATCGATCAGATTTCGCCGTCTGCCCCGTCGGGGAAAACGCATCATTGGCTAGATGCAGGCGGAGGTATCCTCCGTCGACGTTGGTTCATCATTCCGGTTGCAATTTTCGCCGTGGCCATCATGCTCTGCTCATCGGTACCCACTCAAATCGCGAATTACTCCGGCAGCTCAGGTCTGAAGACTGACTCATCGCCACCGCCCGCGGTCGTTCCAACATTTTACCCCTACCTAGTTCCCACTTCGGATTATCCCCTACCCGACGTAACCGCGGGGGCGGGTTGGGGTCTTGGCGGGATCAGCGACCCCCAAGTGATTTCGACTTTGATCGGGCAGACCCCAACCTTCTACCTGGCGGGTGTTGGTGAGGGGTCTTGCGTAGTCGACCAGCGGTACTACAACTGTCCAGCTTTGCTTGTCGCGACCGGGGTCTACAGTGCCCAAATCGCACTAAACATCTTGAACGGGTCGCAAGCGAATCACCTGCCCATACAGTGGGGAGCCCCCACGCAAGTCTTTGGCTCGACAACAGTGGGTTCCCTCACCACTGATGCGATCACAGCAAACGCCGGTGGTACCTTCCTCATGGCCGCAGTCGGATCGTCTTCGGGAGGGACGTACGTATTTTCCTTCCAGTTTAGCAATTCGTCCTGGATCGCGGCGAGTCCCGCATCAGTTTCAGGTACGAACCCCGAGTTCTCCATCGGAGGATCGGCAGCACTGCTCGTTACTCGAGGGTCCAACGCGGTGTGGGCTACAACCTACTACGTATCTGGGGTAACATCGTCGAGCGAAGAGATCTCGATTGCCAACGACAATGTCGCGCCCTTCTGGACTCCCTCCGCCGGCATGGGTGAAGAAGGCATCGGGATTACAACTCCATCCTTCACTGTTGTCTTGGAAACCTCCCTTGATGGTGGCCATACATTCAACCAGTCAACAATTGGGAACTTTACCCCCATCCCTGCCGTTTCTCCACTCGACGCAGTAGGTTCCACGGTCCTGGTTGACCCCGAAGGGTGGCCAGGGCAGATTGCCGCGACGAGCGACGGCAACACGTCGATGATCCTGGTGACGACCTACGAATCAGACGAGGTCGCTATCGAGGCATTGACCTCCGTCGACTCTGGTGCACTGTGGAAGGCTCCCGTCGACCTTGCACCGAATGTCGGGGGAATGGCCGACCCATCCCTCACTACTTCGGGAGCCGGCTACATATACGCTGCTTGGGAAGAGCGTTCACTAGGAGAGTGGTCGATCGATCAAGCAGTCTTCTCATCGGAGGGCTCTCTCATTCAGGCAGGAAGTCAGGTTTCTTCGGGGACGTGGGCCATTGGAACGGTGGGAGAAGGGCCCAGCATTGCAGTGGACTCGTTTCAACGCCCTCTGATTATCTGGCCCATAGCCAACCCCGTTGAATTGTGCGTTGGAAACTGTGGAACAGTGGGGTACACGGGCGCTTTTCTTTCCCCTACTAACGCAGTGAACTTCATTCAAACTGAGTCGCAGGGCCTTTCGGGTTGGGATTTTGAAAGTGGATCAGAGGGCAGTTTCGAGTCGACACTTGGCAATCTGGTATCGCAGACGAATTCCAATATCTCGTTGTACGAATCTGACAAGACTGACTCTGTGCTCTGCAAGGCGATCGGAAACGCGGGCAACGGTCTCTACGTCAACATTACCCACCTTCTGGTGCAGTACGGGTTGTCTCCTGCGGGCTGCAGCACCACTTTGTCTTACCTTCACAAGTTTCAGAAGGCTCCAGCAAACGGCTGGCCCGAAGGGACCCAAGGCGAGAACGCTAGCTCTGCATCGTCGCTGCTTCCCACTCTCGGGGCCTTGACCGGAAACACGATGCTAGCCCTGATCGGAGACTGGGCCTTAGAGGCCCTCTCCCTTCCCGTCAACGCCTCCGCGGATCCGCTCCGCCTGTATATCCCTGGAATCGGCTTGGCGACGATGCCTTCGCCTTTGTCGGGTTACCCGGCTGCAGATGGAGAGTCTGGAAATATCACGATCTTGCCACAACCCACCAATCCGACCACCGCCTCCCTTGAGGTACAAAGCGGGGCTTTTCCCACATACACTGACACATGGTCGTGGGGGGATCCGTACTGTCCACACCTCCAGGAATATCTCCCCGTCAAGTACACCGAAACTTGGTCTGCTGTGAGGTACTACTCGAATGTTTCAGTCGAAGGATCGTCGACTCAGTCATTCACCAGCACGACTGGATTACCCACCATTTACCTCACGAATCTGACTCCGAACGCGACCTCGACCTGGAGCGGCACCTACAATGGGGCCTATTCCGGTGAGGAGACGGTCACGACATGCCTTGTTGAGGTGGGACCGACTCAAAACTCCTCGGCCCACGACTCGGGATGGCCCCATCACCTTAGCTACACGTTCACGAGCAGCGTCACCACGACGGAGCGAATCGTGGGAACCCGCGTAGTCTACTCTCAGGTTTCCGGAGACATCTACTCGTACTGGAACAACACGATGCCGGCGAGTGCCACCGCGACGCTGATGCAGGGGTCGAACTACGCCACCCAAATTCAGGGCACCAGCGGGTACCACGTCGCCGATACGTTTGGCTGGAATGGAATCACGTTGAACAAGTCCTACAGCTTGTCGCTGTCAACATCGAGTCACACCGGCGCGTGGAACGCCACTGAGGCCCCGGCCGCGTCCGCTGGTCAAGTGACGAGTTCGCCAGCCCTCCCATCAGGCTACTCGTGCCTGTTTGTCGCCGACAGTAACTCAATCTCCATCTGGGGAGAATCGTATACCAACCTCAATGGTGGAAACGTGACTCTCCACTGGTTCTCGAAGCCGTTGGGAGGTACCGGATGGATCACCTACTACGCGGTCGGGTCCGGTAAGAACATGACCCAAACGGCCTACGTAGAAAGAAACTGGACATCGAACCACACCCAGGAATGGGTTACGGAGCTTCACGGACTGTTTCCTGGCTTGTTCATTGAGGTCCACGTGTACTCTGCCTTTACGAGCGGATGTTACACGACTTTCTATTCGGCCTCAACCCTGATCAATACCGACAACGGATTCGCGGCCTGGGAGGTCGACAATCCTTACGACTCGATTTCTCAGACCGGCGGCGGGGGCGTGCTTTACTGGGAGCTCCCCTGGGCGGTTCCCTCGCAGGTTCCCTTCATCGGTGGCACGCTTTTGGTTTGGAACGATACATCCTACACCACCTATACGACCCAGAACATTTCTTCATTGTGGGAAGTCAACCGATTCGGAAACATCTACGGCGCAAACATCACGCCGATAAATCTGAACCAGAAGTACTCGAGTGAAGTCTTCCTGAATTTCACCTATAGTGGAAGTCACACTACACTTCAGAGTGATCCGACCTCCTTCGTGTATCAGAAAGACACTTCCGGAGATGGTCTCACCGATGCCGAGAAATCGAGGGGATGGATCATTCCGGTCGCCAATGCCTGGGGCGGTTACTCGAACGGAAATGGAACGACATGGGTCCAGGCCAATCCGAATCTATGGGCTACGAATGGGCTCGTGAATGACTACATCGAGAAGGAGTACGACCTCGACCCCCAGACTATCGACACCGCTCACAGCCATATGCTGGATACATGGAACCTGACGTTCAATCTAGGTTCCAACAATGAAACTTGTCCGGTGGACTTCAGGTGCTGGTTCGAGAACTCCACAAACCCGCTCCCCAACGGATACATCGGAAACGGAAGTGCAACCAACTTCTCAGCTACGGGGCCTTCGTCTCAAGGCGATAGTTATTCGTGGGCGGCGAAGATCCTCTGGTCTAAGTCAGAGATTCCGATGCTGCGGTCTCTCATCACGACCGAAGGAGTGGGATGGCTAAGGGCCGAGACAGGAACCGACGGGGGAATCTCGACACTCACAGTTTGGGGGAAGCTATCCTGGGGCGCTAACCCATTGGTGGCATCTACGATCAACGATGGGATTCCAGATGGCTCCCGTGTCAGTTCCATTTCCGTGGTGGGGATCCAACTTACAAGAGTTTTCGGGAACGCCTCAGGGTCGCTAGCGAACGGTGCTGGATTCGCCATGAAGATGATCCTGTTCAACGGGTCAGGGACTTCCGGAACCCAAGAGCTCAGTAACTACTCGCTCCAGGGTCTGATCGACCAGACGTCCATCACGAATTACTCAGTTCTCCTTCCGGTCAACCAATCGTATCAGTTCGCCACTCTTGAGATTCAGGTCATCGCCGACAACAACAGCGTCCTAAGCGCCATGTGGCTCAACTCGACCGCCACTTCATTCACGCGCACGATAGATCTCGCAGGCTCTGCCATTACCTCCTACTCCTACAGTGGCAATGGAGTCAAGACTTA